>MTKW01000771.1_pt1 | contig 85207 bp, 71 predicted proteins | sample 1042761 | NCBI WGS metagenome assembly MTKW01 (sample SAMN06205366, study PRJNA360243) | anaerobic digester metagenome | biome: Wastewater treatment plant; feature: Anaerobic digester sludge; material: sludge; isolation source: anaerobic digester fed with sludge from wastewater treatment plant ... | reverse complement strand
GAAGGCGCAAGAACAGGCTATTTTCGTTTTCATGACTAGAGGTTAACTGTTAAAGCCGCGAATGTTTGTCTCCAAGAACCGGTATTATTGCGCGAAAAGACCAGCGCAGCTTTTTTGGACTAAGTAAGGGTACAATGATTATAATGGCAGTGATATCGGCAAAAGTGACAAGTGTAAAGGACTGATAAATCATGGAGATCCAAGAAAACAATCTCAATTCATTCAGCGTCATTCAGACAGACTTCGCCCACTGTATGGACTGCTATCGATGCGTACGGGCGTGTCCGGTCAAGGCCATCCGCATCACGGGCGGTTACGCTCGCGTTGAGGGCGACCTCTGTATTCAGTGCGGAACGTGCGTTCACGAGTGTCCGCAACACGCGAAGATCATCCTCCCCTCGACTGATTACGTCAAATCTCTTATCGAGGGTGGTCACCGCGTCGTCGCGACGATCGCTCCGTCATTTCCCGCCGCCTTTCCCGGGTGGAAAAGCGAACGAATTCCCGCGGCTCTCCGGGCGCTCGGCTTTTCCTATGTCGGTGAGACTGCCGAAGGAGCCGAGGCCGTCGCTGAGGTTTCACTCGAACAGATGGAACAAGGCAGCATTTTTACGGCATGCCCTGCAGTCGTGCGTTACGTCGAGCAGGAGAGGCCGGAGTACCTCGATCAGATGATCGAGATCGCTTCCCCCATGATCGCCCATGCGCGCATACTTAGAGAACGCCTCGGCAACGACATTAAGGTCGTTTTCATCGGTCCCTGCGCGGCAAAAAAACAGGAGATCCTTCGCCCTGAGAACAAAGGCGACGTACAGGCGGCGCTCACCTTTACGGAGCTCGTGAAGTGGCTCGAAGATGAAGAGATCGATCTGGCAGAATGTCCGGTCGAAAGCTTCGACGGAGAGGGCGGATACGATGTCGCGAGGCTGTTCCCGCTCGAGGGAGGCATGCTTAAGACGTGCGATATTCTGGCAGACGCGTCGGTCGACGATATCATTCATCCCTGCGGCGCCGATGCCATCAAAGCTCTCTTTGACGTGCCAATAGAATCGTGGCATTTTCGAGCGTCGGAACCTCTCTTTTGCGAAGGCGGCTGCATCGGAGGTCCGGGATATCCCGAAGAAGTCAATCTTTTCGAGAGACGACAACGCGTCCTCGATTACGTCAAACGGAAGTCTCTCGGTCTGCCGAAGTCGGAGACACCTCCCGTTGATCTGAGCGTTACCTTCGAAAAGCGGAATAAAATCCTTTCCCTCAATTCTGTGAGCGATGAAGAAATTGAACGCATCCTTGCCGAAACGGGGAAAGCTGATGAGAGCGAAAGACTTAATTGCGGTGCATGCGGATACAACAGTTGCAGAGAGAAGGCGGCCGCCGTCGCGCTCGGTATGGCGGAGGCGTCGATGTGTCTCCCGCAGATGCGCCGTCACGCGAAGCGTCAGATGGATCAGATTATAGAAATCTCGCCCATTGGCATCGTCGCGCTCGACGCAGACCTCCACATTCTGCATATGAACCCCGCTTTCAAGGAAATGTTCCTCTGCACAGATCGCGTCGTCGGACGCGAGATCAGCTACCTCATCAATGCCGACAGTTACGAAGAAGTCGCTCAAGGCGATAAAGCAACCGCTGAAGCTGTTCGCGTTAAATACGGAAGGCGTTACCACGAGATCGTATCGCGCGCAGCCGACAAGAACGAATACATCGGTTTCTATCTCAGCTTGGCAAAATCGGAACCCGATACGAATCAGCTCGAACTTATCCGCGAACAGATGGTTCATCAAGCAAAAGAACTCTTGCAACATCAGGTGGAATTTGCTCAGAACCTCGCTCAATATCTCGGTGAGAGCACCGCGGAAAGCGAAGTGCTCGTCCGCCGCATGATTGATATGTATGAGGAGGACAACTGATCAATGCTCCACTACGAAGCCTTCTCCAAGCAAGTTAACAAAGATAATCATCACGTCTGCGGCGACAGCATCGCTTCTTTTAACTATAAAGACTCCTATTACTTTGCCATCTTTGACGGAGTCGGATCCGGGATCTACGCAAATCTCGCCTCCATCGCAAGCGCCAGTCGTTGGAAGAAGATGATCCGAGAGGGGATCTCCATCAGCGAGGCATGCGAAAAGATGGCGTCAGATACGAACCGCGCGCGAAGTCAGAAGATCCCTTTCACGGCATTTGTCGCCGTCATGGTGACACGCCTCGGCAGTGCGCTTATCTACACGTATGAGTCGCCAAACGCTATCCTCAGTCGCGGAGGTGTAACGCGGATGCTGAAACCGCGTATTTCCTCCGCAGGCAACGAAGAGATCGGCGAGGTCAAAATCGACCTTGAGGCAGGTGACTTGCTGTTCATTTTCAGCGATGGCGTGAGCCAATCGGGCATGGGCAAGGGGCGCGCGCTCGGATGGGGCGAAGAGGGTGTCACATCGTTCATCGGGCACCGTTATGCCATGATGGAACCTGACGAGCTGCTCGATGCTCTTGTCGAGCACTGTTACGGGATCTCGGGCAACCAATTCGAAGACGACACGTCGGTCATCATGATTCAAGCGTTAAAGGCGAGACATCTCAGTCTGTTCTCGGGACCGCCGCAGTGGCGCCATGATGACCCCGCCTACGCCGATGCGTTTCGCAATGCTGCAGGGACTAAAGTCGTCTGCGGTTCGACGACGAGCGATATTCTTTCGCGAGAGCTCGGCACCCGCGTGAGGCTTCTTACCGACGGAGAAGGACTCCACTCGCCGCCGATATACGCGATGAAGGGCGCCGACTTCGTCACGGAAGGCGCGATCGCGCTCAACCAAGCGGCCAACCTCCTCTTCGCCGATCCCGATGAAGTGACGGGAAATACAGCGCCGGAACAGCTCGCGCGACTCTTTTTCAACTCAGATGTGGTCGACGTATATGAGGGACTTGCCGCGAACGAGGCGCACGAGATGCTCCTCTTCAAACAGCTCGGCATCAGGCTTCGCAGAGAAGCCGTCCGCGTCATTATGAACCGACTGGAAGACCTCGGGAAGATGGTTCACTATTACACGTTCTAACCGACAATCGCTGACAGAAGTATACTTCTTCGTTCCTATCAGGTCAGGGCAATAAATCCAGATCGCCCAATTTGCAGCATAAAGAATATCCTCTTCAGGAATACCATGCTTCAAAGCGGACGGGTGGACGGATATGCTTAAGCGGTCAACGACCGGCGAATGTATTCAGAACGAGTTAGGTTCTGCTCCGCCGCCTTTCGGTCAATGTATTCAAGTTCCTCAGAGGTCAATCGAACCGCAACAACCTGACTCGGCGAAGCACCCCTGCCTGGCCGCCCACGACCACGTTTCTTTAGAACATTAACATCGTAGCCCTTCTCTGCTTCATCAATCCAAACAGCGATTTGCTCTTCAGTCACTTTCTTTTTGTCAATCGTTTCGTTCATACCAATATCGTAATACGAAAAATGCGCGAGAGTCAATAGCGGAAAAGAAAACAGTCGATTTTTCAATGAATCTCTACAGCCAAGGGAGTGCTCCGCCAACTCCTTGTTGGGTGTAGTATCCATTATCCCCCCCGCTTAACCCTCAAATTAATCAGGGAAAATGAAACCGCCCCCCGCCCTAACATGGTAATGGTATAGCTCATATTGTCATAGACTTACAATGCAGCCTCGAAAATAGCGATCGAGTCACGGTATGTCAGAGGCACGTAACCTTGCAGCGTTCGATCTTCACAATTTATGGCCATTTCTTCAAAATACTGACGATCAATGCCGACATCGGACAATTTCATGGGGAGGCCGAGAGACAGGAGGAATGCTTCTGTTTTGTCAATGGCCAGATTGGCAATGTCAAATGGTTCACCATCCGCGTCCAGTCCCCAGACGTTCACTCCGTATTCAACGAATTTGTCGACAGTTTCATCGCTTAGCATATATCGCATCCACGGAGGTGTCAAAATAGCCAGACCAACGCCATGCGTAATGTCGTAATAGGCGCTTAGTTCATGTTCCATAGGGTGTACAGTCCAGGCCGTTTGCTGACCGAGGCTGCAAATGCCGTTGATGGCAAGAGAACCCGCCCACATGAGGTTGGCCCTGGCTTCGTAGTTGTCCGGCTCCTCAAGCGCAATGGGACCATAGTATATACAAGCCTTTAGCAAGGACTCGCAAATTCGCGCCTGCACATAAGCGCCTTTAACTGGCGTGAAATAATTCTCAAACGTATGACTCATAATGTCCGCGATGCCGGCAGCGGTCATGCCTTTTGAAACGGTAAAGGTATACTCGGGATCCATGATAGAAAACTTCGGCTTTAACAAAACGGAACCCGTACCGAGTTTTTCACGCGTTTCAAGATTTGAAATCACCGCATTGCCATTCATTTCTGACCCGGTCGCTGCCAGCGTGAGGACGGTAACGACGGGCAAAGCGTCCATAATCTTGTCAGGATCGAGCACGAGATCCCAAGAATCGCCATCATAGACGGCGCCTGCGGCGACGACCTTAGCGCAATCGATGACACTGCCTCCGCCCACCGCCAATACGACATCGATATCGTGCTCTTCACATAGAGCGACACCTTCCCGAACAGATTCAATTCTGGGATTCGGTTCCACATTTGACAACTCAGTGTAAGTTGCATCAGCTTGATCAAGAATATTGACAACTTCATCGTAAAGCCCCGTCTTCTTGATGCTGTCTCTGCCGTAAACGAGCAAAACCCGTTTGCCGTACTTTGCGATATTTTTCAGGTTTTTAATCGTTCCCTTTCCGAAAAAGATTTCCGTCGGTACGTTGTAATGGAAGTTTTTCATCATTCTTCTCCTTCAATTCTGAATTGGGCGCTGTACAGAGGTCAGTCAGGCTGGAAATGACTTTACCTATATCTGTACGTTTTGAACTTTTTCATTACATCAAGCATCTGGTCTTTCGTAAGAATGTTAGGTTCGCCCAAAGTCTTGCATATGCAATACAGCTTGGCGACATACTCCAAATGTTCCGCTGTTGAAAATGCTGATTGAACGTCCGAACCTAAGGCAATCAAGCCATGGTTCGCCAAGAGAACAGCATTTCGATCCCCCATAGCTTTAACCGCATTGTGCGCAAGTTCCATCGAGCCATATACGGCGTATTCGGCGCACGGAACTTCAAAACCCGCCATTGCGACCATGTAGTGAATCGGTTCCAGTGTCCATCTCATACACGATATAGCCGTCGCAAAGAGCGAATGCGTGTGCACTACGGCGTTTGCATCAGGTCTTTCTTTATAAAAAGCCAAGTGCATGCCCGTTTCGCTGGAAGGTTTGTGCTTTCCCTCGATGACTTCACCATCAATGTTTACAATCAGGATGTCGTCCGTCTCAGTCTCAAAATAATCCATCCCGCTCGGTGTGATGGCAATGAGTCCTTCGTCCCTGTTATAAATACTGATGTTTCCGCCGGAACCCGTTGTCAAGTCGCTGGTGATCAATTTTCTCCCGAAAGCCACCAGCAGTTCTCTTTCATTCATTAAAAGCATTGTGTTTTCCCTTTTCTACAAACATACAAGAAGCGTCTTGCTTCTGCACATCAAAAATGTTGGCGTAAAAACGACACAGGACGAGCCGCCCTCCCCCTCGTCTAACCGGACTAGCAAAAGAACGATTATAAGAGGATAAAATGAAGACCCAAACAAATATTAACGTAGATAACGACGCATCTCAACGATCACCGTGAGCGCAAATTCTTTAACCGTCTGGGCGAGGACGTAGTGAACAGCTCGGTGATCATCTATAATTGTATTAAGTGTAAATAGATACTTTTTGAGGCGGTGTTAGTCAATGAGCAATTATGAAGAAAAAGATTACAAGGTCTTTGACCTTTTCCGAAACGAGTGGGCGCTTGTAACAGCCGGCAACATGGAACATTTCAACTCCTGTACGATCGGTTGGGGCAGTTTAGGCACCATATGGACAAGACAGGGAAAGAGCGGGGCCATCGTGACAGTATACGTCCACCCGGCGCGCTATACATGCGACTTTTTGAGGGAAAGCGAGACGTTTACGGTCAGCTTCTTCCCTGAAAGCTGCAAGAAGGCGCTGGGAATCATGGGATCTCACTCAGGTCGCGACATCAATAAAGTGGAAGCTTCAGACCTCACACCCGTTGCCAGGGGTGACAGCGTCACATACGGAGAAGCGTACCTGACCTTCCTTTGTAGAAAAATCTACCAGCACCAGTTCGCCAAAGAGGATTTGGCAACGGACATACATGAACATTACCAAGCCAATCCGAGGTCATTTCCAGCGGATAAAAATGGCGAATGGCAGCCTCACTGGATGTTCATCGGCGAGATTCTTGAAGTTGTTGAAAAATGAACCCTAAAATGAATCTCAAAGTGAATCCCAAAAATGTCCCCCAAAAATGGAGTGCGCTAAAAACCATTAATCTGACATTTTGAATGTCAGGCTAAATGTCAGGTTGAATTCCTCAATAACACATTTCATCTGTACGTGTAAGCCGAGTAAGGTATGATTTAAAACAAAAGGAGAGACTCATGACACCAAAAAAAGCACATTACGAACGGGTAGCGAAAACATTGATTAAGAACATGGAACGGCGTCAAATGGAAGCGTACTATTGTCCGGACCGTGCAACCGCCGTACAAAAAGTATTGGAGCTCATGCCGCACGGATCGAGCGTCGCTTGGGGCGGCTCGGTAACATTGACAGAATCCGGGCTAATGGATGCATTAGATCCCGATCTGTACAACATCATCGACCGTGCCACCGCAAAGACGAAGGAAGAACAGCGCGAGCTGTACGGTAAAATTTGCGGATGCGACTACTTCTTGATGAGTACCAACGCCATGACGTTGGACGGCGAATTAGTCAACATCGACGGCCGCGGCAACCGCGTCGCTTTTCTGTGCTATGGTCCGGAAAACGTCATCGTTCTGGCCGGCCTTAACAAGCTTGTTCCCGATCTGGATGTCGCCATAAAACGCGTGCAAAACGTTGCGGCTCCGCCAAACGCAATCCGTTTAAACCGCGACACGCCGTGCTCCGTGACAGGTCGCTGCGGGGATTGCTACGGACCGGACAGCATCTGTAGCAGCATCGTCATCACGAGGCGCTCCCATTTCCCCAACAGGATCAAGGTCATACTAGTCGGCGAGGAGCTCGGGTTTTAAGCCGTAGCAATTGGGAAACATTAGCTAAAGATGGGTCGTCATTTTTCCGACCCATCTTTTTCGCAAAGAAATTATCACCCATTTCGCACTCGACAGCAATGTATAACTTAGCAGCAATTGAATAATCGCAGACAATAATTGAGTCTTCCGTGATATCTCCGCCATAGAGCTCAACTCATGGTCTGGGTTTCAAACTTGAAACAAACAGCAAGAAACGCGTTCCTTATTTCAAGTTAAGCTTTTAAGTTGAAATAAGAGATAAAATTAATGTACCTTATTTCAGGTTTGCTTGATAAATTGAAATAAGAGAGGTATAATGCGTTCAGTATTTCAAGATAAAGGAAGATAGAACGATGCACCGCCGAGCGGGCCACTATAGAACGAACCTAACCGGAAAAGCAGAATACAAGTCTTTCGTGCCATCTCCCCTGCCACCGAATCCCGCTATTGAGATAGCCGACGATATGCTCATGCAGCTCATTGACGCCAACAATGCGGTGTCTTCGCTCGAGAGCATCGCAAAGCGCATTCCGGACATGGATCTGTTCGTTTCCATGTATGTTCGAAAAGAAGCGCTGCTCTCTTCACAGATTGAAGGAACCCAAGCCACTCTTGAAGACATCTTCGATCCGATGATCGAGAAAAACATCAACAGAGATGTAACGGATGTTGTCAACTACATCAAGGCGACTGAATACGCGATCGAGCGCCTTAATTCACTCCCGCTGTGCAATCGACTGATCAAAGAAACACATGCCATTTTGATGACCGGCGTGCGAGGACAAGAGAAAAACCCCGGTGAGTTCAGGCGTTCCCAGAACTGGATTGGAAGTCCGGGCAGCCCGTTAAAGGACGCAAGATTCATTCCGCCAAACACTGAAGACATGATCGAAGCCATGTCCGATCTGGAACGTTATATGAACGAAGACGACGGACTTGATCATCTCATTCGTGCGGCGCTTATCCACTATCAATTTGAGACGATACACCCCTTCCTTGACGGTAACGGCAGAATCGGGCGTCTGCTTGTGACACTCTTTTTGATGGACAAAAATGTGCTTTCCACACCGGCTCTCTACATCTCCTATTTTCTGAAGAAGAACCGTATTGAATACTACGACCGATTGAACGAAGTCAGAAACAAAGGCAACTACGAACAGTGGCTTCGCTTTTTCCTCCTCGCGATCGCCGAATCGGCAGAAGATGCTATCTGCACCATCGATGACTTGACCGCTCTACAAAAAAAGAACGTAGCCATCATCGAAGGTATGGGGCGAGCATCTCAAACGACAATGCAGGTCTTTAGGTACCTTGAAGCAAATCCGCTCATCGATATAGGGAAGACAGCGGATAAACTTGGATTATCTTTCAACACAGTATCCTCTGCGGTCAATCGATTAATCAATGCCGGCATTCTCGTTCAAACAGAGAATACAAGGAGAAACAGAATCTTTGCTTACGAGGAATACCTCAATATTCTACGGAAAGGGACTTGAGCGTTAAAAAGTCGTAGCCATCAGTACTAACGTCTTTTTGAGCAGCCATGGAAACATTGAAGAAATTTCAATTACGAAGGGGTAAAGATCAATGTCCCCCTAAATGTCCCTCAAAGCGGACTAAAAGAAACAAGAATGCCTCAAATGCTTGAACGGAAATGCCTCAAACACTTGAACGAAAAAGCCTCAACTACTTGAACAAAAAGGCCTCAATCACTTGAATGAAAAAGCACAACTAATCATGCAGGCATCATATTTGATCCCGTGACGCTCTATTCATATAGGGACGCATTAGCTAAAATATTTGTCATCGAGAATTCACCGGCTTGGAATCCGAATTTAAGGTATTAGGACAACCGATAGGTTTAGAAGTTTTCTTCGAGACAATTGATCTTATCTGCGAGCTTCTTTCCCTCACCCTCATTCAGAGGAATGACGCGCTGGTTCGCGCTGCCGCGGAAAGGGAGGAGGAGCGACCGCTCCTCGAGAATGAAAGGTCCGTCGACCAGAAGGTCGACGCGGTCGAGCAATTGCCCGATGGCGGGTTTTGTTTCTTGGAGTTTTCGGAGTTGTGAAAGTGTGTAGCCTGTGTAGGCGATGACGTTGCCGCCTTTGGCGTGGACGTAGTCAGCAATGGCGATAAGCGGTTGCGGTTGGAGAAACGGCTCGCCTCCCGAGAACGTGATGCCGGAGAGGAGCGGGTCGCTATCGTAAAGGGTCGTAATCTCCTCGACCGTCATATCGCGCCCGCCCTCGGGATCGTGCGTTTCGGGGTTGTGACAGCCTGGGCAGTTATGATGGCAGCCTTGGCAAAAGAGCGCCAGCCGGACGCCGGGTCCGTCCGTGACGGACTCCTGGACAATGCCGGCGACGCGGATCGTTTGCGTCATCAGATTCTGACGGCGTGCTTCAAGCGCTGACGCTCTTCGCATTGCTTGGCGTCATTGAAGCGATCGGTCGTTCCGACGAGATAGCCGGTAATCCTGCGAATCCTTTGAAAGTTCACGCCTTCACCGACGGTAGTATGCTTGCTGATCATGTTTAGCTCCTTTGTTTTATCGGTATGCGAGGCTTTCGCCTCATCGTTCATTTTCTTGCTTGTATTATTCTTCTATTATTTTCTTTAGCACGACGGAGGAACATCCGGGTAGCGACGTCTCAACTCTTCGAGCTTCTCGACCGAGATCGATTCGCCGGCACGGCGCCCGCACCTCGGACAGACGTCGTTGATGATGCCTGTGTAGCCGCAGACGGGATCTCTGTCGACGGGGTGATTGATCGAACCGTAGCCGATCCCTTTATCCTTCATGAACAACACGATGCGCTCGAAGGCGTCCAAGTTGTTCGCCATGTCGCCGTCAAGCTCGACGTAACTGATGTGCCCGGCATTCGTCAGCTCGTGATAAGGCGCTTCGCGACAAATCTTCTCGGCCGCCGTAATCGGGAAGTAAACAGGAACGTGAAACGAATTCGTGTAGAAGTCGTGGTCCGTGATCCCGTGAAGCTCTCCGTACTTTTGCCTGTCAATGCGGAGGAATCGCCCCGACAAGCCTTCTGCCGGCGTCGCGAGCAATGTGTAATTGAGTCCTTCCAGTCGGCTTTGCTCATCGCAGCGCTCTCTCATATGGCGAACGATGGCGAGGCCTAGCTTCTGGCTTGCCGCGCTCTCACCGTGGTGCATTCCCGTCAACGCCACGAGCGTCTCCGCGAGACCGATGAAACCGACGCTCAGCGTTCCGTGACTGAGCACTTCGCCGACTTCGTCGTCCACTCGAAGATCGTCCGAACCGATCCACACGCCCTGCCCCATCAGGAACGGATAATTGTAGACACGCTTTTTGCGCTGGATATCAAATCGGTGCTTCAGCTGACGGAAGACGAGATCGAGCTTTTTATCGAGTTCTTTGAAAAAGGTGTCGACCGACCCGCGCGCCTCGATGCCGAGTCGCGGCAGGTTGATCGACGTAAAGGAAAGATTGCCTCGACCTTTCGTCACTTCGCGGTCGGGGTCGTAGACGTTCCCGATCACGCGCGTGCGACACCCCATGTAGGCGACTTCCGTGTCGGGATCGCCGTCGCGGTAGTATGCGAGGTTAAAAGGGGCGTCGAGGAAGCTGAAGTTCGGGAACAGTCGCTTCGACGACGTCCTGATCGCTTTTTGAAAGAGATCGTAATTCGGATCGCCGGGCGTGTTGACGCCCTCTTTCACCTTGAAGATCTGTACAGGAAAGATCGGCGTCTCGCCATTCCCGAGTCCCTCAAGCGTCACCTCGAGCAATTCCGAGATCACCATCCGCCCCGCCTCCGACGTATCGGTACCGTAATTGAGCGAACTGAACGGGACTTGAGCGCCTGCGCGCGAATTCATCGTGTTCAGGTTATGGACGAGCGCCTGCATCGCCTGATTCGTATCGGTCCTCGTCCTCTCGAGAGCGAGTTCGAGGATGCGATCAATTGATTTGGACGTGCGTCCGTTCAAGAGCTCGACGAGGTCTTGCCTGAGCGATGCGATGTCCTCCAATCTCCCGACCTTATTCACACATCGCGTGACCGCATCAAGGTCGATCTCTTCGCCTGTAATCGAAGCCCAACCCGTCAGGATACCTGCCACTTTCTTCCTGTACGTCTTGATCACGCCGGGCGCCATCGCATAATCAAAATCGGGGATCGACTGGCCGCCGTGCATTTCGTTCTGGTTCGCCTGAAGGGCGATGCACGCGAGCGCCGCATAGCTGTTGATACTCTGCGGCTCACGCAGGTAACCGTGTCCCGTCGAGAATCCGTCGTGAAACAACTTCTGCAGGTCGATCTGACAGCACGTCTCCGTCAACATATAGAAATCTTTGTCGTGGATATGAATGTCTCCGGCAGTGTGCGCCTCTTCGATCTCCTCAGGGAGAATGTAACGATCGATGAAATACTTGGAGCCTTCCGAGCCGTATTTGAGCATCGTGCCCATCGCCGTGTCGGCGTCGATGTTGGCGTTCTCGCGTTTCATGTCGACATCGTGCGAACTTGCGAACGTCATATCACGGTACAGTTTCATTAGATCGTCGGCGGAGTCGCGGCGGCGCGTGTGCGCCTCGCGGTAGATGATAAACGCTTTCGTCGTACGGAACAGCCGCTCGGAAAAGAGCGTGTATTCGACAATATCCTGTATCTCTTCGACGGAAGGCGTCTCGGATGAAAACGACGCGATTACCGTATCGGTCATACGATCCAGAACGTCGTCCGACACGAATTCGCTCGGGATGGAGCGGTTCGCAAGTTCCATCGCGCGCCTGATCTTCGAGCGGTCAAAAGAAGCGAGCGTGCCGTCACGCTTGATCACGTGCGTCGGGTCTGAAGGCGCCATGATGTGAAGGATATTCCCCTTTTCCATATCGATTCCCGATTTTTTCTGCAAAACGCTGCCGTAACGCGGCATTGACATCGTCCTCTCTCCTCACCTCATACACCATGTAGTGGCCGGTCAGAATGGAAGATACCATATATTGTGGTTGTGTGCCAGACTCGAGATGTTACAGTTTTGTGACATACTCCCCTTTCGCTTCAATGAAAAACGCTCCTATGTCCGAACATTTTCGCCGCAACCGGCGCTCACGGTCATTCAAGTTATTTGCCTCGATATCGAACTTTCTCAGCAAGTGGTAAAATAATGCAAAAGTCGCTGTTGTGACCCTCCGGCGGCAACTCGTCTGCATTTCTTGTGAGCGTTTTCGACGGCGTGAAGCAGAGAAAGCTGCGGACGAGAAGCCGTAATCGTCGCAGCACTTAATGTTTTACACACGTCGTTAAATCGTGTAAGGAAACTGTAAAAAAAGCCATGAGAGATACGTTCAAAACTGCGCTGATCATCGTCAATCCTAAAGCCGGACCCGGACAGCACGGAGCGATCGACTCCGCGGACGATCTGATCCAGGAGTTCCAAAACGGAGGTGTTCGATCGCGCAAAAGGACAACCTCCGGCATCAGTGACGCACGCGATATTGCATTTAAGGAGGCGGGACAGTACGATCTCGTCGTCGCATGCGGTGGCGACGGGACGCTCTCGGAAGTCGTAGCGGGACTCATGCGGTTGGAGTCCCCGCCCCCTGTCGGTTTTTTGCCCGTCGGCTCTACGTGCGATGTCGCGCGAACTTTCCAGCTCTCCTCAAACCCGAAACAAGCGGCACGCGAAATTCTGCTCGGCACCTCGTTCGCGATCGATATCGGCCACATTTCTGGGTCGAAGCCCATCTTGCGCAGCGATCTGCCCGAGGGTGTCGTCCCCGCACACAGGGAGCAGCTGCCAGATTACTTCACGTATATCGCCAGCTTCGGCGCTTTTACCGAGACATCGTATGCGACAAGACGCGCTTTGAAGAAGATGCTCGGCCATTTAGCGTACGTCTTGACAGGCCTTCAATCGGTTATCGACATCGCGCCGATGGAAGTGGATGTTAAGATCGACGGCGTCGACTATTCCGGCACCTATATTTTCGGAGGCATCGTCAACTCCTTCTCCGTCGGAGGCATGATCAGGCTCGACGACGTCATATTTGACGACGGTTTCTTTGAGGTGATGCTTGTCAAGCCGCCGCGCAACGTCGGACAGATCGCCAAACTCCTCTCTCGTCTCCTGAACCGCAAACGGACGAGCTCAATCATCAGAAAGAAAGCGCGCGAAGTCATCTTAGAGTTCAAAGAGCCCGTCTCATTCACCGTCGACGGCGAATACGGCGGCACGAGGACAACGTGGCGCATCTATAACATTCCTTCCGCCATCAAGCTGCGCGTCCACCATCCGCCCGCGACATAAGATCTTGCGCAAGTTAGGCTCATTACTTCCCGTAGTCGATCAGGTGGTAGTATTGCTTGTTTCCCGGCAAGTAGTAAAGCGGGTAGTTGAGCTCGTCATTTGTATGTCCGGAGATCGTGGGCGATGAACCGGTGTTGTAAATCGAAACGGCATGATTGTAGCGGCCGTCGTAATCCCAATCGAGATGTACGACATCACCGCTTTGGAGTGATCCGGCGCCTTGAACGATTACCCCGCGCGGACCTTTGTCGTTATTATTTAGAATGTAGGAGATAAAATAGCCCACGCCCGTCCATGACGGCGTCCTTCTCTTGCTTCCGAAGTAATACCACTGCGCCGAGCCGACGTCGTCCATCGGAGAACCGCCAGCGATGATGACCTGCGAACTGTAATTTTGGCAGTCTCCTCCGTAAGCGGAATAGTCTGCGTACTGCTTGTTCCGCCCAAGCGCCCAAGTTGACTGGTACTGCCTCATCGCTTCGCGGTCTAACAGCCCTCGATTGTCTCCTGTCGAGATGGGGACATTATCTGTAGCCGCCGACGAGTTCTTATCCTTAGTAATATTATTCAGTTCAAGCTGGTAGCGTTGCGCGATCAAAGCGTCTGAACACCTGAATTCAAACTTTGCAGGCAAATCCTTGCCTGATTTGATCGCCCGTCTGACCTCCAAAACTCTCGCGCTTGTAACTCTTTCAAACAGACCGAAATGCATGTCGCGCGAGAGGATTGACTTGATCTTCCACGCGCCCTGTTCTTTTACAAGCATGACAAGAAAACTGTACCTGCCCGTTGACTTAACGCTCGGATTCGCGAACGAACAAGTCTCAGTCGACCGATAGGAGAGATACGCCGTATCGGCCAGAATATGCTGCTCGAGGAGATCGAGGCGGATGGACGTGTTGGAGGGACCGAGGTTAAAAGCTTGTCGCCGCTTCATGAGAAGATCACGGCGTTTTTCCAGCAAGTTCTGTAAAGTCCCTGTCCCGCTTGCAAAGACGTCCATCGCGATCATATCTCCGTGCGCACTGAAACTTTTCGCGAAAAACTCGCGCGCCACAACATCGGGGGAGTCAACGGCAGCGGGAGGTCCGGCGGAAGCGGTCGTCACGGAATCCGTCGCCTCGGGAAGCGTCTCGGTCGTCGGCTGTACCGATGACGCGATCACGGAAGTTGCATCTGATGAAGGCAATGTCGTCGCCGTCGTTTTTGGAGAAGCAGGTGCCGTGCTTTTCTTCTTAGGCTTGCTGCTTGACATCGTTTTCGAAGTCTTAGAGACTGTCGAGGCAGTCGTCTTTTCCTCGCTTGAAACGGAAGACTTCTCCGGCGCATTCTCGACCGTTGCAGGTGACGTCGCGCCGTTTTCCGTCATCGGTCTCGATACGGTTGACGGTACGCGAATCTTCTGTGTTGAGGAAGTTAACGGCGGGGGATCGGTAAAGATTACACTGCCGTGTCCATCGTCGACCACCGTGCTCTTACAGGAAAAAGTTGCGAAAACAGATAATAAAACGATGAGCATAACCGTAAATGCCGAAACCCCAGTTATCTTAGATCGAGTCATCACGCTTTTTCCCTCATCTATTCGTTTCCCGACACTTCGGATCAAACGCGTAAGTCACAACGGTGCCGTTTCATGAACCATTAGCTGAAGTATACACGAACAAGGGCAAAACGGGCGCCTTTCAGGAAAGAGAGCGTCTGCGTCTAACTTTGCAAAATACGTCGATTCGTGTATGATACAAGGTAGGTTTAACCTATTTTACGATAAGGAGGTGCAATCGATGTCTGACACGAAGATTCGACTTACAGAGTTGACCAAAGCAGGCGGTTGAGGCGCGAAAATAGGGCCGGCGGTCCTATCGGAACTTCTGTCCGGATTGCCTAAAGTGGTAGATGAGCGCCTTCTTGTCGGTTACGACTCCAGTGATGACGCCGCCGTCTATATCGCCTCGGAAGAGATTGCGATTATTCAGACTCTCGATTTCTTCCCTCCTGTCGTCGACGACCCGTACGATTTCGGTCGTATCGCGGCCGCGAACGCGATCAGCGATGTGTATGCGATGGGTGCCACCCCGAAAGTAGCATTGAACCTGCTTTGCTTCTCGAATTGCCTCAGCATATCCGTTGTGCGCAGAATACTCGAGGGCGGAGCAGATAAATGCATGGAAGCCGGTGCAATCATCGCAGGCGGGCACAGTATCGAGGACGAGGAAGTTAAGTACGGACTTTCGGTGATGGGGCTTTGTCATCCTGACAAAATCAGGCGCAATGACACGCCGCGACACGGAGACGTGCTCGTTCTGACGAAACCTCTCGGAATTGGTGCACTGTCAACGGCAGCGAAAGCCGATCTTCTTGAACCTGAAAGCGTACACTTGATGGTTGAGACGATGGCGAGACTCAACAAGAACGCTTGCGAAGCATCTCTCGCATTGGATGTCTCCGCGTCAACCGACATTACGGGATTCGGATTGATGGGACATGCATCGGAGATGGCGGGAAGGGACGATAAGACGACACTCGTGTTTGAGAGTCAAGGGATCCCGCTCCTTCCACAGGCGCTGGAAATGGCGACGGACGGCATTATCCCCGCAGGAGCGTACCGCAACCGCCATTTCATCGGGGATCGCGCGACTTTCGCAAACGATGTGCCTCTCGCTGTATCGGACTTGATGTTTGATCCTCAAACATCCGGCGGTCTCCTCCTCGCCATGCGAGAGGAAGACGTCGAACCGTACAGAGACGCGATGCGTGCGCTCGGCGAAGAAGCTTGGAGAGTCGGTAGAGTCCACCCTTGGAAAGGCGCCCCGATTCAGGTTGTCTGATCGGTCATCTGAAGCCCTATTTCACCTGTTAAATATATGACTGTTATTGGTCAAGGATCACACGCGGTCCTTCATCAAGATCTCATGTGCCCGTAACCTTACAGAGTACTGAGAGATTGGGAGGACGCCCCGGCGTTTTCGTCGAAGCGATCGCGATCAGCAAAAGTGACGTCAAATACAAGAACGGACAGTCACTAATACAAGAAACAAGGAGATCATATGAAAAAGAAAAACCTCATTGCCGTCATCGTGACAGGCGTCCTGGTCGGTTTTGCGGGCGTCTTCCTGATGATCAAAGGCAACCCCGGCAACATGGGCTTCTGCATCGCCTGCTTCCTGCGCGATATTGCCGGTGCGCTCAAGCTGCACACGGCGCCCGTTGTTCAGTACGCAAGACCGGAAGTCATCGGAATCATCTTCGGATCGTTCGTGATTTCACTCATCACCCGGGAGTTCCGCGCTCGCGGCGGCTCATCGCCCTTGACCCGCTTCTTCCTCGGCTTCATGGTCATGATCGGTGCGCTCGTCTTCCTCGGATGTCCGCTCCGCATGGTTCTGCGCATGGCGGCGGGCGACCTGAACGCATGGATCGCCCTCATTGGCTTTATGGCAGGAGTCTTTATCGGGACATTGTTCCTGCGTAACGGCTTCTCGCTCGGAAGAACGTACATGAAAAACCCTCTTGAAGGCGCAATCGTTCCCGTTCTGCAGATCCCGCTCTTTATTATGCTGTTGGTTGCTTCACCGTTGCTCGCTTTCTCTGAAAAGGGCCCCGGTTCCATGCACGCCAACATCTGGCTCGCGCTCATCCTGTCACTCGCTGTCGGCGTGATCGGTCAGCGCTCACGTATCTGCATGGCAGGCGGTTTCCGCGATGTCTTCATGATCAAGGAATTCCACCTCTTCTGGGGTAACATCTCAATTCTCGTCGTCGCGCTCGTCTACAACCTCATCAATTCGAGCTTTAAACTCAGCATCGCCGGTCAGCCCATCGCTCACGACGAGTGGCTATGGAATATCCTCGGTATGCTCATAGTCGGACTCGGGTCGGTTCTGCTCGGCGGGTGCCCGATGCGTCAACTCATCCTCTCAGGAACGGGTAATACCGACTCCGGCATGGCTGTCATCGGACTCGTCGCCGGTGCTGCATTCGCGCACAACTTCGGTCTGGCTTCAGGCGGAGTGAGCATTGTGGACGGAGTAAGAACAGGCGGAACCACAGCAAATGGACGCATTGCCGCCATCGTTTGCATCGTCGTGATGCTTATCATCGGCTTTGTATACTCGAAGAAACCCAAGAAAGCGTAAGAATCGTCAAGTTGCTCTTTTCCGATGACATGGTCTGCTGTTCATCGCCAAAACGCGCAAAGCGACAACAACATAGCCCTTAACAAAAGCGTGAGATACACGCCCCAAAGAAAGTGAGAGATTATCTATGAAAACAGTTGATACAAGGGGACTATCCTGCCCGGAGCCGGTACTCCTCGTAAGACAGGCGATTGCCGAAGGCGAGTTTCCTTTCATCGTACTCGTCGATGATGCGACGCCCAACGAAAACATCCGTCGATTCGCCACAAACAACGGCCACAAATTTGAGGTCGTTGAAGAGAACGGCGAATACAAATTCACGTTCACCAAGTAAACGCGTTGTAAGTGACAAGGTCGCCGACGGTCCCTCACCTCACCGTCGGCGACCGCCGCGCGCCAAACAATGGTAAAGTAATACGTATGGAATATATCGCAACATTTCACACACACTACGGGGCGTTTTCCTTCCTTCGACGCTTGCAAGATATGGGCGATGAGGGGGCAATGATGATTCCCGCCCCGCGCAAACTATCTGTCTCATGCGGTTCGGCCGTTCGCTTTACCTTTGAATTCGACGAGAATGCGATGGCCGATGATGACACGGAAGGTGTCTATCGCGTCGAAAACGATGACTACATCGAAATCTTCTCCAACCACTAAAAACAGAACGACTCCAATTTGTTATGATGAGTTAAACTGGAGCGGGCTCCCGGAGTGCCGCCTGCGGACGTGTGTAATCTGTTTCGGAAAACGGCGCGTCGGAACGCCGTTCGCCTTTCGCCGGCAATCAATAACCGGGATCGACAGAAAAAGAGGTCTGGACATATGACAATCAATCATCCTCGTGATTTACCTAAAATAGATGAGTTTCTCGGCGACGAGTATTTTGCCGAAGCGATTGAGGCGTTCGGATATATGCCTACGATTGAAGCCGCACGATCGGTCATCGACGAGGCGCGATCCCTCCTTTTGAACAAAAGCCAGGAGTGCTCGGACGGACAAACGAGCGCCGAGGAGACGCCGTTGACATGCGAGCTCCTCGCGCAACGCGTGCTGGAACGGCTCGCAAGCGATGCGAAGCCCGGCATACGTCCCGTCATTAACGCGACGGGTGTCATCTTGCATACGAATCTCGGCAGGGCGCCCTTCTCAAAGAGAGTCGCCGACGCCGTCTACGAGACCTGCTCGACATACAGTTCGCTTGAATATAATTTCGAGCAAAAATCACGCGGACACAGAAACGCCCACGTCGAGAAGTTGATCTGTAAGTTGCTCGACGTTGAGGCGGCGATTGTCGTCAACAACAATGCGGCGGGCGTCATACTCGTCCTCTCCACGTTGGCGCGCAATCGCGAGGTCATCGTCTCGCGAGGCGAACTCGTCGAAATCGGCGGTTCATTCAGGATCCCCGAGATCATGGAGGAGAGCCGGGCGATCTTGCGCGGAGTCGGGACGACGAATCGGACGCACCTTCATGACTATGAGCGCGTTCTGACCGAGGAGACGGCCGCCCTTTTACGCGTTCATACAAGCAATTTCCGCCTGATCGGCTTTACGAAGAGTGTCTCAACAAAGGAACTGGCAGATTTGGCACACCGACACAATCTGCCCCTGATTTACGACCTCGGAAGCGGCTGCCTGTCGACCGAGCTCGCCGCCTTGCTTCCCGACGAACCGACCGTCGCCTCCGCCATCGAAGATGGCGTTGACGTCATCTGCTTCTCCGGCGATAAGCTGCTCGGAGGTCCGCAAGCAGGCATCATCATCGGAAAGGAGCGCCATATCTCCGCCATGAGAACACATCCGCTCCTTAGGGCATTCCGCTGTGACAAAATGACGCTCGTCGCCTTGGAACAGACACTGCGCCTCTATTTCGACGACGAGATGGCGCGACGTCACATACCGATCCTCTCCATGGCGCTCATCGAGCCTGAAGAATTGAAACGGCGCACGGAGCTTTTTGCCGACAGGCTGAAAGCGTACGGTATACAGGCGACCGTCGAGCCGTCCAGAATGTTGATGGGCGGCGGGACGGCCCCGGAACGTTATCTCGACTCGTGGGCATGCGTCATCGATCCCGCCATACACGAGGGCGCACCCTCGCCGTCCGCGATCGACGAGAACCTTCGCGCGTCCTCACAGCCCGTTATTTGCCGCCTCATTCAAGATAGGCTGTTCTTCGATTTGCGAACGGTTCGAAGCGATGAAGAAGATTCGCTCATTAATAGCCTGATACACTCTATGAAAGCTGAATGACAGTCGTAATCGAAGATTGTGATTGCGCTGCAGGACGTGTCGCACCTGAGCGCTGCTAGACACGGAGTATAACTATGAGTCATGTCATCATCGGAACTGCGGGACATGTCGACCACGGCAAATCATCGCTTATCTACGCTTTGACGAAACGCGATCCCGACCGGCTCTCCGAAGAGAAAGAGCGCGGCATCACGATCGAGCTCGGCTTCACGTGGTTGGAACATCCTGACGGAACACGGACCGGCATCATCGATGTCCCCGGCCACGAGCGATTTGTCAGCAACATGTTGGCGGGTGCGGGAGGAATCGATCTCGCGCTTCTCGTCGTAGCGGCCGATGAAGGCGTCATGCCGCAAACACGCGAGCACCTCGGCATTCTGTCGTTACTCGGCATCAAGCGGGGCGTCATCGCGGTAACGAAGTGCGACCTCGTGGACGAGGACTTCATCGAACTCGTCGAAGAGGATGTCCGCGACCACGTCGAAGGCACATTCCTCGAAGGCGCAACGATGATCAGGACGTCGACGACGACGGGGGACGGCATCGAAGAACTGCGACAAACATTATTTGATGAGATCGACAGGATCAGCACACATAGGGATCACCTTCCTTTTCGCCTGCCGATTGACCGCGTTTTTATTCTCGGCGGCTTCGGCACGATCGTCACGGGTACACTGATTGAAGGAACGATCAATACGGGCGACCACGTCGAGATCTACCCGGGGAATAAAAAAGCTCGCGTTCGGAGCATTCAGATCCACGAACAGCAGGAGACCGTCGCGATGTCGGGACAGCGCGTCGCGCTGGGGTTGTCGGGGTTGAAAAAAGCCGACCTCGATCGCGGTGACGTTCTGGCGGCTCCCGAGAGCCTGATGGCGACCACGCGCCTTGATGTCGAATTGACGGCGCTCCGAGGAACGCGTTTCCCCGTTGCGAACAACATGCGCGTCCACCTGTTCCACGGCGCACGCGAGATTCTCGCGCGCGTCATTCTTTTGGACACTGACATCATGGAACCGGGAACAACCGTCCACGCGCAACTCCGCCTCGAAGAAGAGGCTTTCGTCAAATACGGCGATAGATTCGTCATTCGCTTTTACTCTCCGCTTGAAACAATCGGCGGAGGCGTCATCGTCGACCCCCTGCCGGCTAAACGGCGTCGCAGGCGACCGATCAACGATCCGGAATTCCGCGTGATGGCGAGCGAAGACAAAGCCGAGCGCCTCGCACTCGCAATCCTGCAGAGAGGTCATCAGCTGGTACCGCTCACCATCGCCTGTTACCGCGCCGGTATCGCGGCTGACGATCGAGAGGCGCTCATTCACCAACTGATCGCTGACGGGACGATTGTCATGCTGAACGACCGCGTCGCGCTTCACACAAAGACACTCAAAGCGCTCGGCGGAGACGCGACCGATATCCTCGAGCGCTATCACCTCGAGCGACCTCTCGAGACAGGCATGCGCCGTGAAGAACTGCGCACACGATTGCTCCCGCGCGCCGACATACTGCTCTCCGATCTCGTTCTCGATCAGCTCGAACGAGCCGGCTATTTGGACGTCGCATCGGGCCTCGTCGCAAAAACGGGATTCCGAGTAACGCTGTCCGATACGGAAAAGGAAATCATCAAGGAAATCGAAGCGTTGTTCGCCGTTTCCGGTTTTACCCCGCCGAGCACCGACGAATTGATCGAGAAGTTCGGAAAGCGCGCCAATGCGGAACAGATTATAACACTGCTCCTGAACAACGGGACGCTCGTCCGGTTGACACCGCAAATCCTGATGCCGAATCAACGTGTCGATGAGGCGTGGGACGTTGTCCGCGAGACGATCGAGTCGGAGGGGCAGATTACACTGGGCGATTTCCGCGACAAGATCAAAGCGACACGCAAATTTGCGATCGCGCTTCTTGAACATTTCGACAGGCAAAAAAAGACAAAACTCGTCGGAGATGCGCGCGTGTTCAACGCCTGATTTTATACGCATGAGCGCGCGCAACCTCGACATCGTCTATTCAGAAGATCACGATGCACTCATCGATCATATCTTCGAGCGGGTGGAACGCCGTTTGGAAGTCCAGCCCGATCAGCGCGCCTTTTTGATCGTTCCCGAGCCGATGAAGGCCGACATAGAACGCCATTTCATAACGAAAACGCACGTCGGCGGAATCATGCTGACGGAGGTATTGTCGTTTCGCCGATTGGCGACGAGGCTGTTCTCGGAGTCGGGCGTCCCTACGCCCGATCTCCTGTCCAATGCGGGCAAAGCGATACTCACGCAAAAAATCCTTCTCGATCAGGAAATACCTTTCAGGACGTTTAAACGGATGGCGGGACAGCCGCGCTATGCCGCGGAACTCGTTCACATTCTCGGAGATTTCCGGCGTTACGGTATCTCCTCGGAAGAATTGCTGGAGATCGATTCAAAGCACCATGCAACGCTCGACAAATTCCATGACTTCGCTCTCCTGAAAAGCGCGCTGGAAAAGGAATTATACCGTCGCGAACGGGGCGATCCCGACTGCGTCTTGACAAACCTCGCTTTGCTTCTTTTATCTTCTCAGCTGCCTGAGCGACTCGACTTTCTGACCAAAACGCATATTTGGGTTGTCGGTTTCGGCGCCGATCGCCAATTCACCTCGCAGGAAATGAACGTTCTCCGCGGCTTGGCTTCGCACGTCTCCGGTTTGACTGTCACGGTAACGGCAGATTATCCGGGCGGCAACCGAGGCGAGCTCGCATTTCAACACGGCCGCGCAACGATCGACACGTTGAGTCGCGTATTCCCTAGCATCCGAATCGCACGCCCCGCCCCGCGATCAAGCAACGGTTCGGGATGCGACATCAGGCTCATCAGGACGATCGATGCACATGAAGAGGCACGCTATTGTGCGGGGCAAATTCGAGAGCTCTTGTTGACGAACGAGATACGTCGCAGAGATATCGGCATCGCGCTCTGCAACGAGCGGCTGATGTCGAATGTCGTGGAGACGACGCTCGCCGAATACGGCATCGACGCATGGATCGACACGAGAAAACCTCTGTCGCAAAGTTCGTTCGCACGCACGTTTACCGCTTTTCTCTCGCTTTGTTCCTACGACTTCTCTCTCGATCAGCTGATGGATTACTACCGCGGCGGACTGTCGCCGCTTCCCGACGACGTCATCGACTCTTTCGAGAATACGGCGCTTGCCCTTGGCTGGACGACGGCGCGCGATTTCCGCACCCTCAAAACGTCTCCCGATCTTCTTGAGGACGAGCTTGCGAAGCGGTTCCAAGGTAGTCACGCGGAACGGCGTAACGTCCGCAAGGCGTTGGAGGATGTCTATTTCCTCCTCGACCTCACGTCAAAAATGCGAGGACTCCGAAACGGATACGACAAGAGCGAACTTCTTCTAGAGTTTCTGTTCAGCGAAGAGCCCAACTCGCCGGAAAAGAACGTTATGCATCGGCGCGACACGCTTTTGGAACTCAACCGCCTTGACAGCGCCACTCTTCTCGTCTCCTCGTGGAATGCGACCGTCGATCTCTTGCGGGAAGCTCGCGAACTCCTAGGAAAGACGCGCATCTCTCAGGATCATTTCACGCAGCTTCTGCTTGCGGGCCTGGAAGGGCTCGTCCTCCCCGCAGTGCCCTTGGGCGCCGATCATGTGCGCGTCGGATCACTTCGGGCGATGGCGACATGGCCGTGTCGCATCCTCTTCATCTTGGGCGCGACGGCTTCGGCATTTCCGCCCGAAAACCGGCAACAAGGTTACCTGCGCGATGAAGAGCGCGACCTCTTATCGCAAGAGACAAATAAGCCTTTTCCCAATAGACAAAAGGACGAGCCTTCTTCACAGGCATGGCTCGTCCGCATGCTTTTGAAGCGACCGACGCGTACGCTCTACGTCTCGGTACCTTCTCTCGGCGAGGAGCAATCGTATATCTTCGACGATTTGCAGGACAAAACACAGGAAGAAGTCACAATCGTCGTCGAACCGGATCGTGAGCCCGACGTCAGGTGGTACGCTTTGCCGGCGGCATTGCGCATTACGCGCTGGAACACGCATGCGCCTTCCGATTGGAGAACGGCAGTCGCTAGGCTGGCAAAGACCGACCGACCGTTTCCGGCGCTCGCCCATGACATTGCTGAAAAAACAGAAATTCCGTCGGAAGTCGCGACGCGAAGCATTGCGACGCGTTCCGGCGTCAGCGCTTCCCTGCTGCAGCAGTACAATGTTTGCCCTTTCCGCTACTTTGCCGAATACGTGGCTCGCGCGGCGGAACGCGACATCGCAGAGGACGAGCCGAGAGCGCAGGGCACCTTGCTCCACCGTCTCATGGAACTCGCGACGAGAGACCTGGCCGATCGTTTGCGATCGGCCGACACGGCGGAAGAAGTCGACGATATCACCGCACGCTGGCGCCTCGATCTTGACTCGGACTACATGCGCCAACTCTACGACGTCGCGACGAAGGATCGAGGTCTGGGCTGGTACGCGCGGTCGTCCTTATCGGGGAGCATTGGCGAGAGGCTACGGCTCTATGCCGGCAAAACACTCCAAGCCATGGCGACATTCAGTCGGGAAGGAGGCTACTCGCCACGCTTCCTTGAGTGGTATTTCCCGAACGCAGACTCGCAACCGTATGTCCTGCGCGTCGGCGATATAGATTTTACTTTGCGAGGATTGATCGACCGCGTCGAGGAGAATAGCGCCGGCAAAGTGCGCATCATCGATTTCAAGAGAACGGCCAAAGACTTCGGCTGGCTCGATTTATACGACGGCACCGATGTCCAGCTTCCGCTATACAAACAGGCTTTTGAGACGGCCTTCCCCGGGCGAAAAGTCGACGAGCTCTATTATTGCGGATTTGAGCGACCGGACGCAAGGGATCTCGACTCATATGACGGCATCGTGCCCGACAGAAACGAGACGATCAAACAGCTCGAGAAACAGAAGAAAAACTGGGAAACCGGCGCCGTCGACCGTGTCGCTCAATTCGCCGAAAGGAAGGCAGCCGAAACGATCGAGCGCATCCTCACCGGCGCGTTTCCGGCAAGGCCGACGATACGCGGTGCGGGAAACAGCCCTTGTCGCTATTGCGACTGGCGCGCGGCGTGCGGGTACGATCATCGCCTCAGAAGGAACACACCGCTGCCGGCCGATCGCGAGACGGTCAAAGAGTTACGCCGAGAAATCGCAGGCGAAACGGAGAGCTGAACGACACAGCGCGCGATCGGCTTTTCGTTGTCGATGCAGCGCGGTCGGCGTGATCCCGAAAGACGTTAACCATTAACTTCTCAGGGTGTCGTCGTTTGTCCGGCCTCGCCGCCATCCGTCGCGGGGGTCGTCGCAGTCGGTTGACGCACTGCAGGGGCGGGCCAAGGATTCGCTTCCATCCATTCGCGGTACGGCTTCATCGTCTCCTCCCAGACTTCCGCCGGCATCAGGTCGCGATAATAGTCCGAATCGACAATGAGCTTCGCCGTCTCAAACCTGATCCTCACTTCGCGATTAATCCGCTTGATGTAATCTTCTTCATTCTCCTCCAGCGTCATCCCCTTGTGTTTCGTGAAAACACCTTTTTTGGCATCGTATCTGCCATATTCGGTAATCCAGCTCCTGCTGTTAAAAACCACGAGCGATTCATGATCCGAGAGAATATCTCGACCTGAGAGCATTCGGGAATCGTAAGGGAGCCCCATGTAGTTATAGACAGTCGGCAGCAAATCGAGACTGCAACAGTATTTTTCGATCTCTTCAGGCTCGATGCCGTCATGGTAGAATAGCCCGGCGCTTTCATAGATATCAAATGTCGTGTCAAGTTCTCTGCCCGCCATCGCGTCGAGGTTGGCTTTTTCCATCGCATACGGGTAATGGTCAGGGTTGATGACAATCAGCGTCCTTTCGGAAATTCCCGCTTCTCGGAGCTGTTTGAGCAGGCTCTCCATCGCCAGCTCTAAATCGTAGTTCGCCGCCATATAGCAGATCGCCTCATCCGGCAAATCGAGATGTTCAAAAACATGGTAATGGCGCGTCGCCATCATGTTGCCGCGTCGCGTGTAAACACCATGTCCGCTGACTGTCAAATAGTAGACGTGGAACGGCTCTTTGTCGATGAACTCGGGCACCGTCTTTTCGATCATTTCCAAGTCAGACTCCGGCCATGTTTTCTTTACATCGAGACCGTTCCCCAAACCGCGATACAGGTACCCGAGGTTGGGGTGCGAGATATCGCGCTTGTAGTAAGTCCACCTGTGATTATGCCAGGCGTACGTCGTGTAGCCGAGTCGACGGAGCAAGTTGCCGGGCGCCATCGCGAGATCGTTTTTGCTCGCTTCCGTCAAAGTCCAAACGCCTTGCTTCGGAATCATGCCGCAAATTCCCGCGTACTCGCCGTCGAGTGTCGACACTGTCCATACGGGATTGTAGAAATTCTTGAAGTGAATGCCCTCGTGCCACATCTTCCACAATGTCGGCGTGATCTCCGGGTGAATCGCATGGTGAGAGAAACTCTCCGCCGTAATAAAAATCAGATTGAACCCTTTACCTCTTCCCGTGTATTCATTCGTGTACGTCGGGATCGTCCGCGAGAAGACGGTATCTAAATAGCGGAGAGTATCGGTTCGAGTTTTCCCCGTCAGGACAGCGGGCGTATTGTCATCCGGCTTGTCCTCGCCGAGCCTTTCGTCGAAATCGACCGGCAGAACTTGAGGCAGTCGCTCGACGACCGGCGGGGCTGTATCGGACGGATCAGTCGAAGGATCGGTCGTCTCGGACGGCTCCGTCGTCGCGATCGGGTCCGGCAAAAGATCGGAGTCGATCGGTGCGGAGCGAGGAATAATGAGCTGGCTGATATCGACACCCATGGCGGTCAGAAGTCCGTATTGATTCGTGCCCGACAAAATCTCATTATCGTAAAAGAAGTTCTGCCACGGACTGTTGTACGAACGGTTAAACGCCATACTGCCGATTGCGACACCGAACATCGCGATTGAAAGCGCGATACAGATCAGGGAGTCACGTACGCGCGTCAGAGATCTCATACACGCTGCGAAGTAACGTTTGCGCAAGTAAACAAAATAGGCGATCACCGGTATGAACATCACGATGATCCACGGCAGATTGCGTACGATCTTGAGTATGATATCCGTAAAGAATTGCGCGACCTGCCCGCCTTCTCCGACCGAATAAAACACGAAAAACGTCTTAAAGAAGCGGTGATAGATCAGTTGCGCGCTGTAAATGAACGGCAAAAAGATCAACAGGACAGCAAAGAACACGCCGCGCCCCCGCCGCGGGAACAAACTGACAATTCCGGCGGCAAAAAGGACGTTCGATACGATAAAGAGCGTCGAATGGAGGATACCGATACTGAAAAAATCGGTACTCGTCGTGAGGCGGAGTATGAATTCACACAAAAAATGTTGGACTAAGAACATCAAGGCGAACGTCATCATGCATGAAAAACGTTCGCGTACCGAATTGCCGCCCTTCTTTTGTAATTCTGCCGCCAATCCGAAGGTGCTTCCCGTTTTTTTTGTACTCATCCTTTGAGAGGAGCGACCGGGCGAGTCTATTCTTTCCGGCGCAAGCAAGCGTCTGACGGGCGGATCACCGCGCAACGGCGTCGCGCCTCGCGTGTCATCGCTTCTACCGCGAAACTGCGGGCTTCGAACTTGAGGGCTTCGAACGTGCGGGCTTCGAACGTGCGGCGACCCGTCAGATGTGTTTCGCCGCCTTTTTTCACGCTCGAACGCGTCACGCTCCGCGCGATACGGTAAGTCAAAAGGTGGAACGCGGCGATCATCGGCATCAGCATCGACGCCCTCTCTTTGAAGGCGTCGTCTATAGGCTCCCGAATAAAGATCGCTCGCTTCAGGCTTGCTGTCATGTTCCTCTCGCATGAGAGACTACCCCCCGCCCATACGGCATCGCATATGGACACATGTATTACTTTCGCACCAAAACAGGTGCCTGACTATCATATCACAAGCACTTTTTTCGCCTCATCTTGCCAGAAGAGGCGAAAACTAGCGTCAGCTGTCGCTAAACCTTACGTGTTCGGGAACGGCCGCTTCTACGATGACGACACCGGCTCCGCCATACCGTTCTTTAAACACAGACACGGCAGACAACTCCATATCACTGTGAAACTTTAAACTGACACCTTTAAAATCGTCGACACGAACCGTATCGTACATGATGGCGTCGACGACATAGACGAGGTACAGCGTCGACGACAGCGTGTCGCCCTCTTCGTAATGGCTCGCGTAAGGTGTCGCCTCGATGCAAGTGCCTTCGATTTCGATTTTGTAGATTAACGCGACAAAGTTGTCGGCGCGGTTCGATTGCAGATATCCGTAATAAACGCGGACAACACCGCGCCTGTCCTGAATATCCCATTGACTGAGAGGCATCCCTACGCGCGCATCTTCGTTCCAAGTGTTTTGCGCCAGTCTCAATTGTATGTCTTCCCCCAGCGGCGTCTGCAATTTATTAAAAAGAGGCGTCAAGTCGACATGGTCGAGATTGCGCGGGAATTCTTTAAGGCCGCTGACGGTATATTCTTTCGACAACTCCGCCACGGACAGCCCGAAATCGGCAAAACGGTCGCGATCCACCAAGGCTGTGACCGTCACCTTGTCACCGTTTGTCAAATGCGACGTGGGCGTCACGGTGAAAGAGAGCGGAGGATCTGATCGACCACCGGCCTCAACCCAATCGTATGGCAGTCTCGTCGTATCAATCGAAACATAGCCAGTGTCGCTGATGCCGTCGTAAACGAGAACTAAATTTTTGAACACGTCGACTGTTTCCAGTTCTTGAAGACCGCCGACCGTGAATGTCAGGACCTTTTCTTCCGCGATACGACCTCGTACCGTCAAAGCGTCATTGTCCGGCTTCACACGGACGTCGATCGTCGCTCCGTTCGATAAATTCGATTTCGGCGTCAAAAAGGTGATGTCAAAGTACTCGCGGTATCGTTCCATATCGCCTGACAACGAGATTTGTGCCGTCCCTCGACTTTCAAATCCGGTGAAAAGGAGCTCCATCTCCGATTCGATATCGATCGGCTTCGCCTCGTCCAGTCCTTCAACGATGTACGTAAACTTCAGATTCTTGAAACGAACGGCCCCCGATTTCGCCAATTCCTCGTCATGACTAGCATGGATGACAACTGCATCGCCGTTCTTGAGCCCTGTCGTGCGGTCGGCAGAAAAAATGAGAGAGTTCATCGCCGCTTCCCGGACAAAAAGACGCTGCAGACGCTTTTCGTCCGTTTCACGCAGCGACTCGCCTTCTTCCCTGACGATCTCGGCTATTCTCGCTCTGTCTGCTTTGAGCGACAGCACGCCGTATCCGTTGGCACCTGTCACCTCAATCGTGACGAGCTCCCGCACGTCCAATGTGCGCGAACTGCAAGAAACGATGCACAGCATCGACAGTACGACCAATATGATGAATATGACAATTTTATTTCTCAAAAGTCAATGCCCCCTTGATCCTGTTACACTTCGCGTCATCTTCGACTCCGCTCTTTTGCGGCATCGTTCTTCTTGAATCATATCACTTTAAGGGTAAAATGAGAGAGATCAGATAGAGACGGAAACGATTTCACCGCAAACGCACCTTCGTTCTCCAGAGCGATCGTCAGCACCTTCTTCCGACGCGAGAAAGGATCAAAAGGCGACCATGTCAACCCTCCGATGGACACCGGAACAGGAGTTTGCCATTCAGTTTAACGAGCCCGAGCGACTGCTCATCTCGGCTGCGGCAGGTTCGGGGAAAACGGCCGTCCTGACGGAACGCATCACTGTGCGCGCGCTGGACAATCTCGTGAAACCTTCCCGCCTCCTCGTCATGACGTTTACGGATCTTGCTGCGACACAGATGAAAGCCAAAATCATGTCGCGCTTTCGCGAATTGCGCGCCGCCGCTGAAGACGTAAAAGAACGCGACCGTCTCGATCAATTAATTCGCGAACTTCCGCTCGCCAGGATTTCAACGATTCACGCTTTTTGCAACCATATCCTCTCGTCGCATCTGACGGAATATACGGACGCATCCGGCAAGCCGCTTCTCGAACCGGGATACAGAATACTGCAAGGTCCCGAAGAACTCGATCTGCAAGATGAAGCCGTCGATACGGTTTTGGCAACTCTGTACGAAGAGCTTGACAGGCTGGAGCAATACGAAGTACGCGTCAGAACACAGAATGACGTTTCATCCGAATCGAATCGGCCGGAAGGAGAGAGAACGACGGAAAAGCGAGACTTCCAAGCTCTCGTGCCGCGCGGCGTTCCCGATCTCTCCGACGAACTTGATACTTTCATTCTTGCCGGCCATGACCGTACCTACGCGGACTGGCTCCGCGACTTCAAAACGGTCTCCCTCGCTTATGCCCCCGGGCTGGACGATCGACCGCTTCGAGAGGCGATCGTGTCCATGCTTGGACAATTGCGCAACCTTCCGAACTACGAGCGCCTGATCGCCGATGCGTACAACGATTTTATCGCTGAAATCACCGCCTTCCCGAACGGCGTCGTCTGCCGCTACTGGTGGGACCTTTTTGACGAGACGTTACGAACGGCATCGAGCGCGCTCGACGAGCTACGGCGCACGAGCCATTACAGCCGCCTGTTCGAGCGATCGTCCGCCAAGAAAGCGAAACACTTGATCGATCTCGCCCACGCGACGGAAGAAATGGAGCGCGTCGTCTCTGCCCTTGTACAATCCTCAGGACGATCAGAAGAGCGTTGGGACGAGATCGTCCGAATCGGGCAGACACTACCCGAACTTCAGCTGCCGAGCTTCAGCTCCCGGACGTCGACCAACGAAGCCGTCATCGCCAAGAACGACTACCTGGATCAGTTTTTCCGCGAAGTCTTTCCGCTCGCCGCGCTCATCTCAAATAAAATCAACCGCAAGTCCGATCGCAACAAGCGGTACATCGCGCAACACCCTCCCGTCTTTACGATTTTCTCGGAGCAGGCGAAACATTCGATGCTTGCCGGCGCGGGACCCGTCGCCCGCTTTCTGGAGCTGACGCTCCTCGTCGACAACGAGTACAAGAGGAAACGGTTCGGGCGAAACGCGATCCTCTTCAGCGATATTGAACACGGAGCGCTTGCGATCCTCGAGAAGGAGAAAATCGGCGAGAGCGTCAGTCGGCTGTACGACGAGATTTACATCGACGAATACCAGGACACGAGCAGCATACAGGGCGCCGTCATTTCCGCCATCGATCGCAAAAATGTTTTTATGGTGGGAGATATTAAGCAGAGCATCTACCTCTTCCGCTATGCGAATCCTCGACTGTTCTCAGAGCGCGTCCGCGCGTCGCAACGATGTGAACCCGGTTGCCCCGTACCGCCGCTCTCTCCGGATCAGAGCGGGTATGTCGGCCTTTTAAATCGCAACTTCCGAAGCCGTCCCGGCATCATTGACTTTGTCAACGACTTGTTCAGCGCTTTTTTGACGGAGTCGGTCGGAGAGATCGAATACGATGAAACGCAGAGGCTCGAGCCAGGTCGCCCTGATGCCGAACAAACGGTTAAACGGAATCCTCTCCACATCCCCGAAGTCTCTTGGGAGATCGCGACGCACGTCGATGACATCAATGCCGAAGAGGACGACGCGCAGGACAGGGAGTTGACCGTCGAAACGCCCGACACTAAAGCCAAAATAGAAGCGTTCATCGCGGCGCGTGCGATCGGCGAACTGTTGGACGCCGGCGCCAAACCCGAGTCGATCGCCGTCCTGCTCCCCACCAACGATTACTGCCGTCAGTACGAGGAAGTTCTGAGTGCGTGCGGCATTCCTGTCGCGAGCCGCTCGGGTCTGATATTCCCCGACAACCTCGTAAGCCGTCAGGTCGAGGCTCTGCTCGCCGTCCTGGACAATCCGCGACAGGACATCCCTTTGATCTCCGTGATGATCGGCCCGTTCGCTCCCGATCCGTTCACGAGCGAAGAACTGGCGCGCATAGGGCAGGAAGAAGTCGATTTCGGCCGTTTTGATCATCAAGCGAGAGACGATGAACCGTACGAGGACAGCGACAAACGCATCGACATCTTCTTTCATGACCGCCTGCGCCACCTATGCATAAGAGAGCCGTCATCGACCATCGCAAACAAACAGCGCCTTTTCGATGAGCGGATGAAACGGTGGAGGATGCTGGCGACGGAACTTGACGCCCGCGAACTTCTCGACACCGTCTTTCTCGAATCGGATTACCCGACGTACATCGCGCGCGGCATGTTAGGGTCAAGTCATTACAGGGAGCTGGAACAGTTGATCGGGCTGTTTGAGTCCTCCGACCGACCGAACAGCTTCGGCGTGCGCTCCATGCTCTCTCAGCTCAGAAAGGCGCTCGGCAAGCCGATTCAGGACGACTTGGGATCGGGAGGCTTGGTCGACGGCGCTGTCCACGTCTTAACTCGACATAGCAGCAAGGGGCTTCAATGGGATTACGTTTTGTTGGGCGGATTGGATCGTCGCGCTATCGGAAATCGATATGACGCCCTGATATCCTTCTCGGAGCAGAACGGCCTGTCAAGTTATACGATCGATGACAGCGGGCTGACCGTCTACAACAACGCGCTCAATCAGACGTTTCTCCTGTCGGAAGAAAAGCGTTTCAGGGCGGAATCATGGCGTCTCCTCTACGTCGCGATGACGAGAGCGAGAGAGCGCCTTATCCTGCTGTCGCCTGCCAAGAATATGCTGATCGACAGCGGAAGCGTCGCTGCACGTCTGGATGAAGCGAGCCGCCTTACTTCACACCTTCGCGCGAAGGAGAGAACGAGCAGGGCAGTCGTCCCCGAGAACCTTGCGGCGAGCGCTGAGAATGATCTGGAACTCCTGCTGTCCGTCCTCGCCGTCCGCGAACCGGCAAGGATGGAAGAGACAGCGGCGGCCTCTGAGGGTATCTTCGACTTCAACTGTCTCTGCGCTCGCGTCACCCCGTTCTCGGAGATTGTGGCCTCCGTGCATGATCGCCGGACACAAAATCTTCAGACAGGTACCGTTGATCCCGAAGAACCTGAAAGCGTCCAGGCGCCGGCGAACGAGCGCACGGTCGACGCGATCGTTGCGCGTCTGTCGGCGAACGTGCCGCATCGGGAGGCGGCCGACACCCCCGCCAAGATCACCGTCACCGAACTGAGGAAACGTTTGAGCGATGAGACGTTCGACCAACCGCTTTTCTACGGAGAAGCGCCCGAGTCGATGTCTTGGACACTCGATACTCTTACCGATGACGAAGGCGGTACGGATGATGCCAGCTCAAAAAACGACATCGCCCGTTCCGATATGGCGCTCACCATGAGGGAACGGGAAGAAACGGATCAGATCAAAGGAGCGTCGCTCGGTACCCTGATGCACTACATTTTTCAATTTGTCGATATTGAAAAACTGATCCTGCCATCATCGTCGGAAGCTGAACGTGCCTGCCGATCACAGTTGCGGGCTATGACAGAAGAAAATAGGATCTCGCGCGAGCAGGAGAAAGCCGCTTTGTCCTTTGTTCCGCAAATCGTCGCGTGGGCGAACAGCGGGCTCGCACAACGACTGCTCAAAGCGGAGAAGACGACGGGGCGCGTCTACCGCGAGATGCCCTTTACGATGGCGATCGCGTCATCGGAGCTCGGGGATATCTTCCCCGACAATGAAATAACGCTCGTTCAGGGAATGATCGATCTCTGGTTTATCGAGGAGAACGACGAAGCCGTTTTGATCGACTTTAAGACAGACTATCTCGCATTTTCCGATTCCGAGCAAGCCGATGACGAGATCCGAAGACGCTATACACCACAGATTCGCTATTACGCCGACGCCATTGAAAAGGCGACAGGGCGCAAGGTATCAGAGGCGCTCATCTGGCTCGTCCGCTACGCGCGCGCCGTCACCGTGTCCGGCCTCGGTTGACAAAAGGCTCCAAAACAGTGAGAATACTCGATGGAGGCAGACGGGTTCTGGTGTGCCCCGCGGTCTTCAAAACCGTTGAGGGGGGTTAGGAGCCTCCTAGGTGAGTTCGATTCTCACATGTCTCCGCCACCGATACGCGCCGGCTCCTTTTTTCGCTGCAGGCATGAGGGCAGGCGCGTCGGCTTTTTATCTGAATGACAGAATAACCGTAAGGGCGAGTTCGACAGCTGAACCGAGGTCGGTAAACCTCACCGGAAACCTTCTGTCACGAAAGGAGTGCGGTTTTCCGCGTATCACATGATCAGACGCACAGGCACAACTTCCAGAGGCATTCGGACACCCATCATCAGAAGCGGAGACAACCTTATAGACATCATCGTTGACAGTGTCATCTTGGCATCTGAAAGCGAAGGATTCGAACTTCACGATCGCGATGTCGTCGCCATCACGGAATCTGTCATCGCGCGTGCCGAGAACAATTACGCGACGTGTGACGATATCGCGCACGATGTCCGGCGGCTCTTCCCCGAGGGGGAAGTGGGAATCGTCTTTCCGATCTTGAGCCGCAATCGATTCGCAGTGAATTTGCGAGGCATTGCGCGCGGCGTGAAGAAAGTAATCCTGCAGCTCAGTTATCCGTCCGATGAAGTCGGCAACAGCTTGATGGATCTTGATCTTATGGACGAGAAGGGTGTCGATCCGCTTTCCGACTGCCTGACGGAAGAGCGCTATCGCGAACTTTTCGGCAAGAATTACCATCCGTTCACCGGTGTCGATTACGTCGAGTTTTATAAGGAAACCATCACGGCGGAGGGCGCGGAGGCGGAAATCATTCTCGCCAACGACGCTACCGCTATCTTGACGAGAACGCCTTACGTCCTCGTCGCCGACGTTCACTCGCGCCACCGCACAAGACGTCTCTTGAAACGTGCCGGCGCCAAGCGCGTACTCGGCCTCGACGACATTCTGGCGTCTCCCGTCAACGGCAGCGGTTTCCACAGTGAATACGGACTGCTCGGCAGCAACAAGGCGAGTGAAGAGCATATCAAACTCTTCCCGCGCGGAGGACAGGAGCTCGTCGACACGATTGCGGCGAAATTCCTGCAGGAGACGGGCAAGAACATTGAAGTCATGATTTATGGCGACGGGGCCTTTAAGGATCCCGTGGGCAAAATCTGGGAACTCGCCGATCCGGTCGTGTCACCTGCGTACACGGACGGACTCAAGGGAACCCCTCACGAGCTCAAACTGAAGTATCTCGCCGACAACGAATTTGCCGCGCTCTCGGGCAAGGAGCTCGATGAGGCGATCAAGCTCGCCATCCGCGAGAAAGAACGCGATCAAGATGTTAACGCTAAAGCGGAAGGCACAACACCGCGCCGGCTCTGCGATCTGCTCGGGTCGCTCGCCGACCTGACTTCCGGGAGCGGCGACAAGGGCACGCCGGTCGTGCTCATTCAAGGATACTTCGACAGTCTGTCTGACTGATACCTGTTGCATCAGTCAAAGACAGCTGCCGCCACTGACCTAGGAGCAGCGCAAAAGCTCCGGACAGGTCTAACTTTAGGAATACGCTGAACAGGCTTTTCCTGTTCAACAGGAAAGGAGTCACATGCTTCAGAAATTAGTTCTGATTCGTGGAGGCGGCGACATCGCCTCCGCCACCATCTATAAGCTCAAAAAAACTGGCATGCGCGTCGTTGTCTGCGACCTCGCTCGGCCCACCTGTGTAAGGCGGACAGTATCTTTTTGCAATGCAATCTTTGAGTGCGAGTGGGAAATTCAGGGTGAAACATCGCGTTACATTCAAACACTCGCCGACATTGAGCCGACACTTGACGCGGGGCTGATCCCTGTTTTGACCATCCCCGATCGCGACGTACTCGATTATCTCAAACCGGATGTCTTCATCGACGGCACAATCTCCAAGAAAACGCCCGACTACGATACATCGTGGGCGCCGCTCGTCATCGGACTCGGCCCCGGGATCGTCGCGGGCGTTCATGCGCATGTCGTCATCGAGACACAGCGCGGCCACTTTCTCGGAAGCCTGATCAGAGACGGGGAAGCCATTGCCAATACGGGCGTTCCCTTCGGTATCGGCGGGCATGATGCCGATCGCGTTCTTCGCGCACCGCATGCGGGTACGATGACGAATCGCTTCGACATCGGCGACCACGTCCAAAAAAACGATACGATCCTGACAGTCGACGGCACCGAAGTCAAAGCGCATGTTACCGGCGTATTGCGCGGGCTGATCTCTCCCGGACATAACGTCTTCAAGGGTCAGAAAATCGGTGATATCGACCCGCGAAACAATGCTTCCTATTGCCGCTGTATCAGCGATAAAGGGCGTTGCATCGCCGGCGGAGTCCTCGAAGCCATCGTATCCTTTTACGCAAATCAATAGAGCGACCGCGCGCATCTTCGCTCGAACGTGACAGGTCCTCAAGGCGGTCAACAGTGATTCACCCTCATACCGACAAGAACGATGTTCTCGCGACACGCCGGGAAACGCTCGACAGTTACGTTTGCTCCCTCTTAGAAGAGCGGAAGTCACGCTTTCCTTCCCCGTTTGTGATCAGCGCCATAGGCGGAGGGGGCAAGACGACGATTCTCGTCAATCTCTTTCAGCAAACGTTTCGCGCACGCTCCATCCTTACAACTACGACGGCGATGATCGCTCCCGGTCATCGCGATGGGGCGACGAATCCCTGCATAGAGTTCCGTCGGCTTGGCGACGCGCTCCTGCGCATTTCTCCGACTCCTCCCGTGACATCCGGCGTGTGGTATTCAAAGCCCTTTCATGACATTCCGGGAAAATATAAGGGCATAGAGAAAGATATCTTCGATGCTTACGTCCGTGAACGGCGCGATGAGAATGATCACGATCTCATCGTCTTTTGCGAGGCGGACGGCTCTAAGCGCAAGCCGCTGAAAGCGCATGCCGGTCATGAGCCCGTCATCCCTCGGACGACCGATCTGACGCTCATAGTCTTGGGGTGCAGCGGGATCGGAAAGCCTCTCGCGGAACAATTCGTGCACAGGTCTGAAATCTTCTCGGAAGTTATCGGCAAAAACAAAAGTGAGCTCATCGAAGCAGAGGATCTTATCGATCTTCTGCGAAGCGGCCATTTTTTCAAAGGAATCCCGCGCACGAGTCGTGTCGCCGTCATCTTCAATCAAGTCGATTTGTTGCCGAAATCACTGTCGTGTCAAACGAAGCTGCGCCAATGGGCGGAAGAGACCTTGGCGATTCCGTCGATTGATGCCGTTTTCTTTACGGGCGGCGCCGGCGATGCCCATCGGACAGAATACGGCATCGCACGAACGGAAACGGACTCTCCTCTTTTTTCAGCCGTCGTCCTCGCCGCCGGCATGTCAACGCGAATGGGCGAAGAGAACAAACTGCTCCTTCCGATCGGAAATAAAACAATTCTTGAGCAGACCCTTGAGCGCGTACTGAAGAGTGATATCCGAGAACTCGTCGTCGTCCTCGGACACGAGGCGTCCGAGGTAAAACAAGCCGTGACGGCGGCGGTGCTCGAAGGAACGCCGCCGACCACAAAAGTCAAGACGGTGTTGAACGAACACTACGCGTCGGGTCAGGGAACGTCCGTAGCATGCGGCGTCCGCCGACTAAGCGATCGCAGTGTCGGCTGTTTCTTCGTTCCCGGCGATCAGCCTTTCGTGTCGCCCGCCGTCATGAGAACGCTTGCCGAGTCATCGGAGAGCGGGAAAATCCTCATCCCCCAAGTCTTCGGAAGGCGCGCGTCACCGGTACTTTTCGATCGGCTGTTTTATGAAGAACTCGCGAAATTAAGCGACGACCGGGGCGGACGAGAAGTCATAGCGGCACACGAAGATGATGCCGTCGTACTGCCCGTCGCGTGCCGCGACGAACGCGCCGCTTTCGACATCGATACGAAAGACGACTATCGGGCAATCTCCAAATTAAACGATTAGGGGCGGAAAGCACCCTCATCCTATGTCCGTATGCGGACATAGGACGTGCGTGGCGATAACGTCTTTCAAGGATTAACCGATAATATCAATCTGACACACGCGCATCGCGTCAAGCGCCCTTTGGTGACTCTCCGGCGTTACACCCGCACAGCAGTTGGCATTGACGGTGATCGGGATTTCCGGAAAAAACGCCTTGATCAGCAGCGCATTGGAAATGACGCAGATGTCGGTGCAAAGCCCGACAAGCGTGATGGAGCCGATCGGCTCCTCCTCGTGCAGTCGCTCCAAGAGTCTGACGAGCTCACTTGAGCCGAACGTCGGCTTTTCAACAACCGGATTATCGGGCGACCGCAAAGCTTCAATTTCCGAGACGAGTTCCCAGCCGTCCGTGCCGCGGATACAGTGCTCGACGGGGAGCCGCTCACCTTCTTGCGTCCCAAGGTAATCGCTTTCGTGCGTATCTTTCGTAAAGAGAACGCGACCTTCAAATTGCTTGATTTTGTCTGCGACATTCGCGACGATCCGCTGTGCCTCCGGCGTCCCGAGCGATCCGTCTACAAAATCATTCTGCATATCCACAACGATCAACATATCCTGCATAATCAACCTCGCTGATCATCGCAAGCGACCCGTGCCTCAGCGCTGCATAAACCCTCACCGACAGTCACGGACGCCCCGCACTTTTTCTATTTACGAAAAAGCCTCGAGAATACCCTGTATCCTCGAGGCTTTTAGCTCAAATAATTAACAAGCTGCTCAGTTTAGTCCTCGAGAATGCGAACAACCGTACCGGAACCAACCGTCTTGCCGCCTTCGCGGATAGCAAACTTCAGACCGGGCTCAATGGCGATCGGCGTGATGAGTTCAACGGAGATCTCAACATGGTCACCGGGCATGCACATCTCGACGCCTTCCGGCAGATGGGCGACGCCGGTAACGTCTGTCGTACGGAAGTAGAACTGCGGGCGATAACCGTCAAAGAACGGCTTGTGGCGTCCGCCCTCATCCTTCGTCAGGACGTAGACCTGGCCGACAAAGCGCGTGTGGGGCTTGATAGAACCGGGCGCTGCGACGACTTGTCCGCGACGGACTTCGTTACGCGCGACACCGCGGAGCAAAAGACCGACGTTATCGCCTGCTTCGGCGTGGTCGAGCATCTTGCGGAACATCTCAATTCCCGTCACGACTGTCTTTCTGGGCTCATCGGCAAGTCCGACAACCTCGACAGGCCTGTTGATGTCAATCTGACCGCGCTCAACACGGCCCGTGACGACGGTTCCGCGACCGGTGATCGTCATGACGTCCTCGATCGGGCAGGCGAACGGCTGATCGATCGGGCGTGCCGGCGTCGGGATGAAGCTGTCAACGGCTTCCATCAGCTCAAGGATAGGCGCGTAGACGGGATCGCTCAGATCGGTGCTTTCCGACTCGAGCGCTTCGAGAGCCGAACCGCGAATGATCGGCGTATCGTCGCCGGGGAAGTCATACTCGTTCAGGCGCTCGCGGATCTCCATGTCGACAAGCTCCAGGATCTCTTCGTCATCGACCTGGTCTGTCTTGTTCATGAAGACGACGATAGCGGGAACACCGACCTGACGGGCAAGCAGAATGTGCTCACGCGTCTGAGGCATCGGGCCGTCGACGGCGGAAACGACGAGAATCGCGCCGTCCATCTGAGCGGCTCCCGTGATCATGTTTTTGATGTAGTCGGCGTGCCCGGGGCAGTCGACGTGTGCGTAGTGACGAGCTTCCGTCTCGTACTCGACGTGAGAGGCGTTGATTGTGATGCCGCGCGCTCTCTCTTCAGGCGCCTTGTCGATCGCGGCGTAGCTTGTGAAGCTCGCGAGACCTTCTCGGGCGAGAACCTTAGTAATAGCAGCCGTCAGCGTCGTCTTGCCGTGGTCGACGTGACCGATGGTGCCGACGTTGACGTGCGGTTTTGTTCTTTCAAACCTTTGTTTTCCCATTAAAATATCCTCCTGCTGGTAGATCGTTTTTCGATCTGATTATTAAAGTTTTGCAATACTTCTTTATATTCTCACAAAACTGAGATATACGCAATAAAATGCGATTTGCGCGGATCCCTGATCGGCCCTGCGCAGTATTTAATAATGTTTTCTCGCAATAAGCGCGCGGACGCTTTCAGGCACCTGTTCAAAATGACTGGTCTGCATCGTAAACACGCCGCGCCCCTGCGTTCTCGACCTCAACGATGTCGCGTAACCGAACATCTCCGACAGAGCGACATATGCGTCGACAACCTGAGCGTTGCTCGTCGCCTCCATACCTTGGATCTGACCGCGCCTTGCGCTGATGTCGGCCAACACATCGCCCAAATATTCGACGGGCGTGATGATGTCGACTTTCATGATGGGCTCCATCAGGATCGGATCCGCTTTTTCAAGGGCATCGCGTAACGCCATCGAACCTGCAATACGGAATGCAATCTCGGAAGAGTCGACCTCGTGGTAGGAACCGTCGAGCACGGTCGCCTTTAAATCAACGACGGGATAGCCGGCGATAACACCGCCATTCATCGCGTCGCTGATGCCGTCTTCGATCGATTTCATAAATTCCTTCGGGATAACCCCGCCGACAGTCTTGTCTTCGAAGATGAATCCAGCGCCTGCTTCAAGCGGCGCTACTTGAATGATGACGTGACCGTATTGTCCGTGGCCGCCCGTCTGTCGTACAAATCGCCCTTCGCCCTTTGCCGTCTTCGTAATCGTCTCGCGGTAGGCAACCTGCGGCTGACCGACGTTCGCTTCCACTTTAAACTCGCGAAGCATCCTGTCGACGATAATGGCGAGGTGAAGTTCACCCATACCGGAAACGATCATCTGACCTGTCTCCATATCGACGCGCGTACGGAATGTCGGGTCTTCCTCAGCCAGCTTGGCCAGGGCGACCTCCATCTTCTCCTGACTCGCTTTCGACTTCGGCTCGATCGCGACCGAGATGACAGGTTCCGGGAAGTCCATGCTCTCCAGAACGATCGGCGCCTGCTCCGCCGTGAGCGTATCGCCTGTCGTCGTATTGCGAAGACCGACCGCGGCAGCGATATCACCCGCGTAGACCTTATCGACATCCGACCGGTGATTGGCGTGCATCATCAGGATGCGCCCGATGCGTTCACGCTTGCCTTTCGACGCATTCATCACATAAGAGCCTGCCTTCAGCGTTCCGCTGTAAACACGGAAGAAACAGAGCTGACCCACAAAGGGATCCGTCATCACTTTGAACGCGAGCGCAGAAAAAGGCGCATTGTCGTCCGCCTCGCGCGTCGCTTCCTCCTCCGTCTTCGGGTTGATCCCGACGACAGGCGGAATATCGACCGGTGACGGCAAATAGTCAACCATCGCATCCAAGAGCAACTGCACGCCTTTGTTTTTGTACGAAGCGCCGCAGGTAACAGGGATGATCTTCGTCGCGATGGTCGCCTTTCGCAAGCCTCGCTTCAACTCCTCAACGGTTATTGCTTCATCTAAAAGGAATTTCTCAGCGAGCGCATCGTCCGTTTCGCAGATTGCCTCTACCATACGGGAACGCCATTCCTTGGCTTCATCAAGCTGATCAGGGGCGATGTCGGTCGTCGTAATCGTCTTTCCGAGGTCTTCTTCGTCGTAATATTCCGCTTGCATCGCCATCAGGTCGATGATACCGACGAATGTATCTTCTTTACCGATAGGCAGTTGAATCGGGACGGCATTGGCGCCCAGACGCTCTTCCATCATCTTCACGACGTGGAAAAAATCAGCTCCGACAATATCCATTTTGTTGATGTACGCCAGACGCGGAACGCCATAGTTGTCGGCCTGTCGCCAGACCGTCTCCGTCTGCGGCTCGACGCCGCCCTTTGCGCAAAGAACGGTCACGGCGCCGTCGAGCACGCGAAGAGAGCGCTCAACTTCAACCGTAAAGTCGACGTGACCGGGCGTATCGATGATGTTGATACGGCAGTCATTCCATTGAGCGGTCGTCGCGGCCGACGTGATCGTGATTCCGCGTTCCTGTTCTTCCGGCATCCAGTCCATCGTGGCGGCACCTTCGTGCGTTTCGCCCAAGCGATGGATGCGCCCCGTATAGTACAGGATCCGTTCCGTCGTCGTCGTTTTGCCGGCGTCTATATGGGCCATGATGCCTATGTTTCTTGTATTCTCGAGTGAGAATTCCCTTGGCATCGCCTATCCTCCTGATTGCTGCCTGCTCTTACCTATGTTGGCCACCACACCGTAACGACACTGACCGCGTATCGGCGGGCGACCCTATGTCAATTATTACCACCTGTAGTGTGCAAACGCGCGGTTTGCCTCCGCCATACGGTGGATTTCTTCTTTTCTCCTGAAAGCCGAACCGGTCTGTCTCGACGCGTCGATCAGCTCATTGGCGAGACGTTCTTTCATCGTACGTTCGCTTCTGTTGCGCGCCGCTTGGACGATCCAGCGCAATGCGAGTGTCTGGCGTCTCTCCGGCCGCACTTCGATCGGAACTTGATAATTCGATCCGCCGACGCGACGCGCTTTGACTTCCAGCACGGGCATTACATGATCCATGGCTTGGTTGAAAACTTCCAGAGGCGACTGCCCGACGCGACTTTCGACAAGATCAAACGCGCCGTACACAATCCTTTGTGCCAGCTCTTTCTTGCCGTCCAGCATGACGTTATTGATCAGCTTAGCGACGCGGACATCTCCGTAAATGGGATCCGGCAGTACTTCTCTCTTGGGTACATGGCCTTTCCTTGGCAATGGTCTTCCCTCCTTTCATGATTATGCGGGTTCTTTGTCAGGAAACCCGAAACCATAGGTACTCACGATATGGACACGTGTCATGCGCGAAAAACAGGCCAGAAAAAATGGAGGCGTGTTTTATAGCTGCATGTTTGTCCAACCGCTGGCTACGCTACTTGGTTTTCGCGACCCTCGGGCGCTTCGCGCCGTATTTTGAACGGCCCTGTTTGCGATTTGCGACGCCTACCGTGTCGAGCGTTCCGCGAACGACATGGTAGCGCACGCCTGGCAGGTCCTTCACACGGCCACCTCGAATGAGCACAACACTGTGTTCCTGTAAGTTGTGACCGATACCCGGGATATACGCGTAGACCTCGTGCTGATTTGTCAGACGGACACGGGCGACCTTGCGCAAAGCCGAGTTCGGCTTTTTCGGCGTCGTCGTCTTAACGACCGTGCATACGCCGCGTTTTTGAGGCGACGAGTAGTACGACGGACGTCTCTTCAACGTATTCAAGCCGACATTGAGCGCAGGAACGTGAGTTTTACTCACTTTCTTTTGCCGCCCTTTCCTAACCAACTGGTTGAACGTAGGCATTAACACTCCTCCTTTCTTTAATGCTCAAAAAGACACCCTCCCGCAAGAGGGCGACCGGAAATTGATAATAACAGGAATATCCGATCTTGTCCAGTCATTAACGTGACGACGAATTCGCAATTATAATTACAAGCGATTTCGTTCCTGAAACCTCGTAAGCGCTTTTTCGATAACGCGTTTGGCCGATTCGGCAGAGTGCGTTTTCGTAAGAGCCGTCCCTTTACCCTCAAGCTCCTTATAAACGCTGAAAAAATGCTGCATCTCCGTGAGCATGTGCTCCGGGAGGTCCTCCAGCTCAGTCCAGCTCCTCATCTGCGGATCGCCGTAGGGAATCGCGATGATCTTCTCATCTTCCTGATTGTCGTCGATCATCGAAAACGCGCCGATCGGGTAGCATTCGACGAGAGACATCGGAAGGAGACTTTCCTGCGACAGTACGAGCACGTCAAGCGCATCGCCGTCATTGGAGAGCGTGTGCGGAATGAAGCCGTAATTGGCGGGGTAGTGCGTCGATGTATACAGGATACGATCAAGCCTCAACATACCAATTTTTTCGTCGTATTCGTATTTTTGTTTGCTTCCGCGCGGTATTTCGATCACCGCGAAAAAGCGATCTTTTCGGATGCGATCTTCCGGTATGTTCTCCCAACGATTCATTCCATGCCCTCCTGAGCTCATGCCGTGTCGCACATTGCGACACTTAGTTTTGATAACGCCCTATTCTACCATGAGTTACGAGTTATACAACATTGCTGAGCGCCCGACACATCTGCAAAAAGGACAAAAAGGACAGACGCAACTGTTCGTCGCTGACTCTCTTCTTACGGATTGCTTCCATGATAACGCCCGCCTGCTCAGATTGACCATGATCGCGGTCGCCTAACGCCGTAAAATCTTCGTAATGTAACGGTAAAAATGCTGCCGAGAAGCCCTCTTCGCAAACCACACGAGCCGATGCCAAGGGGCTCTATGTGTTGAGAGAACTTCCGCTGTTCAGATTTTGAGAAGTGAGAGCTGTAGCTCTCAACAGCAGCGATCCGTAAAATATGACTAGAACGTATATGATCCACGCAGCGCCGATCGCGATCTTGATCGCTACATGTAAAGTACTCCACGCATGAATGACGAATGCGGCGTAGCCGGATAACAGAGGCATCAGAGTAACGATCGCCGTGAAGGACCATTTCACGGAACGTCCGGAAACTCCCGTCTTTTCAGAATTCTTCCCGGTCGAGACATCATCGACGTCACCCGGTTCAGTCTCGATGGCTTTCCTTGCCTGCCTTGCCAACCCCGCGATGCCGGATACTAACAAGACCGATACGATGTTCCATCCCGCATCCTGCCATGGGGAGTACGTCTCAAAAAATAACTCAAGCGGCAACGCTTTCCGATACTGATCTCGCAGTATCAGGATGAAGGTATACGCGAAGATCCAACTCAATAGACACGTCCACTCTACTATCCTGACTTGCTTTTTTGTCAATGGATTTGAACACACGAGTTTCATAAAGTGCTCCAATTTCCTTGCTCTCCAAAGACCGATTCAACAATCGCGCTATGATCATATTCTCTCATATTATATCGAATCGAGCGGATGTATGGTGCGACAAGCACCATATGCCAAACGCTTATTTTTCGAAACTGCGTCTTTATAAGTCCTCAAACTGGCTTTGGTAGAGAAAGGCGTATTCGCCTCCTTTTTCGAGAAGCTCGGCGTGTGTTCCGCGCTCGGCGATACCGCCGTTCGACAAGACGAGGATCTCGTCGGCGTTGCGAATCGTCGAAAGCCGGTGCGCGATGACGAGCGTCGTGCGGTCGCGCGACAGAACGTCGAGGGCGGCTTGAATGGCGCGCTCGCTGATGTTGTCGAGCGAGCTCGTCGCCTCGTCGAGAATCAGGATCGACGGGTTGCGCAGGAAAGCGCGCGCGATCGAGACGCGCTGACGCTCACCGCCCGAGAATCGGACACCCCGTTCGCCAACGATCGTCTCGTATCCGGCAGGCAGCGATTCGATGAACTCGTGTATTTGGGCGTTTTCCGCCGCCTCGCGGATGGCGTCGTCTTCCGCTTCCCAGTCGCCGTAACTGATGTTTTCGCGGACGGAACTGTTGAACAGATAGACGTCCTGTTGCACTACGGCGATATTGTCGCGCAGGGAACGGAGCGTAAAATCGCGAATATCGGTGCCGTCGATGAGGATGCGCCCGCCCGTCACGTCGTAAAACCGCGGAATGAGTGAACAGATCGTCGTCTTGCCCACACCGGAGGGACCGACGAGAGCGACAGTCTTGCCGGCTTCAATCGTGAATGAGAGATCGGAGAGAACTTCTTCGTCACCGTATGAGAATGAAACGCGATCAAATTCGATCGTGCCGTTCAGAACGCCGGCATTCACGGCATCCGGCCGGTCGACGACATCGGGTTCCGTATCGAGGATTTCGACCATCCTGCGAAAACCGGTCATCCCTTTTTGGAATTGCTCATTGAATTGGATAAGCGTCCGGATGGGAACGAGGTACATATTGATGTAGAGGATAAAAGCGATCGCATCGCCGGGGCGGAGCGTTCCCTTTATGACAAAGATGCCGCCCGCGACGAGCGTCACGAGGTAGAGCATGCCCTGAACGAATTGATTGAGCGTGAAATACTTTCCCATGAAAAAGTACATGCGTTTCTTGGAACGGTAGAAGGCTTCATTCCCGTGGTGGAACTTCTCCATCTCGATCTGTTCGTTCGAAAAAGACTGAACCGTCCGAATGCCTGACAGGCTATCCTGGACGATGGCGTTGACCTCCGCTATTTTTCGGCGATTATCCATGAAGACACTCGTCATTTTCGCGCGATAGCCGAACATCACGAAGACGAGAAGAATCGTGAAGCCGAGAAGTATCATCGACATAGGGAGATGGATGCGCGACAAAATGATAAACGACCCGACGATTTTAAAGGCGGATATGAAGATGTTCTCCGGTCCGTGGTGCGCGAGCTCCGTGATGTCGAAAAGGTCGGTTATGATGCGAGAGGACATTTTCCCTGTGCTCGCTTTGTCGAAGAAGGAGAACGAGAGCTTCTCCATATGTTGGAACAGGTCGCGACGCATATCCGTTTCGATGCGCGCGCCGAGAATATGGCCCCATGACGAGATGAAATAGAGCGAACCCGCCTCAACGAGATAGAGGATGAACATCAGAATCGCCATCTTTGTCAGAATGGGCGCGATGAGCGATTTGTCGGGCAGCGTAAATACATCGTTGACGATATAACGAATCATGGCGGGGAAGACAAGCCCTACACCGCCGTTGACGGCAGCACAGAACAGGTCTGCCGTGAAAAGCCATTTGTAAGGTCCGTAATACGAGATGAAACGCCGGAGGAGTGATTTTTTCTTTTTCTTATTTGCTTGCATAGACAAGCTAAATTTTACAATGATCTAACACACAGAACAATCATCATTTGATACTAATTTAGAATCAGCTCTCCGGGAAAACCATCATATTAATGCCTATGACGGGATCGGGCTCGCGTTCGATCGTCCCCTCCGCTGTCTGAATCACGACCTCGCACGTGACAGCGACGCGCGCTTCGCTGAGATGCCCGCCCACGACGGCGCCGGTGATATCACTGATCGTCATGTGCATGTGGAGGTAAGGAACGCCGTCTTTCGTCGTGACGTTGCCGATGAGACTCGTGATCTCGTATTCGCCTTCAAACTCATTCACGATGTACTCCTGCTTTTCAATCGAATAGAGGCCGAGTTTAGCTTTATCGACGGCGCCAAGGCCGCTCAAGGAGCCAAGCGTAATGTTCTCTTTTCGGCAAAGATCGTTGACGGCTTTGACGATTTCTTCACCGCGGTCAATGCGGAGGATGTAGATGTTTTCTGTTCTCATGTAATTCATGCTCGATATTCTCCCTCATTTTTATGTAACGCGATATAGACGCTTTCTTGCGCGAGTGCGCTGCCGGTATCGACCCTAAAAGAATACCTCTCGGGCAAGCTCTTGACGCGAACCGGGATTCGCTTCGTTTATTAAGCGCAGCTAAGGTAAGAATCAATCCGCATCAAAAAACGGACGCGCTAGCTTGACGAGCGCGCTGGCGCCGAGTCGTCCCGCTCCCAATTCGAGGTATGTGAGCGCGTCTTCCAAAGTACGAATTCCGCCTGATGCCTTGACCCCGATATGCGGACCGATGTGACGGCGGAGCAGACGGACATCGTCCGGCGTCGCGCCGCCCGAAGCAAAGCCTGTAGACGTTTTAATAAAATCCGCCTCGCAGTCGGTGACAATTTCGCAGAGACGAATCTTCTCGCGGTCATCGAGCTCCGACGTCTCGATAATGACTTTCAGGATGGCATCATCGCAGAGATCTCTGATTTGTTCGATTTCGTCGTAAATGAGATCCCAAAGTTCATCCTTCACCCAGCCGAGGTTGATCACCATGTCGATCTCGGCCGCGCCGCCCTCGAGCGCGTCTTCCGTCTGGAACAGCTTTGAGCCGGTCGTTTCATATCCGTTGGGAAAACCGATCACGGTGCAGACGGGCAACGCCCCCTCGACAAAGTCGACAGCCTCATCGACAAAGGACGCGGGAATACAGCAGCTCGCGCACCCGAACTCCATTCCCTCGCTCAACAGCTTTTTAATCTCGCCAAATGTCGCCGTCGGCCGTAACAGCGTATGGTCCGTCGCCGCGAGAATTCGTTTTACATCTGTCTTGTTCATCTGTATTGATCCCCTTTAAATAGTCTTGCGTTACATTTATCTTTCGCAACGTGTCTCTCTTTTAGAATACACGGGGAAGACGCCTTTGTCTGTATGCTGTCTCCCGCCCCGCATTCCGATCTGACGCATCACTTAAAGAAATCGCGCATATCGCGGAGCGAAAAATCGACAGGAGGATACGCAACGGTTCGGCCTTCACGTGCCGACTGGAAGAGCGAGAGGACGATGGCAAGCGCGTCGCGGCCCGCCTCTCCGCGGGCGAGCGGCATGCGGTCCGTATCGATCGCGTCGAGCATATCTCCATACATAAAGGTGTAAGGGTTTCCGAGGCGCCCAATCACGCCGAGCCCCTCGCGTTTTATGCGATTGTTAACGGCATTGAGAAGAAGCCGCCTCTCGTATTTCTTCCCGTCATCACCGACGACGGAGATCTTCGGGACGCCGCCCGCAATGGAAGCCGAAATCGTCCCGCGGTCACAGCGTACAAAAAACGACGCGCTTTTCGCCTCCGGGTTCGTGTTCGTCGTGCCCTCAATATGGAGCAAACGGTTGCCGCGGAGCGTCAGTGTGCCGACGGCGAGATCTGCCGCCTCCATCTCGTGGCATTGCCTGAGAAGGACTGCCGTCGCGCAGACCGGCTCGGCGTCCATCAGCCACGCCATCAAGTCGACGCCGTGAATGCTCTGATTCATCAGGGCGCCGCCGTCTCGCTCCCATGTCCCGAACCACGGAGCCTGATCGTAATACGCCTGATCGTGTCCCCAACGGACAGTCGTGGCGCCGTAGAGGACATCGCCAAAAGTGCCGCCGGCGATAAGCTCTCTGATTTCACGAACGCCCGGGATATAGCGGTACTTCATTCCCACCGCAAGCTTGCGCTTTCGATCTTTCGCCAGTGCGATCATCGCCTCCGCCTCGACCATGTCGAGCGTCAGCGGTTTCTCCACGATCAAGTGCGAATTCGCTTCGAGCGCTTTCACGGCTAGAGGGAAGTGAGTTGTGGGAGGCGTCGCGATGACCGTAAGATCGATCGGCGTTTTATTGAAAACATCCTCGATATTATCTGAGACGATCGGCCGCTTGAACTGAGTCGAGCGCGAAGCGAGTATGCTTTCGACGGCCCGTTCGTTTTTATCGACGATCGCCGTGAGTTCGACGAAACCGCGCTTTTCGAAAAAATTGATCGCCTTGAGGTGATCGGCTGACGCCCTGCCGCAACCGATAAGTGCGATGTTCAGACGTTTATCGGCCTTTTTACGTCTCTTCACCACTCGCTGCTCCTCTGATCCTTAAACATCAACTCGTTTTAATATTTAACCGGAACACGTTAAATCGAAAGTCCCGTCCTGTATCCTGCACGGACAGCGTGCATGATCATCCCGGTGCGTGCCGCATCGCCGAGAAGATAGAGTTCCGGCGTGATGTAGGCATCCTTGATCAAGCGGTGAAATGTGTCGTTCTGCTCGTTCCCTACGGCGAGAACGACAAGGTCGGCATCGATCGTCCGCAATTTATACTCTTCCTTTATAGGCTTTGCCAAAGGATTAGGAACATTCTCGGGGAGAACGGGATTCCACGTATTGTAAGGATCGGGCACAGTAGGCGATTCATTGACATTCACCGTCACGCGGTCGTCTTCTATTTTTTCAAGCTTGGCACAGTTCATCAGCGACACGCCGTGCTTCTCAAGCTCATGAATCAGGTGCGTGCGATTCGCTGTGCAGATGTGGGGCATCAAGGTCGGGAGTATCTCGAGAACAGTCACTTTGCGACCGTATTCCGCGGCGAGCATCAGGGCTACCTCGCAACCGACCGTACCGCCGCCCACGACGACGACCTTTTCCTTCCCCTCAAGCAACGTCAAGTCCTGTAGAAGCGTTCGGGCGAACACGGCTTTGTCGCCCCCTTCAACCGCGGGAGCCTTTTCCCTACTCCCCGTCGCGCAGACAATCGCGTCGTACTTCCCGTCTTCAAGCATGGCGAGCGTCGCTTCCGTGCTCAGCAACAGTTTAAAGTCGGGGTTGTCGTGAGCGCGTTGAGCGACCGTATACTCCATCCATCCAAGATAATTTTTTACGTCACGCTTAAAAGCCGGAACGGCGGCGAGGCGCACCATGCCGCCGACGCCTTCCTGCTCGTCGATTAGATGCACTTCGTGGCCGCGATCGAGCGCCGCCATCGCGCATTCAAAGCCGGCAGGCCCGGCCCCGATGACGCCCACTTTTTTCTTGACCGGGGCAGGGAGCGGTTTCTCGGGCAGGATTGACTCGTACGATGTTCTGGGATTGACGGCGCAGCTCGGATGTCCGCCTTCGACAAATTCGTTGATGCACGCCTCCTGACAACCGATACAAGGCCGGATGTCTTGAATTTGACCGGCATATGCTTTTTTCGGCCACCGCGGATCGGCGAGCAGAGGCCGCCCGAGCATGACCATGTCGCACATCTCGTCGGCGATCGCCTTCTCCGCGAGATCGGGGTAGCCGAGCTTGCCTACGGCGACGATCGGGACGGGAAGTCCTTTGTTCGACACGATCTCATTCTCGGCGAAGTGATCCTTTACGAGTTTGGCAACTTCCAGGAAGACGCCGGGTTTCATCGTCGTCGGCGGATGCGGGAGCCACCAGTTGTCGTAGCACCCGAGATCGACATCGAACATATCGACACCGGCAGCGACAAGATTCTTCATATAGTCGAGCGTCTGTTCGATTGTCCGCTCGTTTCTAAATTTCCTGAGCGTCTTCACCGTGTCCATGCGCTCGCCGTACGTCGCATGGAGCGCCAGCGACAAATTGATTCTGTACATGATGGGATAGTCCGGCCCTGTCCGTTTGCGTATTTCCCGCACGATATCGAGACCGAACGCCTGCCAATCGGCGTATCTGCCTAGCTTCCGGCGATTGAACGCCGTGTTGCTCATCTGCTCCAAGAGATAGCCCTCGTGGCCGTGGAGATAGACGCCGTCAATCGTCGCCGTTTTCGCGTCTGCCGCCGCCTGTCCGAAATTCTTGACGATTTTCTTTAATTTTCTTCCTGAAATCCTCAAACAGGGAACTGCCGGCAAATAGTAGTTCGGGTTGAGCGACGCGGAAACGGGAAACTTGTATTGATTGACAAGGCACTGCGGATTGCCGACGCGCCCGAGACCCGCCGTCAGCTGAATGAAGAAATGCGCTCCCGCCGCATGCGTGTTGTGCGCGATGTCGCGCCACCCCGCATAATACGTTCTGCTGCCGATAATTTTCGGGAAATACGTGAGGCCGCCCGGCTCGGTCAATGTGTGATCGATTCCGAAACTGACCGGCACAAGCCCCGACGTGATCAAACCGACGCCGCCTTTAGCGCGCTCTTCAAAATAGGCGATCATCGACTGATTCGGTCGCCCCGTCTCCTCCGCTTGGGAGATGTTTCCCATGGGCGCCATGACGAGTCTGTTTTTCAACGTGATGCTATTGACGCGAATCGGCGAAAACAATGACTTATACGGGTAGAGAGCCCGGCTCATGCGCCCCAATCCCTCTCTTCCCTCATCGAGGAACCAGTCTCCGGAATCTTTTAACCAGTCGCGAATCAAGGTTTCAGGGTATTTTGCCATGTGCCTGTTTCCTTTCTTAATTTACCGTCAACGCAAAACGGACAAACGTCGCGCCTGCAACGTTTCCGACTTCATTTTCATTGCCTCACCGGGTCACACCTTCACGTGATACATCACTCTCCGATGATTTTTATCAGGACGCGCTTCGGGCGCTTCCCGTCAAATTCCCCGTAGAAAATACTCTCCCAAGGCCCGAAATCGAGGCGCCCGCCAGTCACGGCGACGACGACTTCGCGCCCCATGACGCTGCGTTTCAGGTGCGCGTCGGCATTATCTTCATACCCGTTATGGTCATATTGATCATACGGTTTCTCCGGCGCGAGCTTCTCCAGCCACCGTTCAAAGTCACGATGCAGACCGCTTTCATTATCGTTAATAAAAACACTGGCCGTGATATGCATTGCGTTGACGAGACACAGTCCTTCGCGTATTCCGCTCTCGGCAAGCGCCTTTTCGACCTCCGGTGTCAGGTGAATAAACGCCCGCCGTGTCGGCGTGTTGAGCGTCAGCACTTTTCTGAATGATTTCATCACAACTCCTTTCCTCGGCCGCTGCCGGCAAAGAACGCGCCAGCCTCAATGATCCGGCTCTTAAATCTGCTCTTATCTTGGCCGCGATCACCGCGTGATTCGTCAAAGATCTATAGCCACTTCCCGGCCGTTACCATCGTGTTCCCGGAACGCGATCACCGCGTGATTCGTCAAAATTCTACACCCAAGCCGCGACAGATAAAGTCGACATTTGAGCGAACAAGGCGTTCGTAATCATCGCCACATTTTTCGCCGAGATAATGTTCCATCCTAAGTTGATAATAACGCGATGTCAACGAAAATTGGAGCATAACGACTGCGTTATCGATAAAAAGCGCTGCCGCATTGAGATCGATCTCTTTTCTCACCTCGCCTCTTTCGACGGCGCGTCTCAGAAGTGCCTTGTACATCTCTCGAAAGCTCATCTCCGCGCGATCCGAGAGCCTTTCCGTCTGGGCTTTCATATTGTCTGTCGTGATCAGAAGGTAAAGACGGCACATATCGGGGTGTTTCTCCGTGTACCGAATGGCGACGCGGAAAAGACGCTCCAGCACCTCTGCCACCGTCCCTTCTTCCGGACAACACTCAGCCATCGCGCGGTCAAGAAGCTCTAGCCCTTTCTCCACTAAGGCGAGAAAGAGGTCCTCTTTCGACTCGAAGTAACTATACATCGAGCCGATGCTGATACCTGCGAGTTTTGCGATTTCATTAATGTTAGCGGCGTCGAAACCTCGCTCCGCAAAAACGGTAATCGCTGTCGTGAAAATGCTGTCTTGTTTTTCCGGGGAAATCTTGCCAAAAGTCTCTTTATAGAAGCGTGAAGACGCCATGTACTTGCTCCTTAGAATCTGTTAAACCGTCCGTATCTCATTATCACATAGATCGCCTGACGTCGCGAACGGCGATTTCATCGCACCGTCAATTCTCGGATGATCGGCTGCATCTCTCCTTGCCGATCATCCGAAAACTGACGTCAAGCGCACCCGCCCTATGCCTGGGCATACGATCCGACGAGAAGCATGTAGTCGCCGAGCATGTTCCCGAACTCTGGTCCGCCCTCCATGATCATCTTTCCGCCGGATACAAGCTCCATCATATCACCTGTCCCGAGCAGTGTCGCAAGCGCGCTTTCGAGATCGACGAAACGCATAGTAAAAAAGGGCTGCGATCTCCTGTACCGTCCCCTCGCCGCTTTCGTCTTCCCTGCCTTTACCCGCAGGTAGGCCGCAACATCGTCGTATCCGTCAACTGTCCAGGCGTAGACGCGATTCGGGCTCTTCTTCGTCCACTCCGTTATCTCAGGATGACCTTCACGGTTCAGCTGGCTGATGCCGGAAGACAGAAGGTAGAAGTAGAGTTTAACAAGGAGTCGCTGTGTCGGCTCATCTTTCGGCGCTTCTTTCAGGCCCAGCAACGATGCCATCTTCAACAATGCCCGCATAAACGGGATGAGTATGCCCGGTCGTGTCAGCCCTCGGATAGACGGGAGTTTCTTTGATGTACCCTTCATGAATCCGTTAAAGTCTTGAAGATTCTTAAATGCGAGTTCGACGGTCGGCTTGTCGGGAAACGCACCGAGTTTCGTCGTGACTTCACCGTTATCGACAACGAAGTGCGTCGCCCAAACGCCCTCGTCGGTCATCGCGCTCACCTGAAATACTCCAGATTTTCCCTGAAGGGTTGAGGCGATCCCCGGAATATCTTCGATAATGACGCGGACGAGAGGGAGCACGGCGTTGAAAAAGATCTTCCCCGAATAACGATCATCTCTCGTATCCATATCACACCTCGTCCTCCCAGTCGTCATCTTCCTCAAAATCGAGCTGCAGGAGATCGTGAACAGCTTTCACAATGCCGTTCGTGTCGATGCCGTGTATCGCCATAATGTCCTCGTGGTATCCGATCGGAGAGAAGCAATCCTGTAAGCCGAGCCTGCGGAAGGCACAGCTCATGCCGCTCTCGGCGATGACTTCGGCGACGGCGCCGCCGAGACCTCCGATCACCGTATGGTCCTCTACCGTAATAATTCTCCGCGTATCGTGACATGCTTTCAAAATGGCTTCTCTATCGATCGGTTTAATCGTGTGCATGTTGAGAACGCGCGCCTTAATGCCGACGGCGTCGAGCTCCGCTGCCGCCTGGACCGACTGAAAGACGCCTGACCCGCACGCGATGATCGTGACGTCCGTTCCTTCGGCGAGTTGGACGGCTTTTCCGATTTCAAAGCCGTAATCGAGATCTTTGTACACGAGTTGATCAAACCCGCGGTTGATACGAATGTAAACAGGTCCTTCGTACTCCACGGCGGCGCGCACGACATTCGCCGTCTCCATGCCGTCAGCCGGCACAATGACGATGAGATTCGCCATTGAACGCATGATCGCTATGTCTTCTGTCGCGTGGTGCGTCGAACCGGCTTGTCCGAATGAAGTTCCGGCGTGAGACGAGATCATTTTTACGTTCGCTCTTTGATAACAGATATCTGTATGAACCTGGTCGAGTGCGCGACAAGACGTGAAGATAGCAAACGATGACGTGAAGGGGATGAGGCCCGCCTTTGCCATACCTGCCGCCACGCCGTACATGTTCTGCTCGGCGATACCGAATTGGTAAAATCGGTTAGGGTATTTTTTCATGAATTCACCGATCTTCGACGATTTTCCGAGGTCTGCCGTCAAGGCGACAATGCGCGGGTTCTCCTCCGCCAGCTCACACAAAGTCTCGCAATAAACTTCACTCGTCGAAAGCTTCGTTTGATTGATGCTCGTAAATGAGATGCCCATTATTCCACCCCTTTCTTTTCTATGGCGACCAATCTGCTTTCGTAATACGCCTCAAGATCGCGCATCGCCTCTTTGGCCATTTCCTGTGTGATGCCGCCGTAGTGCCACTCGTACTTGCCTTCGCAGAATCCGATACCCTTCCCCTTACACGTATCGAGAATAATGCACGTCGGCATGTCTCCTCTGTCGAGAGCCTCCGTGATTGCGTCATTCATCGCCTCGAAATCATGTCCGTCAACGGTGACCGTATGAAATCCGAACGCACGCCATTTGTCTGCGAACGGTTCAAGCGGCATCACATCCTCCGTCATGCCGTCGATCTGCGCATGGTTGCGGTCGACGAGCGTCACGAGGTTCGGAGGATTAAAATGAGCGATCGCCATAGCGGCCTCCCAAACAGAGCCTTCCTGACATTCGCCGTCGCCCAGCAAACAGAAAGTGCGGTACTCTTTGCCCAGTTGTTGTGCTGCCAGGGCCGTCCCGAGTGCAAGCGATAAGCCGTGACCGAGTGAACCGGTTGACGCGTCAACACCCGGTACTCTGTTCGAATCGAGATGAATGCCGAGCTTCGACCCGGTCAAGTTAAACGTCTCCAGATCTTTCCTGTCGATATAGCCGATATCGGCGAGTATCGCCACAAATCCTATGCCGGCATGTCCCTTCGACAGAATAAAGCGATCGCGATCTTCCCACTTGGCATTCTCAGGGTCGATACGCATGAATCGACTGTACAGCAATGTCGCGACGTCGATCATACTGAGCGCGCCGCCGATGTGCCCGCTTCCGGCCCAGATCGTCGTCTCAACAATGGTGCGCCTGTGTTCGTGAGCTTTCGCTTCGATGGCGAGCAATTCTTCTTTTGTCAATGGCATAAGCAAACCTCCCTCTCCTTAGCGGTACATTTCCGGATGGTTTTTGCGGACAGCTTCAAAGGTCTCGTGAGCGGCGGCAAATGTCTGCTTGAGATCTTCCTCTGAAATGGCGCAGTTCATAAAAATGTTATGGTGATTCGCGAGGAAAACCCCGCGCACCATCATTTCGGCAACCCATTCCTGTAACAGATAATTGGATTCGTCGTCACCGAGCGTCAACATCGGCATCGCGCGCTCACCCGTCACGCGCAGTTCAAAGCCGTGCTCATCGGCAACCTCAATCAGGCCCTCGGCGAATTTGTCGCCTATTTCTTTCATGACAAGAGGCGCGTCAATCTCGCGCAAGATTTCAATGCAGCGAATGGCCGCGGCGATCGGCACGGCCGACAGCCAATAGCTTCCCGTCGCAAAAACCGAGCCGATTGCAGGTCTAAGCGATTCATCGCCACAGAGGGCTGATATGTTGTAGCCGTTTGCCAAAGCTTTGCAAAAGCAGATCAGATCTGCCTTGAAACCGTAGTGGTAATCGGATCCGCGCAGATCAAGGCGGAATCCGCAGCGGACGTCGTCAAGAATGAGCACGATTCCGTTCGCTGTACAGAGTTGGCGCACTTCACTCCAAAAGCCGTCTGCCGGAAGATGGTTCTCGTTCATCGCCTGATGGTCATACGGGGTCGAGATCACACCGGCGATATTACCGTGATGATCGGCGAGAACTCGCTTAAACACCTCCAAATTATTGAAAGGAATCGTGATGATATTCTCGATATCCTCGTAGAGAACACCGGGATAACCGACGTCCAACATCCACGGGAGAACGCCGTGATAGCCTCCTGCGAATTTAACGATTTTCTTTCTCCCTGTCGCCGCCCTGGCGGTAAGCATGGCAAGATTCGTCACGTCACCGCCATTCTTGGCGAACATCGCCCAATCGGCGCTATCGACCGTATCGACGAGGAGTTCCGCCAACTCAATCATCAGCGGTGCAGGAACTGTAGTACAGTTTGCCTTTTCAATCTGAGCACGCGCGGCAGCATCGACCTCCGGATGGTTGTAACCTAAGATGTTGGGGCCGTACGCACACATGTAGTCGATGAATCGATTGCCGTCAACGTCCCAAAAATGCGCTCCCTCCGCCTTCTTGCAGAAAAACGGATACGCTGAAACAGGGATAAAGCATCCGTTCGCCGGACCGAGATGACCCGGTATCCCGGCGGGAATCACTTTGACGGCCCGTTCGAATAACTCTCTGCTTTTCGGATATTGGTATCGTTGCATCGTAACACTCCTTTCACGACAGGTAGCGCGGGACCATGCCCAGCAACCGATTAAAATTGTCAACCATGGGGATTCTGCCGTGAATAGCGAGGTTCCCCATTCCGATGCAGGTGTAGCTGTCCAGTTCGCCGTTCAACAAGCCGAACGCCGTCTCGAACGTATCGAACATCATCGCTGCACGCGCATTGGAGTTTCTGCCTTTTGCCGTGCGAAGCCGTCCTCTCTCCGCGATCAAATGGAGTCCGAAGTCATCACCCACTGTGATGTTGAGGATGCCATCCTCAATCTTTCGTGCCACTTTGCGCCCCATCTCATCGTAGCGTGCAATCTCCGGCACGGCGTAGAGCGCCGCATAAGCCGTCAAGATGGTGCTCTTTTTCATGAACTCGACGTCATTCGCTATTTTCCCGCGATCAGGCTTCAAGTAGCTCTCAAGCTGTCCCGCCAAAAAAGTAAAGGTGTCCTTGAGAAATGCGATATGCCTGAACCCCTTCGTCGGTAGCGGGTTCTTTTCGCCTTCAACCATGAGATTGAGGTGCTCGGGAGACGAAAAGCGAAGATTCATATTGTGCGCGATACCTTCTCCTCGCGCAGCATGACACGAGCGATCGCGAAAGGCGAGTACGAGCCGTTCAATCCCCGGCACGGAAAATTGAATGGCGACATCGCGGTCACCGATCGCCTCTGCAGATGCGTCATCAAATTGGCACAGATCTTCCATATTCCGGAGAATGGCATGCAGATTGATAGACGCTTTGACTGTTTCATACATAATCATCACTCCCTTCTTATACGGAACGGTCGGCAATTATACAGTCCGCGTCGTCCGTAAACCTTGACAAGCTCACACTTCATCAGCGTCGCCTGATATCGAGTGAGCGCTCACTCGATATCAGATTACATATAAAAATAACATTTTGTCAATCTTATTCTCAAAGAATTTCATCAAAATGAACAATACTGTCTGTTTCTGAGCGTTACCAATCGGAAGATTACCTATATTGCGTTTGTCATAATTCATTAAACCTGATAATATACAGACGTAATCGATAGCAAAAATCACGCAGGAGGTGCAAAAATGATTATCGGTGTTCCAAAGGAAATCATGATAGGTGAAAGACGCGTTGCGGCATCACCCGAAACAGCGAAAAAAATGGTCGATGACGGCCTAACCGTACTTGTTGAGAAAGACGCCGGAAAGGGCGCTTTTTATCATGATGAGGAATATGTAGCAGCCGGAGCGGAAATTGTCGAAGACGTCGCGGAACTTTTCGACCGCGCCGACGTCATCTTGAAAGTTAAGGAACCGCTCTTTAATGAAAAACAGGGAAAACACGAAGTTGACCTCATGCATGAAGGTCAAGTCATTATCACGTTTATCCACCCCGCCGCGCCGGCAAACCACGACATGGTGAAACACATGGCCGAACGCGGCATCACAAGCATTACGCTTGATGGTATCCCGCGCATCACTCGTGCACAGGCAATGGACGCCTTGACATCCATGAGTACGTGCGCCGGTTACAAGGGAATGCTGATCGCCGCCAATGAACTTCCCAACTTCGTGCCTCAGATCTTCACAGCAGTCGGCATGATCAAGCCGATCAACGTCCTCGTCATCGGTGCAGGCGTCGGCGGACTCCAGGCGATCGCGACGGCGAAGCGTCTCGGTGCCATCGTCTATGCCGCTGATATTCGTCCCGCCGCTGCGGAACAGGCCATGTCGCTCGGTGCCAAGGTCGTCGACCTCGGTGTGCCGCCGGAAGAAGCGATCGGTGAAGGCGGGTACGCCCTGATGCTCTCACCGGAGCGTCTGGAAGAAGAGCGCCGCCTCCTTGCAGAACATGTCAAAGAAATGGACATCGTTTTCCTTTCAGCGCTCGTCCCCGGTAAACTCGCACCTATCCTCGTCACGGAGGAAATGGTGAAGACGATGAAACCCGGCTCCGCCATCGTCGATATCTCGATCGACCAGGGCGGAAACTGCGCCATCACGCCTCCGGGAACCGTCGAAGTGAAGCACAACGTGACGCTGATCGGCATCAAGAACATCCCGGGACTCCTGCCGAAGAGTTCAACATGGATGTTCTCTCAGAACGTCTATAACTTGTTGAAATACCTCATCAAGGATGGAAAGATCTACCTTGATATGGAGGATCAAATCATTCAGGAAGCGCTTACGACGCACGCCGGAAAAGTGGTCCACAAAGGTGCGCTGGAGGCATTCGCCGCACTTGGTCATTAAACATCCTGCCAATATGGGTGCCGCGTCCTTTCGTGACGCGGCACTTCTACGTAGGCAAGGTTTATGGCAATGGCTACGAAGTTATAGCCACCTTTTAGGCTTTATCCGATATAATAACTTCACTCGCTTATAGGCGCCGCAATTTCAAGCGGCGTTGCCTTGTCAAAAAAACAACAAATTAAAGGAGACACGTACATGACACTCACACAAGCCATCCTGCTCGGCGTCTTCGTTGTATCGACGCTGGTTGGCTACAAGATTATTAATCGCGTCCCGAGTTTGCTGCATACGCCTCTTATGTCCGGTATGAACGCCTTTTCAGGCGTGACGGTGCTCGGATGTCTTATGGCAACGGCATTGGCTGTTCACTGGGGCAGCAAAGTTCTCGGCTTCGTAGCCATCGTCCTCGCGATGATTAACGTCGTAAGCGGATTCGGCGTCACGCACCGTATGCTGATGATGTTTCACAGCAGTGCGAAGAAAGGAGAAGACAAATGATACATTCCTTCTCCCGTATGCTCTTGACGGCGATCCCAGTACTCGCCGAGACGAAGACCGGATCCGACACGTTTTATTACATCGCCGCAGGTGTCCTGACGGTACTCGTCCTCATCGGTATTTCGATGATGAGCAAAGTCGAGACGTCCGTAGCCGGTAACGCCCTCGGCTCCTTGAGCATGCTTCTTGCCATCGCTCTGACGCTTTGGTACTGGAATATCTTCGATGCCTGGATCCTCTATGTCGCCATGCTCGTCGGACTGCTGATCGGCATCATCGCGTCGATCCGCGTCAAGATGATCGAAATGCCGGAAATGGTCGGTTTTTTGAACGGCCTCGGCGGCGCCGCCTCCATGCTCTCCGGTATTCTGACGCTCATTGCCGCCAAACCGGATGAAACGATCTTCTCCCTTTTCACGGCAGGGCTCGCGATCTTTGTCGGCTCGCTCACGTTCACAGGAAGCATGGTCGCTGCAGGAAAACTGCATAAACTTCTCCCGCAACGCCCGATCATCCTGAAAAACCACCAGCTCTGGACTGTTCTTTCTTTAGTTCTCTCACTTGTGACAGTCGTCCTGCTCGCCATCCGTGACGTCACTGATCATGCTATCGCGAAGATCGTTCTCATTCTAGGTTGCGCCATCCTGTCGGGTCTGTTCGGCATTATTTTCTCCATCCGTGTCGGAGGCGCCGATATGCCGATCACGATCTCTCTCCTCAATTCGTTCTCCGGTGTGGCCGGATCAATTGCCGGCATGGCGATCGGAGATCCGCTCCTTGTCGCCATCGGCGGTGTCGTCGGAGCGTCGGGTCTCCTGCTTACGCAGATTATGTGCCGCGCTATGAATCGCAAGCTCTTCGATATTCTGCTCGGAAAGACCTCCGTCGTCAGCATGAAACCGAAGAAAGAGGAAGAAGCAGCCGTTGTAGAAAAGGGAGAACCTGAGTTGCCGGAGACAGCCTCAATGTCGCCCGAAGAAGCGTGCGGCTGCTGGCTGCGCGACGCCGAAAGCGTCATCATCGTGCCAGGATACGGCATGGCGCTTTCCCAAGCCCAGTCGATTGTCAAGCAGCTGATGACGGAGCTCGAGTCGGAAGGCAAGGACGTCAAATTCGCCATTCACCCCGTCGCCGGCCGCATGCCCGGTCACATGAACGTGCTTCTCGCGGAAGTCGACATCCCCTATGACAAGCTGTACGAGATGCAGGACATCAACGATGCGTTCAAGGACACCGACGTCACGATCGTCATCGGCGCGAACGACGTCGTCAACCCCGCCGCCAACACGGCGACGGGCACGCCGATTTACGGTATGCCGATCCTTGATGTCGAGGATTCGAAGAACCTGATCATCTGCAACTACGACAAGCTCCCCGGCTATGCCGGCGTCGACAACCCGCTCTATGATGAGGGAAGGGAAGACAAGATCGCACTGATGCTTGGCGACGCGAAAGAGACGCTCAATACGATCTTGGCGTCTTTCCGTGCAGCTGACACCGAAGTCGCCGTACCGAAGGATGCCTCGGCACCGTTGACACCCGCGGAAACATGCGGTTGCTGGCTGCGCGACGCCGAAAGCGTCATCATCGTGCCGGGATACGGAATGGCCCTCTCGCAGGCGCAATCGACAGTCAAACAGCTGATGACGGAGCTCGAGGCTGAGGGCAAAGATGTCAAGTTCGCCATCCACCCCGTCGCCGGACGCATGCCCGGTCACATGAACGTCCTCCTCGCGGAAGTCGATATTCCCTATGACAAGCTGTATGAGATGCAGGATATCAATGACGCGTTCAAGGACACCGACGTCACGATCGTCATCGGCGCGAACGACGTCGTCAACCCGGCAGCCAACACGGCCGTCGGCACGCCGATTTACGGCATGCCGATCCTTGATGTCGAGCATTCGAAAAACCTGATCATCTGCAACTTCGACAAACTCCCCGGCTATGCCGGCGTCGACAACCCGCTCTACGAAGAGGGACGGGAGGACAAGATCGCGCTCATGCTCGGCGACGCGAAAGAGACGCTCAATACGATCTTGGCATCCTTCCGCGCGGCGGGCAAGGAAACTGCCGAGACAACGAAGGCCTCCGATACATTGACGCCTGAAGAATGTTGCACATTATGGTTGCGCGACGCCGAGAGCGTCATCATCGTGCCCGGATACGGCATGGCTCTCTCGCAGGCGCAATCGACGGTCAAACAGCTGATGACGGAGCTCGAGGCTGAGGGCAAAGACGTCAAATTCGCCATCCACCCCGTTGCCGGCCGCATGCCCGGTCACATGAACGTCCTCCTCGCGGAAGTCGATATTCCTTACGACAAGCTGTATGAGATGCAGGAGATTAACGACGCGTTCAAGGACACCGACGTCACGATCGTTATCGGCGCGAACGACGTCGTCAACCCGGCAGCCAACACTGCCGTCGGTACGCCGATTTACGGTATGCCGATTCTCGATGTCGAGGATTCGAAAAACCTGATCATCTGCAACTTCGACAAACTCCCCGGCTACGCCGGCGTCGACAACCCGCTCTATGATGAGGGAAGAGAAGACCGAATCGCGCTCATGCTCGGCGACGCGAAGGAGACCTTGGCGGCAATCCTCAAAGCTTTCAGAAGTTAAAACGGCGATCGTCGCATACGCAAATAAAAAATAAGACAAGTAATGACAAGGGGGTGTCTCAAAAGAGACGCCCTCTTGTTGAGATACCACCTTGTATATTAATGTCCGCTAGGGTCGTGGTACCTTAGCGGCATTTTCCTATTCCTCCCCATCGCAGTTCGTAAGAATCTGTTCAAAATAGGCACTTGACAATCGAGTTTGCGTAGGCTAACATAGTGCACACTGTTAGTTATAGCTAACACCAAGGTCCATACGAGTATCACCCATCGATGGAGTGACGCACGTTAGAAATGAGGACAACCCATGCTGCCTTTGACATGGTTACAACCGGGAGAAACACGATACATAAAATGTGTTCGCGGCAATGACGGCGTCTGCCGTCACTTGCGGTCGCTCGGTCTTACGGAAGGAGAGCCGATCCGACTCACACAACGCAACGGCAACAACGTGGTCGTCGCGGTCAGAGATTGTCGGTTGGCGCTCGACGAGAATCTGGCTCTCAAGGTACTTGTCACGGAGGATGAGCCGGATTGCAGGGTGACGCGATGCTGCGAACAGCACCCATGTATATCGCGTCGACCGCATAGAAAACGAAGGAGAAGTAGAAGAAATGATGACTCTGAATGATCTGAAAGTCGGAGAGACGGCGGTCGTTGTCAGGCTCCACGGTCAAGGCGCCGTTCGCCGCCGCATCATGGACATGGGAATCACGAAAGGGGTGCCCGTTTATATCAGAAAGTATGCTCCGTTGGGAGATCCCATCGAAGTAAACGTTCTGGATTACGAACTGACCATTCGGAAAAGCGACTGTGCACTCATTGAAGTTGAGAAGCAGGCTTAAGGCGACAAGCAAGCTTCATCACTCAGCTTGAAGCTAAACTCAGACAGGAAAAGCAGGAGACTATTCATGGAACCGAAACCAATCAAAATCGCCCTCGCCGGAAACCCGAACTCCGGCAAAACGACTCTATTCAACAAGCTGACAGGAAGCCGTCAACGCATCGGCAACTGGCCGGGCGTTACAATTGAAAAAAAAGAGGGAACTATTAAAGGGCAAAAACACGTCACCGTTCAAGATCTCCCGGGCATTTATTCCCTCTCCCCGTATACGCCGGAGGAAGAAATCTCGAGAAAATACCTTCTTGAAGAAGAACCGGATGTTATCCTCAACATTGTCGACAGTTCCAACCTTGAGCGAAATCTCTATTTGACAACTCAACTCCTGGAACTGGATATTCCCGTCGTCGTCGCATTGAACTTTATTGACGTGTCGCGTCGCGACGGCGACAAAATCGACTCGCGGAAACTGGAAAAGCGCCTCGGGTGCCCCGTCATTGAGACGTCTGCGCTCAAAGGGGAAGGAATTGATATGTGCATCGCTCGCTGTATCGGAATTGCCGAAACAGAAGACCGGCACGGCCATATCGACAAAACGGGGACATCGTTCGGCACTGACGTTGAGAAGGCGATCAAAGACATAAAATCCGTCATCGGCGACATCGCTCCGAAGAGATCTCGATGGCTCGCCATTAAGGCCTTTGAACGCGATGAAAAGGCGCTGTCCGGACTATCGCTCACCGCATCGCAAAAAGAAATGATCGAAGCAATCGTCCGTAGCATGGAAGAAAAACTTGACGATGACAGTGAAAGCATCATTACGGCTACGCGTTATGCGGCGATCAAACAAATCGCCGACGATGTCATCGTTCGGGCAAAGCGCAAAGACAATTTGACGCGATCCGACCGCATCGATCGCATAGTGACGCATCGATTCTGGGCATATCCCATCTTTATCGCCGTCATGGCCGCTCTCTACTACATCGCCATCAGCCTCGGCATCAACACGCAGGACATGGTGGACGGGTGGTTCGGCGACGGTCTAATCCCTCTCGCACAAGGTTGGTTGGAGGGATTAGGCGCGTCGGACTGGCTCGTCGGACTCGTCACGGACGGGATCATCGGCGGTGTCGGAGCCGTACTCTCATTCGTGCCGCAGATGATCATCCTATTTATCCTGCTCGGCATCATGGAAGACGTCGGATACATGGCGCGCATCGCCTTTATCCTCGACAGACTCTTCCGTCGATTCGGGCTCTCCGGCAAGAGTTTCATCCCCATGCTCATCGGGACGGGCTGTTCTGTTCCCGGCATCATGGCCTCGCGAACGATCGAAAGCCAGCGTGATCGGCGCATGACGATCATCAACACCCCGATGATTCCCTGCGGAGCGAAACTCCCGATCATCGCACTCGTTGCAGGCGCCGTCTTCGGAGGGGCCTGGTGGGTCGCCCCCCTTGCCTATTTCTTGGGACTGTTCGCTGTGATCGTCTCCGGAATCATCCTGAAAAAGACGAAAATGTTCGAAGGCGACCCGTCTCCCTTCGTCATGGAGTTGCCAGCCTACCACGTCCCGTCAGTCGGCAACGTCGCTCGCAGTACGTGGGAGCGCTCATGGTCGTTTATCAAACGCGCCGGAACCGTCATCCTGCTCTCGAGCGTGGTGCTTTGGTTTCTCCTGCACTTCGCCGTTATCGACGGCAGTCTCGTCATGATTGAAGATGAGATGATCGCCGACAGCATCGCCGCGAAAGTCGGAGCAGTGCTCGGACACCTCTTCGCTCCTCTAGGGTTCGGCGGATGGCAGGCATCGCTCGCGACGGTCACGGGGCTCATCGCGAAGGAAGAAGTCATCTCCACGTTCGGCGTCATCTTCCGCATTGAAGATGCTCTCGGAATCGTTGAGGAGGGCAATTACGCCGGAGTCGCTACTATCGCGCAGCACTTCACGCAACTCTCGGCATTCTCTTTCATGCTGTTCAACTTGTTCTGTCCTCCCTGCTTCGCTGCAATGGGCGCGATCAAACGCGAGATGAACAGCGCCAAATGGACGTGGTTTGCGATCGGATACTTATTCGTCTTCGCATACATCCTTTCCTTCATCGTCTATCAGATAGGGCTTCTCTTTACGGGAGGTGCGTTCAGCGTTCTCTCAGTGCTGGCCATTGTTCTGCTCGCGGGTTCGCTCTATCTCTTGTTCAGAAAACCTCGCGCAGGAGGCGTGCTCGTTTCGGCTTGACAGCGCGTATCTCAGGGATAGACGAGCACTGTACCGCCTCGTACAGTGCTCATCTGTCCAATGCGATCCGCCGAAATCAAATAAGATGCCCCGGTGTTGTCACTCAATTGGCAATACCGTCATCAACCATACATTCTCGGGAACCGCAGGTTATACTCTCCTTTCCTCACGGTTCCCGAGACCGCTCTGTCTCAGGAAGTAAGATCTGTCTCAGGAAGTAAGAGGGGGAACCATGTCCCTTCATGAATGTGCGAAAAACACGATACTTCATCCCCGCTCGAAAGGAAACACCTTATGGAACTCAAAGATTCTTTATGGATTTCTCTCGCCGAAACTGCTACTACGATAAGCGGCATCGACTACGTGATTATCGCCATCATTATCCTTATCATCGCGGCCATCGTCTTCTCGATGATTCGCCACAGAAAAAGGGGCGGCGGATGTTATGGCTGTCCTCACAGTCAGACGTGCGGAATGCGTCAGGACTCCTGTCCGTCAAACACACAAGGAGACTCGTCAAATGCGAAATAAACGAAAGATCTCATGGACGCCCCACCGCCCAACTGATAGAATAACGACAGGCGAGCATTTCGCCGGAAAGGTTGTCGTTATGAGCCAAGTGTCTGATTCTGCTGAAAATTATCTAGAGAGCATCTACGTGCTGAGAAAGAAAAGCGACTGTGTCCGTTCGATTGACATCGTGCGCTTTCTAGGGTTCAGCAAGCCTTCCGTCAGTATCGCCATGCGTAAATTGCGTGAATCGGGTCACATCAAAGTATCGGACAAGGGCTGCATTACGCTTTTGCCCAAGGGCGAGGCGATCGCGGAAGAGACGTACAAGCGCCACGTCCTGATGAGATCATTTCTGGTGCACATCGGCGTCAACCCCGATACGGCGGACGAAGACGCTTGCAAGATGGAACACGTCATCTCGAAAGAGACATTCGAGGCGATGCAGGAATACGCGAAGAACATCGGACTTCTCCCCTTTAAATGAGATAACGCCCCCTCTTTTTTGACGTTTTTTCTTTTAGGCGTTTTTCCGAAAATTTTTAAATTCCCTGTTGCAAAAATGATTTCCGTGCATTATACTCAAGCTGTACTATACGAACTAGCACACTTGTAACGCCTGAACGATGAAGGAGCAGGAGATGATTTACCCGGAAGTCAATACACAGAGCGGCATACCGATTTATCAGCAGTTAAAGAATTCTTATCATCGGTTGGCGGCGCTCGGACTCATTCAGCCTCACGAGCAGCTCCCGTCCGTTCGTCAGCTGGCAATGGAATTGGGGATCAATCCCAACACCGTTCAGAAAGCGTACAGGGAGCTTGAACAGGAAGGACTCATCTACGCCGTACCGGGTCGAGGCAATTTTCTCAGCGATTCTAAACGCGAGTTCGAGGTCGAATACGAAGAGATTCGTCGAAGCTTCCGTTCGGCAGTGCATATCGCCTGGACGGCCGGCATCGAACGCGACACCCTGCACGAGCTCCTCGACGAATGCATCAATGAGCCGAGCAATTCCGAACAGGACTGATAGATAGCAGATACATGGGCAGAAAGGTGTATCACGATGGAGAATAAACAGACAGTTGAAAAACAAAACAGAGAAGAGCAAAATCCGTCCGTCGCGACGACATCACTCGCTGACGATCAGGAAGCCGTCATCACGGCAGACAGCCTCAGCAAGCACTTCGGCGCGACGAAAGCGCTCGATAAGGTGAGCTGCAAGATCGGCGGAGCATCGATTTTCGGACTGATCGGGTCGAACGGTGCCGGCAAGTCGACCTTCTTGAGGCTGGCTGCGGGCGTCTACAGGCCGACGGAAGGCGCCATGCTCTACCGCGGACAGGTCATTTTCGATAATCCGAAAGCGAAGAAGGAAATCCTCTTTGTGGCGGACCAGCCGTATTTCCACTTCGACAACCTCAAAAAAATGTCCGCCTTGTACCGCTCGCTCTACGAGACGTGGGATCAGGACCTCTATCAGGAGCTGATTCAAATCTTCCCGATCAGAGAAGACCAACGCCTCGACCTCTTGTCAAAGGGCATGCACCGTCAAGCCGCCCTCATCCTCGCGATCGCGGCGAAACCTCGGCTTCTCCTGCTGGACGAAGCGTTCGACGGACTCGACCCCGTCATGCGCCAAAACTTGAAGCGCGTCCTCGCGCGACAAGTCGCCGATGACGGAATGACGACGCTCATCGCATCGCAGAACTTGCGCGAACTTGAAGATTTCTGCGATCACGTCGGGCTTCTCCACGAAGGCGGCCTGCTCTTCGTTAAAGAACTCGACAAGCTCAGACTCGGACTCGTCAAGGCCCAGGTCGCCTTTCGAGAGAACGTTACCGCAGAACAACTGAAATCGATGGGACTTGAAATTCTACGCTTCAGCGCTCGCGGATCGCTCGTCGAGATTCTGGCGCGCAACACAGAGGAAGAACTTCGGACGATCTTGAATCAGGTAAATCCGCTGCTGCTCGACGTGCTCCCTCTGACGCTCGAGGAAGTCTTCATCTATGAGCTAAGTCGGAAGTCATACATCGTCAGCGAGTTGCTGGCATAACGCTGAAAGGGACATCATGGTACTTCAAATGCGGTCGGATCACGGTAAATGCAAAGCGTTGCATCGCAAGAGCGGTCTGTGGTGGACATTCGGGAGACTCCTCGCTGATCTGCGCTCGCTTATCGCGATCTTTACATTTCTATTTCTGCTGGTCATGCCCATCGCGATGTTGATCATCGGGCACGAGGTTTTCACCGCAATGGCGAAGTGGCAAGACTTGCCGCAACACGCGGGAAACAGCAGCACGCCGTTCCCAATATTCGGCTACACCGTGCTCGTCAACGACGCCTTTCTGCCGTTCCATCTCATCATGACCGCCCTCTCGTCCGTCGCTGTCATTACCTTGGGCGGCTCGCTCTTTCGCCCTCTATACCGCCGAGACACGGTCGATTTTGAATGGAGCCTCCCGCTGACAAAGAACCAATGGTTCATCGGTCGCGCACTTGCGCTCGTCGCGGGATTATCGATCATCTATCTTGTCAACATCGTTGCAACGAGCGGCATCCTCTTTGCGTGGGAACTCCAGAAACTTCTACCCGCCTATCTGCTCATCTACTTGAAGACATTTCTCTCCGCCTTCGTGTTTACGGGTTTCAGTCTCGTGATCTTCTCGCTCTGCGGGAGACTGTTCGATGCGATCATCATCAATGTCGCTTTGCATCACGCCATTCCGAGCGCTTTGCTTACCGCGGGATCGATGCCCGAGAACTCCCTGCTGCGGGGGATCATGTGGTTTCTCGCTCCGGCAGCCGATTCTTATCGCACGATCGTCACGGAGAAAAGTTTTTTACACTACGCCGTCCTGATCGTTTTCTGGTTCGTCCTCAGCTGGTTTTGCGCCATGAAAAGACCTGCCGAATGGGGCGGAAGAAAAACGGGCACCATGCGCTGGTTCTGCGGTATTCAGCCAATCTACTCCCTCACGGGCGCCATGATAGGCGGCGACTTGTTCGATATTCTCGATCCTTCCCCAATGCCGAGCAAATTGCTCACCCCCATGTTTATCCTCGGCGCCTTGCTCGGAGCATTCTTCGGACAACTCGTTTCCTCGGCTGTTACGGGCAAGACATTTCAGCGTGTTCCGGGAGAAGATCCCGACAAGGCAAAGCTGCATCCGATCCTCCGCGAGTGGTTGTGGAGCTTGCTCGGCATCGCGATCCTCTACGCCCTTGTGCTGCTCAGCCATGTCATTTAGAAGTAGCAGAGAAAAAATGTTCACAAGCTCGAGAATCGCAACCTGAATGCGCATTGAGCAACAGGAGGACGAGGGCGACGCCCGCTTCGGAGACAACGAGGCGACACGATAAAGAAAGAGAGAAAAACGATGAAACATCGACCAAATACAAATCGAAATAAAGACGGACTTTTACAACGCTTGCTTACTCGGAAGCACGCGATCGTCCTGTGGCTTTTGCCGGCCGTTTTCCTGTCCGCAATCACCATTTTTTCGGTTGTCGACAATATCGTGTCCCTGTATTTCCCCAGTTTTGCGTACGGAATCGTGTTGTTCCTGATGAGTTTCGTCATCAACCACCAGTATTTCAGCTTCATCCATCGCGGACCTTCGAGCGACTTTTTCTACGCATTACCGCTAAGTCGCACGGGGCTTTACTTTCGCCTTAACGCGAGCGCAATCGTCAATTTGTTGGCGCCGTCCTCCATCATGGCTGCGCTCCACTATATCTTGATGTATCTCCGGAATGTTCGGAGTAATCTCCCCGTCAGTGTAGGAGAGCAAGACTTCACCGCTTATTGGACTTCTTTCGCAAGTCTCGTGATCAAGATCTTGCTATTCTATTTCATCATGCAGATCTTCTACTTCATTTCAGAGAAGACATTGTCGGCGATCACGATGTTTATCCTTGTCAATATCTTTTGGCCTCTCGTCGTGCTCTTCTTCACCGATGCGACGGCGGGTTTCCTCCCGGGATTTATCTCACCCTTGCTTAAATCGCCGGAGGGCATCTCCCTTTGGCTTATCCGCATCATCCAGTTGTTCTCGCCTATGTCGGCTTTCTTCTTAAGCTCCGACACGGCATTCGATTTGTTTTCTCTAGCCTTGCTCGCGCTTTCCGCCTTGACGGCATGGTATCTCTTCAAAAAACGACAGGCGGAACATTCAAGGCCATCGGGAACGCTCCGGCGCCCCGACATGGTGACGCACTGGATGGTCACTCTCGGCATCTCGCTATTAGGCGGCTATATCTGCCACTATCTGCGACTCTCCTCTGCATCTATTACTACAATAGACATCGACGTCGCGGACGTCTATTCCCCCGCACCGTTCATCATCGGCATCGCGCTCGGGCTTATCCTTTCGCTCTGGGCATTCAATCTCGTCCAAGGGAAAGGGAAGATGAATTGGAAAGCAATCATCCGCCCGGCTGCCGCCACGGCAGTGCCGCTGGCCATTTGGCTTGCCATCGTGACGACAGGCGCATTCGGTTTCTCCGTGAAAGCGCCTCAATCGTCCGACGTGGCTAAGGTGACGATCTCCTACTACAACGGCAACTATGAGGGCGTGAACCTCACGACGAAAGTATCCCTGACAGACAGACAGGACATCGACGACTTCATGAAGCTCTACGGGCAGACTGTCTCACCCGACAACCCCGGTTTGTCTGTTCCGAGAAATCTGTCGAGCCGAGAGCAGCTACAACATTTCATTGAATTTCAAGGAATAAACATCAGTGAAAATCGTTACGGCGCAAGCTATGGCGACACCGTATTGACGATCACGATGAAAACCGGACAAACGATGAGCCGTTCCCTGCCATTACTTAGAACACCCGCCAACAAAAATTACTACAGCTTATTCATGCGCAATCGCGATTATCAAATGGCGGAATTCACCTTTGATGAAGTGCTTATGTTGCACAATCCGGCTTTCGCCCCTCTGGAAATTCTGCCGAACGAGAATATTCCGGCAACGCAAATGCCTTCATGGGTGTCGATATTGCAAAACTCCGTCAAAGACCAAGACACCCTGTTCATTTACGAAGTTAACATGATGAGACGACTGATCGCCCACCACATGCTGAGCGCATCGGAGAACGAGCGCGCGGACTACGTTGAGAAAGCGCCATGCATCATGCGCTTAACAGTGAACGAAATTGCCATCAAAGGGGCGACTGAGCCGCTCATTTTCGATTACCCCGTAAACCCCGACAGCCTGAAACCGCTCACCAAGTTGTTGGAGGATTTGCAATCTACAGTGCAATATTCAGCGAAGCCCGGCTACTATCGATGAATGCATCTGCATGATGCTGAACAGGATTTCGTTCCGAACGTAACGCCAATCCGATATACGTGGCGCCTTTCGGATTGTCATGATTCAGAGGCTGAGTTATCTTCCCGCGGAACAGATGTTAGATGCCGCAGAACCGGTTAGATGTTCCCTAAAAAGACATACGGCAAATGCTTTTTTGCGATGTCGCGAAGCCTGTACAACGTCTCCCGCGGCGTTGCCGGCACATCATATTGCCAACAGGGAAAATAGCGCGAGAGGTGTAAAACGATATCTCGATTGACAGACGCAAGATAAGCCGCCTCGCGCTCCATTTCCTCCTCATCGTCCGACAACCCGGGAACGACAAGTGTTGTCACCTCGACGTGCGCCGTCTCAGCGGCGCGCTCGATCGTCCGGAGCGTTACGTCCAAGCGCCCGCCCATTTTCTTGTAAGCTTCACTGTTGAAAGACTTAAGGTCGATGTTCCAAGCCGAGATGAGCGGCAGCAGTTCGTCGAGCGGCTCCGGTTCAATCTGGCCGTTCGTCACAACGACCGTCTCGAGCCTTTCGAGGCGAGCCGGTGTCGCCGTATCCCTGACGAATTCATAGCCGACGAGCGGCTCATTGTACGTAAAAGCAATGCCGATATTGCCGCGAGGACGGAGAGCGAGAGCCTTCTCAACGAGCTCCTCCGGCGAGACGTTCGCGTTGCGGCGCTTACCCCTCGCGTCGTGTGAAATCTCGAAGTTCTGACAGAAAGGACACGTCATGTTGCAGCCGTAACTGCCGGCGGAAAGGATAAAATGCCCGGGGTGGAAACGTGATAGAGGTTTTTTCTCGATCGGATCGAGCGCCAGACTCGTCAGTTTTCCGTAGTTCTCGGCAACGACGACGCCGTCCTTCGTCGTCCGCGCGCGACAATAACCGCTTCCTCCTTCGGGAATAAGACAGCGCCTCCAACAGACACCGCAACGCACCGCATCTTTCGTTTGTTCTTCGGTTATCATCACAATCGCCCCTCTATCCGAATTTAACAATGTATGTAACATATCGGTTACTGCAAATTATCCCTCTAACCTTCTTGTTTTCAGAAGAGTTCGACTCGCCCTAACAGAAAGTCGATTAATTTGCAGTGGAATATTCCGTTATCATCATAAAAATTATGAGGTATATCCATTCTGATCACAATTTTTTTAAAAAAATCCCTTGTGAGCAAAAGGGATGAAAGTTCCGAGGATGCTTTGTCCTGTGTGTCCATTCTATAAGCTGATTGGATATATATTTTTCTATCCGCACTATTGACAACAAAATCAATCTCTTTTTGAAGGTTTTTCCCGTTTGTCCTATCACTCACAACACCGATATCGACCGAATATCTGCGTCGGACAAGTTCGTTGTATACGATATTTTCCATGATATGGCCCGGATCGTATTGCCTGTAATTCAGCCTCGCGTTTCTTAGGCCGAGATCCGTATAGTAGTACTTGTTGGGATATTTAAAGTACTTCTTACCCTTGACATCATAGCGCTTGGCCATACCTATCAGAAACGAATCGATCATATGCTGAATATAATTTGAAACCAGTGCCGGGTTAACCTTTTCTTTGTACCTACTGGAGAGAGCGTTCGCTATATTTGTCGGGTTGGTGAGCGAACCTATTTGAGATGCAAGAAAGTCCAGTATGTGGTTTAATATATCTTCGCGCTCAATGCCATTACGCTCCACAATGTCCTTTATATACAGTTCTTGATAAAGTGAAAACAGATATTCTTTTTTGTCTTGTTCATTCTCAATGAAGATGATTCTCGGCATCCCGCCGTACAGCATGTAACCATCAAAAGCAGCCCTCTCGTTCCCGCCGACAGCAGAGTAATATTCTTCAAAAGAAAACGGATATATCTTAATCTGAGTCGCTCTGCCTCTGAATTCTGTGGCAATATCGGTTGATAAACCCTTTGAATTACTTCCTGTGACATAGACATCAAGATTTTTATATGCTTTTAGCTCATTGAGCATATCATAAATTGTAACCACCTCATTGCCGTGCTCGTCATCTACAAACGGCGTTGTAAATTGGACTTCATCGATGAACAAATAGAACTCTTTGTCAGCATTGCTCCTTACAATGGACTCCACAAAATTGCAAAGCACGACAGGATTTCTATACTGATAACATCGCCTCTGGTCAAGTTCTAACTTTATTATCCGGTCTTTGTCCACTCCGTTTGCCAGCAAATAGTCATAGAATAATTCAAAAAGCAAGACCGACTTGCCGCATCTCCGAATTCCGGTAATGACCTTTACCTCTCCATTCCACATGGAGCGAATCATCCGATTTAAATAATAATCTCTTTTTACAAGCATGCCTCACCTCGAACTTGCGACGCAATCGTCGCAAGTTATAGGTGCAATGTAAATGAAACACCCCAAAAAAGCAAGATCAGCTACAATCAGTTAATGTCACTCATTTTCGATCAATCCGTATGGCGTACCACTTCGAATCGCTCGAGCGTGTAGTCACCGCCAAAAATGCCGGCCTTTTGAAGCGCGATGGAGACTTGTTCCTCTACCGTATCGATGCCGTCAAGGTTCGGGAGCAACAATCCGCGACGAAAACCGCGCGACACGATGACGCCGTATCGGACGGGATCAAGATCATCGAACGAATCAACTTCTTCCGCTTCCCCCAGCACATCGACGCTGACATCGAGCTCGCAGAGCTCTTCTTTCCTGACGGAGGGGAATCTTGGATCCTGTGTCGAAGCGGAGATCGCGTTGCTGATGATTTCTTCTGCGAGAGTCGGACGAGTCGGCGTTATGGTGCCGATACATCCGCGAAGGTTTCCGCGTTTATAAATCGTGACAAAGGCTCCAGCTCTCCTGCTCGTCAGCCCCTCCGGCAAATCGGCAGGAACACCCATCACTTTCCCCTCTCTTATATACAGGTCAATCGTCGCTCTTGCGAGCGCAACGTACGGATTGCGCGGCGCCGCGTCGCACTTTTCATGATGCGTCATGTCGATTCTCCTTCCTGTTCCTCGCTCGGCGATGATCCCGCGATTCTGCCGACGTCAACTCCATACCCTCGTTTCGACGCGTCTGCATTCGCTCCTATGGCACCGTATGAGCGTCTGCATTCGCGACAGGCGTGACGCTCGCCACGGCATAGCCGACGCCGAACGTTCCCTCATACGAATAGAGTTCCGATTCGTACGGAGAGCCGTCAAGCACGCCGGTCATCATCTGGAAAGACCTGAGCCCGCATTCCGCCGCCTGTTCCAAAACAGCAGGCTTAAAGTGAAACAGCGCCTCCAGATCGCCCTCGCGGAAGATGCGCGCTATCTCCGCATCAAAAATCGGCCCTTCAGGGCGGTAGCCGTACGGGCCGTCTTTTTTCAAAACGTGGGACAAGTCGCCGCTGGCGATAAAGACGATGCGGCGTTCGAGCTCTTCTGCAATACGCGTGACAACGCGTCCGACTTCGCGGTGAACGTCATTTCCCAGCCATGAGATTCCGAGTAGAACGAGTTTGAAGTCCGTATAACGCTGGTGGATAAAGCGAAGCGGAATTAACGTCCCGTGATCAATGCCGCCGAGGCCTTGCGACGCTCCTGTTGTGTAGATTCCACGGTCGGCGAGCGCGACCGAGAGTCGATCCGAGAATTCCCGGTCGAAGGAAACATCTTCTCGGACATGCCGGATACCGAACGATTTCAGATCTCCGTACCCCCTATCGCCGCCGGCGATGTAAAAACCGTCGGCATATGCAGGGGCATGAGGAGATGAGAGAACGATCGTATCGGGCGCCAACGACTCAATTTCGCGTGCCATCCTCTGAAACGACAGCGTTGTATCCTCAATCTGTCGCTCTTCACCGCGCCCCACCTCCGGCAAGATAATCGGCGGATGCGGGACGGCGTATGCTTTTAATATCATCTTTGTGTCCTCCTCATTAATAGCCGGAGAACAACGCCGAGCGCTATGTTATTAACTGAGCGCTCCCATGCAATATTCACAGCAATTGTTTTCATCCGGCATGGTCATCGCTCCGCAGTTAGGGCAGATCACGCGCTGTTTCGGCATAGTGGCTCCGTCGCGCATAGCGAGCAACGCCGCAACGATCTCTTTAGAGTCGCTGTCAGCTTCGCGGTAATCGGGCCCCGTCGTACTCTCGATGGTCGAGTTGTTGACCTCCAAATGCATCTCGTTGACCCAAGGGTGCGCTACATCGATGTTGACGTAAAAATCGTACTCAATCACCTTTTTCGTGATTTCAGGCTTGCCCGGCTTTCCGTCCGCAGCGGGTACGGCCTCTTGAACAACGACCTCGCGTTCGTCACGGTCTATATCGACACGCGCCCCGAGCACCTGATCGGCCTTGAATATGTCGGGATTAACGTCCTGATAGCGGCGAGCCGACGTAATGAACCACAACCCGCGCCCGTCGTCGATGTAAAGCTTGAGATGCCGGCCGATCGTACGCGTCGGAACAAATTGATCGATCATCTCCTGATTTCGCTCACGGTCCGCCAAATGTTGTTTCATTTCTTCTACCGTAAAATTCTTCCTCCCCGGTAAGAAGGGAGATTGCTTTTTGGCACAATCTGAGCAGAGCCTTCCGTCCTTGACTTTCTTGCCGCCAAGCAGACCGCATTTGCCTCCGCAGATATCACAAATTTTCCTGTCGAACAATCCCATAAAACGCCTCTTTCGATCACGCGTCGCAGATAATCTAGGGGGAACCGGACTGTGAGCGCTGGCTCGCCGTGTCCGTCTAAGGCTCATCGCAACGCGCAAGATATTGTGGGCGGAAGCTGTCACTCGATATGCTGTGAACGGAACACAGATATGTTCCATGCGCCGACCTTGAGCTGTTCCGCCCCTATACATCATTATTCTATCACGCACACGTGAGGTAAACATAGAACTGTCTCCGATGTCTAAATAATTCAATGATTTCACGTTGTGAAAAAACAAATTCCCAAACTCTTTTCATCTTTTCCGTTCTTCGACCCCGCTTTTACAAGAGGGCGTCCGCAATCTACTAATGGCAGACGCAAAACATCATTGCAAACATAAAGGAGAAAACCATGAGAAAGAACAAAATGAAAATGCTTACCTTGATCTTGTCAGCCCTGTTTCTTTTTGCCGCCGTTGTCGGCTGCGCACAGGGGAAAGGCTCAGGGTTAAAGGAAGGCACAGGCGCCATTCTGATGCGCGTCAATCCTGAGATCTCCGTCCATTACGACGCCGAAGGTCTCGTAACTGAGGTAATCCCGGAGAACGATGACGCCAAGCTGGTTGTCACAAACATCAGAGACTTGAAGGGCAAGCAAGTGCGCGCCGCCGTGAAAGAGCTTGTCAAAGCGATCAACGATGCGGGATTCTTCGTCTCTGAAATCGACGGAAGCGAACGCGATATCACGATCGAGATCGTCAAGGGTTCTGTTTTTCCAGAAGAGGCATTCGACAAACTTATCGCCAAAGACGTACGCTCCGCGCTCGAGTCGATGAGTTTAGGCTCGAAAGTAATCGGTATCGACTTTTCGGACTACGATGATTCAGGCTATCAGGGACCGATAGGCGACTTCATCACGCCCGAACAGGCGAAAGCGATCGCTCTCGCTCACGCAAAAGTTGATGCCGCAAAAGCCGACTTCGACAAGACGGAGCTCGATGAAGACGACGGTGTCGTGTACTACGATATCGAATTCAAAGCCAATGGCGTCGAATTCGAATATGAAATCGATGCCGTGAGCGGCCAGGTTTTGAAGTATGAGCGCGACGACAAGGACGAGAGCGACTACGACGATGATACCGACCATGATGACAATGACGACAGCAACTTCGACGAAACCAACCACAAAGATATCAGTGATTTCGACGATGACGACAGCGACTATAAAGCGCCAACAAAACAGACAACTAAACCGACAGAAGATGACAGCGACTTCGACGATGACGACAGCGACTATAAAGCGCCAACAAAACAGACAACTAAACCGACAGAAGATGACAGCGACTTCGACGATGACGACAGCGACTTCGACGATGACGACAGCGACTATAAAGTGCCGACAAAACAGACAACTAAACCGACAGAAGATGACAGCGACTACGATGACAGCGATTATGACGATTAATAACTGAACATCCGAAACGTTTCATCAAATCATTTTCCTCCAGTTAATCATCGGCTTTGCACCCCCCCCCGGTCCCATCTACAATGGCGACAAGTGCAGAGCCGATGTATTATTTATGGAGATCGCAGGATGGGAGTTCGCCGCGCCATTTGGTAAAATGTCAGCAGAAGGAGCGACTTATGGACATACTCGATTTAACGATTTCAATTGAAAAAGGTCGCCGTTCGCGCGGACTCGTCTTTATCAACAACATGCCCGACATGCGTAGCGGAAGACGTGACGATTTTATGAGCGGATTTTTCTATTTTAAAGGGCAGAACTACTTGTTCCGTATCTGGGACAAAGACGTCTATGAAATTGTCAACGAGTTCGGCCCAGGGATCTACGTTGCAGAGACGGTCGGCGCTGACTTCAACGGACCGTATCTGACGGTCAAGGCGATCGACGTATACTCCGGAACGGAAGTGACGAGGGAGGACTTCCTCGGCGGTATCGCGAGAGAAACACTCGAGCGAAACCTTGCGACTGTCAGAGAGGGACTTAACCGGCTCGGCGCAACGGAGAAGTGTTGGAAGCTTGTTGAATACACGCTCGCAGATCCGAGACTGGAAGACAGGTTTATGATCGAAGGAGCAGCCATTCGCCATCACGACAGCATCGTCGGCGGATTGGCGAACCACACCATCAAAATGCTCAACATCCTCAAAGCGATACTCGAGAACAATCCGCCGCTGCGCGCCAGCACGGATCTCCTTATCTTCTCGATTTTCATGCACGATATCGGGAAAGTATTTGAGTACCGCGATCTCGATCTGGGCGAATTCTGGTATGCCAACCACCGCGTGCGCGGTATCGAGTTTCTTGCAACGCTCAAAGATACGATCATCGAGCGATACGACGAATCTTTCTATCGCCAAGTTCAATCGGTGATTGCCGGTCACCACGGTCTCTACGGCGACCGCCCGACGACAGTCGCCGCGACCATCGTCCACTACATCGACATGCTCGAAAGCCAGACGACAGAACTCATCCGCGAGCAGACCAATGTTCCGGGGGATAAAATCCGCCACCCTGACTTCGGCTTCCTGCAAGACATTCCCCTAGATGATGAGGAGTAAGAGTCTCGTGTCTCTGGAGGGCTTCGAAACCCGCGTATTTTGCAAACTCAACAGGCATCGTAATACTCTAAACTGAAAATAATTCTAAACGAACGGTACCTTGAAGCTGAAGGCGTTTCGGCACAGACTCGCATACAAAACTCATCCGCAAAAGGAATCGCCCCGGTAACACCTCAATGCCGGAGCGATCCTGATTGAAATTAAGCGCCTTACGGCGATGTTTTGTTGATCCATAGCGACCGTGACGAATCACCGGTTTACCCGAACGACAGACGGCGATTGCGTACCCGCTGCCGTTATGAGTCAGGTGTACTATTGGGGCGTTGTGGACGGAGGCCCGCTTGAACCGCCTCCCTTGATATCTTTCTCATCGAAGACGTCACCGCAATTCGGACAGAACTTCGGCACGTTGTTCTGATCCTGCGGTTCCCATCCGCACTTGTCGCACTGATAATGCAGCGTGACAGGTCTCGGCTTGCCGCAGTTATGACAGAAGTTTCCGGTGTTCGTGGCGCCGCACTCACAGCCCCACTCATCTTTGACGGGCTTCGGCGAGCCGCAGTTGCCACAGAATTTCCCGACGTTATCGGCTTTGCCGCACGAAGCGCATTTCCAAACGGGAACGGTTGAAGCGACGATCGTCGAACCGGGTACGGGTTGCGGTTGCTGCATGGCTCCTTGCTGGAACAGCTGCGTCGCCTGTCCGCCACCTGCCATCTGCGCCATATTCATGCCCGCAAAGGCCATAAAGGGACCGGCGCCTTCGTTCGCTGCGGCTGCGCGCATCGCGTCCGCCTGCGCCCCGACAAGACCGGCTGCCGCCATCGTAGGATCGCGGTAAACGGCGCTCTTCTGGAGCTCTTTGATGAGTTGCTCGTCTTCTTCGGATGCTTTGACAGATTGAATGGCGACCGATACGATCACAAGACCGCGTAATTCGCGCCATTTCTCCGTCAGCACTTCATTCAACGCGTTAGAGATTTCCTCCGTATGGCCGGGAAGCGCGCTGTAACGAATGCCCATCTCTGAAATCTTCGCAAACGCCGGTTGCAGAGCGTTCATGAGCTCCGCCCGGAGCTGGTTGTCCATGCGGTCACGCGTATACGGCTCTTCAACGTTGCCCGACACGTTCGTGTAGAACAAGAGCGGGTTTTCCACTTTGTACGAATATTCGCCGAAACACTTGATGGCGATGTCAACGTCAAGACCGATGTTCTTGTCAACGACGCGGAACGGAACGGCGTTGGCCGTGCCGAAGCGGTTGTTCATCATCTCTTTGAGGTTGAAGTAATAGACGCGCTGGTCTTTCCCCGTGTCGCCACCGAAAGTGAAGCGCTGACCGATACGCTTGAACGTTCCGACGATGTTTTTGCCGAGCGAACCGTAGAATAACGACGGCTCCGTTGACATGTCGTAGACGTACTCTCCGGGATCCGCACAGAATTCGACGATTCGTCCCTGTTCGACGATGATCATGCATTGACCGTTGTTCACGGCGATGATCGAGCCGTTTGAGATGATGTTATCCTCTCCGCGGACGTTACTTGAACGTCCGGATGTACGTTTCTGACCTTTTTTTACGATGACGTTCTCAGGTAAAGCGTCACAGTAGAAGAACTCGCGCCACTGATCGGCGAATACGCCGCCTATCGCGCCTCCGGCTGCCTTTAATAAGCCCATATTTTTCTCCTTCGACTTAGTATTTCTCGAAATTGTCTCAACTTAACGCCGCCTTTTCCGACCGTCGGAGAAAGGGGCTGACCGAAAAACGGGAACCTCACATCATGCCTGCTTGCGACGTTCGACCGTTCCTTATATCGATCGCTTAAATAGTACCATACCAACAGTGTGTTTTTGTCTCTTCACTTTTCTTTGCTTAAAACAAAAAGGAGATTTGCGCGCTTCAATTACCCCTCTTCCCTTATCTTTACTTCGTTCATTGTTTGCGTTGAACGATTAGATCGTCGACAAAGTCAGCGCCCATAGCTTTTGATCGCCTCGTAGACCTTGTTGCCTTTGCAAGGAATACAGTCTGCGACCCAATTCCACCAGAAGCATCCGACTGCCGGCTTCAGTCTTCCTTGCTCAAGCGTTTCAGGATGGTGCGCGCAGCATGAAGCCCCGAGGCGCCTGCCTGGGAGAGTCCGCGCGTAATACCCGCCCCGTCGCCGATGGCAAAGAAGTTCCGAAGTCCCGTCTCAAACTCGTTTGTCACTTCAAGCCTGGCGCTGTAAAACTTGACTTCCACACCGTAAAGGAGCGTATCGGAATTTGCCGTCCCGGGCGCCAAGCGATCGAGCACCTCGAGCATCTCGAGGATGTTGTCGAGGTGGCGCTTCGGGAGCACGAGACTGAGGTCGCCCGGCGTAGCATCAAGCGTCGGCTTGACAAAGCTCTTCGACATACGGTGTGCATTAGTCCTGCGACCGTCCCGAAGATCACCGAGGCGCTGCATCATGACACCTCCGCCGAGCATATTCGACAGCGAAGCGATGTGCTTGCCGTAACGGTACGGCTGGTTAAACGGCTCGGTAAAGCGATTGCTGACGAGCAGCGCGAAATTCGTATTCTCGCTTCTAAGACTCGGGTCATTGAAGCTGTGACCGTTGACCGTCATGATGCCGTCCGTATTTTCCGTAACGACGTATCCATAGGGATTCATGCAAAACGTTCGAACGATGTCTTTGTACCCGCGCGTCATGTATTTGAGCTTCGCTTCATACATCGCGTCGGTAATATCTTTAAAGACGAGCGCCGGCAATTCGACACGCACGCCAAGGTCGACTTGGTTGTTGATAAGCGGAAGCTTCAGCTTTCGACAAGTGTTGCTGAACCATTCCGCGCCCGCTCGTCCGGGAGCCGCGATCAGAATATCGCACTCGACGGCGCCCTTCGATGTTTCAAGCCGGTAGCAGTCGGGTATATCATCGTTCAACCCGTCGATAGCCTTCCCCTTTTTCATCGGGATGATCGTAGACACTGTCGTATTGCAGGAAATCTCCACCCGATCTTGCAACCAGTCGTACAGCTTCACCAGGATTTCGCGATTGTTCTCCGTCCCGAGATGTTTGCAGCGGGCATCGAGCAGATGGATGTCGCAGGCAAGCGCACGTCTCCTGATCGCCTCGCCTTCCGGTGTTTCTGTCGAGAACCATTCATTTGTCGCGCCGAATTTCTGGTTGATGACATCGACGTCGTGAATGAGCGACAACACTGTCTTGGGATCGAGGTAATCGGTCAGCCAACCGCCGAATTCCGTCGTGAAATTGAACTTGCCGTCTGAAAAGGCGCCCGCTCCGCCGAAACCGCGCATAATCGCGCACGTTTTACAGTGAACACACGCGCTTACCTTCCCCTGAAGGATGGGACAGCTCCGCGATCTGATCGGCTCTCCCTGCTCCAGCAACAAAATATCCAAATCAGGCCGCTGAGCGACGAGTTCGTAGGCGGCGAATATTCCGGCTAGTCCGGCACCGATAATGGCTATATCTACTTTTTTCATTTTAACTCCAACTGTATGAGCTTATTGTGGTTTGGCACGAAGACATGATACCACGCGGCACAGAAGTATCAATCGACTGTTCCAAAACCAATTATTAGTGTACAATGGGCTCTGGTTAAATCACTTTACTTAGAGGAGCCCATGAATCAAGAAATTAATAGAGATCAACCAACGGAGATTTCTCTGGTTGACATATTGTTAAGCCTGAAAAACCATATCGTGCTGATTATTCTCATTACAGCACTTTTTACCAGTCTGTTTTGGGTGGTCAATAAATTCGTCATCGTCCCTACCTATGACTCTACAGTGAAATTCTACATTGAAGCTTCTGTAACAGACGAGGATAACCCAAGCCTTGGACTTCAGGCTGTGAACCTTGCCCAGAGAATAGCCAATACGTACATAGAGTTGATGAAGACAAATTCTTTCTACAGCCTGTTGACAGAACATATTGGGATAGACCTGCCTGTTTCAGAATTGAGAGAAATGATCAGTTACAAGAGCGTACAAGACACGGAAATCCTTGAAGCCAATGTGCGTACAACCGATCCCGATCTGTCTTTAAAAATTGCATCAACCATTGCTAAAGTCGCACCGAATGCCATGAATGAAATCAAATCCAACGCGACTTTGACTGTCATTGATCAACCGCTACGTGCCAAGGGGCACTCGACTCCGCATGTTGCGCGCAACACAGCCTTGGGACTTGTCCTTGGTCTTTTTATGGGCTCTATATTGGCGATATTAATCGACATGTTCAACATTAAAATCAGGACAGAAGAAGACATCACGAAGAATTTCGATATTACGATAATCGGCGTTGTGCCTAAGATCAGCTGATAGAGGGGTCAACAGAATGGCTAAGAATAATAAACTGAAATCCAGAAGACACGATCCAGCTAGCAGACGAAATATAGAGCTTACCAACGAAAACAAGGATCTGGTTAGAGAGCATTTTAACAGTGCGAGGATCAATATTGATTATTCCATCATCAAAGATGGCGATAACGGAAAGGTCTTTGTTGTTACTAGCGGCTTGCAGAGTGAGGGAAAGACCTTTTGTTCGTTGAATTTGGCAAGGGCTTTTGGAAACATCCAAGAAAACAAGGTAATCGTCGTGGACTGTGACTTGCATGCTCCGAAGCTGCACCGCTACTTGAACATTTCGAACAAGCCGGGACTCACTGACTTTCTGTCCAACAAAAACAGTTTTCCTGAGTCCTGCGTCTATAACCAAAAGGAAAATTTCTATGTTATGACAAGCGGCACAAGGGTACCCAATTCGACGGTATTCTTATCAGGCAAGCTGTTTCGGAGTTTTCTCAGGATGTTAAGAAAGCAGTTCGACTACATTATCATCGATACGCCGCCGGTTTTACATGTGACAGATGCCTGCTCCTTTGCCGCACATACGGACGGAGTTGTCATTGTGACAAGGTCAGGACAGTCGACAAAGCCGGCATTGAAACAAACGATTGAAACCTTGGAAAAGGCTCAGGCAACTATCCTGGGCGCTATATTAAACGATGTAGATTTCTCAAAACAGGGTTATGGCTATGGCTACGGTTACAGCTATGGCTACGGAGATGACAGAGGCAAAAACAGCAGCTCCTGACGAGTTGTTGCTAGTTAGAAATGAAGCCCTTCAGATTTACAGATTCACATACGCATCTCCTTCCCGGAATGGACGATGGAGCGAAGAGTGTTGAGGAGTCAGAACAGATGATCCTCTCTCTAAAGGATCAGGGAGTTGAAGAGGTCTTTCTGACACCTCACTATTATTCACATAAGGAACATGTTGATAATTTTCTGAGCAGGAGAGCGGAATCATACCGGCTGTTAAAGCCGGTACTGAATCGTTGCGGCATGAAACACCGCTTGGGAGCTGAGGTCTACTCCATTCCAGCCATCTTAAACTATTCCAACTTGGACGACCTCTGTATCGAAGGCACAGATCTTCTCCTGCTCGAGATGTCTTCTTCGAAATCAGAGCCGGAACGTGATCTGAGACTAATTAAGGAGATCTACTCAAGGTTCTCTGTTAAGATCGTTTTGGCCCACATTGACCGATACCCTTTCATGTTGAAGCGGAAAGTTTTTAGGCAGTTTGTGAACCTAGATGTTGACATGCAGCTCAATTTGGATTTTTTAGATGCAGGCTTTTTAGCAAAACAGAGATACCTAAATTACATTAGGCAAGGATATGTACAGTTCTTGGGTACGGATTGCCATCGCATGACGGGAAAACGTAGGCCTGAAGTAAATAAATATAGATCCCAGTTGGTAGCAAAGCTGTCAGAAGAAGAGCTTGCCAATATCTATTAACGAGGAGAAATAGGCAAGCTACGCGTTGCATTTATCATTTTCTCAAACTGGGTTGCTGTATCTTTCTTGTATCATAGTCCGATGGAGGAGGTATATTTTCCAGTGTTAGTTGACTCACGCCACGACCGCACCCGCGCACTTCTGCCCGACAGAGCAATTGAAGCGCTCTCTCAGAAAAGCGTCCTCATCGCGGGATTAGGCGGCGTAGGATCGTGGGCGGCTGAAGCGTTCGCGAGAGCCGGCGTGGGGAGATTAATTCTCATCGACGGCGATGTCATCACGCCCTCCAATCTCAATCGGCAACTCTTCGCGCTTGAGAGCACGGTCGGCCAATCAAAGTGTCGTGTCGCCCGCCGTCGTCTCCTCGATATCAATAGTTGTCTTATCGTTGAGACAATGGAAGAACGGCTTGTGGCAGGAGAAATTGACGATGTGCTTCGGCGCTTTGCCCCGATCGATTACGTCGTCGACGCCATTGATTCCCTTGCGGCAAAAATCGACTTAATCGCCTCGGCGGCGGCTCTTGAGATCCCTATTATCGCCTCTATGGGCACGGGCAACCGACTCGATCCTACTCGCTTGAAAATCGCCGACCTATCGGAGACACACACCGACCCCCTCGCTCGGATCGTACGGCGCGAATTGCGCAAGCGAGACTGTGAACACGTCAAGGTTGTCTTTTCAGAAGAACCGCCCGTTGCGCCGCCCGGTGCCGATGAAGGAACGATCGGGAGCGTTCCCTTCGTCCCTCCGGTTGCAGGATTTCTCCTTGCCTCTGAAGTTATTCGCGATTTGACTTCCTCCAGATAACTTTGATCCAACAATAAACCTTGAGCAGCGATTTCCTGCCCAAGGCTTGATTTTGGTAAAATTCGCAAGCAGTTTTCAACCTAAAATCCCGTCTGTTTTATAACCATGAGTTAAGGTAGAGGGTGCTCAACTTGGAATGTCGACCTGAAATGCCTCAAAGATTTCGCGCTGAGCCTTGGTGACCTCGCTAAGCTTGTTCTTGTACCGCCCGGAA
>MTKW01026980.1_pt1 | contig 85581 bp, 60 predicted proteins | sample 1042761 | NCBI WGS metagenome assembly MTKW01 (sample SAMN06205366, study PRJNA360243) | anaerobic digester metagenome | biome: Wastewater treatment plant; feature: Anaerobic digester sludge; material: sludge; isolation source: anaerobic digester fed with sludge from wastewater treatment plant ... | reverse complement strand
CCTTCGACCGTCCTCCGATGGATCAATTCGCCCATCACTCAACGAAAATGAAAAGACCCTGGACCCGTGCCCTTGGCGGTTGCGGCCCGGGGGGGCGTGTGTTACATTCTGGCGGTTGCCACTTCAGTCAGCAGCGGTGAGTCCATCTTGAGTTGGCTACAGGTCGTCGCCCTCGGCCTACTGCAGGGCCTGACCGAGTTCATCCCTGTTTCCAGCACCGGTCACCTGGCGCTATTCCCCGCGCTCATCGGGCAGGAGAGCCCATCCCTTTTCTTCGACGTGGCCGTGCACCTGGGGACCCTCGTTGCGGCCATAGTCTTCTATGCCAAGGACGTAGGGAGGGCATTGAAAGGCCTAGGGAGAATGGTCAAAGGCCTTCTCTCAGGCGAGGGGCGCAGGGTATTCCGTGAAGACCAGTGGGCGCGGCTTGCCGGGCTTCTGGCCATAGCGATCCTTCCCACGGTTGCCATCGCTCTGGCGCTGGACGATTTCACCGAGAGCATGGTCACCATGCCGATGCTCGCTGCGAGCTGCATGTTGATCACTGGGACCATGCTCATCGTGACCGATCGCATTGAGCGCCGGCGTGAGGCTGGCGTAGGGTCCCAGCAGAGCGATAGCACGCTGGGCCAGGCCGCGGGGATCGGCATTGGACAGGGCATCGCTATCCTGCCCGGCATCTCGCGCTCTGGCGCGTGCATCATCACGGGAATACTGCTCGGGCTGGAACGGGAGTTCGCGGTAAGGTTCGCCTTCCTGCTGATGATCCCCACCGTGCTCGGCGCGGCCTGCTACCAGGCCATCGACGTGGTGCGAGAGGGGATCGATCCGGCCGCTCTGACCGACGCCCTCGCGGCGGCGGCGGTGGCCATGGTTAGCGGGTTGGCGGCGATTTGGATCACCGTGAAGGTGGTCCAGCGCCGTTGGCTCTGGGTTTTTGGTGTGTACTGCCTTGTGATCGGCATCTTCAGTCTGGTGTTCCTGTCGGTCAGAGGGTAGGCGGCGTTAGGAGTAAGCTGAGGCGGCCTCGGCCATCTCAGAGCGTGGATACCGCGTCCCAGGGCGCGGCCTGTTTTGTGAATGGCCGGGATCACTCGGCCCACGTCGAAGGGAGTCACTAGGGCTATGGATTTCGTCACACAGCTCGCAGTGGGCCTGATGACGGTTGCTCAGAACCCAGGAGAAGCGATCTCCGAGGCCAACCTCGTGCTGAACGAGTTCGGCGCTTCAGAGTGGCTGGCAATCATCATCACGTTCCTCGCGGCGCTCGGCTCCCTCGGATTCGGGTGGTGGCTGATCACCCAGATTCGAGAAGCTGATCGAGGCACACCAGGCATGATCAAGGTCAATGAGGCGATCATGGTCGGCGCCAAGGCCTACCTCTATCGCCAGATGAAGCTGCTCTGGATGTTCGTGGTAGGTCTCGCCGTTGTCTTGTTGATCCTCTACCTGCCGATCAAAGAGAACAAATGGGCGGCCATCGGCGTCGGTCTGGCCTTTGTTCTCGGCTCCGCAGCGTCCTTCGCCGCGGGCTTCGTCGGCATGAACCTGGCCGTCTATGCCAATCTCCGTGTGGCGGCCGCGGCCCTGAAGAGCTTCAAGCGTGCCCTGGAGCTAGCCTTCCGAGCGGGTGCCGTGTCAGGCGTCTTCACCGTCGGCCTCGGCCTCCTCGGCGCCTGCCTTGTCTTCGCCCTGTGGCAAGAGTACGCCATCCAGGTGCTCGTGGGCTTCGGCTTCGGCGGTAGCCTCATCGCCCTCTTCATGAGGGTCGGCGGCGGCATCTACACGAAGGCCGCCGATGTAGGCGCCGACCTCGTCGGCAAAGTCGAAGCGGGCATCCCCGAGGACGATCCTCGCAACGCCGCGACCATCGCCGACAACGTGGGCGACAATGTGGGCGACTGCGCCGGCATGGCCGCGGACGTCTTCGAGTCCTATGAGGTCACCCTGGTCGCCGCGATCCTCTTGGGCGCCTTCGCCCAGCGTGCGGCTATGGATCACGGCGGTGGTGTCGCCCTGGACCTCGGCTCCGCCCTCTGGACCTTCCCTCTCATCGTCCGTGCCGTTGGTGTCGTGGCGTCCATCATCGGCGTCCTCATGGTCAAGGGCGACGATAAGGACAAGACGATGGACCCCATGAAGCCCATCAACACAGGCTTCACCGGCTCCGCCGTCGTCGCGGTCCTCGGCATCCTCGTCGCCACCGTTCTCATGATGAAGACCCAGCAGGATGGCCAGACTGTCATCCACTGGTCCTTCGGCATCGCGACCATCGCGGGCGTAGCTCTGGCGATGGTCATCGGGCGGCTCACCAACTACTACACGCACACCGATGAGCCTCCGGTGACCGAGATCGCCAACAGCGCCCGGACCGGGCCGGCCACGATCATCCTCAGCGGCCTCGCCGCAGGGATGGAGAGCTCCGTGTGGAGCATCCTCTCCATCGGCGGCGCGGTTGTCTTCAGCTTCGCCGTCTTCGGCGGCGACTTGGCCCTGGGTTCGTACGGCGTTGCCCTCATGGGCCTTGGCCTCCTGACCACAACGGGCTACATCCTCGCCATGGATACCTACGGCCCCATCGCCGACAACGCGAACGGCGTCTTCGAGATGGCCGATGACGTGGATGTGGAGTCAGACCCAGAGGCGAGCCGGATCGTCGCCCGCCTGGACCAGGTAGGCAACGTGACCAAGGCCCTCACCAAGGGCTTCGCCATCGCTACAGCCGTGATCGCTGCGGTCTCGCTGTTCAAGTCCTTCGTCGACGAGGTTGGCCTCGAACAGATCGGCATCCAGGTCAACCATCCCCTCGTCTTCGTCGGCTTCCTGATCGGCGGCGCGGTCCCGTTTCTCTTCTCCTCCATCGCCCTGAACGCGGTCTCGCGCGCGGCCTTCCAGGTCGTCCAGGAAGTGCGGCGTCAGTTCCGTGAGATCCCTGGCATCATGGAGGGCGAGAACCTGCCCGACTACCAGCGCTGCGTTGACATCGTTACCTCCACCGCCCAGCGTGAGCTGCTTGGCCCCGGCATCCTCGCCGTGACCACGCCGATCCTGACCGCCTTCCTGCTGGGCAGCACCTTGTTCGGCACCAGCGGCTTGGTAGAGGTCGAGATCAACGGTCAGATCGAGTCCGCGCCCCTTGCGGGAGCCGCTCTCGGCGCCTATCTCGCCGGCGCTATCCTCGTCGGTCAGCTCATGGCGGTCTTCATGTCTAATGCTGGCGGGGCATGGGACAACGCCAAGAAGAAGATCGAGGACGGCATGTTCGGCGGCAAGGGCACCGACGAGCACAAGGCGGCCGTCGTCGGCGACACCGTTGGCGATCCCTTCAAGGACACTGCCGGCCCCGCTCTGAACCCGCTCATCAAGGTCATGAACCTCGTCGCCATCCTCCTCGCCCCCGTGTTGGCGAAGGTGCCTGGACCCGAGGTCAGCCTCATGGTCTCGCTAGTCTGCATCGGCCTGCTCGGACTCGCCGTATGGTGGTCCAAGCGTGGTGCGAGCGTCATCGAGGACTCTCCCGCATAGCGGTAGTGCCTCGAAGATCGTACCTTCCGCAGAGGAGCGGCCCATTCCGGGCCGCTCCTCTCTACGTGTGCGCGGCTCCAACAAGTGGCAGGACCATGCTGAGCGCAAGAGGAATACCACCGCCGGTGTGGTTGGAAGCGAGTCGTTGACCGTGTGGCCAACGGATGCGGATCCAGGCGTGGTGGAATCCTTCAGCTCCCCTACGTCACTCCTGCGCGACCGCTCCGATAGACCGTACAGGGTGCTCATCGCGGACAGAGAGCCTGGCCACGTTGACCGTCTTGTCGAGGCCCTCAGGGCGGCGCGGGTGGCTCCGGTCGTATGCGACGACCCAGCTCGAGCCTCCAGCCTCATCTCCTCCGGTACCTTCGACGTCATCGTCGTGGATCTGTACGCCCCGGGATACGCCGGCCACGACCTCCTGACCCGTGTTCGAGACCGGCACGCGGGGCCCCGGGTGATCGTATGCACGGCCATGGATGACCTCGATACCGCCGTTGCCTGCATGCGCCAAGGCGCAGTCGACTACATCCGGAAGCCGTGCGACCCGGGGGCGGTTGTCGCCTCAGCGCTGCAGGCCGCCGAACGCCGGCTGCTGGAGTTGGAGCGGAGCGACCTGCGCGAGTTGATGCGCCGCAGCAAGCACGCTCTGATGATCGCGCTGGAGGCCCGTGACGGCTACACCATCCGTCACTGCGTGAATGTGGCATTCCTTGCGCGGCGCTTCGCGGAGTATATCCATGCCCCCGAGGAGACTATCGAGGCCATAGACAGCGTCGGGGAGCTTCACGATGTGGGCAAGATCGGGATCGAGGACGCGATCCTCAACAAGAGCGGGCCGTACACGGAGTCCGAGTACGAGGCGATGCGTTTCCATCCCCAGATCGGCCTGGAGATCATCGATCCCCTCGGCGCGTTCCCGGAGGAGGGGGCCCTGGTGATCGCCCATCATGAGCGATGGGATGGGAGGGGCTACCCCGCCGGCCTACGTGGCAACGCCATCCCTCTCGTCGCTCGCATCACCGCTGTAGCCGACGTCTTCGACGCATGCACCACCGTCCGCCCCTACCGCACAGCTATGCCCGTCACGCGCGCCCTCCAGATCATCGAGGGTGGCGCGGGTGGCAGCTTTGATCCCGAGCTGGCGAGAGCCTTCGGGCCGTTCTTCGTGAGCCAATTCGGGGAGAACGGGGCGCGGTACGATGGTGCTTTGGCACGGCACCGGTACCGTCGTCACAGTGCGCCATAGGGCCTCCTGCCACTACATCCCCGGCTCCAAGTACACCCCGAACTCCGCGATCGCCGGGCACACGGGCGATGCTGTAACGCGCAGCCGGAGCCGGGCTGTCTGAACGGGCTCGAACCGCAGCAGGCGCCGCGAGCCGACACCCACGGCCACGGCGACCTCGCGCCAAGCCTCGCCCTCCCAGACGTCTACGGCGATGGACTCTATCCGCTGACCGAGTGGCAGATGCTCCCGCACCGAGACCACATTGAGCCGCACGGGCTCCGCGAACTCGACAAGAAGCTCCGGCTCCGTCACTCCGTCGTCCGTGGCCCAGTAGGTAGAGGGATCGCCGTCAAGCGCGACGCTGGGCGCGTAAGCCGGATGGTCGCCGCGGACGCTACTCGCTGTCACCTCCGCCGTGGTCGCCAGGTTCACCTGGAAGGTGTCGCGCAGGATGCGGCCCATCTCCTGAAGCGCCGCCACATCCGCCTCGTGGATGCGTCCGCGCCGATCCGGCGGCAGGTTCAGAAGGAACGCCGCGCCCCGGCCTACCGACGCGTAGTAGAGGTCGACAAGCTCCGCTGGCGACTTGACGCGCTCATCCTCGGAGGCGTGGTAGAACCAGCCAGGACGGATCGACACATCGGCCTCGGCGGCGATCCAATGTGACCCTCCTCGCTCGCCGACACTGTTCCGTCCTGGGTCGACGTCCCCCACGGTGCCCTGTGGGGTGATCGTCGCCCAGCACGTCTCGCCGGCGACTCCGCGCTCGTTCCCCACCCAACGGACGTCGGGGCCCACATCGCTGAAGATGACGGCCCCGGGTTGCAGCTCCCGAACAATGGCCCACGTGTCATCCCAACCGTAGTAGGTCTGCGTGTCGACCTGCCGGGTCTCGTTAGCGCCGCCGTAGTAGCCGTCGCCTCCGTTGGCGCCGTCGAACCACACCTCGAAGATCTCGCCGTACTGGGTCATGAGCTCCCTCAGCTGACTCCGGTAGTAAGTCACGTACTCCGGCGAGCCGTAGGCCGGGTGGTTGCGGTCCCACGGCGAGAGGTACACCCCGAACCGCAGTCCGTGTCTTGCACACGCCTCCGACACCTCACGCACTACATCGCCCTCGCCATCGCGCCACGGACTAGATGCGATGGAATGGTCCGTGTGGGCGCTCGGCCAGAGACAGAAGCCGTCGTGGTGCTTGCAGGTCAGGATGAGCCCCCGCATGCCCGCTTCGGCGGCGACCCGAGCCATCTCATCGGCGTCGAAGTCCAACGGATCGAAGACCGTCGGCGACTCATCACCGAACCCCCACTCCTTGTCCGTGAAAGTGTTCACGGTGAAGTGCAGGAACCCGTAGAACTCCATCTCGTGCCATAGGAGCTGCCGGTCGCTCGGCACCGCTCCGTAGGGCTCCGGCGGCGCGGGGACAGGCCCAACACGGCGGCTGACGCGCACACCGAACAGCCCTCCCGCGTAGTGCCCCTCGTGAGCCGCGAAGGTGATCTTGATCCGCTCCGTGCCCGCAGTGAGCGCATCCGGGATGGGGTAGGTGACCTCGAAGAAGCTGTCGGGGGCATCGCGGCTCAGGGTCTGGGTGGCGATCGCCACGCCGTCGACGAGGATGTCGAACGTGCGGTCGCCCACATCGCTGCCCCAGTAGGTGCAGACCAGATCGACTGCCTCCGCGGGATCGACGGCCATGTCGAAGGAGAACCAGCCGCCGCCGAAGGCGTGGCGGAACTTGCGACCGAGATGCTCTCCCACCCCCGTCTGCTCGCCTTCCACGTTGTGGTCCCGCTCATCCTGCATCTCACCCGGCCGCATCCGATCAACCGTGAACGCCTCGATCGCCCTGCGCTGCCTCGCCTCTTCCCGGTATTGAGCGCGCTGCTCCTCCCACTGGGCGGGTGAGAACCTGTCCCAGTAGACGGTGTAGCGTGACCCGTGGGTCATGTAGAAGGGCCGCAGTATCACATCCCGAGGTCGCCCCGCGCCCACCAAAGTGAAGACCAGTGACCCCTCGTCCGCCGGCCGCAGCCAGTCCGATAGCTCGCGCTCTCCTACCACGAGGGCGGGCACATAGTCGGGATCCACGGCGCGCGGGTCATCCTCGGGTCCCAGCTCACCCGCCAGCACCACTGGGCCGTAGAGCAGGGCCACGCGATCGGGGTTGTCAGGAGTGGCCTCGGTGCGAAGGCGCATGGGCAGAGTGACCCGCACGGTGTCCCCGTCCTGCCAATGCCGCCTGAGGGTCACAAACCCATTCCCATCGTCGGCCACATCCGCGGCCTGACCATTCACATCGAGCCCGAAGCCCTCGGCCACCCACGCCGGGCGCCGTACCCGCAGGGCCATCTCCTGAGGCCGCTCCAACCGAAGCGTGAGAGTAGTCCCCTGCTCCTCGGGAAACAGCGTGCTCTGCTGCAGGGCGAGCCCACGCTCCGGCCACTCCAGCGTCGAGGCGATGAACAGGTTCACGTAGAGCCCGTCCTCGTCGCGGTAGTAGATCGACTCTCCATACTTGGCGTGGTTCTCGATGCCCGTGCCGACACAACACCAGAAGCTGTCCTCGGGCGTCGAGTAGGTCTTGAACTCCCCTGGCTTGAGGGGCAGGTAGTAGCACACCATCCCCGTCTCGGGGTTCTGGGAGGCCAGGATGTGGTTGAACAGGGCCCTCTCGATGTAGTCCCCATACGGGCCCGAGGGGTCCCACGCCATGAGATGCCGGGTCAGCTTCAGCATGTTGTAGGTATTGCATGTCTCGGTGGACGACGCCCCCAGCCGCTCCGCAAGCTGGTCGGGAGGGCCGAAGTGCTCGCTGTTCGTGTTGCCGCCGGTGACGTACGTATGGTGGTTCACGACGATGTCCCAGAAGTTCGCCGCGATCGCCCGGTCTCGTTCGTCCCCGGTGACCTCATAGCGCCGTGCCACTCCGATGACCTTGGGGATCTGCGTGTTCCCGTGCCGCCCGGGCAGGAGATCCTCACCTCTCGCCAAGGGCTCTAGGATATCCGTGTGATGGAACCGCCAGGACAGTTCGAGGTACCGCTCCTCGCCCGTGATGGCGTAGAGCTCGGCCATCGACTCGTTGATGCCCCCATGCTCGCAGGCGAGCATGGTCTGCCACTGCTCCGGGGTCAGCCCCGAGGTGAGGTCGTAGACCCAATCCGCAAGATCAGCCGCCACCTGGAGCGCTCGCTCGTTGCCGCAGTGAATGTACGTGTCAATGAGGCCCGCGAACAGCTTGTGGAGGGTGTACCAAGGCACCCAGATGCCATTCAGGTCGAACCCCGCACTCCTGATCTGGCCGGCCCGCACCTGCTCCAGGGCCTGCCGCCCACCGGGGATGGCCGCGACGTACCCGTCGCCCTGGGCCTCCTGACAGGAACGGAGATCAGCCACGATGGCGGCCGTGCGTTCGCGGAAGCGCTCATCCCCGGTGGAGGCGTACGTCTTGGCGCACGCCGTGAGATAGTGGCCTAGGGTGTGCCCGGCGATGGTGTCCGCCTCCCAGCCACCGTAGGGCTCAGCGCGCGGCTCCAGTCCGGCCTCTGAGCGGAAGCGAGAGAGGAGCCGGTCCGGATCCAGGGACAGCAGCCACTGGCTGTTGCGCTCCATGGCGCGCAGAAACGGCCCCTCGGCCAGCCGCACCGCCTCGAGCGGGAAGGGCTCCGCCCGCAGGGCGCTGATGTCTGGCACAGCGTGCTCGGGCGACGGGGTCTGACCAATGAAGGCGGAGAGAAGTGAAGCAGCGGTCAGCATGGCGGGCACAGCGGCACCTCCGGTGCGGATGTTGGCACGCTGTGGGTTCTCTCCGGTCGCTGCCCCGCCCTGCGGAGCCACACCGTGGCTTAGTCGTGCCCATATCCAGGGCCATAAACGGGCTGGAGGTACCCCTCGCCGGTGCTCGCGTGGGTGTCTGGGTGGGCGCGAGGCTCGGGAGCCGAGCTCCGTATCGTCGCTACGCCCGCGGGATCGGTGTCTGTGCGCTCGTCGAAGCCAGGGCCTCGCCGGAACCAGTGCGGGTTGAGGGGCCCTCTCTCTTCGTCCTCGCCGATGCAGTAGATCCAGCCGTTCTGGCTCCCGATCACGATCCGCCCATCGGCCACGGCGGGGGTGGAGTCGATGTCAAACCCCTCGTCGAACACCCATAGGGGAAGTCCGATGCGCTCGTCGAGACACCAGAGCGTGCCGTCGCGTACGCCGACGAGTATCGTCCCGTCGGCGACCACAGGGGAGGACCAGATCCGCGCCCCAGTGAGGCGTCTCTGCCAGAGGATGTCCCCCGTACCCATGGCCAGACAGTAGAGAACACCATCGTTGCAGCCCACGTAGCAGCAGCCAAGCGCGGGGTTGAGGGCGACGGTGGCCCATACCCCTCGGGGAAGGTCGCGCACCCACAGAGGCTCACCGGTTGCCACCGTGAGGCAGTGCACCTTGCCGCGCTCGAGGCTGCCACCCATCTCGGCGGCGTGATAGACCCGGCCCTCGTGGTAGACGGGCGTCGGGTCTCCATCACCGCCCGTCCAGTACTCCCACCGTCGCTCTCCCGTGTCCGCGTCCAGCGCGTAGAGAGCCCCTCCGCTGGAGCCGATCATTATCAGACCCTCCGCGTAGCAGGGGCTGCTCTCGCAACTCCCCGCCGTTGGGCCGAAGCGCCAGAGGACGGAGCCGTCATTGGGGTCGAAGGCGTACACCGCGTTGTCCTCACCGCCAATGAACAGCTTCCCCTCCACGATCACGGGGTTCGAGTCGGTGTCCTGACCTATGCGGGTCTCCCAGACCATCTCGCCACCGAGGGTGTAGCGCCGCACCCGGTTATCACGCCCCCCATGGAAGATGGCCCCATCCAGTACCGAAATGCTCCCCTTGATGCTGTGTCGCAGGCCGTAGTGCCAGATCTCACGGCCGCTCTCCAGGTCAAGGCAGTAGACGTGAGAATCGGTCGAGCCCACGTACACTCGCCCATCGACGATGCACGGCTGACCCGTCCAGCCCGTGCCGCGCCACGGGAATCCTGGGCCGAGCGACGGATCACCGCGCTGCTCATACGGCCCCTCGAGCTTCGTCTTGGTCTCGAAGCGCCAGAGGAGCTTCGGGTGCCGCGGCACGGCGCCGACGCCTGAAAGGTTCCGCTCGGGGTTCCCACGGAAACAGGTAATCGACTCCCGCTCGTCGGTGGGTTCCGACTCAACGGGCACCGGTGTCGTTGGCTCCACCACCGCCACTTCGGAGATAGCGTGCTGACGGGTCTGGTCGTCCCGCGGCGGAGCCGCACGGGGCGCCCAGACTACCCACACGACCAGTCCGCCCACGACGCACGCGGCGCAGCATGCAATCAGGAGAAGGGCGCGAAGGCGCAATGGGCGCCTGCCCTCCTTGACTTCGCCCATCCGTAGGCACCACCCCTCACTCAGTGGTCGTCGAAGCCCTTTCCGCCCCCGCCCTCCCTGCACCTGCGCAAGAGGCCGTGGTACAGTCCTCTCATGCAGCGGCGACTCGGCGCCCGCGGCTGGTCACATGGGGGCCGGAGAGGGTCCTTCTACCCTCGCGGATGCAGGGGTCCACTCGCGTGCTACCGGAAGGAATCGCGCCATCGACCACTGAAGCGCCCATGCCGGGTGACGCTACTGACGACGTCATCTAGGTGAAGGAGTAGATCCGTATGGCAACGCTATTCAGTTCGCTGCTCGACAACCTCGCAGCTAATGGGGGAGTGCTTCTGCTGTCGACAGCCGTTCTGCTTCTGGCCGCCGCGGCCGCGACCGGGGATACGCCACACGCCAAGGTGTCGCCGGTGCCCTTTGACCAGGTCACCCTCGAGGACGAATTCTGGGCTCCCAAGATGGAGCGTAACGCTCAGGTGAGCCTGCCTCATCAGATCCGCATGTGCGAGGAGACGGGGCGCCTCCGCAACTTCGCCATCGCTGGCGGGCTCGAGGAGGGCGAGTTCGAGGGCATCTACTTCAATGACTCGGACGTCTACAAGATCCTCGAGGGCGCGGCCTATGCGTACCAGACGACGCGAGAACCCTCCATCAAGGCCGAGATGGACCGCATCGTTGACCTCATCGCCGCCGCTCAAGGCGAGGATGGCTACATCAACACCTACTACACCCTCGTCGAGCCTGACAACCGGTGGACGAACCTCCCAACCATGCACGAGCTCTACTGCGCCGGTCACCTCATCGAGGCAGCCGTGGCGCACCACAGGGCTACGGGAGAGCGGAAGCTGCTCGATGTCGCCATCCGCTTCGCCGACCTAATCGACTCGCGGTTCGGCGAGGAGGAGGGTCAGGAGTACGGCGTCCCAGGGCACGAGGAGATCGAGCTAGCCCTGGTCAAGCTGGCCGAGGCCACCGGCGAGCAGCGTTACCTCGATCTCGCCCAGTACTTCATCGACGCCAAGGGCCGCAGCGGCCAAGACTACTACCAGGACCAGCTCCCCGTCCGGCAGCATGAGACGATCCACGGCCACGCGGTCCGCGGCATGTACCTCTACGCCGGAGTCGCCGACATCGTCGCACGCACCGGTGACGAGGATCTGGCGAAAGCCATTCGCTCCGTCTGGCATGACACCGTCGAGCGCAAGATGTACGTGACCGGCGGCGTAGGCCCCTCGGCCCACAATGAGGGCTTCACGACCCCCTACGATCTGCCGAACGACACAGCCTATGCCGAGACCTGCGCCTCCATCGGCATGGTCCTGTGGGGCTCCCGCATGCTGAACCTCTTCGGCGATGCGGGGTACGCCGACGTCATAGAGCGGGTGCTCTACAATGGCTTCCTGTCCGGCTGGAGCCTATCCGGCGATCGCTTCTTCTACGTGAACCCCCTCGAGAGCCAGGGGAATCACCATCGGCAGCCGTGGTTCGGGTGCGCATGCTGCCCGCCGAACGTCCTGCGGCTCATCGCCCAGATCGGCGGGTTCTTCTACGGCGCCTCGGAAGACGCTCTGTGGATCCACCTGTATGGCTCCTCCACGGCGACCACTGAGGTGGCTGGCACGGGCGTTCGCGTCATCCAGCGCACCGATTACCCGTGGGACGGAACCGTTCGCATCGCCGTGACCCCCGACGAGGCGGGCGCTGAGTTCGCGCTGAAGCTCCGCGTGCCATGGTGGTGCGAGCAGGCCACTTGCACCGTGAATGACGAGGCGGTCGAGGCCGCACCCGGCTCTGACGGCTACCTCACGATCGCGCGGGCATGGTCCGAGGGCGACCAGGTCGAGCTGACCCTGCCCATGCAGGTCAGGAGGGTCCTCGCCCACCCAGCCGTCGCCGCCAACCGCGGGCGTGTCGCCCTCCAGCGCGGTCCGGTGCTCTACTGCCTCGAGGCCGTCGACAACGGCGCTGACATTCGGAAGGTCTATCTGCCTCGGACGGCCGCTTTGCAGGCCGTCGAACGGCCGGACCTGCTGGGCGGGGTCGTGACCCTGCAGGGCGAGGCGCTGGTCAGCGTGGACGCCCTTGACCGCGATGAGCTCTACCGCTTCGGCATTCAACCGGAGGCCGTCGCGATCACCGCTGTGCCGTACCACGTGTGGGACAACCGGGAGCCGGGTCCCATGGCCGTGTGGCTCCCCGAGAGCGCTGGTCTGATCGAGCCCGATCTGGCCCCGACTCACGCAGACTCCGCCAGGGTGAGCGCCTCGTACGTCCATGCGAGCCTCCGGGCCGTCAACGACCGCCGCATGCCCAAGGCGAGCAGCGAGGGAGGCGGGCGGAACTTCGACTGGTGGGACCACAAGGGAACCACTGAGTGGATCGCCTATGAGTGGGATCAGCCCGTCGCGGTGAGTGGCGTGGAAGTCTACTGGTTCGACGACATCGGGGTCGGGCAGTGCAAGGCGCCCGAGTCCTGGCGCATCGAGTACCTCGAGGGCGAGGAATGGCGTGAAGTGACGGGATCGCCGAGGTACGAGACGCGCCTCAACGACTTCAACCGCGCCACCTTCGAGCCCGTCACGACCCGTGGCTTGCGGCTAGTGGTGAAGCTCCAGGATGAGTGGTCGGCCGGTATCTGCGAGTGGCGAGTCCTGGGCGAGTAACCCGACCATCCGGTGCCCTGGGTACCGCGGAGGCTGATCGCCAAAAGGCTGCCTCGCTAGAGTGAAGCGTCCTCGCCCAAGAGCCGAACCCCGCCTTGGTCCAAGTCGGCGAGGGCCTGAGCCGCCGACCGCCCAGAGGGAAGGGTCCTGTCGGCAGCGAGTTCTGCAAGTGGCGCCAGGACGAATGCCCGCTGCTCCAGGTAGGGGTGGGGGATGGTCAGTTCGGCGCTCTCGATGCGCTCCTCGCCGTACAGCAGCACATCGAGGTCGATCAGCCGCGGTCCCCAACGCACATCGCGCTGGCGCCCAAGGCCACATTCGATCTCGAGGCAGACGTGAAGGAGAGTGTGGGGGCCGAGGCATGTCGAGACCTCGACCACCGCGTTCAGGAAGGTCGGCTGGTCCTCGACACCCCAGGGAAGGGTCTCGTACACACCCGAGCAGCGTGTGACCTCGAGGCCGGCCGTGCCTCGGAGTCTCCGCACGGCTGCCCGAAGATTGGCGAGGCGGTCACCCAGGTTGGAGCCCAGGCCGATGTAGGCCTCGACCGCCAAGCGCTCACCCCCGGGCGGGCCTCCGGAGCACCGCATCGGCCAGACGCGCCACGTCCACCATCTCCGGCACGTCGTGCACCCTCACGATGTCCGCTCCCCGGGCGATGACCGCCGCCACGGAGGCCGCGGTGCCCATGAGCCGCTCCTCGGTCGGTCGGTCCAGGACAGCCCCTATGAAGCGTTTGCGCGACGTCCCCACGAGAAGGGGGGCCTGGCAACGCTCGCGGATCCAATCGAGTTGGTTCAGCAGGTCCAGGTTGTGCTCCACCGTCTTGCCGAAGCCGATGCCCGGGTCCACGATGATCTGCTCGGGCGCGATGCCCGCCTCCAGAGCCCACAGGCGGCGCTCCACAAGCATGCTCGCCACTTCCTCGACCACGTCGCCGTACTCGGGGGCGTCCTGCATGCTCGCTGGAGTGCCGCGCATATGCATTAGGCACACGGCGGCGCCAGTCTCGGCCGCTAGAGGCGCCATGTCCGGGTCATCGTTCAGCCCGCTCACGTCGTTGATGAGGCTGGCTCCGGCCGCGATAGCCGCCTCGGCAACGACGGCTCTACGGGTATCAATGGAGATCGGCACGCCCAACGGTGCCAGAGCGCTGACGACGGGCTCGGTCCGACGTCGCTCCTCCTGAGGATCGACGGGCTCTGATCCCGGGCGTGTGGACTCGCCGCCGACATCGAGGATATCCACGCCGGCCCGGACCATCCGTTCCGCACGGTCCCGCGCCGCCTCGATACTGCCGACGAGGCCGTCACCCGTGAAGGAATCGGGCGTTACGTTGATGATGCCCATCACGTAGGTGCGCGAGCCCCAACGGAACTGGCGATGGCCGATCTCCACGGGCGCGAAGGGGGTCGAGGGCGCCATTGCTCAGTCCACCCCCCGGGCCACCGGCGCCTCGGCATCCGCCTTGCGCCTGGCGCTGCGGCGTCTGGGGAGCGACGCTGTGAGAGACGCTGCCCTTCCCGCCGTCGAGTCCCCCTTCTCGGCTGCACGCGGCCTCCGCGAGGGCTTGGCGGGATTGGGCTTGCGGAACACGAGGATGTACTGGTGGTGAACGTTGCTCACGAAGGCATACGGGATCCCGTAGGGATAGAGGGTCTTGTTATCCTGGGCCAGCACCGTCAGACCCGACAGCGTCCAGCCGGTTCGTTCGACGGCTGCCGCCAGGTCCGCGTGGTAGAGGTAGAATCGCGCGCCGTGGCGGAAGTCGGAGACGATCACCGCCATGTACCCGCCGGCGCGGCATACCCGGAGGCACTTGCCGAAGATCCCAGCCACGCGATCAATGAACTCGTGATAGTCATCAATGGCGCCGAGGTCACCTGTCTCGTCCCCGTAATCAGTGGCGAGCCCGCGCGAGAGGCGCTCCGCCCTAGTCTTCATCCCCGGGCTCTTACTGAGAATGGACCAATAGGGCGGCGATGTAACCACAAAGTCAACAGACTCATCGGAGAGTTCATCGATACGCGACGCGCTGTCACCCACCCGTATCTCGGGGAGCGCAGTGGCGCAGTCCAGGGCCACGGCCTCGGCGGCGACACGCTGGCGGGCGATGTCTGCCCATTCGGGCGACAATTCGATGCCGATGGCCCGCCGCCCCCCACGGAGGGCCGCGATGAGGGACGAGCCCACCCCCGCGAAGGGATCCAGCACGGTCTCGCCCTCCTTGCTGAAGAGGGTGACGAGGCGCTCGATGTCGCACTCCGAGAAGGTGGCGGGGTGCAGGCTCTTGAGGGCATCCCGCGGCGGGGTGATACTGTAGACGAAACTATCGAGGATCTGCCCCATGAGGCGGTCCGTCTCTTCATCGCCGACCTCCGCGCGGAGCCAGCTGGTGAAGGCGGCCAGCGCCTCCCTGGATCGCTTTGCATCTGGGCTGCCCGTCTCGGACAGCCAGAAGCTCTTGGTGCGGCGCAGCCATTCGCCGTTTGGCAGGTCGTTCAACCGGTTCCTTGGGTGCACGGACACGGTTGGCTCTGGTGAAGCGGCCATTCGCATCGCCCTTCGGGCCGGAGTTCCGGCCTCTAGGAAGAACCTTAGCCAAAGAGGAGCGGTTCACTAGTGCCGGGACGCGGTAGCGACGGACCATATGAGAGCGAGGCCCGGGATCGGGTCGCGGGTAGGTTGGCGCGCCTGGAGGCGGAGGCCGCCGAGCGCGTGGCTCCCACCCCCGTCCTCCACGTGATCCAAGACCCTGGCGCCCGAACCCGGCAGTACCTCGCTCGCCTGCTCCCCGCCCTCGCCCAAGGAGACGTCACGCGCGCCGGTGCTGTAGCGACCACCGCCGAGCCTCTGCTCGAGCGTCAGGCGGCTCGGGCTGGTCTCGTCGTCGAGCGGCTGCCCGAGCGGTCCGAGACATGGGCGGCCCGCCGCGGAGTGATCGGGGCGTGCCGCCGTGCCGGGCAGGCCGCCGGGGCCCGTCTGGTTCATGCCCATGGGGTCCACTCCGCGGAGTTGGCGGCCGCGGTCGCGGCCGGTCTCCGAGTGCCCCTCGTCGCCTCCACCTACAGGCGCCTGGCGAATGGCGTGGGTGTTTCGGCTCGCGTCCGCCGCCGCGTCCGCCGCGCCGTGGTGCCGCTGCAAGCCTTCAGCGCCGGAGCGCAGCGGTCGTTCGAGTCGCCCGTCACCGTCATACCCTGGGGCTTGGATCGTCGTGACCTCGACGGCGATCATGTGCCGCAGCGCGTGGTGGTGGAACTCGGTCTCGACCCCACGACCCTGCACTTCGGGATGGCCGGTGACCTCACGGGACCCGAATGCGGCGGCGACACCTTCGTGGACGCCGCCGCCATCGCCCTCAAGGCCATACCCTTTTGCGACTACGTTGTCGTCGGCACAGGCGCCTATTCCCAGGCACTGCAGCGCCGGGCCCACAGCCTGGGCATCCTGGGCCGCTTCCGGTTCGTGGAGTACAGCCGGGCCCTGCCCCGGGCCCTCACCGCCATGAACCTCATCACCTTCCCCGGGCAACCGACCGAGTTCCCCTGGGAGGTGGCCGAGGCGGCGACCTCGCGTGTCCCAATCATCGCCGCTGACTGCCCGGCCCATCGCGAGATCCTCGGTGACGGACCTGGGATCACCTGGGTCCCCCTCGGGGACGCTGACGCCCTCGCCCGCGTCTTCCTCGGTGCCCTATCCGCTTGCGGCCAAGGCGAGGGCGATCGAGGCTGGATGCTCATCTCCACCCCCGAAGGCGCTGAGCGGGTAGTTCAATCGCGCCCCTCTCTCACCGGTGTGGATATCAGTGAGGGCGAGTTCGAGGCGTACGACATGACCCCCGACGAGTTCTCCAAGCGACGGCAGGCCGTCCTGTCCCGCTACACCCTCGACGAGGCCGTGAGGCAGCTCCAGACGCTCTACTGCGAGGTCGGGGGCGATACGCGGTGATCGGCGGGGTGGTCGCCGGTCTGGCCTTGGCCGCCTGGGTGACGGTGGGCCCGACCGTGATCGTCACGGAGCACGTGCCCCTTGCCACTATCGTGGAGGGCGAGCGCCCTGCCCTGCGCGGTCTGCTCGAGGAGTCCGAGGTCGCCCTGGTCAACTGCCGGACACGTTCCGATCGGTACGGAGCACGCCAGATCAACCGCACCGCCTACCTGCTGGCCGCCGCCTCGGGACTCCGCCTCCCTACCCGGCCCATCGAATCGCCCGTTCGGGTCAATGGCGAGCTTGTCTATGCCTCGGGACCCATCGAGGATACCTACGGGACGCTGGCGCGGTGCTTGGCTGCGGGCGGCTACCGAGCCGTCGCCTCTTGGGACGCCGGGACTGGTGGGTCGGAGGGCGAGCCCGATCCCGGGCTGCTCGCTATGGGCCCAGACGGTGTCGCCGTACTCGCCGAGGGGCATGAAGACGCCACCCCTGTCACCATCCTGAGCGTCGCCCCCGACCATCTGGAGGCGGCCATCGTGCCGCTGCTGGAGGAGCACCGGCGCTCCGGCCAACCTCTGTTCCTCCTGACGATGCCGCCGCGAGGAACGACCTGGAACACCGAACGAACAGCGCTGTTCGCGTGGTGGGGCGGCGGGCCCGGCTTGCTCGGCTCGCCGACAACCCGACGTCCTGGGCTGATCCGAGTCACCGACGTGGCGCCCACTATCCTGAACGCCGTGGGCATCGATCCCCCGCTCAACATCGAGGGGCGGGCCGCCCTGGGCGCGGCCATCGCGGGACCAGTGGCCCTGGAGCGTCTCCACGAGATGCAGCGACGGGCGCTGCGCGCCGAGTTGGGACGTGGCGCCATCTTCGATGCCCTGATGGGCGCGGCGATACTCACAGCCATCATCTCCCTGGCTCTATGGGGCTTCGGGGAGAGGAGACCCGGGTCCGCGCTGGGGCGTGGGATCGCCTACGGCCTTCTGCTAGCGCCGGCGGTGCTCGCGGTCGCTCCTCTACTGACCGACTCCACGCGCTACGCTCAGGTTGTGGGTGCTTCCCTGACGGTTGCGGCTCTCCTGGGACTGGCCCTGGCCGCGCTCCTGCCGTCGCGATGGGGCCTCCTGATCGCCCTCACGGTGACTCCGGCAGTTCTCATAGCCGACCAACTCCTGGGCGGCAACGCGGCCGCCTACAGCTATCTTGGGTACAGCCTGCAGCGGGACAGCCGGCTCTACGGGATCGGGAACTCGATGGCCGTGTTGACCGTGGTCGGTACCCTGCTGCTCGTGGGGGCTCTGACCGAGGCGTGGCCTCGAGGGCGGGGTGTTTGGTGGCTCGTCCTGGCGGCGCCGGCCTTCGCCATCGGGGCGCCTCAACTCGGCGCGAACACAGGAGGGCTGCTCACAGCCACCTTCGCCCTCGCCTTGGCGGCAGGGCTGGCGGCACGCTCGCCCCGGGCTCGCTGGGCGATCTTCCTCCTCGCCCCCCTCCTTGCGGGGGCTACAGTCATCGGCGCCGCGCTCTACGATGTCCTCACCCATCCCGATCCCACGACCCACCTCGGCCACGCCATGAAGCAGGTGCTCTCGGGCCAGGACGAGTGGCTTCGCCGTACCATGCAGGGCAAGGTCGCCCTCGTGAAGGAGCGCTTCTCCACGCCTCTGTGGTGGGGCAGCGTGGGCACTACGGCCCTCTTCCTCCCCTTCGTCGTGGCAGACTCGCCGCCGCCCGCAGCGTGGGCGCCGCCGCTCCGCTATGTGGTCGCCGGAGCGGTGACAGCTCTGTTCGCCGGACTGGTGAACGACTCGGGCATCGTCATGACCTCCGTTGGTTGCCTGCCCTGCATCGCGGGCGCGGCCCTGTCCCACCGGCGCGTCCGCCGCCGGTCGGAGCCACGCTATGGATGAGGAGCGGTTCTACCAGGCGTACTTCCGCACCAGACGCGGTGGGGTCGGAATCGACTACCGCACGGCCCGGCACGAGCTGCTCACATGCCTTGGTCCCTCGGCGCGCCTGACCAATGAGTGGCCGGGCCGCCACCGACTCGCTCTTTCCTGGTTGGGCGACGAGTCGCCCCTCATCGCCATGGTGACTCGCCTCGGCTACACCCAGGCGGTGCTGAGGGCGATCTCCACGCCGTGGTCGGGGCGAGAGCCGGACTACCGGATGGCGGTGCGCTGGCCCGTGGGCCGGATCGTCTACAAGGGCCGGGATCTGCAGCTCACCGAGGTCTGGGTGGCCGACGAGGAGGACAGGCTCGACCGGTCGCCCCATCGCGCCGGCTTCGCCTTCGCGTCAGCGCCCGGGGACGACGTGTCCGGCCCCCGGCTGCACAGGCGGCTCTCCCCGCTCGATGCTAAGCTCGTGGCGAACCTGGCGGGGCTGTCCGACGGGTCGCGGGTGCTTGACCCCTTCGCCGGGCTCGGCGCGATCGGGCGCGCCGCCATGGAGCGGGACCTCGATGTCTGGGTCTCCGACATCGACCCAGACCTCACGCCCGGCCTGCGGGAGCGCTTCCCTGCGCGCTTCGCCCTGGCCGATGCCGGCCGGTTGCCCTTCAGTGACGGGTGGTTCGACGGGATCCTGGGGGAGCCACCCTATCACCGGCGCGATCGTGCGGCCGTTGTGGCCTCCTTGCCCGAGCTGGCTCGCGTGGTACGACCCGGCGGCGTGGCCGTACTGCTCATCGCTGACTGGATGCGGCGGGACATGCAGCCAGGGGATGCGTGGACCGAGGAACTCCGTCTCCCTGTACACCGCCACGGGATCGAGTGCTCCACGCTGATCTGGAGGCGCCGGTAGGCCCGCTATGAGGCGAGCTGCGGGCCGAGGGCGAAGAGCCCGGGCAGCCCGCCGGTGTGTACGAAGAGCACCCGCTCCGATCGACCGATCCAACCCTCCTCCACGAGCCCGATCAGGCCCGCCATCGCCTTACCCGAGTAGACCGGGTCGAGGAACAGGCCCTCGGTCTGGGCAACGAGTCGGATGGCCTCGACGCATGCCTCGGACGGCGCGCCATAGCCAGGGCCCACGTAGCCCTCGACAAGCTCCCACGGGCAGTCCTCCCCCCACGGGCTGGGGTCCATGCCGAGCAATTCGGCACACTCCCGAGCGCAGCGGAGGGTGTCGGGCCGGAGGGAGTCCCCTCCATCGACATCCACGGCGAGCACTTCGGCCTTGAGCCCCAGCGCGGCCACGCCCACCAGTAGGCCCGCCGCGGTGCCGCCCGAGCCACAAGCGACGATGATCTTGTCGGGCAGCCCACCCGTAGCCTCGCACTGGAGGATGGCCTCCTCCAACGCCAGAGCGTAGCCCACCGAGCCAAGCCCCGTCGACCCGCCGACGGGGATGACGTACGGCCGCCCTCCTCCGGCGCGGATCCGCTCCGCCTCGCGCTCCATACCGTCCTCCCGCGAGACGCCGTCCGCAGGGTCGATGAAGACGGCCTTCGCTCCAACGAGATCATCGAGGAGCACATTGCCTCGACCGACTCCCGTATTGGGCGAGGTGGGTTCCCACAGGACGAGGGTGCACGCCATACCCAGGGCGGCCGCCGCGGCGGCGGTCTGACACGCGTGATTGGATTGGGCCGCGCCACACGTGATGATGTGGTCGCACCCTTGGCGGCGTGCATCAGCCAGGAGGAACTCAAGCTTACGGAGCTTGTTGCCGCCCGCCGCGAGACCCGTCAGGTCATCGCGCTTGATGAGAACGGTCGGCCCTCCCAGGTCCTGGGAGAGACGCTCCGCCACAACGAGCGGCGTCGGCAGATGGCACAGGGACACCCTGGGCAGTCCGCCCAGGCGCCTCGATACGCCGAGAGGGTCCATCACAGGCCACTACTCCTCGTCGGACTCCTCGACCCACACGGTCTGCTCCCTCTCCGGGCCGACGGAGATGGCGCTGATGGGCGCCTCGACGAGGGTGGAGACGGCCTCGATGTAGTTGAGAGCCTCCTCGGGCAGATCGTCCAGCTCGCGAGCCTCCTCGAGGGGCTCCATCCAGCCGGGGAAGTCCTCGTAGACAGGCACACAGCGCGCGAAGGCCTCGGGGTCCGAGGGTACGTAGTCGATGAGCTCGCCATCGAGCTCGTAGGCCGTCACCACGCGGATGGTCTCGATGCCATCGAGCACATCAAGCTTCGTGAGGGCAAGGCTCGAGGCGCTGTTGATCCGAACGGCTGTCCGCACCATGCACGAATCGAACCAACCGCAGCGGCGTGGCCGCCCCGTGGTCGTGCCGAACTCCGCCCCGGCCTCCCGCATCCGATCGCCGTCCTCGTCGAAGGCCTCGGACGGGAAAGGCCCGGCGCCCACGCGCGTGGTGTATGCCTTGGCGATCCCCAGTACCGCATCCAGATCCAGTGGGCCCAGGCCCGTGCCCAAGGTAGCCGCGCCGGCGATCGGGTGGGAACTCGTGACGAAGGGGTACGTGCCGTGGTCGAGGTCAATGAAGGTGCCCTGGGCTCCCTCGAAGAGCACCTCGGCGTCGTTGGCGACGGCATCCATCACGAGGGCTCGGCCGTCGGCCACCATCGGCTTGATGATCTTCACACATGGTTCGAGCTGCCCGATGATGTCATCGACGGTGAAGGTCTCTGTCTCGTAGAGATGCTCGAGCAGTACGTTCACCCGTGGCAGAGCGAGGGCGAGCTGCCGTGCGAGACGGTCGCGGTCGATGAGGTCCCAGATACGGATCCCGATGCGTGCCGCCTTGTCCGCGTAGGCCGGCCCGATCCCGCGCGTCGTAGTGCCGATGGCATACTCGCCCTTAGCCCGCTCCTCCATGCGATCCATCACGGTGTGGTACGGCATGATCACATGGGCCGATCCGCTGACCTTCAGTCCCGCGGTGTCGATGCCCCGGGCCTCCAGCTCCTCGACCTCCGAGCAGAGGACGCGAGGGTCGATGACCGTGCCGTCGGCTAGGAGGCAGGTGGTTCCGGGCCTCAGGATGCCCGACGGAATGAGGTGGAACTTGAACACCTCGTCGCCGACCACCACGGTGTGGCCGGCATTGTTGCCACCCTGGAAGCGAACGACCAGATCCGACTCCTCCGCCAGAAGGTCACAGAACCGGCCCTTGCCTTCGTCGCCCCACTGAGTGCCCACGATGGCCGTTGTCGACATCTCGCATCCTCCATCCGAGTCGAGCCGCTCGCGCTAGAACAAGCCAGTGATCGTGCCGTCCTCGTCAATGTCCATGTTCACCATCGCCGGGGTCCGGACCAGACCCGGCATGGTCATCATCTCACCCAGCAGGGCCACCACGAAGCCGGCTCCCGCGCTCACCGTGGCGTCGCGCACGGTGATCTGGAAGCCACTCGGCCGCCCGACGATGTTTTGATCATCGGTCAGCGAGTACTGGGTCTTGGCCATACAGATGGGCAGGTTGCCCAGGCCCGCGGCCTCGAAAGAGGCGAGGGCCTTACGGGCCTTCGGCAGGAACTCCACGCCATCTGCCCCGTAAACCTGGGTCGCGATCGTCTGGATCTTATCCGCGAGCGGCGCCTCATCGGGGTACAAGAGCCGGAAGTCGGCGTAGCCCGAGTCGATGGCCGCCGTAACCAGGTCCGCGAGCTCCTGGCATCCGTCGCCGCCCTTGCCGTAGGCGTCACAGATGGCACTGGGGATGCCCCGCTCGTCGAGCAGGGACTTGAGAAGAGCCAACTCCTCCTCGGAGTCCTGGGCGAACCGGTTGATGGCCACGATGGCGGGCAGGCCGTGCTGCCGCATGTTCGCAACGTGGGCCTCGATGTTCACGACACCCGCGCGGATCGCATCGGGGTTGGGCGCGTGGGGCGCCTTCTCGTCGCCACCGCCCGCTCGCTTGGTCGCCTTGAGGGTGCACGAGATGACCGTTGCGTCGGGCCGGAGACCGGCCTTGCGGCACTTGATGTTGAAGAACTTCTCGGCGCCCAGGTCCGAGGCGAAGCCCGCCTCGGTGATGAGGATGTCACCGAGCTTGAGCCCCATGCGCGTCGCAAGGACGCTGTTGCAGCCGTGGGCGATGTTCGCGAAGGGCCCGCCATGAACGAAGGCCGGGCCGCCCTCCACGGTCTGCACGAGATTGGGCTTGATGGCATCCTTGAGGAGGAGCGCCATCGCGCCCTGGGCGTTGAGGTCCGAGGAGCGCACGAATGTGCCATCGGGCCGGGCGCCGACGATGATGGAGCCGAGCCGCTCCTTCAGGTCGGTCATGCTGCGCGCCAAGCAGATGATGGCCATGACCTCAGAGGCCGCCGTGATCTGGAAGTAGTTCTCACGAGGCACGCCGTTCAGCTTGCCGCCCAGGCCGATGATGACATCCCGAAGCGCCCGATCGCACATATCCATCACCCGAGACCAGGTGATGGCGCGCACATCCAGGCCCGCCTCGTTCCCGAAGTGGAGGTGTGAGTCGAGGAGGGCCGCCAGGGCGTTGTGCGCGGTGGTCACGGCGTGGATATCGCCGGTGAAGTGGAGGTTGATGTCCTCCATAGGAAGCACCTGGGAGTAGCCACCACCGCACGCGCCTCCCTTCATGCCGAGGCACGGCCCCAGGGAGGCTTCGCGGAGGGCGACGAAGGCCCGCTTGCCAGCGCGCCGCAGCGCTTGGCCGAGCCCAACAGTGATGGTGGACTTCCCCTCACCGCTCTTGGTGGGCGTCATGGCTGTAACAAGGACGAGCTTGCCGTCGGGCCTATCCTTCAGCCGGTCCAGTAGCGAGAGGTCCACCTTGGCCTTGTCGCGGCCGTAGACGCCCAGCTCATCCGGTTGGATGCCGGCCTCCTCAGCGATCTCCATGATGGGCCTGAGGACTGCGGACTGAGCGACCTCGATGTTGGTGATAGCCACTATCCTCCCCCTCGTCATCCTGTGTCGAAGTACCGCGCCCCACGGGCGCCCCGGTAGGGTTCGGCTTCGGCGCGGGGTTTCCTAGCTCCGAGGCCCGAACATTCCCGGCTCGTCCGGCGGCGTGAGGCAGTCTCTCAAGCCAACGGACCCCGGGATACCTCCACGGGGTCCGTCACGTCGACACTAAGGAACGGGCCAGGCGCCGTCGGGGGAGTCCGTTAGGGCGCCGCTATCGGCCGAGCCCGCGATCGTTCGGGTACTCCCGAAGGGTCTTCTCCTGCACCGGATCGAGCTCGTACTTCACCGCCTCCTCGGCATCGGGCACGCGGAGCGGCCGCACGACGCGGAAGCCGATGAAGTCCGCGTCCGTGAAGTGCCAGATGCTCTGAGGGATCTGTGGGTCGCCCATCTTCCAGCTGTCGCTGGAGCCGCGGCGGTGGGCGCTGCGGCACCAGTCGGCATCGTCGGTCCACGAGCCGCCCCGAGCGACCCGGGGATAGATGGCGGTGGGCATGACGAGGAAGCCTGAGACCGACTCGCCGGGCTGCACCGGGTAGCCCTCAGCCGAGTAGCCATCGATGACCCACTCATAGACATTGCCGTGCATGTCGTAGAGGCCCCACGGGTTCGGCTGCTTCGTGCCCACGAGGTGGTAGGCGTCGTCGCTGTTGCCGTAGTACCAGCCGTAGGCGTCGAGATCCGCGGGATCATCGCCGAAGCTGTAGGCCGTGGTCGTACCCGCTCGACAGGCGTACTCCCATTCGGCCTCGGTCGGCAGGCGGTAGTAGCGGCCCGTCTTGGCCGAGAGCCACTTGCAGTAGACTTTCGCGGCGAGCTGGGTCATGGAGATGGCGGGGAAGCCCTCGCGGCCCATGCCTCGGGTCTTGTCGAAGTAGGGCGTAGTGGGTTGAGTGATGGCGTCAGCGATGCCGTCATTGGGACCGGGCGCGCTACCCGTGGCCTCGCGCAGGCGAATGTCCTTGCCGGTGCCCCAGAGATCGTAAGCGTCCCAGGTGACTTCCATGGTCGCCATCCAGAATGGCTCCACCTCGGCCTGGAATTGCGGACCCTCGCACGCATCGCGCATGGGCTCACCCTCCGGGCTGCCCATGGTGAACGTACCCCCTGGGATGGGCACCATGTCGAAGGTCACACCGGTGCCGGGGATCTGCTCCGTGTAGGCAAGCATATCGGCCTCGGTGGCCGCGTCGGCGTTCGGGACCGGCACCGGCGGCGGCATCCACTCGACCACCGGCGAGAGGGCCATGCGGAGGCCCTCGTCTATCTCGCCCGCATCCTCCTGGAGCGCCATGGCCGTCGGCAGGGCTGTCGCCACCGCCAGGGCCAGCGCAAAGAGGAGCAGGCTCAGGGGCGCCGGGCCCCGGTCATTCGTCCTGTTACGGCTCATTCCCATGTCTCTACCCATCCTCACACGGAAGCTCGGTCTCCGAAGCGCTCGCATCGACCTTCGGAGCCAACAGACTACTCCATCGCCGCGTAAAAAGGGCCCTCTCACAGCCCTTCTCGTCAAGGGTTACCACCCGAGCCTCGAAACCGGCCCGCCGCGACAGCATGTTCAGGGGCGCTCCGGGCCCCAGCACCGAGAGCGCCGACGCCCAGGCATCGGCCAGCATGCCCGTCGGCGCTGCCACGTTTACCAAACGTCGCTGGGTGACCGCCATCCCCGTTCTCGGGTTCACAAGGTGGGAGTACCTCTGCCCCTGGATCTCGACGAACTGCCATGTATCACCCGAGGTCGCCACAGCGCCGTGACGCAAGATGAGATACCCCGTGGTAGCGGAATCCATGCTCGCCACGGCGATGCGCCAACCCTCGGAGCCAGGCGGAGCCTCGCCCGCCACAACATCCCCGCCAGCGTCGACGAGCGCCCGGTCGATGCCGTGGGCCCGCAGCGTCTCCAGGCAGGCATCCGCTGCGTACCCCTTGGCGATCCCGCCGAGGTCAATGCGCATGCCCGCCAAGGGCAGCCGCACCGCCTGGGTCTGCGGGTGCATCTCCACAAGCCGCCATCCCACCGAGGCGCGGGCCTCCCGGAGCCGCTCCTCCGACGGCAGGCGCTCCGTCCGCCGAGCCTGACGCCAGAGCCGCACGAGGGGGCCAACGGTCACGTCGAAGGCCCCCTTCGACTGACGGGACACCTCGATGGCGCAGGCAAGGACGGTCCAGAGCTCGGGGCTCACCGCCACAGGGCCAGCGTGTGGCGCGCTGTCGCAGAGCCGTCGGACCTCGCTCTGATCGTCGTAGTCGCTGAGGAGGCCGTTCAGGACCTCGGCGCGTCGAAAGGCCTCATCGGCGGCAACCTGGGCCCGAGTGGCATCATCGCAATAGAGCACAATGTGAAAAGTCGTACCCATCAGAGGGCTCTCGAACTCGTACCGTGCAAGTCCGTCCGCCAAGGCTTGAGCCTGGGTGAGTGCGGCGATAGCGAGGAGTAGGGGCGGAATCATCGGTAGCGTTCGACCTCGGTTCCCCACAATACGGCCCGCAGTGGCACACTCCTCCGACGCCAGCGGCGCCAAGCCGGTTCCGCGGCAGGAGTCGTGCTGCCGCGCGGGAAGGGTGCTCTATGCCACCCGCCAGCGTCCTGTTCATCATGTGCGATCAGCTCACCGCATCGGCCCTGAGCGCTTGCGGTGAGCCCATCCCCATGCCCGAAGGAGAACGCTTATGACCACACACCGCTGCTTGCTCATAGCCCTTCTCGTCACCCTCTCCGCACCCCTTGCCGCCGACGGGGGAGCCATCGTGGAGGACCCGTGGATCCCGCTCTTCGACGGCGAGAGCCTCGAGGGCTGGATCCCCAAGTTCACTGGGCAGGAGCTCGGGGTGAACTACCGCGACACCTTCCGCGTCGAGGATGGGCTTCTGAAGGTCTGCTACGACGAATGGGATGAGTTCGGGGGCGCTTACGGCCACCTCTTCTACGAGCAGCCCTTCTCCCACTATATCCTGAGAGTCGAGTACCGCTTCGTGGGCGATCAGACGCCGGGCGGCGCGGGGTGGGCCTACCGGAACAGCGGCGCAATGCTCCACAGCCAGGATCCGGTGACTATGCGCACCGATCAGGAGTTCCCCGTGTCCATCGAGGTCCAGTTCCTCGGGGGCAGTGGGGAGGGCGAGCGCCACACGGCGAACGTGTGCACCCCAGGCACCCACATCGTGCTCGATGGCGAGCTATGGACGCCCCATTGCACGGACTCCTCCTCCCAAACCTACCACGGCGACCAGTGGGTCACCGTGGAGATCGAGGTTCGCGGAGCGGAGCGGTTCATCCACCGGATCGACGGAGAGGTCGTGCTCGAGTACGCCCAACCCCAGCTGGACCCCGGCGACGGGGACGCGGCGAAGCTCATCGAGGAGGCCGGCGGGGAGGCCTTGTTGGATCGGGGCTACATCGCGCTGCAAGCGGAGAGCCACCCTGTGGAGTTCCGCCGAGTCGACCTCCTGCCGCTTGAGTGACCGCCGCCGCAGAGAGCCGTGCCGCCCGTATCAGTACGCGGCGGTGCTGAGGGTCAGCAGGCCGGCGAGAACGATGGTCCCGACCGCCGTCACGGCACGAGCCACCTCGACCGCCGGCGGCGGCACGGGGAGAGCCGAGAGCATCTTCACGACGAGGCTGCCGACCATGAGGCCGCCGATGAGGTTCCACAGGGGTGGCGAGGCGGGGATGCCGAACACAGCCAAGGCCGCCGCGCAGCTCAGGAGCTCTGGCAGCGCTAGCACAGCGCGGGTTGTCGTCTTGGAATCCTCTGTGTCGATATCCAGGGAGCCGAGGACGGGCCCGTAAGCGCCACCCATCAGCCCACGACCGGCGCCGGCGACCAGACCAAGAACCACCGCCGCCACGCGACCTTTCAGGGGACGGAAGCTCACCCGGCCCTCTATCGCCGCGAGGACTCCCACGGCCAAGAGCACGGCGGCAATGACGCCTGACAGCGCCGGACCAGAGAGCGACAGAGCGCCCCAGGCCCCGAAGACGGCGCCCACCATCCCCGCTACCGCGATGATGACGCCCATGCCAATGAGCCTTCGCGTGGGCGAAGGCACGCTCGGATCAGACCACCCGTAACTACCCACATCGATGCTGGCGGGAAGGATCCCGAGGAGCAGCACGGCGGGCACCACCATGTGCGGGTCCAGACCGAGGGCCACGAGCACGCCGGTCACTGTGGTCCCGTACCCCATCCCAAGGATCGACCGGGCATGCTCGCCCACGAAGGAGACGAGGAGGCCGAGGGCGACCAGGACGATCGGGCTGTAGTCGATGGGATGGGTGGCCAGGGGCGCCACACCAATAAGGCGCAACACAACGGCGCCGACCAGGACGACGGCTGCGCCGGCCCATACGGCGATCAGCGTCCTGCGGGCTCCCAAAGCGTAGTCCGGCCGGGCCACGGCGATGCACACCCTACTGGGCAAATAGCACTCTCTTAGCACCCCTATAGGAGTGTGTCAAGGCGAGGAACTGAGCCCCGCGCTCGTGCTCATTCCCCCGCCAGCGCCCGCACCCGGTCGAAGGCGGCCGCCGCATCGAACTCCACGAAGGGCCGGTTGAAGCCATCGATCACAGCGCCGATGTCGCCCTCAGCGTTGGCGACCCAGATGCGCCCCGCCGTCGCGTCGAAAGCGACAGCGTGGAGGTCACCTGTGCCACAGCCGGCCATGACGTCCTCCATGGCGACGGCGGGATCGATGCGGCCGTGAGCCTCGGCCAGCACGCCCCCGATCTTCTCATTCCAACCGGAGTTGATCCCCATGGACATGTAGACGGTATCCGCCAGCCTCTCGTACGGCAGATCCTCGGGCCCATATACGATGCACTGGCTGTGTGAGGTCTGGAGGGCGCGAGCATCGGGGATCTTGCCGTCACCGAGGCAGTAGAGGTAGCACGTGGTGCGTGGCGCGTCCTGCACCATCGCGACAGCCTGGTCGAGCGACGCCGCGGAGCGGATGACGTCCTTCATCAGGAAGCACATGGGAATGCCGTCGAAGGTGTCGTTGTCCTTGTCCCAGCTATCGCCGATCTCGCTCATGGCTATCTGAGAGGAGTTCATGCCCGTAACCGTGCCGACGAAGCCCTGCCAGCCAACCGTGAGGTACGGTTGGCCGCCGTCGGGGAATGCGACGGTGATGAGGGGCACCTCTTGCAGCGCTGCCTCGGTGGCATAGTCGAGGGCGCGGATTTGAATGAGGTTTCCGTCCCGCGTCGCCTCACCCCACGCGGCGAAGAAGGTGCAGTGCCACTCGCTGATCTCAGGTACGATGTGCAGCCGCTTCACGTCGTCGAAGGACACGGCGCCATCGGTCCCGTCGGCGAGACCGCGCATCTCCTCGAGATCGGCGGCGGGCATATGGGGCTCGGCTTGGGCCCAGACCTCGTCTATCTGCTCGGCTCCCATGCCGATGCCGAACATGAAGCGCGTCAAGCTGACCTCGTAGAGATGCCGAACACCCTCGGTCAGGAGCTTGCCATGGGCGTAGCCCATCTCATAGGGGGTCCCCCAGGTATAGAGCACGGTGATCTGGTCATCGCCCTCGCCGATGACCTCGACAGCGCCGTTGACGCCCTCTAGAGTTACCAGGTCCTGGGCTACGCACTGGCAGGCGAGAAGCGCGAGGGCCATCAGGAGTAGTGCGGCGGGCCGTCTCATGGGATGCAGTTCCTCTCTCCTATTGTCTTGTCTGACTCTATTCCGCAGCCGGCGAAGCGAACCTCGCCGGAGGCGCCGCACCCGGCTTGTTGGACCCTGAGCGTCCGGAGGCGGTGATCGATGCCCAACCATATCGTGCTCCGTCTGTTCCTGATGACGCCGGCAGCCCTGGCGGACGGGCCCCTGCGCGTCAGCGAGAGGAGCCCACGGTACTTCATGGACGAGTCGCGACGGCCGGTGTTTCCGTCAGGGCTCCACGACGGGTGGGAGCTGCGGGACTACGCTCCGGATCTTACCGCGCCCATGCCTTACGAGCGCATTGGGGGCCCGGTTAGAGACCCGCGCGCCTTTGAGCGAGCATCTCGCCCACCGCGCGGACGCGACTGTCATCTGGTTGGCCGTCCGACCCGAGGGTTGGGCAGAGCCAACCGCCTTCGTCGTGCTCATTCCAGGCGTAACAGAGCACCGCGTTGGCGGGGCAGGCGTCGGAATGCTCGGCGACCCAGTCCAGAGCCGCCTCGAGCGCCTCGGCGCACTGGTCTGGCGTGAATGTCTCATAGTGGTGAGGGGTCGGATTGGGCACCCACGGCGGCGGGTTGTCCACTCGGGGCCGCTGGTCCCACCCCCAGGAGACGATGGGGATCATCGGCCCTACGGCGGCCATCTGCTCCCAGTAGGTGCGCGCCTGGGCCTGAGACTGCTCGAAGGGCGCGCCCTCTGGGGTTCCGCCCGGCACAGCGTAGGCCGAGAGGGCATCGGCTCCGAGGCTCTGGCGCATAGCCTCCGCCTCGGAGGCGTGGAACCAAGTCACCACGATGTACGGGTCACCCAAGCCTCGCTCGGCGGCTCCGGCGCGAAGCGCATCGACGGCGACCCGCAAGCCGTCGACTGACCCCCACTGGGCCGTGACGTGCTCGTCGCCGTGGCACAGAAGGTAGAGCAAGGGCCGGTCGCCGAGCACGCGCACGTACCTTGGGTCGGCGAAGTAGCCGAGGAGACGCTCAACGACGGGTTGGTAATGGTCGGGTCCGCCGAACCGGGACCACTCGAAGATGCTGCAGAAGCGCGGGGCCGCCTCCCACTCGCCGCCAAGGTATTGCCGCAGAGGAATAGACAGAGCGCTCTCCTCCGGGTAGGTGACGAAGGCCCAGTAATCGATGCCCGCCTCGAGGGCATACTGGATCTCCGCCTCGATCACCCCAGGCCGGTCACATCGGATCGAGGGAGTGCCGTCCTCCCGGAACTCGGTGAACCACGGCAAACGGGAACGGTACTGGAGCGGCGCGAGGGCACGCTCGACGGCGAGGCCCGGCGCCTCGAGCTCGCCGTGCCAGGCATCCCACCGGATGGCGCCGACGAGTGGATGCTCGAGTTGGGCGAAGGCGGCCGTCGGGAGACCAACCCCCAAGAGGCCGGCGAGTAGGGTGGGCCAGCAGGGAACGGCGCCAAGCATGAGATCACCTCGGTGGCCGAGGCCTTCGTTGCGCAGTGCCGAGCACCTGCGTCGCGTCGGGGACTACTGACCGCGAACCATCAGCGTACCGCACTGCGGGCATTCGCGCTTCAGGCATGGCACGCCGCGCACATGAGCGGTGCGGAACCCGCACTTCGGGCAGACGCACTCGCCGCCGGGGCCCATGCCCGAGCCACCCGGACCCATGCCGCGTCCTCCGCCGGCGCCGGCTCCGCGACCCCGTCCTCCGCCTCTTCCTCGTCCTGCTGCCATGTGTACCTACCTCCTCATGCCCAGTTATATATGCGAGACACATATACTATGGGCCGCACATGGGCTCAGTCAAGCCCCAGGAAGTGTGGATCTCCAGCGTCTACGGCCCGAGTCCCATCCGAGGACTGATCCGGCCTTAGCCTCGATGAAGTCGCCCGGCCAGTGGCGGCTCAGGACCTCAACGGCCTGCACGGGCCGCGCGGTGGCACGCCAACGGGCAAGCCCGAGTGGCTAAGGTGACCCGATGTGATGTTTCGCGAGAAGACGGCGCAACTGGTCGTAGCTGAGTTCCAGAGCCGCGGCGGCCTTACGGCGATTGCCCCCGGCGGCGTCCAGAGCCGTGGTGAGGAGCGAGTGCTCGAACGCCTCGACCCGGGACGCGAAGGGACCCACTCCAGGGTCCGCGGAGCTCGCCGCGGCGGCTTGGCCCCCCGGCTGGAGGAAGGAGTTCACATGGGCTGCCTCGACCCTTGGCTCGCTCAGCCGGGTGGCGAGACGCTCGACGAAGTTCTTGAGCTCCCGCACATTGCCGGGCCAGGGCGCGGCGCGCATCGCCGTGAGCGCCGCGTCAGTGAACTCGAGCACCGGGACCCCGGCAACCTCTTCGTGGAAACGCCGCGCGAAGTGGCGTGCAAGGGAGTCGACGTCCTCGGTGCGCTCGCGTATGGGCGGGATGCGGATGGTGTCGAAGGCGAGGCGGTCGTAGAGATCGGCGCGGAAGGCGCCCTGCCGGATGGCGGCCTGGAGGTCGGCGTTGGTTGCGGCAATCACGCGGACATCGACGCGGATGGTCTCGGTGCCCTGGACCCGCTCGAAGCTGTGGTACTCGATGGCACGCAGGATCTTGCGCTGAAACTCGGGCCCCATGTTGCCGACCTCGTCGAGGAAGAGCGTGCCGCCGTCGGCCCGATCGAAGCGCCCCTCCTTGAAGGGCGCGCCATCGAAGGCGTTCTCCTCCTGCCCGAAGAGCTCGCACTCGAGGAGCCCATCGGGGATCGCCGCACAGTTCACGGCGATGAACGGCCCCTCCCTCCGTGGGGAGTTCTCGTGCAGGGCGCGAGCCACGAGTTCCTTACCAGTGCCGCGCTCCCCCACCACGAGGACGGGCCGAGGCACGGGCCCCAGACGCTCGATCTGGGCCAACACCTCCCGCATGGCCGGGCTCTCGCCGACGATCTCCTGCACCCCGCGGAGCTCCTCGCGGAGCCGCCGGTTCTCGGCGACCACCTGGGCGAAGCGCTCGACCCGGCTCAGGGCGGCGGCGAGAGTGTCCTCGACATGGGCGTCCTTCTCGATGAAGTCCGTGGCGCCGGCCTTGAGCGCCTCGACGGCGGCGCGAACGGAGCCCTTGCCGGTCAGGATGACGACCGGGATCTGGCAGCCGGCCTCTCGGACCTGGCGCAGAGCATCCATCCCGCCCATCTGCCCTTGGCCGAAGTCCAGGTCCAGCAGGACCATGGATAGGGCGTCGCCCATCTCCTGGATCAGGGGGAGCACCTGGTCGGCGCGCCCCGTCTCGACGGTCGCGCGGCCCAGTTCCCGGAGGATGTCGGCGACCCACTCCCGGACCTCGGCCTGGTCATCGGCGATCAGCACGTACTTACTCAACGGGGGCAGCCCCCTCGGCCAGCCGCGGAGGCGTGTCCTCATCGGTCAGCTCCAGTGTCTGCGGATCTGCCAGGGCCATGAGTGAGCGATGCAGCCGCAGCGAACGCGAAGCGAGAGAGGGATGCTCCGGCGGAGGCAGCTCCAGAGTGGCGACCGTGCCCTCCCCCTCCGTTGACTCCAGCCGTAGGATGCCACCGTGAGCGCGAGCGATGCGGCCGCAGATCCAGAGCCCGAGCCCCGAGCCGCCTGGCCGCAGCGAGACCCCCGGCTTCACGACGTCCTCGATGGATTCCGCTGGGATACCCTCTCCGGAGTCGCGGACCTGGAGCGCGACCCAACCCGGCCCCTGGGCGCCGGGCGCGCAGATGAAGCAGAGCTCGCCGCCGTCAGGCATGGAGGAGACCGCATTCCGAGCGAGGTGTGTGAGCAGGTCCCGTATACGCTCGCGATCGACCCGGATGGGAAGGGCAGTCTCGGAGGTGGAGGAGGAGACCGCGACGCCCTCGGGTACCCAGGCGCGCACCATGGCGCAGGTGCGCCGGATCACCGTATTCGCGTCCACGACCTCGGCATCGTCCTCCACCGGCCGAAGCACAGCGAGCAGGGCATTGAGGTCGTCGAAGATCATATCCGCCAGTTCGGGAACGCCGGGGACCGAAGCATCGCCCTCCGAGCGGTCGTGGATCGACAGAGCCTTCGCTCGGGCTGCGAGGACCCCGGCCCGGTTCTTCACGCGGTGCACGGCCTCGCAGAGAGCGACCTGCCCGTCGGCGTGGGTCCGGTCCTCCACGGCGCGCAGGACCGTGTAGGTGGCGAGAGCACGCTCGCGGCTCATGTCGAGTGCCTCACTCAGCCCGTCAGCCGCCTCGGTCTCCTCCGCTTCGATGCACAACCGCGCCAGGTGCCCCGCCGCCGGCTCGAAGCGTGGATCGGCTCGCAAGGCGCGGGCATAGAGGGTGAGGGCCTGAGCCCGGTTGCCGAGGCGCTCCTGGATGATCCCCAGATTGCAGAGAGCGGGTGGGAAGTCCTGGCGGATCGCGAGGGCGGCGCCGTAGTGGCGAGCGGCCGACTCGTAGCCATTGGGATCGTCGTCATAGCAGGTTCCGAGGGCGAAGTGCGCCACGTGGGCATCGGGCACCAGCTCGGGAAACCCGGGGGTCTCCATGAGCCGTTCGAGGTGAGCGACGGCGGCGGAGCGCAGCGCGGGCTCCTCCGACTTGGCGCGCACGAGCAGCAGCCCCAGGTCGTACCGGGCCATGAGGTGCTGCGGCTCGCGCTCCAGAACTCCCTCAAGCAACTCCGTGGCTCGGGCCCGGCCGCCGGGCCGATGAGCCAGAACCTGGGCTAGGGCGAGGGTGACGAGGGACTCGCCGAGGTGATCCTCATGGAGGCTCAGGAGGTCCTGCTCGGCTTGCGCCACATCGCCCGAGCGGGTGCGGCAGAGGGCCGCATTCACGCGCATCCTTAGAGACGAAGGGGCGTCATCGGTTCTGTCGGCCGCACGGGAGTAGTGGCGGGCGGCGTCCGCGTACGCCCCCATGCGGCAGCACGTCTCGGCAAGAGCCCGAAGCGAATCCGGGTCGTCCATCCCCAGGTCGGCGGCATGCTCGAGAGCTCTGCGGGCCTCGGGCAGCTCATCCGAGTCCAGCAGCAGCGCACCAAGGGCGGAGTAGGGCGCAGGCCAGTCAGGGCACAGCTCGCAAGCAGCTTCCAGCTCCGCGCGAGCCTCGTCGAAACGCCCCTCGACGTAGTAGAGGCGGCCTCGCGCGAGGTGCTGACCGGCGCGCTCCCTGCACTGGATGGACATGGCCGCCCCCTCCTACGGTGCGGGTTTCAGCTCGATGGTCCGGGCCGTGATCTTCCCCGCCGTGACGGTGATGGCGATGATATCGCTCGTGATGGTCGGCCCGGAGAGAAACAACTCGTAGTCGCCTCCAGGCACGTTCCCAACCCGCCAGTAGCCCTGGGCGGAGGAGACTGCGGTGTGACCCTTCCCGGCCTGCTCGCCCGCCAGGGCGATCCGCCCCGTGACAGCCAGAGCGGGCTTCCCCGCAACGGTCAGCGCTAGGGACAGAGCGCCCGTGTACTTCCCGGTGATGAGCGTGTCGCTGAAGGTCGTGTAGTCGACCTCTGTGGGCTCGGGCGTCGTCGGGTCGCCGCCGCCACCCGCGCAGCCGGTCAGAACCGCAAGGATGGCAATGGCCGCCGCTGCTAGCCTCTTCACGTGGGACTCTCCCCTCATTTATCGAGCTTACCTCGATGATACGCCACCGTGCGCCGGCTCAGATTGAGGCCGAAGCGCGCCTGAAGCTCCTCGGCGATGGCGCGGTCGGGGCTTTCGGGCATCCGCGCGATAAGGCCTGCGATGACGCTGCCCCGGCTCGGGAGCAGGGAGGCGATGGGCCGCGCCTGCCCGTGGACCTCGATCCATCGGTCTCGAAGCATACGGCACACGGTGGACGGGTGTTCACCGATGCCTCGTGCCAGCTCGGCCTGGCTCAGAGGAGCCAGGTCCGCATCATCACCGGACATCAGGTAGCGGCTCTGACTCCGCACGAGAGCGGCCAGGATACGATAGAGCACCGTCTTACGTCGGTTCAGGTCGCGCATCTGCCGCAGGAACCCGTCCGCCTCGGCGGTGGAGTCGGCCAGGCGGTAGAGGGCGTCAACAGCCCGGCGGTCCATGTAGTAAGTCTGGGCGTACTCGTTGGCGGGATCCATGGCCAGCGTCGGCAGGCCCGCGGGCCCGCGCACGATGGCAGCCACGATCTCGGGCGCCTGACTGGGCACGTCCGTCGCCGTGGGCGTGCGCGGTCCGGACGCGAGATCCAGCAGCAGGACGCACAGGGCCGCCTCCCGCGCCGCCTGAACGGCCTCCTCAGGCGCCCCGAGGGCGCGGCAGGCCTCGACAAGGGGCATGTCGTCGCTCAGCACGCACCGCCGGAACTGTTCGAGGCCAACGGCATAACGCTGGGCAAACTCCGTGAGGAACGCTTGGGCATCCTCTGCGCCTTGGAGGGAGACGCCAGCGGATGCCTCCTTGCGCGATTCCACGCCTGCCCCGGGCCCATGGGCGAGGTCATCGGGCGAGCTGAGGCGCCGCGCATAGCGGGCGAGCCGCTGAGCCGCCTCAGCCGGTATGCCGTAGCGGGCGGCACGCCGCTCGGCCTCCGACGGCGGGGCGCTCGCGAGCCCGTCGATCCAGTCGCTGCGCTCGGATAGGCCAAGGTCCCGGATGAGAGGGAGCATCTCCGAGTCCAGATAGTCGCGATAGAGATGGGCGGGTATCCAGCCGCGCAGCGGACCCTTGCGAATCAGCCCCTCGCTCCGCAGGCGTTCGAAGAGCGGAGCGGCCTCGAGATCGGCCACCGTCCGGCGGAAGGCCTCCTCCGGCTGATCGAGGACTGCAACGGACCTTAGTGAGGCCCGAGGCCTGACACGGGGCCTGATGGTGGGCTGAACCGATACACGAGGTCTTGGCCGTGGGGATGGCATGCTGATCCGGGATCCTACCCCGCTGCGTCGCCGGGTCACCTCCCGCCGCGACCTCCCTACAGGGGAGCGCCCACGAGGGCTTCCAGGACGATCTCCAGACTCGAGATGGACGCTGCCGCCCCGGAGCCAGGGTTCTGCGGCTCCTCGGAGTGCAGGTAGAGCCAGAACATCTCATTGCCGGTCCTGGGATTGGAGAGTTCGAGCAGCTTGTCCGAGCGGAGGGGCCGAACATCTAGCATGCGGCGCGTCTCGCCGGCGGAAAGGGCGACCTCCATGAGTGGGTAGGCATCCGGGTGGTCGGCCAACTGGTCTCGCGTCAGGTCGCCGCGACCACTGACGTAGAGCGAGATAAGGGCCGTCTCACTCGCGGTGACCTGCGCATTCAGGATGACGCTCTTCATGCTCCGGATGTCGCCCGAGTTGTTGGCGTACTGGGTATTGGTCTGGAGGTCGATCTGCCGAACGTCCCATCCCTCCATGTCAGCGGACACCACGGGCACGTCGGTGACGAAGTCCGAGAAGCCCCCGCCCGTGAAGCTCACGCGAACCGCGGCGGGCGGGCTGTTGATGGGCTGGCCTCGGAACACGAAGAAACCGTTCTGGTCGAGCCGGACGCCGCTAGACGCCGAGCCCTGGGGCGCCACTAGAACCGAGACCACGGGCACCCGGTAGCCTGAAGGAGGGATGGGCGTCTGGGTCACGCGTGGCGAGGTGCCCACGGCGGGGTCCTCGGAGTCGGGATCGGGGGTGTAGACGTATCCGATGATCTGGCCCTCGGGTGCCGAGTCGCCGGCAGCGCTAAGGGCGGGCGTCGTCACGTTGATCGTGATCGGAACGGTAAGCCCGGTCGAGCAAGATACTACGAGGGCCCCGCAGGCCATGAGGAGCCCCAAGCAGATCGCTTTGCGCACGGCGCACATCCCTTCATCGCTCGCGTCACTATAGCTGACACCCGAAGCGACGGGTAGGTTCGACACCTCCCTGGAGTCGCAGGTCTGGCAGGTCCACGTCCGAACCTGCTACTGCGTATCAGGAGAGGGATCGTATGGCGAGCATGGCTTGGGAGGTCTTCGCGAGGGCGCGGGCTCGGAGGAGCGCGAGCATCAAGCGGATGGTTGCCGCCGCGTCAGCAGGCGCCGCATGGCCCGCTGGCCCCCTCGACATCGGGCCCGAGCCGCCGGCGCCCACGGCCGAGTCCGCCGAGGCCTTCCTGGATGCCGTCGAGCGGTGGGTGTTGGAGGGCGATTCTGAGCCCAGCGTGGCCTGGTTCTCTTGGCCCTGGCCGGCGGGGGTGCTGAGCTTCTGCGCCTCGGTACGGCAGATCCTACGCGAGGCGGCGGAGGAGGTCGGTGGGGAGGTGGATGGGACGCCGACCGCGGCGCACATCGATGCGAGGCTGGACGCCCTCACGGGCCTATTGTCCGCGCGGCTGGACCAGGTCTTGGCGCGGGAGCAGGCGGCGGTCCGCGCGTTGGCATGGCAGCTCGAGGGGGCTCATTCCCTCGCGTCGCCACTCAACGTTATCACCCTACAGGCTGGGCTGATGAGAATGAGACTCGACCTGGGCGCGACGGAGGGGCTCGCCGAGAGTCTGGACGAGCTGACAAGGGCGGGCGACCGGCTGATCGATGAGAGGCGGAGGCTGTCGGAGCGCACGGAGGCGTGGTGCCACCGGCTCCGGCGGGCGATGAAGGACAGGGGAGCGCTCGAGGACCAATGATCGCCGACTTCGTCGCCGCGGCGGCAACCCTGTGGCAGTACTGGAACAATCCGTTCCTGATCCGAGGCTTCCGCAGCGACTGGCGGGGCAGGAGCTGGGTCGCCGCGTTCATTCTGCAGTTCGGCGTTCTGGCGAGCATCGTCTGGATCATCGGCGCCATCGGATCGATGGCGGGCCCACGGGGCTTCGCCGAGTGGTGGGGCGGCTCATGGGGCGGCCTCGCCATCGTGCTCATGAGCTTGGCTCACTTCTTCATGGTGCGCCGGGGAGCCGCGGCGAATCGGCGGCGCGAGCTCCTCACCGACGAAGCGCGCATCGGCACCCTCGAGCCGCTGCTCGTGACGCCCATGAGCCGCGCCGAGATCATCCTGAAGAGCACCGTCTACCCCTTCCTATGGGCATCCATCGTTGCCCTCACCGCCCTGCCGCTCTACATGATCTGCGCGGCCGTGGGGGACGTGGATCTGGGCGCCATCGCCGCGCTCTATGGCCTCTACCTGGCCCTGGCCTTCCGGCCGCCCGTTCGGCTCCGCCACTCAGTCGTCGCCCACTCCGTGTCGCAGCAGGTGATCGCGATCCTGGCTGTGGGGGTGCTGGTGATCCGCGCCCTCACCTCGCTTCGGGGCGGGTTCTGGGAGGCGATCCACTACGGCGGCATCCTCTTCACGTGGGTCTGGGAGCTCGGCCTCTGGCTGGCTGAGCCCTTCCCCTTCTATGCCTTCCACGTCCCGCCGGTGATACTGCTTCTGCTCCTGTACCCGGTGCATCTCATCTGCGGGATCCTCATGGCGTCGGCCGAGCTGGAGGCTGAGGGGCGGGTCTACCTCGAGGCCCTCACGAAGCTGCGGTTCTGGTACCGCGTCCTCATCGGGCTGGTGGCCATGGGGCTGATGTGGGAGCCCGTCCTGGTCCAGGGGCGCCTCGATACCCTCCTCGGCCTGGCCGGCGGGCCCTCGGCCGCCTTCGCCTTCCTCCTCGGCGCCGCCGTGGCTGTGGTAGGCGGGTTCGAGGTCATGGAGACGGCCCGGACGCGCCTCGACATCCTAACCGGCCTCGGGATCCGGCTCCGCCTGGGCCGGAGCGCGGCGGCGCACCTCACGGGCGGCGTCCTTCACGCCGTCTCCGCCGTGCTCCTCATACCCATCCTCCACCTGCTGGGTTGCGGCCTTGCGGGGCAAGAGCCCTACCCGCCTGGTTCCTCCCTGGTGCTCCAGTCTCTCGTCGCCGCCATGTCGGCCATCGTGCTCTGCTACAGCATGGGGATACTGCTGTGGCTCCTCGTTGCCAAGCGGAAGTGGCTGTACAGCGCCGCCTACTTCGCCTGTGCCGCCCTCCTCGTCGCACTGCCGTGGCTCGGCCTATCGGTGGTGGGCGGATCCGCGGGCGCTACCCTGGCGGCCCTCTCACCTGTGGCGACCTTCGCCGCCATGACGGGCTCAGGCGGTGGGTGGTTCGCCGGCTCCGCGACGGAGCTCCCCACGGCTAGCCTGTGCATGATGATCCAAGTCGGGGCGGGTCTGGCCCTGCTCTGCCTGGCCGGCTTCGTGCTCGCCAAGCGACTCGGTGCCCGACGCATGGCCGCCCCAGCGGGCCATTCCGCGTTCTCCGCAGCCGCCCTGTCAGCGCGGCCGAGCTACTTCGAGCGCCTGGCCCAGAAGTGGGATAACCCTATCACCATCAGCGCATGCCGGTCGGCGGCTCGGAGCGGCAGCACCCTGGTAGCGCCAATCCTCATGGCGGCGGCGGTGCTCATGGCCATCGCCACGGCGCTGACCTCGCCCTTCCCTCTGCGCATCACCCCGCTGTTCGTCTACGATGCGGCGGCGATGGCCCCACCGGCGTGGCGGGTGATGGGCTTCGTAAGCATGGCGGGTTGGGCGGTCGCCTGCCTCACGATGGCTCTGGGCTGCGGATCTGCCTTTGCCGATGATCGCCGGCGTGAGAGCTTCGGATTCACGCTGCTCTCGCCGCTGACGGCGCGTGAGATCGTCGATGGGAGGTTCATCGCAACGGCTCTGCCTGTGGCCTACGCCGCGGCGATCCCCGTGGTCATATCCCTCGTCGCCGCGGTCCTGACCCTATCGACCGTGGGGTTGCTCCACTGGCTGCTGAACAGCCTATGGATGGGCGCGGTGGCCGCAGCGCTCGGATACACGGCCCTCTCGGGCGCTTTGGGCCTCACCGTTTCCGATGTCCGCGGCTTTAGCAACGCCCTGGCGTTGCTGATGGGCGTCGAGCTGGGTCGGTGGACTGTCTGCTCCATCAGCCAAGCGGCACTGAAGGGCGCGGGGCCCGTGGGACAGATCGTGGGAACGCTGCTCGCGGGGCTGTTCGCCGTCGCGGCCTCTGTGGGACTGCTGCTGCTATGTCGAACCATGGCGCACGGGGCACTGCGCCGACTTCGGGAGCGGGACCCCTTCGCGGCTTAGTCGCCGCCGGCTACTCCCCCACGAGAGCGACGAAGGCGGATTCGAGGTCGGGCGCGTTCGTCGCGGAGCACAGCTCTTCGGGCGTCCCCTCCGCAACGAGCCGACCCGCGTGGACGATCCCCACACGGTCGCACACCGCCTCCGCCTCGGACATGATGTGAGTCGAGAAAAGCACCCCGTGGTCCTCATCGGCGAGATGGCGCACACCCAGGCGAACGCGCCTTGCCACGAGGGGATCGAGGCCCGAAGTGGCCTCATCCAGAAGCAGCGCCGGCGGGGAGTGGAGCGTCGCCCGAGCGAGATTCAGCCGTTGCTTCTGCCCCGTGCTGAGGGAGTCGGTGGGCTTATCCAGCAGCTCACGGAGGTCGAAGACCTCTGTCGCCCGCTCGATGGCCGCTTCGGTCTGGGAGTCATCGAGGCCGTAGAGAGCGGCGAAGAACCGGAGCACCTCGCCCCCCCTGTGCCTAGGCGGCAGTCCCGCGCCAGCCGCGAGGAACCCTATGCGCTGCTTGGCCTCGAGAGGCTCCGCGGCGGGGTCCAGCCCATCGATGCGCACGATCCCCGCCGTCGGTGTGGTCAGCCCCGCGATGCAGCGCAGGGTGGTCGTCTTGCCCGCGCCGTTGGGTCCCAGGAGCCCGTACACCTCGCCCGAGCCCACCGTGAGGCTCAGAGAGTCGACAGCCACGACCTCGCCGCCGGCCGGGTTGCTGAAGACCTTGCGCAGGCCTTCCACCTCGATGAGTGGTCTCTCGCTCACGGCGCCTCCGGCAGACTCGCCGCAGCCACCGCTTGGCCAACGCGGCGGCTGTAGTCATCGGGCAGGTGGACGGTGATCCGCTCCGACAGCTTCGGGAACTCAACCTTCAACACCCGCTCGGCCCACTCGCGCATCACCTGGCCGCCTTGGCCGGAGGTGACCCGTCCGAGGGTAAGCACGTGGTCTATCTCGTAGAAGTCGGCATAGTGCGCGATCGCGTAGCCGAGATAGGCGCCCAGGCTCTGGTACACAAGCTCGGCCACCCGATGATTGTTGGCGTGGAGCACCTGCAGCATCTTGAGCTTCTCGGCGGGCGATTCGCCCAGGGCGAGGTCGAGGCCGGCGCTCTCGGCAAGGCGGATCGCGCCCACTTGGCTGAGATACTGCACGCCACAGCCCCGGTCGCCCGACCACTCGTCTTCGGGCGCTTCGGGATCGAGGTCGATGGGAGCGAAGGCGAGCTCGTTCAGCCAACCCGTGATGCGACCATCGGCGTCCACATAGCCGGCTGCTTCGCTGGAGCCGAGGGCGATGCCGAGGACATTCCCTGCCTCCAGGGTGAAGGCGCCGGCGAGGGCGGTGACGTCGCCATCGTTCCGGACCTCGACGGGCACAGCTCCCATCTCCGACGCCAGGTCGAGGTAGATGCCAGCGACCTCCTCCTCGAACCGGTCTCGGGGCACGCCACGGAACAGCGAGGCGACTCGCACCCGGTTGTCGACGTACACACCCGCCGAACTGACCCCGATGGCGTCCACTCGGGGCATCTGACTGGCGGCGCGGCGTAAGGCGCCCCGGATGTGCTCTCGGTGGTACTCGGGGTTAGCCTCGTCCTTGGGGCTCCAGAGAACCTCCTCGCTGAAAACGGCTTCCCCATCGATGACGGCGGCCACCTTGTGGTCACTGGCGCCCGCGTCGAACCCGATGCGGCAGCCGTTCAGGTGACCGCCTACGGCGGCGCGGCTCTCGGACGGCTCGGGCGTCTTCTCCAGCGGCAGAGCCTCCACCGCGAAACGCTCACCGTATACGGTGCCCATGAAGTCCGCGTCGAAGGCCCGTGGCCCTGTTGGCGAGTAGGCCTGGGCGATGGACTGCCCCAGCTCCTCGGGACCACAGATCCACACCCGCCAGCCGCCCCACTGCCACAGAAGCATCTTCACGAGGCGTTCGAGATGCCGGAGGTTGACGCGGTCGGCGACGGTGCTCGAGGGCTGCATCATGGTGCGGTGAACGCTCACCTGCCCGCGATCACGCTCGATTGCGATCGTGAGCGGCTCCGCGGCGCCCGAGTCCTGGGCGAGGGAGCGAAAGCGCGCGCTCGCCGAGACGAAGGGGCGGAACTGAGGGTCGAGTGGGGGAGCGACGCTGGGATGGGGCGCAGCCACGTACTGGCTGAACTGGGGCGAGCGCCACGGGCGTCGCCGGAGGTTGAACAGCCTCAAAGCAGGAGCCGCCCTTCCCCCGGGCGAGGGTTCGCCGCCGTCTGCGCGAACTCTAGCCCGGATACCTTGGGCAGGACCGGCACGGGGCGCCGTCCTACCACCATGATCCAACCGCCAACCCTACACCCCATGGGCACCGGTTAGCAAAGGCTTTGAGGAGTGAGTTCGCATGACGCTCAACAGCGAGAACGTCGAGATATACATCCCAGACGGGACGCCGGACGCCGAGGCGTTAGGCCGCACCACCCACATGTCCATCGCTGCTCACCAAGATGACATCGAGATCATGGCCTACCACGGCATTCTGGAGTGTTTCCGACAGCCCGGCCGATGGTTCACCGGTGTCGTGGTTACCGACGGCGCGGGCAGCCCCCGGAGCGGGGTCTACGCAGACTACACTGACGAGATGATGAAGGGCGTCCGGAAGCGGGAGCAGCGCAAGGCCGCCGTCGTGGGTGACTACGCGGCCGCCGTGCTCCTCGGCTATCCGAGCTCGGTGGCGAAGGACCCCGGCAGAGATGATGTCGTAGAGGACATCATGGAGCTGCTGGAGGAGTGCCAGCCCGAGTACCTCTACATCCACAACCTCGCCGACAAGCACCCCACCCATATCGCGTGCGCCATCAGGACGATCGACGCTCTGCGGCGCCTCGGCTACGGGCCACGGCTCAAGGGGTTCTATGGATGCGAGATCTGGCGTGACCTGGACTGGCTGCCGGATGAGGGCAAGATCGTCTTCGACGTGAGCCCCCATGACAACATCGCGATGGCGCTGGTCAGCGTCTTCGACTCTCAGATCACGGGCGGCAAGCGGTATGACCTGGCGACCATGGGCCGCCGCCACGCCAACGCCACCTATTACGAGTCGCATGGCACGGACGTGGCCACGGCGGTGATCAACGCCATGGACCTGATGCCCCTGCTCGATGATCCCAGCCTGTCCCCCGAGGAGTTCCTCAATGCCCAACTGGATGGCTTCGCCCGGAGTGTGCTGGGACGCCTGAAGGGTGTTCTCTAGGCGCCGATGGACCGGCCGAGGGAGGTCTGAGCGCCAAGCACCCAGGATTACCACGCCAACATGGGGCCCCAGCGCGGCCCGCGGCATGTGGGAGGCGAAGATGCCTGAGAGCAAGTACGCCATCGGACTCGACTACGGTACGAACTCGGTGCGCGCCCTGATCGTGGACGTCACGAATGGGGCGGAGATCGCCAGCCACGTTCACGACTACGAGAGCGGCGAAGCGGGGATCATCCTGGACCCGGCCGCCCCGCATCTCGCGCGGCAGAACCCCGCGGACTACCTGACGGGACTGGAGAGCGCCGCTCGGGGCGCCCTCGCCAAGGCGCGAGGGGTCGAGGGCTTCCGATCCGTGGACATCATCGGTATCGGTGTTGACACGACGGGCTCTACCCCCATTCCCGTGGACGCCTCGGGCACGCCCCTGAGCTTCCGGGACGAGTTCAAGGGCAACCCGAACGCCGTGGCGTGGCTCTGGAAGGACCACACCTCCGTCGACGAGGCTGAGGCCATCACCGCTGCGGCAGCGCAGCAGCGTCCCCAGTACTTGGCTAAGTGCGGGGGGACCTACTCCTCGGAGTGGTTCTGGTCGAAGGTATGGCACTGCCTGCGGGTCGATCGGGCTGTGTTCGACGCGGCGACGAGTTGGGTGGAGTTCGCCGACTGGGTGCCCGCCGTGCTCGCAGGGAACACCGACCCGGCCACCATCACGCGGAGCGTCTGCGCCGCGGGCCACAAGGCGATGTACTCCGACGAGTGGGGCGGCCTGCCCGACGCCGAGTTCCTGAGCTCCCTCGACCCCGCCCTCGGCGAGCTGCGAGGGCGGCTCTTCGAGAGGGCCGTGCCCTCGAGTGTGCCCGCTGGCAAGCTCTCCGCCGACTGGGCCACGCGGCTCTGCCTGCCACCGGGCATCCCCATCTGCACCGGCGCCTTCGATGCGCACCACGGCGCTGTCGGGGCAGGCGTGGCGGAGGGCACGCTGGTGAAGATCGTCGGCACCTCGACGTGCGACGTCGCTGTGTGGCCCTCTGAGCGGCCCCTCGCGGACATCCCCGGCGTCTGTGGCATCGTCGACGGCTCTGTGGTACCCGGCATGTATGGCATCGAGGCTGGACAGAGCGCCGTGGGGGACATCTTCAACTGGTTCGTGAAGGTCCTGTGCGAGGGGCAGGGCAGCCTCCACGAGGAGCTGACCGCCCAGGCCTCCAGGCTCCGCCCCGGCGAGAGCGGCTTGCTTGCCCTGGACTGGAACAACGGCAACCGGACCATCCTGGTCGACGCCCGTCTGACCGGTCTGCTCCTCGGGCAGACACTGCGCACGACGCGGGCGGAGGTCTACCGGGCGCTCATCGAGGCCACCGCCTTCGGGGCGCGGATGATCCTCGACCGCATGGAGGAGTATGGGGTCACCGTCGAGCGCGTCGTGAACTGCGGCGGCATCGCGGAGAAGAACCCAATGCTCATGCAGATCTACGCCGACGTCACGGGCCGCACCATGCTCATCAGCCGGTCGGCACAGACTTGCGCCCTGGGTGCCGCCATGTTCGGGGCCGTCTGCGCGGGCCCCGAGGGCGGCGGCTATGCCACCGTGCAGGAGGCTCAGGCGGCCATGTGCGGGGTGAAGGACACGCGTTACGAGCCGATCCCCGAGAACCAGGCGACCTACCAGGAGCTGTTCGATCTCTACCGCCGCTTGCACGACACCTTCGGGATCCAAGGCCACTCCGACACCCTGGGCGACGTGATGAAGCGGCTGCTCGAGATCCGGGCGCGAGTGGTGGGCTGACTCCGTTGCAGTGAGGATGAGTGGAATGCCGAGGGGGGACTCCAGGGTCCCCCCTCGGTGCCGTCTCTGTCCGCTACGGCGTGACCTCGTAGATCTGCTCGACCGTCTGGCTCTCTCCGGGAGCGAGCTGGCCGGCCGGCGCATACAGCTCCAGGTTGGCTCGCCGATCGGCGCCCGAGCCGTTGTAGTAGCAGGCCGCGATCTGATCGGGGACGAACCGGCAACGGATGGTGACGCCGCCGAGGGGGTCCACCAGCGCCCACTCGCCGGGCGGCAGGGCGCCACCCTCGAAGCGCATCTCGAGCGTGCCATCGGCCTGTTCGGTCAGCATCTGGACAGTCGTCTCGGGCCCGTCGGGGCCGAGTCGGAGGAAGGCGCGACTCGGATCGTCCAGGCGAAAGGCGGGGTGGATCCGCAGACCAGCGTTGACGGGCGCCTGGGTTGTGTTCGTGACGGTGGAGGCGATCCTCAGAACGGGTTGCCCGGGGTCCATGTCGTACCGCCGCTCCAGGCGGAGCCCATTGCTCAGCTCGGCGCGGAGGATCGCTGCACTGGGCCCACAGGCCACGACCTCGTACGGCTCCCTCCAGCCCGGGGAGCGGTAGTCTGACGTCGAATACTCCTCGTAGCCGCCTGCCATCGGGTCGATGCCGACCGCGCCCTGGGCCACCTGGAGCAGCTCCCTGCCATCCGCTTGGCGCACCAGGCTGACGATCCGCCCGCCCAGGCTCGGCGCGACCACCGCCGACAGCCCTCCGCCCGTCAGCCGGACGATCGGGACGGCCTCGGCCCCGGCGCGGTACTGGTCGGCCCACGCGCTGAGGGGCTGGTGCTGGCTCCCCTCGGAGATCGCCGTCTGCCCCTCCGCTTCGGCCGTGTCCATGAACCGGTCGATGAGGTCGGCGATGTCGGAGCCACCGGCGGGCGCCAGGGCGTCCTCGGTGATCTCGAACCCAGGCGCCGCCGCCCTAACGATCTGGGTGTACAGGATCGGCTGTCGCGCCACCCGCACCCGGTGGAGGCGCACGGGGTCATCGGCCACGAGCGCCTCGGCCTGATCGAAGAGCGCCACGTACCGCCCGATCGCCTCATCGGTCTGGAAGGGGGCGTTCGGCCCGTGGTAGATGGTCATATGGAACTCGGGGTCGGAGACGGCGAGCCGATGGATGTCGTCCAGGTACTCGCGGATGGGCGCGGCCGCGGGGCCGTAGTACGCGGCCAGGAACTCGTCGATGCCCCGCTCGACGTCATAGTCGGGATCCCAGAGGAGCTTCGCCATGAGGTAGGTGCGGAGCTCCGCCAGCTCCCCGCCCTTCGAGAAGTAGTTCGCCTCCTCGTAGATCCCCGTGACGCCGTTCTCGACGAAGAACCGGATGTTCGGCTGCAGCACTTGGAGGTTCGGGAAGGGCTGGACGCAGTGGGCGTAGTTGATCACATAGTCCCAGATGTGCAGCCGATCGCAGATCTCGTTCCACCCGGTGATGTCGTCCACGAAGCTGGCGTTGAACTCCGACTCGCTGAGGGGCCGGTTGAACTCGCACTCGATGCTGCACAGCCGGATCGCCACGTTGTCGCGCGGCTTGACGTGCAACGGCGGCTTGCGCGTGTACTGGTATGCCAGGGTGTCGATGATGATGTGCGGGTGCTCTTCCACGATGGCGTCGGCGATGGCGTTCACGAAGTGGAGGAGCGGCCCGCTCTGGGAGCCCTCCTGCGCCGCCAGCGCCGAGCACTCCTCACACTGGCAGTAGTTGTGCCAGTCGTTCTGGCTGACCGAGATGATCGTCGCGTCGGGAGCCTCGCGGATCCAGCTCCGGACCGACTCGATGGCGATCTCCAGCACCTCGGGGTTCGTCAGGCAGAGCTGGGTGTGGTCTGAGACGCGCTGGCCGTTGATCTCCGAGAAGTACTCGGGGTGCTCCGCGAAGTACAGCTCCGGCGGCACCAGGGCGTTGAAGGTGTGCACGAAGCCCTGGTAGGTGATGTGGCCGCCCCACTCCTCCGTCGCCAGGACGAGTTGGCCGTTGAGCCGGTTACGCACGGCGAACTCCGGCGGGCGGGAGTTGGGGTAGTCCGTGGCGCGGTACTCCAGCGGCGGGATGTAGATAACGTCGAGGGCTCGGAGGTCGTAGGCGCCGTCGGTCGGCCAGGTCTGGCAGTCGGCGGTGAACCACCGGCAGTCCAGGTAGTCCTCCAGGAAGGTGTACACCGCGTAGAGAATCCCGCGCTTGCCCCCATCGAAGAGCACGTGGCCGTCGGCCGAGCTGATGCGGAGCCCCTCGTCACCCAGCCGCACCGCCCACTCGGCGCCGAGGGCCGCATCCAGCTCCCGCGAGCCGATCATGAAGCGCCGCTTCGTCAACGCGTCCCGGAGAGGGACGATGGGGAGAACCTGTCCGGTGATCCGCTCCAGGTGGATCTGAAGCTCCTTCGCCGCGTGGAGTTCCGAAGCCGTCGCATCGCGCGGGACGACGATGGAGTAGGTCTCCGGCGTCACCGCGTGGCCATCCACGGTCACCGTGCACCGGCCGAGGTCCTCGACCAGGGCGGCCAGGCCTTGGCGCATCATGGCGATCTCCTCTCCCATGGTACCGAGGGCCGCCGCCACACCCGAACCCTCCGTCGCGGTCGCCGAGCGGGCCCCGACGGCGGCGGCTAGCGCCTCCAGATACTCGGCGCGGCCCGCGAGGGTCAGGTTGGGGCCGAGAGCGCCCAGGGCCCGTACCGCCTCGGTGATGGACTCCAGCTCCTGGGCCGACTCGGCGATCCCGATCTCAGCGGCAAGAGCCCTGCCGATGTCCTCGGCAGAGAGGGGCCGGGACACCTCCGAGATGCGCTCCAGGCCCGCGTTGTAGCCGGCGGCGCCCGTGCGGATCATCGTCGCGAGGAGGCTCGCCCGAACCGCGGGGTCGTCCGTGGCCTTGGCCATGACGCACGCCAGGTCGGAGACGATGGTGCGGGGCAGAGGGGACTCCAGGAGCCGCCAGGCATCCTCCATGCGGCCCTCGTCGACGTAGTACCGCCCCAGGAGGCGGGCGTCGTCGTCCGAGAGAGTCTCCTGAGCCTCCAGGGCGGCGATGGTCTCCGCCGGCGAGGCGATCCGCTCCACCGTGAGGTCATCGATCCGGAACTCCGCCGCGTTGGCATCCATGAATGCGAGGGGGTGGAACTCGATCCGGGGGTAAGGGCAGCGGAGGGTCGTCGTGACCTGCACCCACTCGTCGCTGCTGGTGAGGGTGGCGGGGGCAGTGAAAGCCCAGACGTACGAGTCCCACTCGTAGGCGTAGAGCGCCAGGGCGGCGCCCCCATCGACCCTGCCCTTGACCCAGGCCGTCGCTCGGTAGGTGGCGTAGGGCTCCACGGCCAAGGCGCCCGGTATGGTGACCCAGTGGGCCGGCTGAGCGAGCGCTAGATGCCCGGCCTTCTCGCCGCTGCGGGCCTGGCCCGCCACCCCCGTCGCCTCGAAGCTTGGGTCCGCGAACAGGTTCTGAGCGCCCGCGGGGAGGGCGGAGATGATCAGCAGCGCGACAGTGATCGCCGTAGACCGCATGGTTGGACACCTCTCGTCTATCGAGAGACTCCCGCCCGCACTCACGGGCAGAGCCATCGGGGTATTCAGCCTAGCGGCGCCAACCTCCTGGCCCATGCCGGCCGCTTGTCCGTAACGCGGAGCGAAAGGACAAGGACTGGAGTGGCAGTAGTCAGAGTGGATGCCTGAGGGCGGATCGTGTCCCATTGTGGCTGCTGCGTGCGCTCAGGGTTGAGGCGAAGACTACACGCAACTTTTTTTTGCTGATTCTGTGCAGGTTGAGTGTGAATACGGCGCGAATGGTGTCCAGGGCGTGGTCGGTAGCCGTCGTGATTGCCCGCATGGTGGCGGGCTCTCAGGAGGCGATGTCACTTGGTTAGCCGCGGTTCCGCGCAGTTACCCCCCCCCCCCCNNCCCCGAGCCTGCCTGCTAGCAAGCTGCTTGGCCCTGTGCGTCGTCGTGTGCCCGGCGGGTCGCGCCGACGTGCTGGCCGGGCGGTGCGCCAGCAGCACCTGGTTCGGCCCCAGTCAGACGCCCATGAGTGGGCACATCCAGTTCGCGGTGAACCTCACGGGCACAGGCGCCTCGTCGGCCCAGTTCACCATCGTCCGGTCCGATGACACCCAACTCAGCCTCTATGCCTCTGGCACGCCGATGCAGGGCGGCGCTGTATACGCGATCACGCCGGTTATCGGGACCTTCGGCTGGCCCAACGGTGAGTGGGAGGTCACCGCCCAGGCCAGTACGAACTCAGGACCGATCTTCTGGGGTCCAACAACCTTCGACATCAAGAGCCTCAACGTCACGGGCCTTACCGCGACGGGCTCCTCCAGTGTGCTCGATAGCCGCTTCTTTGTGTCGGTCCGCCCCGGCGCCGCCCAGGGTCTCGACTTGGAGGGGACGTGGACGGACGGGTACGAGATCGGCCTGCCGATGGGGAACGATCCGAATCTGGTTGACATCACCTACGGGCTTCAGCCACTCAGTCTGGGCACCCAGTCGAGCGCGTCCGCGACGGGGGTGGCTCCAGGGGCCATCGTGGCGGCCATGACCAACGTTGTGCCGGGGCTGTACTACAAGACCGCCTCCGGCGTGGAGCGTCGACCCCTGTACGAGCCTGGCAACGATGGCGCGGCGACCCACGCGACACCTCTGACCATATCCTTCTTGACCAAGGCCGGCTTCGGCTTTACCGAGGCGCGAACGGGCTATCTGCTTGTGAACGCGCGCACCACCGACGTGCCCCCGAACTCGGCGGTAACCGACGGCGAGTGGGCCTGGCGCACGCCGTCGGGCGACCTCGACGTGACGAGCGGCGGCGACCATCCTGATGACTCGATGGCGGCCTATGAGCTGACGAGCCCGACTCTGGAGTTCGATGAGGCGGGGACGTACATCCTCGCGGCCACATTCCGGGACGACCACGCCCGGCCGCACGACGGCGCCAAGGAGTACTGTGTCCCAAAATCCACGACCTTCCAAGTTCCAGCGGCGACCTGCTACTGTGACTGTGAGTGGGCGGGACTGGGTGAGATGGTGGACGGGTACCTCGGTCAGGTGTGGAGCAATGCCCTGTCTCTGTCCGGGTGCACCTTCTATGCCGATGCGGACAAGGACTCGCCAGACCGTGGCGGTGCGGTCGACGAAGGGAGCACGCCCTCGGACCTGTACGATGCCCTTGAGCACGATGCGGTGGTGTACATCGCCACTCATGGGGGCATCTTCGACTACGACGATGGGTCCGGGAACCAGTACGCCGCGCTGTCAATCGGCGGCGAGTGCGTCACGAGTTGCGACATCGCGACCGAGGTGGACGGGTGCCCGTCACGCCTTGTCTACGTGGCGTGCTGCTACGGGATGACGGATCCTCTCGGGCCTGACGTGTCCGTCTGCGCAACCATCGCCGCAGAAGGCGCTGATGCGGTCATAGGGTACGACGGAACCCCGTCCGCCGGCGCGTCAGGCGTGTACTTCGATGCCGTGCTATGGCAGTGCCTGACCGGCGCGTTCGTAGAGCCCCTGTCCCAGGTACATTACCCCCCGATGGGGGCCACTGAGGCGCTCGGGTGGGCCCGTTCGGAAACGCTGCGGGTGTACCCGTCGGCCCTGTGGGTGCAAGACGTCGAGGTCACACCGAGCCAATCAGACGTCGGGATCTCGCCAGCATTCAGCTTGTAGCGCTATGTAAGGAGGCACGGAATGATCACGCAGACTCTCGCTATCGTGTTAGCCGCACTTATTGCGGGCATGGGTGCGGATACCGAGATGAACGAACTGACTGCCCTGACCCTTGTGAGCGCCGCCGATGGCGTCGACCTCACCGATGCCGCGGTGAAGATCCATGGCCGCCTTGCCTTCGTTCGGGTCACAGAGCCTGACGGCACGAGCACTACCTACACCGTCGACGCGACCGAGGGCAGGGTTACTGGGTGCGAGCGCTCTCGCCCCATCGACCCAGACATTGCGCTGGTGCGCCCTGGTGTTCCCGCGACGCCCGTGCCCGAGTCCGAGGCGATGCGCATCGCCGACATGGCAGCTCGCCGTTACGCCGGCGAACTCGCGAGCGAGATGACGTGGCGCGTGGTGCGCGAGGATGAGCAGCACTACTCCCTCGAGGGCCACGCTCCCGGTGTAGGGGACCCGCCACGGCGCGGGCTGTCACTGTCGGTCCGGGTGAAGGTGCGCAAGGCGGATGGGCTCCTGCAGAACTACGCCCAGCTACCCATCCACAGGGAGGAGCCCATCGCGCCGAAGGTCACCCGCGACGAGGCCATCGCCTCGGCTTGCAGGGCTCTGAAGTGCACCCAGGACGACCTCGAGTTCAAGACGGAGCCGTACCTGTTCCAGGCGCAGGGGAAGCTCTCTTGGGAGATGGAAGTCCTCGCCAAGTCCGACGGAGGGCGTGGCCTTCCCCCCAAGCCGAGCCTGTTCCGCCCGTCCGTGGATGCAGTGACCGGGGAGCTTATCGATATCGGCGCAACCAAGGGTCTGGCCCGGCCAGCGACCCCCGCGCCTGTGCCTGAGGCGCAGACCGTGAGTCTGGCCGTCGACGCTGCATCGGGCGAGGTCTCCGCTCCACCGGCGGACCGCCGAGCCCGCCACCACCTCCCCGCCGTGGGCGCTGTACGGTGGGGTCGTCCTGCTGTGCTTCGCCGCCCTCGGCGTCTTCCTGCTGAGGCGAAGGCTGAACTAGGCGCGTCCCGCTGTTGGGCGGTCCCGCCTCCCGGGACCGCCCAGCAACGGACCATCGCGCCATCGGGCCACATGGTAGGATACCTGCGAGCAACCACCGGCTAGGTGGGCCGTCCCATCTGCCAAGCCGCGTGACGCCCGAGAGGAACACTGCCCATGGCCCCGTCGTCGAGACGCCTCGCCCTCGCCGTTCTGTCCCTCAGCCTCGCCGCGACCAGTCACGGCGCACCCCGCACCGTCACCCTCGGTGACTTCGGCCTGCCAGGCGCTTGGCAGGTGTACGAGTGGAACTCCGCTCCCGGAAGCCTGGGCGTCGTCCAGGACGGCCCGCCGGAGGCTCCTAACGCTGCGGCGGTCGAGGTCTCCATCCAATGGCCCCAGGATGACGAGTTCCGCTTCTTCTCCCTCACCCAGGCCATGGGCCGGGGGGCTATCCCCTTCCGGCTCTCCGAGGTGAGTCTCTGGGTGCGTGGCGGCGGTGACGGCCACCATATGGAACTCCACTTCACCGATGGCTCTGGAGCCGATGGCAAGGTGGGCCTCGGCTCCCTGACCTTCGTGGGCTGGCAGCGACTCGAAGCCGCCATCCCACCGGAGGTCCCTCAGCCGATCACCCTGAAGGGCCTCACGTGGCACAGTTGGGGCATGACGGGGGCTGGCGGGCCGGCCACGGTGGCCCTCGCCCAGTTGGAGGGCGTCATCGAGGATTCCGACCGGCTCATCGAGGGCGAGCTGCCGCCCCAGCTCCTGGTCTCGACCGCCCGCCCCCACGGGCTCGCGGACGCCGATGGGGTCTGCGAGCTGTCCCTGCGGGTGCTGCGATGGGAGACGGCGCCGCAGAGCTACGACCTCCGGGTCGCGTTGACTGATGGCGATACGGAGACCGAGGAGCGCCGCACGCTGACCGTGGCCCAAGAGGGCTCTCTGACCTTGCCGGTGCGGCTCCCCCGCTACGGCGCCTTCCCGTGCGCGGTGAGCCTGGAGGGCGAGGGGGCGGGCGAGGCCCAGGTCTTCCGGACCGGGCTGGCGTGGACGCCGCCCCTGCCTCCGCTGAGCGACGCCGAGCGGTTGCGGTCATCCATCGGCGTGAACACCCACTACGGCGCTCCCTGGGCGGCCTTCGAGGCGATGGGCATCCACTGGGCCCGCGACTACTCCTGGGGATGGCTCGGCCGAGGTGAGACGGCGCCCACGGGCAACGGGCGCGACTACGCTGCCCTGCTGCGCGAGGCCGAGGCCCACGGGATCATCGTGCTTCCCATCACCATGGGCTCCTTTCGGCGCGAAGATGAGTCGGGCTTCCTCGATGACGCTGAAACCATCGCCGCGGGCTTCGAGCGCCTAGGTCGGGCCTTCCCGTCCATCCCCTACTGGGAGATCGAGAACGAGTTCGAGTACCACCTCCGTGACCGCGGCGGCCTGGACCCGGTGAACTACCGGCGAGCCCTCCTGGCGGCGGCCGAGGGACTGGCCCGGGCGGGCGACGCCCGGGTGATCCCCAACGGCACGGCGGGGATCCGCCAGGACCTCGCCGAGGAGTTGCTCGCCTCGGAGGCCTCTGCTGTCGCCCCGGCCATCAACTCCCACTACTACGTGGGAACCGCCCCGCCGGAGCTGGGTGTCTCGGACACCAACGTCGGGGGAGCGGACCGGCAGACCCCGCTGTCCGCCCTGGACCAACTCTGGCGCATCGGCCAACTGGCCCATCAGGCGGGCAAGGAGTCCTGGCTCACCGAGACGGGCTGGGACGTGAGCAACGGACCCGCCGTCGGCGAGTGGAACCAGGCCATCTACCTGCCTCGCAATACCCTCATGGCGCGGCTCATGGGCACGGACAAGGTGTTCTGGTTCTACGACCGCGACATCCCCGGCGGAACGGGCATCTTTAGCACCTGTGGGCTCATCCGGGTGGATGGATCGATACGCCCGAGCGGCGTCGCCATGGCGACCCTCTCGCAGCAGACGGCCCGGGCCGAGGCGGTCGGATCCATCGACCTGGGGGACGACGACCTCCGCTGCATCGCCCTGCGCCAGCCCGAGGGGAACTGGACCCTGGCGGCATGGTCCATCCGGGACGAGCACCCCCTCCCCGCGGGGCTCTCCGACGGCCCGGCCGTGGACCTGTTCGGGAACCCGGTCGAGCCGGCCGCCATTACCCCCGCCGTCACCTACTTCCGTCTCCCCGAGCTGCCGGAGGCGTGGGAGGGCCAACTCGGCGTCCGGTTGGCGAGCACGACGAGGGTCATGGCGAGCCCAGGCTCGGCGGCGACCGTCGCCGTGGAGGGCGAAGCCTCGGATCTCACCTGGATCGAGCTTCCCGAGGGCGTGACGGCGGGCCCGTGGCGACCCACCCCCGAGGGCGCCGCGTGCGACCTCGCCCTCGCGCCAACCGTGGCCGAGGGGCTGCGTGACATGCGCCTGGCTGCCCGCGGGGACGGCTGGGAGCGCGACTGGCCCCTCACCCTCGTCGTCGGCCCCGCCCTGATCGTGCGCGGCGCTCCCTACGCGCCCGGGCAGCCGGAGCTGTGGACCCTGACCTCCGACGGGGATGCGCTGGAGGCAACGGTGGAGCTTCTGGGCGGACCGGGCGTGGTGGCGCCATCCAGCTTCGCGATGCGCAGCGGCGTGCCCCAGCGCGTCGCCGTTGTCCCGGACGCATCGGCCCAGGGCACCCTCACCCTGCGGGTGACGCTGAGCAACGGCGTCACCCAAGAGGTCCCAGTGCGGCCCTCGGTGCTCAACGTGGCGGCCCTCGCCGCGCCTGCCCTGGACGGCTCGCTCACCGAGTGGGGGCCCGAGTGCCGGCTACCCGAGGACATGCTCTCAGGCACGAACGCCGATCGACAGGCTCAGGTCTGGCTGGCCGCCACGGAGGCCGGCCTCGCCGTAGCGGCTCGCATAGGGGTCGTCGCGCCAGTGCCAGGCCGCCCCGACGCCTTCTGGGACTGCAGCTCCCTTGAGGTGTTCGCCGATCCCGAGGGTAGCACGGGCAGCTGGACCGCCGCCTGCGCGCAGGTCTGGATGGTCCCTGTCGAGGTCGATGGGGCCTGGACGCTCCGCGCCGGTCGCTGGGACCGGATCGGCGGCGCGGGCGCCATCGACGATGACCGGATCCAGGGCGCGGCCGCACGCGAGGGCGATGCCTTAGTGATCGAGGCGCTGGTGCCTTGGGCGCTACTCGGAGGGGCCCCGGGCGGCTCCCCCTGGCGGCTGGGGCTGAGCCTGCAGGGGGTCGGCGCCCAGGAGCGCTCCGTCTGGGCCTGGCCGAGGCACAAAGACGATGGGTTGACCGACGGACCCTCCGCCTGGGGCGAGGTCACCCTCGGACGATAGCGGCGGAAGAGGGTCGCGGTGCCGGGCGATCGAAGGGAGGCGCGGCGTGCGCGCCACAGGAGGGTGTACGTGTCAGAGGACAGCATCGCGCCAGTAGATCCCGGCCCCGCCGTTGGGACGCCGGAACGTCCGGTCCCTCGGCTCGAGCTGCTGAGGCTCATCGGTCCCATCCAGCTCATCGCCACCGCGGTGCTGGTGCTGTGGGTGCTGGTCCTCGGTCAGCCGATCGGCATAGAGGGTCAGTGGCAGTGGATGGTCTTCGATCACGACATCCCCCCCCTCCCGCTCCTGGCCGTCGTCACGGCCATCCTGATGACGACCCTCCTCGCCTACGCCCTCGCCGAGCGGGCCAGAGACCTGAGCGCCGCCGGCGGCTCCGCGCCCTGGCATGAGGCGGGCTGGCGCGCGGTGCTCGTCCTGGGCGGGCTGACGTGGACCGTCGGCCTCTACAGCCTCATCCCGAACGGGTGGCACATGCTCACGGGCGGTACCCTGGCCGACGTCTCGAACGAGTACTTCACCGAGGCGTACGGGATCCACGACCCCGTCCGCTACTGCCGCGAGTACGACAGCCATCAGCGGGATTCGGCGCACCACATCGCCACCCACCCCCCCGGCGCGGTGTTGACCTACTACGGCCTCATCCGGCTCTACCGCGCCACGGGGCTGTCCGTCTCGGCCCGGGGCCTGGTCGAGTGGCTCCACGGCCAGCGGGCCGGCGCGATCATGGATCAGGCGGCGCGGCTGCCCACCGTGCGGCGTATCCCCAGCGATCAGGTGGCGCTGCCCACCCTGGTCGCCCTGACCTTCGCCCTGTTGGGGATGCTCTCCGTGCTCCCCGCGGCGGCCTGCGGGCGGATGCTCTGGGGGCCGCGCGGCGCCTACGCCGCCGGCGTGCTCGCCGCCACCGCGCCTGGGCTGAGCCTCTTCTTCCAGAGCTTGGATGCCGTGCTGGCCCTCGCGGCGATGACCTGCATCTGGGCCGCGACGCGCTCGATTCTGGCCAAACGTGCATGGCTGGGCGCCATCGGAACGGGACTCCTGCTCGGTGCAAGCGCTTTCATCAGCTTCGGGATGCTCGCGGCGGCTGCAATCTGCGCGATCATACTGATCGGCGGGGGATGCGCGCGCCACGCTGAGGGGCTACCGGCCGTCAAGCGAGGCTGGCTCATCCATCCGGCGGCCATGGTTGCCGGGATCTTGCTGTTCTGGGCGCCGATCTGCCTACTCCTGGGCCTCGACCCCATGGCCATGGCCGCGCGCGGGGGCGAGGCTCACCACGGCGTGATGCAGACCTTCGAGCGAGCCTACTCCACCTGGGTCTGGATGAACCTCGTCGAGTACGTGGCGTTCCTAGGCCCCGCGGTGCTGATCCTGGCGCTCACCGCTCTGCCCGCCGCGCGCCGGAGGGGCGGCTTGGCGCTGCTCTACGCCGCGGCGGTGCTCGGTGTGCTGCTCCTGGTGGACCTGTCGGGCACGGTGAGGGCCGAGGTGGGCCGGATCTGGGTCTTCTTCATGCCGCCCATGGCCGTCATCGCGGCCGGGGCGTGCATCGCGGCGCGGCGAGCGCCGGAGGCGGAGGCGAAGGAGCGGGAGGGCCTCCTCGGCTGGACGGTCTTGGCCCAGGTGGCGGCCCTGGTCGCCCTCGCCATCACTGTCCACCCCTCGGTCCGACCCTTCTGACCGCGCAGGTGCCGGGAGGCTCGGGCCGAACCCCCTCGCGAACGGACACCTCGTGAGGAGTGATTGCCATGGCCGACGGCCTACCGATGTTCGATCTCTCGAGCGTGCCACTGCTGCGCGAAGGCGTGACACGCTCCATCTCCGCTGAGAACCCCGATGGCGCCCGAGCGGGAGGCGCGAAGGAGGCGCCCGAGCCGGGCGTAGGGCCGGCGGGGCACCTCGGGAAGGGATGGAAGGTCCGCCCCTGCATCACCCTTCCCGCCGGCAGCACGACGACCCTCGCCGACATCCAAGGGCCCGGGATGATCCAGCACATCTGGATCACCGTGGAACCCAAGGCCTATCGCGACTGCGTGCTGCGGATGTACTGGGACGGGTCGCCGAACCCCTCGGTGGAGGTCCCTCTTGGCGACTTCTTCTGCAACGGGAACGCGCGGCGGACGAACGTCGTGTCCCTGCCGATCAACGTGAACCCGTCCGGCGGCTTCAACTCCTATTGGCCCATGCCATTCCGCCAGTCGGCGAGGATCACCGTCGAGAACCAGCGCTGGGAGGATATCGGCGGCTTCTTCTACCAGATCAACCACTTCCTGGGCCCGATTCCGGCCGAAGCGGCCTACTTCCACGCCCAATGGCGGCGCTCCATCACCAGCCGCGAGTGCCCCGAGCACGTGCTCGTCGATGGCATACGAGGTCGGGGGCAATATGTGGGAACGTACCTCCTGTGGTGCCAGTGTTCCGACGGATGGTGGGGCGAGGGCGAGCTGAAGTTCTACATGGACGGCGACACGGAGTACCCCACGGTCTGCACCACAGGGACGGAGGACTACTTCCTGGGCGCCTGGGGCTTTGGGGACACCTACACGGCGCCCTTCTGTGGCTACCCGCTGTGGGACCGCACGCCGGGGGCAGTTCCCAAGCACGGCCTGTACCGGTGGCACATCATGGATCCGGTGCGATTCGACGAGGACCTCAAGGTGACCATCCAGGCCCTGGGATGGTGGCCGGGCGGCAAGTTCCAGCCGCTGACGGACGACATCAGCTCCGTCGCGTACTGGTACCAGATGCCGCCGCACGCGCCGTTCCCCAAGCTGCCGGGGATCCTCGACCGGTTCCAGAGGTAGGCGAGCAGGGCTGGCGGCGGGCTATCGGAGCAGGTCGGCCGCCAGCCGCTCGCGGAGGGCGATGAGCTCCTCCTCCTGCTCGGGGCTGAAGGAGCCGGCGAACTGGCCGTAAGTGTCCATCCACGTGACGAGCCGCTCCCACTCCTCCGCAGAGAGCTCCACGCTATAGTGGCCTTCCTCGAGGAGGCGCAGCACGGGGCTCTCGATGGCCGGGCCGGCGCCTGGCTGGGAGCTGCCGGCCCGGTAGGCGTTCAACACGTGGGACGACAGGCTCGGGGAGCCGTAGTCCAGCAAGGCCTGCCACGAGGACGCGCCGGTCAGGTCGAGCGCGCGGCCGGGGTCCTCGGATCCCGGCGAGTGGCAGCTGACGCACCTGGCGTCGAGGACGGGCTGGACGAGTTGATCGTACCGGAGCGGCCACGCGCCATCGGGCGGCGGCGCCAAGCGCGCCGGCGGTTCGGAGTCGGCGATAGCGTCAAGGTTGGAGGGCGCGTCGCGCCGATCCTCATGGCATCCGATGCAGGAGAGGGTCTGGCCGGGCTGGAGGTAGGTGGCGGACCGCATCGTCTGCAGCGCGCGGCCCCGGTCGTCCAAGGCCTGGAAGAACAGGGTGACGCCGGCCGGCGCCGTGAAGTGGGCGCTGCCGTCAGGCTGCACGGGCGTCGTGCCGACCACGAACTTGCCCGGGTCGTCAGCGGTCACCCCAATGTGGGGCGTGTTCATCCACGGCTGCGACTTAGGCGGCACCCCCACCACGCGCAGGGCTTTCACCGAGCCGCGCTCCACCCCCGTCAGTCCCTGGTAGACATCCAGGAGCAGGAAGCTCCCGACCTCGGCCGCCTCCTGCTGGATGGATGAGGCGTGGACCGGGGGCACGGGGCGCGGACGCAGGGGGATGGGGTACATGCTCGTCAACTCGGGATCGCGGTAGATCAGCTCGAGATTGCCGTGAATATCCCCCACGTAGATGCCCATAGCGTTTGTGGGGTTCAAAGCCCCCTGGGCGCCGAGCGGCACATCGCTCCACGCGGTGAGCCAGCAGGTCTCGGAGAGGGGCCAGGGACTCGCGTAGTAGGTCTTCGGCCATCCCTCGATCTCGGGGAAGCAGACCTCCGGGGTCACCCGCGTGAGGGGCTCCATCCCATCGACGCCCACGAGCGGATCGAGCAGCGCCAAGCTCCCGCCGGTGATGGAGTGATGGCCTGAAGCGGTGAAGAGCAGTTTGTCTGAGCCGGGCACCGCTCGCGCCTCGAACACACAGTGGGGGGCGTGGGTGAAGTTCCCGTAGACGGCTCTCGCGTTCGTGCCATCGGGGAGCGTGGACCAGAGGCCCATGTACGGCATGTTGTCCCGGTCCACGTAGTCCCAGCGGGCGTAGATGATCCGGCCATCGGCGGCCACCGATGGGGTCCACTCGAAGTTCTCGAAGGGAGAGATGGCCCTGATCGCTCCGCTGGGGGCGATCACATGGAGCGTGTAGATAGCGACGGGCCGCCACGCGTCTCCTCCGCAGCGGACGTAGCCATCGGGTAGGCAGGGCTCCATCGCCGACAGGCTTAGGGGGAACTGCGTCTGGACGGACTGGCCGCGGCGTGTCGAAAGGAAGGCGATCTCCCCGCTGGGCAGGTAGCGGCCGTCGAAGTCATCGTAGTGACCTCGGGTGAGCTGCCGGAGGCCCGAACCGTCCACGTTCATCTCGAAGAGATGGTAGAAGCCGTCCTCGGGGAGGTTCTGCTTCGCGATCTTGTCGGGCTGGCCGGCGAGGTCGGGGTAGTGACGGCAGTAGGCGAAAAGGATCCGCTGCCCATCGTAGGAGAGGTCGGGGCTGAGGAAGCTGCCCTCGGGCCACGCCTCGGTGAGGCATCGCAGGCGGGGCTCCTCGCTCTTGAAGTCCTCGAGGATGAAGATGCCCCCGCCCGGCCGCGACCACCAGCCGTAGTTCTGGTCTGACATATGACTGAAGCTACCGGGCGCGCGCTTGATGAAGAGCAGGCTATCGAACTCCAGCTCAGCCCGGCCTAGCATCAGCGGTCGGATGACCTCATGGGCCTCGACGAGTAGGCCGGCCAGACCGTCGGCGCCGGGCTCGTCGAGCGCTTCGACCCGCTCGCGGATGCTGGTCAGCCGGGCAGCGGCATCGCGATCGGCGATCTCACGGGCCAACCCGAGGCCCCGTTCGACGACGCGGAGCACGTCCCGCGGTGGGATGCCGTCCGTCCCCGGCAGTGGCTTCGCCCGCGACCACTGGCTCACGCTGCTCTGATCGGCCGGCCGGTGGAGCGCGAGGTTCTCATCGGAGTCGGGGCCGTAGACCTGCACCTCATCCAGGTGCAGAAAGCCGACGCCAGGCACGGTGAGCCGCACATAACGAGCCACCGTGTCGAGATCGACTTGAAGCGGCTTGCCATCGCTATGGCCGTAGAAGATGGCGCCATCGTTGGCGAAGACCTCTCGCCAGGACTCCCCATCCTCGGACAGGAGCAAGCACAGACCGGCAACGCGGTCGGCGGCGCCGTCACAACGGTTGTAGATGGCGATCCGACTGAGACGGCGGGTATCCTCGAGGTCTACCTGCCACCAGGGAGACTCCTGCAAGCCGGTGTGGAATCCCCAGCTTCCATCGATGACGCCATCGACAGCGCCTCGAGCGTCCTCCACCGTCGTCGCCACAGACCCCCCGGGGCCATTCCAGCGCACGGCGTTCTGGGTCAGCCAGTCCTGTCGCACCTGATCGCGGGGGGCGCCCAGGACACCAGCCGCTGACACGCACAGAATAACCAGGGCCAGGCTACTCGCTCTGGGTACCATTGCCGAGTTGTCCCTTCGGCCTACAGCGACTCCAAGAAGGTCGCCAGGTCGCGGATCTCCTCGTCGCTCAGATGGGAGGTCCGGCCGTGCTGGTCATCCACATTGCGCTCTGTGAGAACGTCGCTGAGATAGACCGCCGTCCCATCGTGCAGATAGGGTCCCGTGCGCCAGAGTTCGAGGAGGGTCGGGGTATCAAAGTCATCGCGCCGGTCATACTGGGATCGCGTGCCGACGTCGTGCATCCGCAGGTCGGTGTAGAGGGGGGCAGGGTGGCATTGCGCGCAGCCCACGTTCGGGTCCTCGAAGATCCGCCGCCCGCGCTCGATGCTCTCATTGATAGAGGGGTCGTCGAGCAACAGGATGGGCCCCGGCTCGGGTTCCACCGAGGCGATGTACTCCTCCACATCCTTCGATTCTGTTCCCTGGGGCTGGCGGAAGAGGATGAACTTGTAGCCCGCCTCGGTCGCCACTCGCCAGTCGGTCCGGATGCCTGATGACATGCAGGGCGGCGTGAGGTGCGAGACCACCAGGGACTTGGCGTTCTTGGGGTTGCCGATGCCGTCGTTCAGCAGGTCCCACATGAGGGCGTCGGCACGCGTGTCGGGATGGCAGCTCGCGCAAGACTGCCAGTGCTGGAAGCACATGGTGGCATCGAAGAAGTTGAGCTCGCCGCGACGCAGTTGGTCCATCTCCGGGTCGCCCAGGCTCGTGACGTTGCGGACCTCGCAGTCGCGGGTGCGGATGGCGCTGACATCGCCCGAGAACCAGTTGGCGACATAGAGGGTGTCCCCATCGGGCGAGAGGGCCATGCCCCGGGGACCGACTCCCCCGCAGGGCACCCGCTCCTTGACGCCGTTGCGGTAGAGGAAGGTCAGATCATTCGCGAGATCGGGGCGGTCCTCTTCGGGCGTCTCCTCGATGATCCGATGGAGGCCGGGGACGTCGATGACAATGATCTGATGAGTGCCGCGCAGGCTGACGTAGAGCGTCTCGCCATCGGGGCTCACCACGCAGCCGTAGGGGTTGGCGGCGCCTCGGTCGAGGTCATCGAGAAGCACCGTGGCGAGGAGGGTGCGGCTCTCCAGGTCGATGACGGACAGCGCGTTCGTGTTCATCCAGCCGCGCTCAAGTTGGGTCGTGGGCACGAGGAAGCGGCTCAACAGGTGCACCGCATAGGCCCAGCGACCGTCGGGGGAGACAGCGACGCCCTCGATGGCGTTGCAGCCGGACGGAAGGCGGAAGGTATCCGCCAACTGCATCGCCTCCGTGTCGATGAAGCTGATCTCAGCCGCCAACGAGGGGTCGTGGTTCGACCCAAGGACGAAGCGATTGGCGACCACGAGAGTGGAAGTGGGCTCCGAGAGCGCGCAGAAGCTCGGCTCGCGGATCACGGGGACCCGGCCTATCTCCTGGGCAGTGGCTGTGTCCACGATGGAGACGTCGTGGCTGAACTGGTTGCAGACGTAGAGGGTGGAGCCGTCGGACGAGAGGGTCATCCCCCAGGGCCTCAGCCCGACGTCGATGCGCGCCTTCTCCTGGTACGTCGCGGCATTGAGAACCGTGACGGTCTTGTCCTTGGACTGGGCCACATAGAGGCTCGAACCGTCGGGGGACACGGCGACGCCCGCGGGAGCGCCGCTGACCGGAATGACGCGGTCGGGGCCTGGCTGGCCCGGACGAGCCACCGCCAATCCATTGCCCGTGTTCTCGGTGATGTAGAGGGTCTGGCCATCCGGCGAGACCGCGACACAGAGGGGGGACGCGTAGCCCGCATCGCCCGGGTCCCGCGCCACAGCAGGACGCGCTGCTCCCGGAAGGAGCGTTGTCACGAATAGCGCTGCCGCCGCTGCCGCGGCGAACACCACATAGCGTCTGGTCATCGAAAAGCCTGCCTTCCTGCTCGGCGCCGAGATGGCCGGGCGGGCAGCGCCACACGAACGAGGCGCGCCCCTCCCGTGAGGGACCCCATTCGCCAAAACCCGCCGCGAGCCTTGTCCCTGAGGACATCTCGTGCCGACCGGGAAGGGAGGTTTCCCCGGCTCGCCGGCGCAATAGCCTGAACCTACAACCGAGTCGCTCCGCTCGCGGGAGCGACCGTCCTGTTGGAGGCTATACCCCATGTCCCGTGTTACCGAGGAGCCCACCGTCACCCGCTGCGCCTCCGAGGGGGTTAGCTGGCTGGAGACAGGCCGTCCGGGCCTGACGGAGCTGCACGCGACCGCCGCGCCGTCGAGTACGCTCGATCTGTCGCCCGTCGAGCAGGCGCGCCAAGCCTACCTCGCCCTGACGCGGTGGGCGTCCGAGCGCGGCGCGATCATCGTTGCCGAGCGGGTGTTCTGCACCCTCGCCCATGCGAACGCCATCGCCGCCGCTCGGTCCGAGTGCTGCCTGCCCGGCGCGGGCAGTTGGCCCGTGACCTACCTCGAGGGCGGCCCCGTGATCGGCGAGGGCTTGGCCGGGGTGCAGATCACGGCGGTCGCGAACGCGGCGACGCGGCCCGTCAAGACGGCCGAGGGCATTGAGGGGGTGCGGGTCACCATCGGGGGCATGGACCTGCTCTACCTGGCGGGCATGACCATCCGGGACGCTGGCGAGGGGCTTGCCGAGGCGACCTACGGGATGTTCCACGAGGCTTCGACTGCCCTCGATGCCCTGGGCGCCGGCTATGCTGATGTGGTCCGCACCTGGATCTACCTGAGGGACATTCTGTCCTGGTACGACGAGTTCAACGAGGGCCGCACCCGCTTCTACCGCGGCCTCGTGCCGCCCCATGCCGATCACCCCTGGCCGCCCGCGAGCACGGGGATCGAGGTGTCGCCTCAAGGCGACGCCTGGGGCGCCATGGACCTCCTGGCCGTCACCGGACCCGGCAGGTCTGAGACGACTATCGAGGCGATCCAGAGTCCCGCGCAGCGCTCACCCGAAGTCTACGGCTCCTGCTTCTCCCGGGCATCCGTGCTGGAGTTCGGCGGCGTAGCTACGATGTACGTCTCGGGAACGGCGTCTATCGACCTCGCTGGGCAGTCCGTCTACCTGGATGACCTGGAGGCCCAGACGGAGTTCACCCTGGCCAACGTGGAGGCGCTCCTCATGTCCAAGGGGATGTCGCGTTCCAGCTTCCTCCCCTCCACCCTTTTCGTGAAGCCCGGCTGCGACCCGGCACGGGCTCGAGCCGTCGTCGAGAACTGGGACCCGCTCGCCGCGCAAGGAATATGGGTGAAGGCGGACGTCTGCCGCGGCGACCTTCTGTTCGAGGTCGACGGCGTGAGCGCGGTGGCCTGCTAGGCTTGCTTCGGCCCCGCTTCAGCCCGCGCCAGCGCCGTACGCAAGCGCCCCCCGCACTCCGCGAGCAGAGCTGCGGCCTCATCGGGCGTGAGGCCCTTCGCGGCGACTAGGCAGGCGGGCTTCAGCGCCCCGCGGCACGCCTCAATCGCCCGACGGGCTGTCATATCGGGAACGCCCGCGATCTCCGCAACGATGCTCAGAGCGCGAGCCCGGAGCTTCGCGTTGGTCGCCCGCATCTCGACCATCAGGTGGTCGTGCACCCTCCCGAGTTGGGTCATGACGCCGGTGCTCAACATGTTGAGCACCATCTTCTGGGCCGTCCCCGCCTTGAGGCGCGTGGAGCCCGAGAGGATCTCCGGGCCGGTCACCACCTCGATGGCGATCTCCGCCGCGCGCCCCGTCTCGCTCCCCTGAACACAGGCGACGCTCACCGTCAGCGCGCCGGCCTCGCGCGCATGAGCGAGGGCCCCGAGCACGTAGGGGGTCCGCCCACTGGCGGCGAGCCCAATGACCGCGTCCGTGCGGCGGACGCCGAGCGTGCTCGCATCGGTCGCGCCCGCCGCGGGGGAGTCCTCCACTCCCTCCGCGGCGCGCCGGAATGCCTCGGTGCCACCCGCCATGCGCGCCAGGACCATCGACTCGTCGGCGTCGAAGGTCGGCTGACACTCGGCGGCATCGAGCATCCCAAGCCTGCCGCTCGTCCCTGCGCCGAAGTAGATCATCCGGCCGCCGGCCCGAAGCCTCTCGGCGATGGCCTCGATGGCCGCGGCGATGGCCGGCGTCGCGGCCCGGACCGCCGGGATCACCTCGGCATCCACCTCGTTCATGAGCGTCACCAGGGCCAGCGGCGACAGTTCATCGAGCCCCTGGGCGCGCGGATGCCGTCCCTCGGTGGTCAGTTCGCGGATGGCGCCGGACATGTAGGTGTCCCCTCTCGGCGGACGGAGCGTTCGCGGCGTCTAGCCCGTCGCCTCGGGGAGAAGGACCACGAAGCGCGCGCCTCCACCTGGCGCGCTCTCCACCCACACTCGGCCCCCGCTCTGCTCAACGGCGTGCTTGACGATGCTCAGCCCGAGGCCCGTGCCGCCCAGCTCGCGTGAGCGTCCGCGGTCGAGCCTATAGAAGCGTTCGAAGATCCGCTCGCGAGCCCTCTCTGGGATGCCCGGGCCGGTATCCGTCACGGTGATGCGCACCCACCCGTCCCCCTCGCGGGCGGCCTGCAGCGTTACGCTGCCGCCATCGGGCGTGAACTTCACGGCATTGTCGACCAGGTTCACGAGGGCGGCGAGGATCTGCTGCTCCGAGCAGAGGGCGTGCAACCCTTCAGATGGCTCGCACGAAAGGCGAATCCCCTTGCGCCCGGCCAGAGGCTCCAGCCGTGCCGCCGCGGCCGACATGAGGTCCTTCACCGGCCTCGACCCGCGAGGCGCGGCGCCGCCAGGCATCTCATCGAGCTGTGAGAGGGTCAGCATGTCGTCCAGGACCGAGGTGAGGCGGCGCGTGTTCTCGAGGACGCGGCCAACGAAGCGCCGGCCCTCCTCCGGGTCCTCGATAGCGCCGCCCTCGAGCACCTCGGCAAGCGACTGGATGGCTGTAACGGGGGTGCGCAGCTCGTGGCTCGCGTTCGCCACGAACTCCTGGCGGACGCCGAGCAAGTGCTGCACCTCCGTTAGGTCACGCAGGGTGATGACTACGCCGTCCACGGTTCCGTCCGGTCCCATCAGGGGGGTGGCCACCGACGCGACGGATCGCTGGGACACTCCGACGGTGCTGGGCCCCTCGCTCAACGCCGTGCCGAGGCGCGCCGCTCGCCGCGCGAGATCGACGAGCTCGTGGCGAGGCACCGCCTCGGACAACAGGCGTCCCTGGGCGGCGGCGGAGTCGAGCCCGAGTAGCTCACCCGCTCGAGGGTTGATCAAGGCGATGCTCTCGTCATGATCGACGACGAGCACGCCGTCGGCGATCTGGCTGAGCACGGCTTCGAGTCGTGCCGCCGCGCTGCTGAGCTCCTCCATCGCCGCGGAGAGCTCACCCGCCATGGTGTTCAGGGCCTCGCCCAGCTCCCGTGTCTCATCGGCACTGCCCACCCAGGCGCGGGCGCTGAGATCGCCTCTACCCAGCCGCCTCGCCACCTCCACGAGGTCCTCCAGTGAGCCGGTCAGCGCCCGGACCGACCATACGGCGATCGCCGCGGCGAGGAGGGTCGCGAGGAGGACGCCGAGGAAGGTGGCTCCACGCACCGAGCGAGTCGCGCGCCGAACCTCGGCGAGGGAGAGAGCCAGGCGGATGGTCGGCTCCCCTGGTCCGCCCGATGTCGCCACATACATGGTCCGTATGCCCGTTGTGGGGCTTCTCCGCGCCGCGGAGCCGATGCCGTGAGCTCGGGCCGCCACGATCTCGGGGCGGCCGACGTGACTCTCCATGGCGCTGGCCTCCGCGTCGGACTCGGCGAGCACGCCACCGTCGGGCGCCACGACGGTAACGCGCAACTGGGCCGCGTCCGCGAACCGCTCCACCGTCTCGGCGAGGGGCTGGCCAGCTAGCTCCTCGATAGCGAGCCGCAGAAGGTCGCACTCTCGCGCCAGCCGGTCACGCACCTGATCCTCGAGATGGGCCTCGGTAGCCCCGCTCGCCAGGATCGCTACCGCCAGCCCGAGGGCGGCGATGAGCGCCACCTGAGCGACGGCGAGCCTGGCTCGGAGCGATAGACGCATCGGTTACTCCACGAAACGGTATCCCACGCCACGTACTGTGAGGAGCCGGCGAGGGTTGCTCGGATCCTCCTCGATCTTCTGGCGCACCCAGCGGACGTGGACATCGACGGTGCGGTGGTCGATGTACTCGCTTTCATCCCATGCCTGCTCCAGCAGCACCTGCCGGGTGAGGACTCGGCCAGCGTTGCGGACGAGGCACTCCAGCAGAGCGAACTCCCGGAGCGTCAGCTTCACCTCGCGGTCACCGACCGTCACGCGCCGCCGTGCACGATCGATCGCGACGTCACCCGCGGAGAGGGTCTCCTCCTCGGAGGGCCCAGGTGCCGTGACCCGACGAAGCACGCCGCGCACCCGCGCCACCAGTTCGCGCATCGAGAAGGGCTTGGTGACATAGTCGTCGGCGCCCAGTTCGAGCCCCGCCACTCGGTCGGCCTCCGCGGCCTTCGCGGTCAGCATGATCACGGGCGTCTCGGCCTTGCGCCGGATCGAGCGGAACACGCTGAACCCATCGAGCCCGGGCAGCATGAGGTCCAGGATCACGAGGTCTGGATGGATCGCGGCGAACTGCTCGATCCCCGCGCGCCCGTCCCGCGCCACCGTTGCCCGCAGACCCTCCTGCCGCAGGGCGTACGCCACGGCATCGGCGATGTCCGGATCATCCTCGATGATGAGGATCTCGTTAGGCACCGAGCTGCTCCCTCCGCCGATGGCGACATCGCCTCGGCTTCGCAACCGTGAAGATAGTGACCCTCCATTAAGAGACCATTAAGGTCTCCCCCCACAGGTCGCCTAAGCCCTAACCAGCCGCTAACCTACCGATAACCGCGCCATAACCTCACCAGGTGATCATCGCCTCATGTTCACAGTGACCATGACCAAATGGAGGAGAGATCTGATGAGGAAGCGCGTTGGCTTCACCCTGATCGAGCTGCTCGTCGTCATCGCTATCATTGCGATCCTGGCCGCCATCCTGTTCCCCGTCTTCGCGAAGGCCCGGGCGAAGGCGCGCCAGACCTCGTGCCTGAGCAACACGAGACAGATCGCGACCGCGTTCCTGCAGTACACCCAGGACTATGATGAGATGTGGCCCTCCAGCTACTACTACGTCAACAAGGTCCCCGGCGGCGCCGGCTCCAGCGCGAACGGCTATGTCCAGTGGAGTGGCATGATCCAGCCGTATGTGAAGAGCGAGCAGCTCTTCGTCTGCCCCGAGCACACCGCCCGCGGCTGGGCCCCGACCTGCTTCACCTATGACTGGATCCCCACTCCGCCCCCGGGGCAGACGCCCCTGCGGCAGCTCAACGACATGCAGGTGCGCCGCCTGAGCTACGTCGCGAATGAGGCCGTCCTGCCGCGGATGAAGTTCGATGCAATCCCCTGCCGGGTGATCCCCGACTCCATCGTCGAGCAGCCCGCTGCTACCATCGTCCTTGCCGAGTACACGAACAACATCCAGCAACTGCTCGACAGCTCGCCCACGGGCGGAGACGCGATCAAGTCCCACCGCCCCACCAACGCGGTGAGCGCGAACGGCGCGGTCTTCGATGGCGAGTCCTACGCCTCGGGCACGCCCGTCATCGCCCTGACGCCGGCGGAGTGCGCGAACGCCTTTGCGGCCTCCTACGCCAGTTCGGCCATGGGCCAGCACCACATCTGCTACATCAACCCCGAGATGCACAACGCGGGCGCCAACTACGTGCTCTGCGATGGGCATGCCAAGTGGTACCGGCTCGATAGCACCCTGAACCCCAATGCCTTCCTGTGGGGGAAACGGATGCACACATGCCCGGACAACCCCATGGTTCAGCGCCCCGACGGGACCGGTCCCGTCGATTAGCGAACGGTTTGCACCCCTGGAGAAGGGGCACGCCCGGAGGGCGGGGCGAGGAGCACCCGCCCTCCAAACGGCGCGACGCGACGCCGGCGCGATCAGGCCGGCGGGCTCGACCCAGATGGGCCGAGTCGTGAGCCCGAGGGCCGGAGAACCCTCGGGCGGAGCTAACGGGGTCCGGCGCCTCCGGCCTTGGCCAGGGGCGTCGGGCCCTCTGCTATCGGGAGGCTCCACGGGGTGAGGGAGGAGGCACGCTCGGAGATGCCGCGCAGACCGATGAGGGGTCCCCAGCCGGCCGGCGAGGTGAACCGTCCCAGCCGTGCACGCACCGGGGGGCTTGTGGCTCTGGGCCTTCTCTGCGCTGCGGCATGGCTGTCTGCCGGCGGGTATGCTCAGCTCCGCCGCACGCTCCACCCAGCAGGGCCGATGCTGGAATCCAAGAGCCCCGATCAGCCCTACCTCCGCGAACGCTATGATCGCATCCGGGAGGGCATGACCCTCGCCGAGGTGAGGCGGATCATGGGCGGCCACGGCGAGATGGTCTCGGCGCTCCACACGGCGGCCGTTCCCGGAGTTCGCGCTCCCATCGATACGACGATGGTCAAGTGGGAGAACCCCGACGGAGGGAACTGCCACGTCATGTTTCAGAACGGCGTCGTGGTCAGTCGAGCACAGGTCGGACTCCCCTAGCGCTGGGTGTCGGCAGCCGGCCCGCCTTGCTAGGGCCCCGAGCACAACGTACAATCGGTGAAGTCCGCGCGCCTGGGGCTGACGAGGGGGCACGTTGCGCGGGCGGCGGCCTCTCCTAGTCCCTCTCGACCTCCCCCTTGGCGCAGGGAGGGCTACCGATGACTGGACCGCGAACGGGCACGAGGCACGGTGCGCTAGCTCTGGCTCTGATCATGGGGCTGCTAACCGCCGCGATCCTGGCGGGTTGCGCGGGCGGGGCCGCGCCCACGAGCGCATGGGACGTTCCCACCACTCCCCTTGGACCCGACGAGGGGGCCTCGCCCCAGTACGATGTCCGGTCCGATCCCTGGGCCAAGCCCGCCCCCACGGTAACCGTCGCCATCGACCTGCCCCAAGCCGCCCGGGAGTCCCTCGACCTGGTGACCGTGACGGGTAGGCGGAGCCTGGCGAACGGCCCGGCCGTGTCGATCCCCGTGACCGGCTCCGACGGCGGCATCCTCGGCATCCTCGTCACCCGGTCCGACGCCAGGGCCGTGGCCGTCGCCTACATCCCACCCGCGACCGACGGCGCCGAGCGGACCCTCTCCGCACGGGAGATCACCCTCGGCAGCGTCTACATCAGCCCCACCGTGCTCCTCGCCGCGGGATCCGAGCGCGGCAGCATCCTGGCCGCCGCGAGCGAGTCCCCGGAGATGGCTCCCCTCGTGGCGGAGACCGACCGGATCCTCGCCTCCCAGCCCACGGGCTACCTGGAGGCGGTTGTCGCCTCCGGCGGGTTCCGGAAGGCCACGGAGCTATCCGTTGCCTCCAGCCGCGCGGTGGCGCGCACCCGGGCCGATATCGGGACCGGACTCGTCCCCCGCATAGAGGACCTGCCAGGCCAGGACCTCAACCTGGTCAACCCCAGGCTCACGACCTACGGCTACCGCATCCAGCGGGCGAGTGGCGCGATCCTGCGGGACGGTGTGCTCTACGGGCGAGCGAACTACTTCGACGCGGTTCCTCGGTGGCCGTACCTTGTTCGTAGCGAGCCGGTCCGAGAGGCCCTCACCTTGGCCGATGGCCGCTACGCCATCAGCTTCTACAAGGGCATGGGGGCGAGCGTGCCGGAGTCGGACATGCCCTACCCCGAGACGCCGTGGGGCAAGGCCTCCCTCGTCAACACCCTCAACCTGACGACGGTGGTCTCCGACGCCCTGGGCTTCTTCCCGGACAGCGACCCCGAGATCGAGGAGTGGAACCGCCGAGTGGAGGACGTCCTGGAGGCCCTCGGCGAGGAGGCCGACCCGCGCGGCCTCAAGGCGAACCTCGAGCAGATGCAGCTCTCCAGCCTCATCCTCGCGATCCTGGACTACTCCCTGGGCGTCGACCTCACGGACCTGCTCCTCGACCTCACGAGCGGCATCGAGGACGCGGGCGTTGCCGAGGACTTCTTCGAGTTGATGCGTGACGTCTACGCCATCACCAACCAGGTGTACCTCGCTGTTCAGTTCGTGTACACGGACCTGGGGTTCATCTACGACCTGCTGGGCGCGCCCGGATCGGTCACCTATGAGGTGAGCTCCGCGCGCGGGGTGCTCACGGAGGTGACCGGCGAGTGAACGGCGGCCGCTCTGGGATGGCTCGATATGGGACTGCAATGGTGCTCCTGGTGGGGGCCATCGTCCTCGGGACGTCGTGCACCGCCCCCTTCAACATCGACGTCGGCGGCGTGGAGGGCGTGAAGCTGGGCGATGGCGGCCCCTCTACCGCGCGCGTGCTCCAGCTCGAACAGCGCATGCACGACCTGGTGCGCCAGTCGCGGCAGGAGGCTGGGCTGAAGGCCCTGGCCATCCGGTTCGATGTGTGCGAGGTGGCCCGATCCCACTCCGACGCGATGCTCAAGGGCCGTTTCTTCGACCACGAGGACCTGGCGGGGCGCGACGAGGCCGAAAGGCTCCAGCGGCAAGGCATCCAGTTCGACCGGGTCGACGAGGTGATCGGGTTCGTGGTGGCGCGCGACGGGATCACCATGTCCGACCTCGACGCGATCCATGCCAAGCTCGTCTCCCAGGATAGCCCCGACACCCGGGCGATCATCCTCGACCCGAAGTGGACGGACGTCGGGTACGGCGTGGCCGTGTCCGATGGCGACAACACCGTCTACGTCACGGGGGTCTTCCTGGAGTATCCGGACCGGGCCATCGGCGTGAAGTCGGGCGACATCAGCGAACCTCCCGCATAGGCCAGTCGTCATATACCCGTCATGGTCAACCCACAGGCGGTGGACAACCTAGCGGGCGGGATCGAGCTGGCCTTCGGAGAGTACCGGCTTCGGCGGCGCCAGGTCGCCATGGGCTCGGTCTTCGAGATCATCCTCGACGGCGACCGGGACGAGGTGGAGCTGCGGGCACTGATCGAGTCCGCCTTCGCCGAGGTCGTCGAGCCCCTGGAGATGCAGCTCAGCCACTACCGGTCGGGGAGCGAGATCTCGTGGATCAACGAGAACGCCCACAGGGAGCCGGTGCGGGTCGAGCCCCGCCTCTTCGACCTCCTCAGGGAGTGCGCGGCGCTGACGTCGATGACCCACGGCGCCTTCGACGTGACGATCGGCCCCCTCGTGCGATGCTGGGGCTTCCACCGCAAAGGAGGACGAGTGCCGCCGGCGGAGGAGCTAGCGGAGGTTCGCGAGCGCGTGGGCATGGAGCATGTCGTGCTCGACGCCCAGACGGGCACCGTGGCCTTCGACCGCGAGGGGATCGAGCTGAACCTCGGCGGCGTCGGCAAGGGCTATGTCGTGGATCGGGTCGTGGAGTATCTCGCGCGCTATGGGGCTCACTGCGCCTTGGTGGAGTCCGGAGGGAGCACCGTCTACGGGATGGGCGTGCCGCCCATCAGCGATGGCGGGTGGCATGTGGGCGTCCGACCGGCCGGCGCCGAGGGGGAACGGATCGGCTCCCTGCACCTCGCGGACGCCGCCCTATCGACCTCGGGCGACTTCCGGCAGCACTTTGTGGAGGGCGGGGTAAGGTATGGGCATATCATCGATCCCCGGACGGGCTGGCCAGCGCGAGGTGTGCGCGCCGCCTGCTCGGTGACGGCCTCGGGCACGCGCGCCGACGCTCTCTCGACGGCTTTTGTGGTGCTTGGTACCGAGGATACGGAGTCCCTCTGCTCGAAATACGGCGAACGTGCTCTACTGATGAGCTTGAACGCGGAGAACGAACCCGAGACGCGTCAGTTCGGGCAGCCGATTCTGGAACAGGCTCGGTCAATGGGCGGCATCAGCTAATCGCGCTCCGGTGGTGAGCGCCGATGTGTCGGACCCGCGAGGCCGGGATGGAAAACGGAGGAGAGTCGTAGACATGACCAACCAAACGGGACTGGACCGCAGGCAGTTCCTCAAGACGGCCGCAACCATCGCGGTAGGCGCCCATGTCGTCACCCAATCGGCACGGGCGCAGGATGGCGAGCGGATGCGGATGGCGCTCCTCGGGTGCGGCGGGCAGGGCACCGTCCTGCTCACGAACGCCTTGCGCGTGCCCGAGATCGAATGGGTCGCTACGTGCGACATCGTGGAGGAGGCGGCCCAGGCCGCCGCGGCCCGGGTGGGCGAGGGCTGCCAGGCCTTCACCCGCTACGAGGATGTGCTGGCGAACGTGGAGCTGGATGCCGTCGCCATCGCGACCCCTCTCCACTGGCATGCCCCCATGGCCATCGCCGCCTTCCAGTCGGGCCTCCATGTCTTCTGTGAGAAGTGCATGGCGTACACCGTCGATGACTGCAAGGACATGATCCGGGCCCAGATGTCCGCGAACAAGATCCTCCAGGTGGGCCATCACCTCCGGTACCACCCCCTCTACTGGCACGCGAAGCGCGGCTTCATCGACGCGGGCCTGCTCGGCGACATCACGTCCATCTACGGCCAGTGGAACCGGAACAACTCGTGGCGCCGCCCCGTGAACGTCGCGGGCGACTACACCGAGTGGGGCTACCCCGACGCCGAGCATCTCGTCAACTGGCGGCTCTACAAGGAGTACTCGGGCGGCCTGATGACCGAGCTCGCCAGCCACCAGATCGACGTCGTCACATGGATGATCGGCAAGACCCCCATCGCGGTCCAAGCCATGGGCGGCGTGGACTACTACGATGACGGCCGCACCGTGCCCGACAACGTGCACGTGACCTTCGCCTACCCCGACGGCGTCAAGTTCGACTACATCTCGGGCACCACGAACGCCTTCTCCATCTTCGGCAGCCAGTGCCACGAGGTCATCAAAGGCACCAAGGGCACCTTGGTCATGTGCCACCTGAACCCGGGGCCCACGGACAGCGCCGGCTGGTTCTTCCCCGAGGAGGGCACCCAGCGGGAGATCTGGATGGACATGGCTCACAAGGTCGACATCGGCGGCCACGAGGCGATCGTCCTCGATGCCACGATCACCGAGGGCCCGCCCCTGGCGGGGCAACCCATCAGCACCCTCATCGACGGTGAGGGTCATCTCGCCAAGATGACTTACCAGCTTGAGTTCGAGGAGTTCGTGATCTCCTGCCGCGAGATGAAGCTCCCGAGCTGCGACGGCCTCACCGGGCTGAAGAGCGCCGCGGACGCCATCCTCGCCAACCAGGCCATCGAGACGGGCGAGACGATCCCCTTCCCCGAGGACCTCTACACGATCACGATGTAGCCCAGAGCGCACGCCGATTCCCCCTCCGCGTGGAGGGGGAATCGGTCCGCGTGAGGTCCTGGGTTCTTGACGACCGCCGCTCTGAGCGACTATAGTTCTGGGCCGTCGACATGCCGAAGTGGCGGAATTGGCAGACGCGCTGGATTCAGGTTCCAGTGGGGGCAACCCCGTGGAGGTTCAAGTCCTCTCTTCGGCACCATCCTGCAGCCTCCGAGCGCCCCGCATGGGGCGCTTACGCTTTGGCTCACTCGACTCACGGCATCCACCGCGGCCTTCCGGTCCACGGCCAGCGGGCGTATACTCAGGGCAGCGCAAGCTGGGCTCGGCGCCCGGTTCCGTAGGAGGTCGACGATGAGCATCTCCAAGTCGGCAATGGTGATCCTTCTGGCCCTATCGATAGCGGCCTTTGCGACCGCTCAGGAGCCGCCGTCCGTGTCCCTTGACGACGACCTGCCCGTGGGCGGCCCAGTGAAGCCGGGCACCATCGAGCCTGCCGAAGGCTCCGCGACGGAGCCTCTTCCCGAGCTGGCGCCCGAGGCCTCGATGGCCCCCGACCCTGCCGCGGCGCCGGCAGTGCCGGAGGCGGACCCGCCCGCGGCCCCCGAGGAGCCGGCATCGCCCGAGATGGCCTACACGGGGTTCGAGATGGTGCCCTGGATGCTAGGCTCCGCCGTCATCTTGGCCATGGGCGTGGCGCTGCTCTACTGGTCCAAGCGCGCCTACCGGCGGAGCTAGACCGCCCGGTCGAAGCCCGGACGTGACTCGCCGCCTCGACCCCGTCCGCCTGGGCCGCATGTCCTGGGCCGCGGCCTGGGACATCCAGACCGCCGCCCACGCCGCCGTGGTCGCGGGTGGCCCGGACCGTCTCCTTCTCGTCGAGCATCCCCCCACCATAACCTTGGGTCGGTCCACTCGGCCCGAGGACCTGCCCGTGCCCGAGGCCGACCTCCGCGCCCGAGGCTTCGAGGTGGTCCGGGTGTCCCGCGGCGGATCGGTGACCTACCATGGGCCAGGGCAACTGGTGGGGTACCCCATCGTGAGCCTGCGGCGCCTCGGCATGGGCCTTCACCAGTACGTGGAGGCGTTGGAGGAGGCCCTCATCGACGCGATGGGAGAGTTCCGCGTCGAGGGGTACGTGCGCCCCGGCATGACCGGGGTGTGGACGGATCAGGGGAAGGTCGCCGCCATCGGTATCCACGTGAAGGCGGGGGCGACGCTGCACGGCTTCTGCCTGAACGTGTCGCCGGATCTGACGGTGTATGAGCAGTTCGTGCCCTGTGGGCTCTCGGGGGAGCGGGTCACGAGCCTCCACGCCCTCGGCGTCCCGGCGAGTGTGCGGGAGGTGCAGGAACCGGTCGCGGCCCACGTGGCGAGGGTGCTCGCCGACGCGGCCTGCGCCTGAGGGGGCCTCCCCCTCCCGTTGCCACCGTGGGCGACGCGGGGAGGGGGAGGGTGACTCGCTACTCCTCGTCCTTCGCCTGCAGCTTCTGGGCCTGGGCGACGCCACCGATGGAGAGCCCCAGGCCAAGCTCCCACCGCAGGATGGGGTGCGGCCGGCCCGTCTCCGACTCGCGCTTGGCGATGTACGCCTGCATCCGCTTCTGGAGCGCGTCCGCGATCTCCGGCTCCTGATCGATCACGTTCCGGTTCTCCTCGGGATCCTTGATCAGGTTGTAGAGCTCGCGCGGCGGGAACCCGTGGAAGTCCGGCTCCAGAGCCTCGATGTACTTCCACTCCTGGGTGCGGACGCCGTGCTTGCGCATCCACGTGCACTCGGTGATGAAGATCTCGTTGTAGTTGGCCACGCGCTCGCCCCGCATGAGCTCCCAGAGGTTCTTGCCATCGAACCGGTGGGGCGTCTCCAGCCCGATGAGGTCCAGCAGAGAGGGGACGATATCGTAAAGGGTGCACATGCCGCGCACCCGCTTGCCCTCGGGCAGATGCCCCGGCCAGTTCCAGATGAGGGGCACCACGAGGGTCGGGTCATACATGCTGTGGTGGTCGAACCAGCACCCATGGTCGTAGAGGGTCTCGCCATGGTCGGCCGTGATCACGATCAGAGTGTCCTCCGCGACGCCCAGTCGCTCGAGCTTGGTCAGCAGTTGGGCGATGCACACGTCCATGTAAGCGATCTCGCCGTCGTACTGGGCGATGACCCAGTCCTTATCGGTGATGCCGGGTGGCATCCACGACTTGAAGTACTCGGCGAAGGGCTTGAAATCCCACACGGGCTGCATCGAGTCATTGCCCGGGGCGCACTCGTCGCCCTGGTAGAACATGCGGTCGAAGGGCTCGGGCGGGAGGTACGGTGAATGGGGGTCCATGTGCCGCAGGAAAAGCAGCCAGGGCTCGTCGCCCGCAGCGAGGCGCTCGAGGATCGGCAGCGCCACGGCGTTGAGCTCCTCGGCCTTCCGGAGCGGCCGGCTGTCCCATCCGCCCCATCCGCCGGCGAAGCCGTGGTATTGGTCGAAGCCCTTGCACAGGCGGTCGTCAAGGCCGATGCTCTCGCAGACGTAGCCAGCCGCCTTGAGGATCTCCGGGAGGGTCGCCACCTCGTCCATGATCGGCCCAGGCTCACGGAGCGAGACGCGGTCGGTGCCGAACACATCCAGTCCCGTCAGCATGTTCGCGTAGCCAGGAGTGGTGGGGATATGCGGGCTGAAGGCATCCTCGAACAGGACGCCCCCGGCGGCGAGCTTGTCCAGGTGAGGCGAGGTCAGGCGGGGATACCCGTACCCCGACATGTGATCACGCCGTAGGCTGTCGATACCAAAGAACAGGATGTTCGGACGACTGCTGTTAGCCACTCGAAGCGCTCCTTACGGCCCAGTGATGGGCGTCTCCAGGTTTGGCAAGCGTGGGGGGTTGTTCACCGATGAGGGGGGTGGCCCCTCTACTGTCATCGCGGGCTCTTGCGGCCCATAGGCTTAGGGCCGTACACAACAAAACACCCACCAACCCCCTCCTGCTCTGGCAGGTCACTGAAACGCCATGCGGTCGCCGCGCGCGCGGCTGGATCCTACAGAGTGACAACGGGCCGCCGTTTCACACGATCACAGACAAGCCGTGTCGCTGGAGAAGGGGAATCGGCGACCTGTAGAGGAGTCATCTCCGCAGGATGAGCCCACGATACCAGCCGCGGAGCACAGGTGTCAATGATGACTGCGGCCGGCGCCACCGAAGTACCGGGTGACGCAGACCGAAGGGCTCGATGAGGTGACTTCCGTGGAGATCATCAACCGTGACGCGTGTCCGCCCTTTATCACCAAGGACACATCCGAGATCCGGGAGATCATGGCCTACCGCAACTCGTCCTGCGAGCGCATGAGCCTAGCCGAGGCGACCCTCTACCCGGGCCGGCACACCGAGGCCCATCGGCACCCAAGGGCCGAGGAAGTCTACTACGTGCTCCAGGGGCGCGGACGGATGCGGGTAGGCGATGAGGTGCGAGACATCGAGGGGGGCGACGCGATCCTGCTCCCGCCGGGAACCCTGCACCAGACGTGGAACACGGACGAAGAGCCTCTCGTGTTCCTGTGCCTCTGCGCCCCGGCCTATGAGCACGAGGACACGGTTATCGAGAGGGGCTAGGGGAGACCCTCGATCGAGGTGGAGGGGTCGGCCGGACCGTCCCCCGCGATCTTCTTGAGCCCCTTCGGGCTGCGCTCGTAGGCGGTGAAACCCGCGTCGGCCGCGCGGTCGTAGCTGAAGCTGGGGCTCGGCGAGTAGTGGTTGCAGGTGGAGAGCACCTTGCGGATGGCCGCTCCGCACTTCGGGCACTCCTTGAGGGCCCGCTCGCGTATGTTCTGCCTGATCTCGAAGCCTTGCGAGCAGTACTCGCACCCGCCCTCATCCGCGATGTACTCGTAGGTCGGCACTCTGTCCCACCTCGCGCCTTCGGTCAACTCGGCGGCCAGCAACGGCCGCGCACTACACCACTCACAGTCTACCACAGCCTCCGGGAGGCAGGACTGCGGGCGAGCCCCGAGAAAGGGAGAGCTGCCTCAGAAGGGGGGCCTACGCACCGTCTATGCTCCAAGATGCCCCCGAGATTCGCCCTGCCTACCGCGGGGACCAAACCGAGATCGCCCGCCTCCTCGCGATAACCGATCCGCCCCTCGGCGCGCGCATGGACTGCTGGCTAGCCGAGGGCCTCGTCGAGTTCGATGACCTGGTCGTCTGCAGCCTGGGACGCGAGATGACGGGCGTGGCATGCGCCCCCGTCCGCCCCCTCCACGTCGAGGGCGCGTGGCAGCCCTTCGGAGTCCTCTGCGCCCTCCACGTAGCCCCCGACATGCGCGGCCGGCGGCTCGGGCCGAGGATGCTCGAAACCCTCGTAGACCGCCACCGCGAGGCCCACTCGCGGGGAATGGTCGCCCGCATCTGGGGCGACTCGCTCGAGTACGTCGCGGCGATCCTCGAACGTCGCGGATTCGCGCCCCTGTGGCGATCCACGGTTATCGAGCTGACCGCCGACTACGGCAGCCGCCGGACCGCGCCCTACCGCGAGGTCGATTCCGAGGAGCGTCTAGCGGGCTGGAGGCGGTGGGCGACGAGCCGCTTCCCGTGCGACCGGGACCAGGTGGGGCCCCCCGACGCGGAGTGGCTACACGTGGAGGCCGATGAGGGCGAGCGGCTGCTCATGCGCTACCGCGAGGGGGTCCTCTACGATCCGCTGCCCCTGGACCCCATCGACTGTCGCCGCGCCGCCGTGACCGTGTTGGGGGTCTACCGCGCACTCTACCCCGAGCGCCAGACGGTGCGCTGGCGAACGGCCGAGAACAGCCCTTGGGCCGAGGCCCTGGGGCCTCAGACGAAGGTCCTCGACGAGACCGCCTCCGCCCTGTACCTCTTGGGTTACGACCGGGTCGTCGATGTGGAGAGCGCCGAGCCCGAGATGTACGGAGTATCGCTCTTCTAGCGCTCGCCCCGGAGAGGTTGGTACCGATGGCCCGTGGAGCCCTGACCGCCGTGATCGCTCTGCTCGCCCTGGCCCAGGCCGGGGCCGCTCCGTTGGAGTTCTCCCTAGTGGAGGCGCAGGTTCTCCAGGCTCGAGACGGGCTGCCCAACACCTTCGCCAAGCTGGAGGCCGGTGAGGAGGTGCGAGTGGCCTACCTGGGCGGCAGCATCACGGCAGCCCCCGGTTGGCGGCCCATGACAACCGAGTGGCTCCGGGAATCGTACCCCCGGGCCCAGATCGTCGAGATCGACGCGGCAATCGGTGGCACGGGCTCACCCCTCGGCGTCTTCCGCCTCGGGCAGGATGTCCTGCGGCACGATCCCGACCTGCTATTCGTGGAGTTCGCCGTGAACGACAGCGGCCAGGATCCCCTCGTCATCTGGAGGGCGATGGAGGGCATCATCCGACAGGCATGGCGCGCCGATCCGGCCATGGACATCTGCTTCGTATACACCATCACCGCGAGCATCGCGCCGGCGCTGCGTGAGGGCCTCTGCCCCTCGGCCGCCTCGGCCGACGAGTACCTCGCCGCGCACTACGGGATCCCCTCCATCAACGTGGCCCTCCCCATTGTCCAGGCCGAGGCGCGAGGCGAGTTGGTCATCGCGCCCTCCGGGGACGCGCCCGAAGACGCCATGGTGTTCGCCGATGACGGTGTCCACCCCACGATGGAGGGCCACCGGCTCTATGCCGACACGGTGGCGGGGTCACTGACGGCCCTGAGGGGGGTGGGCGCCCCGGGTCCCCGGGAGCTGCCCCCGCCCATGGTCGAGGATAACTGGGAGGGCGCACGGCTGGCGCCAATCGAGCCCTGGATGCTCTCCACGGGCTGGACGCGCCTGGGGGAGGGCGACGACGTGGCCCCCCACTTCGTGAAGCAGATGCCCGAGATGTGGGAGGCCGCCACGCCCGGTGAGTCTCTCTCCTTCCGCTTCCAGGGGACCACGGTGGGCCTCTATGACATCGTCGGGCCGGATGGCGGGCAGGTGTGGGCTCGGATCGACGGGCAGGAGAGTGGCCCCATCCCGCGCTTCGACAGCTTCTGCAGCTACCACCGGCTGAACACCCTGGAACTGGCCAGCGGCCTGCCCGACGGGGTGCACACCATCGAGGTCACACTCGACGCCGAACAGCCCGACCGCAGCAGCGTCACGGATCAGACGCGCAACGAGCCGGGCTTCGACCCGGCACGCTACGATGGCACCGTGCTCCGGGTCGGCGCCATCATGCTGATCGGTGAGATCCTCCCGCCGGAGTGAGGCCGGGGCGGCGAGCGCCTACCCGCACGCGGCCTCGATGATCCTCACCATGGCATCCTCGACCTCCTGGGCGATGGGCCCAAGCTCCGGCTGCCCGAAGAGGCCCAGGAGCAGGGTCGGCCGCAGCATGGTCACCTGAGGGACGCCGTCCTCCTCATAGACAGCGATACGGCACGGAAGGGCGTTGGCGATGGACACGTCCCGATCGAGCACCTTCTTGGCCTGGAAGGGGTCGCACACCTCGAACACCCGGCACTCGCGGCCCAGGTCCAACTCCTTCGCCGCGAGCTTCTCCCGCAGGTCGTGCACCGCCAACACGCCGAAGCCGTTCCGAGCGGCCGCCTCGCGCAGCCGGGTCTCGGTCTCCTCGATAGAGCCTGTCGCTGTACGCTTGTAGAGCATCTTCACTGCCCTCCTAACGGAAGCGGCGCATGGGCCCATTGAGGAACTCGGGGCGCCCTGCGCGGTCGGATGTGGGAGCGTTCTCGATCTGGAAGACCGCTACCCGGTCGACGATCACCGGCACATGGCTGGGCCAGTAGACGCGGCTCTCCATGAGGCTCGGCGAGCCCGGCCAGTCCACCTCGGTACTGACCCATCGCCACTCCTTCGTCGATAGGGCGGAGGCGGCGATGGGACGGTCGCCGATCGGCGCCCCGAGCCCCGCGTAGCCGCCTGTGTTGACATCCAAGGATACGGCCACCGGATCCCCGGCGGGCGGCTCCTCGGCGAGCCGCATCCGGTACGCCACATGGTAGCGGCCGGGCGGCATCTCCACATAGGGCCCGCACACGATGTGGCCGCCCGTCTCGCCCGGGTCGGGCGACCGCCACGCTGTGCCGCCATGGGCATCCTCTCTCGCCAGCGGCTTGCCCACGGCATGGCTCAGGCCCGACATGCCCCACAGGCCCGCGAGTCGCACCGCGGACGCGTCGCCTCGGTACGGCACGGCGCACACCGTCACGGGGTACACGGTGGTCCGAGCGTCCGTCGCCACGGTGAAGGCGCCGTCACCGATCCCCGCGCCCCGGGGCAGAGCCAGCATGAGGTCGGGGATGGTCTCCTGGCCCAACGCGGGGACCTCGATGGAGGCCGCGAAGACCGCGCCAGTCCCCTGCCAGGTAAGCTCAGCGCCCATCGCCTGGTCGTTCGGGTTGATGAGCTCGGCGTCGATGCGGGTCGGCACGCCCTCCAGCCCGGCCCACTCCAGCCGCGAGTTGATGCCGCCCGCGGAGAAGAGCAGGCGGCCCTGGGCCCACTGGCGGAAGCCAGCCACGGCAGTATCCAGGCGGCAGATCTCGAAACGCTCGGGGTCCAGGCTCTCGGCGACCTCCCTGTGGACCATCACGTGCCGGTCGTAGCTGTGCAGATCCGCGTAGACGAGGATCACGAAGGGGGGCGTGTGGGCGTTCGCGATCTGCTCGATCCGCTCCGTCACCCAAGCGACGGCCTGGGCGCGCTTGGCGTCATCGCGGAAGGCCCGGTTGTAGTGCGGCCCCTCGGGGGTGGACGCGTGCTGCCAGTACAGGAGCCCGTGGTCGATGACGGGCAGCGGCGGGCTGGGCATGGTCATGTTCGCCGTGCCGCCGTTGTTCGACAGCGACAGCGGCCGTGTCGCGTCGCCATACACTATCCGGGCCTGGGCCGAGCGGGCGCCCCAGAGGTCGATGGTCGAGACGTCGGCGCGCTCGCAGTGCTCGGCCGTGAGTCGGGCGAACTGGGCCACATTGGGCATGTGATCGGGATAGCAGTAGCCCGCGCCCGAGCAGCCGGCGAAGAAGCAGTCGTTGTCCGTGGCGGTCCGGTAGTAGTAGTCGAGCATGGCCGGGAAGCGCTCAGCCATGAGGGGATTGATCCCCCAGTTGAAGGGGATCGAGCCCCGGTCGGGATCGAACCAGCTGCCCATGAAGAAGGGCAGCGGACCCTTCATCGTGTCGCCCTCGCTGAGCATGAAGACGACCTGGTACTTCTCAGGGTCGATCTCGGCCGTCTCCACGGTGACGGCGCCCCGCTGCCGGAAGGCCCCGCCCCGGTAGGGCGCCTTGGCGTGGAACGTCCAGTTGAAGCCGAAGTGGAAGGAGAAGTGGCCGTGCTCCGAGATCAACTTACACCAGAGGTCCTCGGGCTCGCCGTAACCATTGATCTCCGCCGGCGCCTCGAGCGCGGCGAGGATCCGCCGGTACATGGCCGCATGTTCGGGGCTGCCCCCCACGGGGGCGTCGCCGTAGGAGGGCTTGACCTCCGCCATGGGGGTGAGGTTGAAGACGAAGCCACGGTTGGCGACCTGCCAGTCGAAGCCGGTCATGCTGCACAGCCCTGTGACCACGCCATCGCAGACGCCATCCACGGCGTGGGCCAGGCGGCGGTTGCAGCGCGGCATGACCTCGTCCAGGGCCCAGTCGTAGGCCGCCAGGGTGCTCTCGAAGCGGCCGCGCAGGTCGTGGATCACCGGGAGGCCCAGCCCCTCCGCCATCTCCGGGTCCGCCACGGGCAGCAGGTCCTCGATCCCCGCGATCGTCACGGCGACGTAACGGGTGCCATCCATCGCGGCGTCGTAGACTACCAAGCCCTTGGCCGCCGAGGCGTACCGCTCGAGCACCTCACGCAGTGAGCCGAGCACGACGGGCTGGGGAAGGCCGTAGTCCGCGGCGTAGATCTCCAGCCACTCATCATCGGGGCGGCCCAGGAACAGGGCCGCGGAATCGCGGTTGACGAGGCCCTGGAGGCACTCCGCCGTCGTGCGCTCCTCCCAGTTGAGGGCATGGGGATCGAAGACGCAGACGGGGTTGCCGTACTGACTCACGGTGGCCGTCGCGGTGAGTAACAGGGTCGCGAGCATGGAGGTGGCTTCCTCACATTCGATGGGGTAGCCCATAGGTTAGCCATGCCCCACCGCATCCCTCCCTCACGCGGAAGGCGCCCGACGCGTTACCCATGTGGCCACCGCGTTCCGCCCGGAATAGGCTCGGTGGCAACATCCCTCGAATCCCGTAAACCGTTGGGGCCCAAGGCTTAGAGGCTGCACAGGAGGGTCTGTGTGTACTATGTTACCACTGTTCCGAGGTACTATACATACGTTAGGGCGCCCCCCGTGCGTCCCCGAGACGGCATGTACAACAATAGGGGGGTATCGTTTCCAGCGGCAACACCGGCAACATGGCAACACGGGCCCAGGCGCGTGAGGGTCCATAGTCTCGGGGCCGAAGGAGGAGTTGCCCCCTCCCTCCCGTGAAGTAGTACGATAATGACGAATCGGAGGTGGGCACGATGTCGGAATCCCGGTGGGTTCGGCTCGAATCGCTCTCTGGGTGTGGGCCGGGGTCGGGGCGGTCGGCCTGGTTCGTGCCCTCTGTCTCGTCCGCCCTCTCCTCCTCGAACAAGGCCGGGCTTCAATCATGCCGGCTGAGCCCACGGAAGGGGCGAGCCCGCGTGAGAGCTGGGGACGGTGACCCGCCGCGATGACGACGCTCCTCGCACTGTGCGTCATGGCACTGCTACAGACGAGTTTCGAGCACGACAGCCTTATCGCGAACGGCTCGGGGCAATGGCCGATGGTAGGCGAGGCTCATCCGGGTTGGCAGTCGTGGGGCGGCGGTCGCCGTACCGAGCCAGGCCTTGATGACGAGGGTCTGATCGTTCGGATAGATGGCGCAGAGCCAGGCGCGGAGTGCGGCTACCTGAGCACCCCCTTCTGGGCGGCAAGGGGAGCGCTGTACATGGCGGGCGCTCGCGTACGTGCGACCGATCTGGCTGGGGAGGCTCATGTCGCCATCTCGTGGCACGCCGCCGACCACAGGTGGCTATGCAACACCGACGATGGCGTCCGAATCACGGGTACCTCGGACTGGGTAGACCTGGTGGTGGGCGACTATCCTCCCGAGGACGCGGCGTACGGGCGGCTGGCCTTGCGCTGCGACGGGCTCGCGGGTTCGGCTGGCTTCTGCGAGGCCTGGGTCCGCGTCTCACAGCCCGAACGCAGCGTCCTGATGCCCGTTCCAGGCGGCGATCCCGGCGAGGCGCGCTACCTGCTGACCCCCGGCGTCTGCGTCACCCCATCGGAGTACCATCCCAGGGGCGGTACCGTCCTGGAGACGACCAACGGAGGGCAGAGGACCACCGTGCTGCCCCCCGCCGCGTCCGGCATGGTGGGGGTGATCGAGAAGGCGTTCAGTGCGGCGCCGACTGAAGCGGAGACAGTGGACACAGACCGCCTCGCTTTGGCTGTCGCTATGTCTTTCCTATCTGCTTCGCGGTGGCTAGTCCCCCCGCAGTTCGATCTGGCCGTCAGTGAGATGTTCGGCGCCCGCGCGACCTTCTGCAGAGTAGTGGCTGCCGCTCACCCCCTACTCGATCATGTAGAAGACAAGCGCGAGGCTGCCCTCCTGGCCTACCTGTCTGACCTCTGGTCAGCGCAGGACCCCTCCGAGCTGCACCAACGATCATATGACCTGGTGGACGCCTACGGCGGGACGGACGTCCGCTCCGATCAGATCATCTGGCTACAGGGAACGGCCCAGCAGCGGGCCGAGCAGTCGCGCCATGATCGCGAGCTCACGGCGATCACTGAGGAGTTGGCGACGGCCGACCTGGCCGGCAGCAGGCGCCTGCTGTTGGCGCGCGCCCGCCTCAACCTGGACGCCGAGAGACCCGGTCTCGCACTTGCCGACGCCCAGCGCGTGTTGGGCAGCTACCCCGAGGGACGCCCCGTCCCAGCGCTGGTCTATGTCACGCTGGCGCAGGCTGCCCTCGCCGCGGGAGACCCCCTTGCCGCCAAGGGCTGGGCGGAGACGGGGGCCAGCGTGGCATCGGGCGGAGGATACATGGCCCGCCTGGCGTACCTAGCTTGGCAGTGCGATGTCGCCGCCGGCGCCGCAGGCGTCAGCGTTGCCGTCATCGAGGGTCTGCCTGCGCACCGCGTTGGAGGCTGGGCGGGCCGTTTCGGGTCGGCGGGCGCCCTGCTCTGCGGGCCCGAAGGGGGCGTGTGGGCAGACGGGTGCTTGGCCGACCGGCCCGACGACCAGCCGGTAGCAGTCAGGACGGCGACCCCCGGCACGTCCGCTCGTACCCAGTGCACCGCATTCCCTGCCGAGCAACCGGACGCGCCGTTTTATCCCCCTGGTCTGTGCGCGTCAGACTCCTACTGGGACGACAGGGGCGAGATCTACGGAGACGCGCTCGCGGGCCCGGACCTGCTGATAGATGTCAAGGTTCCGCCGGGCGTCCACACGGTGGCCGTGCTCACGGGTGAGTACGCCATGGAGGTCACTCTGATCGA
>MTKW01004843.1_pt1 | contig 86606 bp, 77 predicted proteins | sample 1042761 | NCBI WGS metagenome assembly MTKW01 (sample SAMN06205366, study PRJNA360243) | anaerobic digester metagenome | biome: Wastewater treatment plant; feature: Anaerobic digester sludge; material: sludge; isolation source: anaerobic digester fed with sludge from wastewater treatment plant ... | reverse complement strand
AATCCGGAACAAACCCCGGGAAACCAACGGGTAATCGCTGCCATAGGTGCATTTGATGGACTGCATCGGGGGCACAAAGAACTTTTCAAGACAGCTCTTAAGATTAAAGATAAAACCGGTTTACCTGTGGTTGCAGTTACTTTTCAGCCCCATCCCAAGAGCCTTATCAAGTCATGCCGTGAGTACACTGCTTTGCTTACTACGGAGCAAGAGAAGAAAATGCTTCTGGAAAACATGGGAATAGACTACTTTTGGGCAATACCTTTTACAGTAGATGTATCCAGGCTTTCTCCGAGGGAATTCATCAGACATTACCTTTGTACCCTGGTCAGAGCACAACATCTTGTATGCGGGTTTAACTTTACCTTCGGATACCGTGGCCAGGGGACCCCTAAATTCCTGGAAGAGATCGGGGTTGATATGGGGTTCAAAGTAACAGTTGTTCCGCCGTTTACAGTGCATGGTGAATTGGTTTCAAGTACCAGGATACGGCAATTATTGGCNNCAAGGGAAGTGAGGTTAGGCCTGCTGTAGCCAATGTTGGGGTGAGGCCTACCTTCGGGGGGAGCAGGACCAGGGTAGAAGTACATATTCCAGGATTCTCGGGTGAATTATATGGAGGAAGTATGCAAGTGTTCTTTATGAAGTATATTAGGGGAGAACGAAAATTCAGCAGTAGAGAGCTTCTGAGAAATCAGATAGAAGCGGATATAAAGACTGCTCTATCGGTTCTCGGCCCCCTTGGCGTGGAATTCCCTGGCAGGGATTCATTTACACTCATAGGAGCTTATGATAGAATCTCTCATGCAAATCTACCTTGAAACTCGGCCCGGCGTACCTCCGGCGCTGTGCTGGGTTCAAGGCATAGTCATCAAATTTGGAGGTGTTCTCAATTGACTCTTGAGACTGCAAGAAAGAAAGCCATTATTGATCAATTCAAACGCCACGAAAACGATACCGGTTCTCCGGAAGTTCAGATTGCTCTTTTAACAAAAAGAATTGCTTACCTAACAGAGCATCTTAAGGTTCACAAGAAAGACCACCACAGCCGAAGAGGACTTTTGAAGATGGTCGGTCAGCGCCGTGCCCTTTTGAATTACCTTTTCCGGGAGTCCCCTGAACGCTACAGGGCAATAGTGGAGAAACTTGGTCTGAGGGGTTAGCGGATAGCTGAAAGGAAGTGTATTTATTGGAGGCAGTTAAACAATATTCATTGGAGGTAGGCGGCAGGTCTCTGTTTTTGGAATTCGGAAAAGTGGCAAAACAAGCCAACGGATCAGTAGTTGTCAGGTACGGAGAAACGACAGTTCTTGTGACTGCAACTGCATCCAAGGAACCAAGAGAAGACATAGATTTCTTCCCTCTTACTGTAGACGTAGAGGAAAGACTGTATGCAGTAGGCCGTATTCCCGGAAGCTGGGGACGGCGAGAAGGCAGGCCCCCTGAAAAATCAATACTACAGGCAAGGGTAACGGACCGGCCAATTAGGCCGCTCTTTCCGAAAGGTTTCCGCAACGAGGTTCAAGTAGTGGTCATACCTCTTGCTATAGAGCATGACTACTCGCCTGAGATAGCAGGAATGATAGGAACTTCAGCTGCGTTGTCAGTAAGCGACATACCTTTTGGCGGGCCTATAGGAGCCGTTGAAGTAGGGTTGATTAATGGGGAGTTTTTGATAAACCCCACTGTAAAACAGGCTGAGGAAAGTGAGTTGAGCCTTGTTGTTGCAGGAACCAAGGATGCCATACTAATGGTGGAAGCAGGAGCCAATCAAGTCTCTGAAGACGTAGTAGTAGATGCCATTATGAAGGGCCATGAGATCATAAAGGAGATCGTATCCTTTCAGGAGGATATTGTAAGGCAGATTGGCAAACCAAAGATGGAGCCTGTATTGTTTGTACCGTCGGAGGGTGTGGTAGCCAGGGTGAATGAACTGGGTGCCCCCAGGCTCCGGGAAGCCATTAGAGTTAAGGAAAAACTCGAGCGGGAAACGGCTATTGATAATGTGTTCAAGGAAGTGTTCGAAGCAATTTCGGAAGAGTATCCTGAACAGGAAGACGAAATAGCAGAAGCATTTCACGATCTCATGAGGAAAGAAGTAAGGGCCATGATACTCGATGAAGGAGTTAGGCCTGACTTGAGAAGGCCTGATGAAATAAGGCCCATTTCTTGCGAAGTAGCTGTTGTTCCCCGGGTGCATGGATCAGGGCTTTTTACCAGAGGCCAAACTCAAGTTCTCAGCATAGCAACTCTGGGGGCTACAAGCGATATTCAAGAATTGGACACCACAGGATTGGAAGAATTCAAACGGTATATACACCACTATAATTTTCCTCCTTTCTCTGTAGGAGAAACCAGGCCGTTAAGGGGCCCGGGACGCCGGGAGATCGGTCACGGTGCTCTGGCTGAAAGGGCTCTCTTGTCTGTTATACCTGGAGAAGAAGAATTCCCCTATACCATTAGGGTTGTATCTGAAGTGCTTGAATCCAACGGTTCTTCTTCAATGGCTTCGGTGTGCGGAAGCACCCTTTCCCTTATGGATGCCGGTGTCCCCATTAAGGCACCTGTAGCCGGCATTGCCATGGGGCTTGTAAAAGGAGAAGACAGGGAAGTTATTCTTACAGATATTCAGGGAATGGAAGATGCTTTGGGTGACATGGATTTCAAAGTTGCAGGAACTGACAATGGAATTACCGCCTTGCAGATGGACATCAAAGTCTCAGGAGTTACCCGGGAGATTTTGAAGTCAGCTCTTGAAAAGGCTAAGGCAGCGCGACTTTTCATTCTCGACAAGATCCTTGGAACAATTGAAAAACCCAGAGAGTCACTGTCGCCATTTGCACCAAGAATCATAATGGTGGAAATTGACCCCGACAAGATACGTGATGTCATTGGGCCCGGAGGTAAGACTATCAATAAAATCACCCAGGAAACCGGTGTGAAGATAGATATTGAGCAGGATGGGCGGGTATTCATATCTGCTGTTGACGAGGAGACAGGGCTAAAGGCAAAAGAAATTGTCGAGCGAATTACCCAGGATGTTGAAGTTGGCAAGACGTACAAGGGAAAAGTCACCAGGATTGCTTCTTTTGGAGCCTTTGTTGAGGTTCTTCCGGGCAAAGAAGGGCTGGTCCGGTCTAACGATTTAGGCAACGGGGATATGCCTGAAATTGGAGATGAACTGATGGTCAGGGTAATCGAAGTCGATCATTTGGGAAGGATCAATCTATCGGCCCGCCTGGACGGTTCTCCCAACCGCGGAGGCAAAGACCGGATTGGAAGAGACAGAGATAGGCAAGGTAAGTTCCGGGGAAAGCCGCGAGATAGCAGAAGGAACAAATAATATGAGATTTGGGGTTCATCTTTCAATCCAGGGCGGAATGGGGAAGATGGCCAGAGCCGCTGTCCGGCTGGGTTGCGAGACAGTACAGATATTCTCTCGCAGCCCCAGAGGCGGAAAGGCAAAGGCGCTTTTGCCAGATGATGTTTCTAATATGAAGGAATTGTTCAGTGAGCACGACATAAGGCCTTTGGTAATACACGCTCCGTATTTCATGAACCTGGCATCAGTGGATCCTGATAAAAAGGACTACTCCGTACAGGTTCTTGCAGAAGATCTGATGCGTGCAGAAACTTTGGGTGCCGAATTCGTCGTGACTCACATCGGGCACAAGAGTAAGGAAGAAGGGCCTGAATCTGAACAGGCCCTGGCCCGGGTTCTTGATAGTATACATAAGGTTTTAGCAATGTATTCAGGCCCGGTCAGACTTCTTCTAGAGAACACAGCAGGTCAGGGTCAGGAAATTGGTTCGACTTTTGAGGCTCTGGGGACATTGATCAAGTTGCTTCCGCTCGACAGAGTCGGTACTTGCTTTGATATTTGTCATGCTTTTGGACAAGGTTATGATTTGTCAGATCCTGGTAAGACTCACTGCCTCCTGTCTTCTTATGATGAACTTGTGGGCCTTGAGACCCTGGAAATCATCCATCTGAATGATTCCAAGGGGAGCTTGGGCTCTCACCGGGACAGGCATCAACATATCGGCCGTGGCTCTATAGGATTGAAAGGTTTCAGCGCCATTATCAACAGTCCTCTGCTTAAGCCAGGTATACCAGGTATTATGGAGACCCCAAACGACAGTCCTACTGCAGATGAGGAGAATCTTTCTACAGTCAAACGGTTACGAACCGGTGGCGATAATTGGAAATAAATGTCGCCTGGTTGCTGGTGAATGTAACATCTGGCAAAAACTCCGACAGGCTATTCCAATTTTCACATGTGAGGGGTATAATCTGAGGGGGGTTCGTGGCATCAGCCATGAACCTAGCGGAAAGATATTCCAAATGGAATGCCAAACAAGGTAGCGTAGAGGAGGTTCGGCATAATCGGAAGCGAAGAGCAACTCCTTTCAGAGATTGAAATGCTTCGCGGCCGATTGAATGACCAAATCGGAGATAGATATAATTGCGATAAGGTAAAGGCCGCAGGAGCGCTTAGTTCTCACCTGGATAGGCTTCTAAACCGGTGGTATGAGATTCAAGCGAAGAAACAAGTGTCCAGGTGACAGGAGTCAGCAGGCAATTATAGCCTGCTCTTTATTTTGGGCTTATTTCTGCGGCATTCCCGGTTCCTGCCACTTTGATGGTCGCCGTTCATTTGTATACATTTTTGAAATATCCTGTAATCGGCTATTGCCTTCCCCTGGCAGGAAACAGGGGAGTTACTATGGCGAGGGCCACGGCAACTACTGCTACAGGGTCAAATGCTACTCCCCATAGCTCTGCCCTAATGGGGGCCGGTACTTTCAGAAATTCCGAAAGTGCCATAAGGCCCAAATAGACTCCTCCCGCAACAGCAACGAAGTCTTTGATTGCTTCCCCAAGGGGTGACGGTATTTCATCGTAAGATTTTCTTCGTGTCCGGGCAGATTCTATTCTATGAACTCTGACAGTCATTGAGACGTACACCAGCAAAAAGATAATCAGAGTAATCAGGATTGAACTAAGCACGCCTTTCCCTCCTTGTCTACTCTTACATATTTTCCAGGGTCAATATTTATGCTTCGTTGCCCGGGAAAACCCTTATCAGTTCAGAGATGGGCTCATCAAACTTGTCTTCTTGGCTTTGTTGAATTTCCCAGCTCTTGAAAGGGGAAAATAGGGTGGACAAAATTCGGGAGGTGCATGTGATAGATGTCCAAGACTGTCTTAGGAGTTTTTGACGACACAATGCAGGCGGAAAAGGCTGTAGATGAGCTGCAAAGAAGAGGAGTCAAGAAAGAAGATATTTCGATTGTGGCCAGGGAGAGTCTAATTAAGGGAGATGAAAAAGGAGGCGGCAGACGCCAGGAAGATACTACTATGGGCCTGAGTCAGGATATTTCAGGTGGCATCAGTACCGGCGGTGCCATAGGGGGAGCCGCCGGCCTCTTGGCGGGCGTAGGGGCTTTGGCAATTCCCGGTATTGGCCCTATTGTTGCCGCCGGCCCAATTGCAGCGGCTTTAAGTGGCGCAGTTACCGGTGGTATAGCAGGTGGATTGATAGACTGGGGAATTCCGGAAGATGTAGGCGAGAGATACGAGCAAAGGGTCAAAGAAGGCAAGATTGTATCTATGGTAAAAACAGACGAAAGAAAAATCAGTGAAGCAGCGGACATCTTCAGGCGTCATGGGGCAAAAGAGGTAGAAACCCACTAACCTCCAGAGGCCTGGGGGGCGGCAGGCACTGCCGCCCTCGATTTTTCGACCATCTTCTGGCATTCCTATACAAGACAGGCTATACTAGACTTTGGTGAGGAAACATGACAAAAGAGATACGATTGTTAGCATTGGGCGGTTTGGGTGAAATTGGAAAGAACCTGATGCTTCTTGAATCCGGTTCCGATGTAATCGCCATAGATTGCGGGCTCGCTTTTCCAAAAGATGAAATGCCAGGCGTTGACTTTGTAATTCCCGACATTTCGTATTTGGTTGAACGAAAAGATCGGCTTCGTGGCATCGTTTTGACCCACGGACACGAGGACCATGTTGGCGCATTGCCTTTTGTTCTTAGTAAAGTCAATGTTCCTGTGTATGGTACCAAGCTTACGTTAGGGCTTGCTCGCCGCAAAATGGATGAGAATTTTGAGGGTGAATTTGACTTCAGGATTGTTGCCCCCAGAGATGTAATAGAACTGGGGTCCATTAAGGTTGAATTCGTCAGAACGACCCACTCAGTATCAGACAGCGTAGGGTTAATAATATACACACCTTGCGGAACATTGGTTCTTACAGGGGACTTTAAGCTTGACCAGACGCCTGTAGATGGAGAGACCACAGATTATCATAGACTTGCAGAAGTAGGTGAGCGTGGTGTTCTTGCTCTCCTATCAGATAGCACTCATGCAGACAGGCCTGGGTATACGCCGTCAGAAAAGGTTGTGGGTGAAAACTTATCTCAGGTGTTTTATAAGGCAAAAGGAAGAATCATTGTAACTTCTTTCGCCTCGAACATCCCAAGAATTCAACAGGTAATTGATGCTGCCTACAGGTACGGAAGAAAAGTATGTGTTGTAGGCCGTAGTATGGAGAATGTAGTTGAAGTGGCTATCAGCATGGGTTTCTTGAGGGTGCCCCTTGGTACTCTCATAAACGTAGACGACGCGGGTAAGTATCCTTCATCGAAAATAGTCATTCTGAGCACAGGCAGCCAGGGAGAGCCCTTGTCGGCCCTTTCCAGGATGTCTGTGGGAGAACATAGAAAAGTGGATATAGTCGAAGGGGATCTTGTGGTAATGGCCGCCTCACCTGTACCGGGTAATGAGACTACTGTGTCCCGGGTAGTTGATAACCTGTTCAGGCGAGGTGCTGATGTTATTTATACTCCTGAATCAGGGGTGCATGTATCAGGGCATGCGAGTCAGGAAGAGCTTAAAATCATGCTAAACCTTACAAAACCTAGATTTTTCATACCGGTTCACGGTGAATATAGGCATTTGGTTATCCATTCCCAGCTGGCTATAGCAACCGGGGTTCCTCCTTCAAATGTACTTATAGGCGAGAACGGCACGATTTTCCGGCTTACCCGGGATAGGGCGGAAATACTGGGTACAATCCAGACAAGAGATGTATTTGTGGATGGGCTTGGTGTTGGCGATGTTGGGCATCCTGTCCTTAAGCAAAGACAGTCCCTTGGAGAGGCAGGTGCCGTCTTTGTATCCTGTATACTTGCTAAGGATACAGGGAAACTCATTTCTCAACCTCAAGTTAGGAGCGTGGGCCTGATCAGCGCACGGCACCAGGATGCCATAATATCTGAAGCAGTCAGCAGGGTGGAACAGTATTTGTCAGTTTTACCCAGAGAAGCTCTTGCAAAGAAGGAATCCCTGGAGGAAGAGCTCTCTTCTGTGGTGAAGCGCCTTTTCAGAAATGAGTTAGGGAGAAAGCCGTACGTTCTTTGCACTCTGACTCTTCTTTAGGTGTTTTACTGCTTTGCAATATGGATACAGTCTACTGCAGGGTGTAATGAATTGAGTCAGCCAAAGAGAGTGTTCCTTGTTGTTCTAGACAGTGTGGGTATTGGAGCCCTTCCAGACGCCCATCTTTACGGCGATGAGGGTTCCAATACCCTTGGCAATATAGCAAGGGTTTTAGGCCGGCTTGAATTACCTAACCTCGGAAGGCTTGGCATCGGAAACTTGCTTGATATACCGGGAACCCCTGGAATGGCTCCTTTAGGAGCTTGCGCTTCCATGGCCATGGCCTCCCCTGGCAAGGATACTACAACGGGGCACTGGGAGATTTCAGGGATAATTCTCGACAAACCATTCAGAACCTATCCTGAGGGTTTCCCCGGCTACATCGTGAAAAAGTTTGAAAATGCCATAGGGCGAAAGACTCTGGGTAACAAGCCTGCTTCAGGGACCAGGATCATCGAGGAATTGGGACCGTTACATATGAAAACCGGCTTTCCTATTGTATATACCTCGGCAGACAGCGTATTCCAGGTTGCGTGTCATGAAGAGGTTGTCCCTGCCTACACTTTATATAACTGGTGCCAGGTTGCAAGAGATATCCTTGTAGGAGATGACCTGGTGGCAAGGGTCATCGCTAGGCCTTTTGCCGGTGAGCCCGGCATCTTTTTCAGGACTGCCGGGAGAAAGGATTTTTCTCTGGCGCCGGTGAAGAAGACTCTTCTTGACTACGCGCTATGTTCAGGAGTTTATGTGACCGCAGTTGGCAAGATACATGACATATTTGCAGGGAGAGGAATTAGCAAGTCAATACCCACATCCGGTAATCAAGAAGGTATTGAGGTTTTAAGGGCCACACTTGCTGGTTCCGGCCGGAGGCATCTGGTTTTTGCAAACCTGGTTGACTTCGATATGTTATATGGACACAGGAAAAATGTTGAGGGGTACGCCAGGGCCCTTCAGGAGTTTGATTCGGCCCTGCCGGGTTTGATTGGTTTACTCCGGCATCAGGACCTCCTGGTTTTGACTGGTGACCATGGATGTGACCCTACGGCCCCGGGCACCGATCACACCCGTGAACATGTTCCGATGCTGGCCTGCGGTGAACCGCTGAAGCATGGTATTGTGCTCAATACAAGAAGCACATTGGCTGACCTGGGGGCAACAGTGGCAGAGTTCTTGGACATAGACTACGGTGGAGAGGGCTCAAGCTTTTGCAGGGACATTTTGGAGGTGTAAATCTATGGCTGATGTGTTTACACAACACCATATAAAAGCCAAAGATCAAGACGTTGCCCGTTACTGCTTTATTCCCGGAGATCATGTACGCGGGCGAAAGATGGCCGGGAAACTGGACGATATGAGGCTGGTTGCCGATACCCGGGGGTATTTTGTCTACACAGGGTTGTATAGAGAAATTCCGATGACTGTATGTTCCACGGGAATGGGCGGCCCCCAGGTAGCCATTGCAATGGAAGAGTTAGGCAACATGGGAGCCGATACTTTTATTCGCATAGGTTCCGCAGGTGGGGTGGCAGAACATACAGGTGTAGGTGATATTGTGATTGCCACAGGTTCTTACAGGGGTGGGGGCACAGCAGACGAATATTTAGACAAGGCTTTTCCGGCTGTGGCCGATTTTCATATAACCCTGGCACTGGTTCAATCTGCAAAGGATGCCGGGCTTGAAACACTTACAGGCCCTGTGGCCACTGTAGATGCTTTTTACGCACCAGAGGACCTAAATAAAAGGTTAGCCTTAAGAGAAGGCGGAATTTTATGCATTGAGATGGAAGCAGATGCCGAGTTTATTATTGGCCTTTACCGCGGATTCAGGTGTGGAGCTGCTTTTGTTCTGGATAATGGGCCGAGAACAGACAAAAAAGTATCGGTCAAATCAGGTGAGTCAACAGATTTTGCAGTTGCTCATCATGGCAAAGACCCTGTGTATGTTGAAAGTGAGAACCGGCTCATTGAAATTGGCTTCGAGGCAATGTACCGTATTTCCAGATCCGATCTGGGGGAATAATCTATTTACCAGGCTATCAACGGTTGTTTCTGCAAACAGCCGTTGATGTATGGCTACGGCAACACAAACAGGAAACTACCTGCCTTTCGGCGAAGTTAATTCAGGGTGGTTTCCAGTATGGGATTACAGTTCGTAATCGGGCCTGCGGGGTCCGGTAAGACAAAATATATAATTGACTCTGTAATTGATCGCCTGCTGTCTCAAACCCGGGGAATTGATCAGCTTCCCATCATCATAGTCGTTCCTGATCAAGCCACTTTTCAGATGGAACGAGCCGTTATTGAGGATGGCAGGCTGAAAGGGTTTATGAACCTCCATATTTTAGGGTTCAGGCGTCTTTGCTTGAAAGTTCTGAACGAAGTCGGGGAAAATGTCCGGCCGTTTATTACCCCGGTTGGCAGAAGTATGGCTATCCAGTCTATATTGTGGAAACACAGAAGTGATCTTGCTGTGTTCGCTCCTATGGTAGACTATCCCGGATTCAGGGACACAATAGCTCGAGCCTTGTCTGAGTTTAACGCATATGACATAGGACCCGGCGATCTCCTTACCGGGATCGGGGCCGGGGCCGAAATTCCCTCTTTTCTTTCTCAAAAGCTTATGGATATAGAATTAGTATATCGTGAATACAGAAAGTTTCTCGAAAACAGATTCTTGGACCCAGATGACTATCTTGCCCTGGCGGGTTCAAGAATGCACCAATCAAGTTTACTGAAGCATTCCTCAGTATGGATAGACGGGTTTTCAGGGTTTACGCCTAGAGAGTATGAGATTATTGCATCAATAATGAAAAGTGCCTCCCAGGTTACCATTGCTCTTTGCATGGACCGTGAGGAGATTCAGCATAAGCCGAGAGAAACCAGCTTGTTTCACCCTGTAAGAGAGGTCTTTGAAAAGATTTCGGGAATATGCCAAGAATATGGAATTCCCATGCAAAACACCATATTCCTTGGAGAAGGCGTTGCCTTGCCGAGATTCAAGAGTTGTGAGCTTCTTGAGATTGAGTATGAGTTCAGAAATCAAGGGCGCCGGGTTAGGCCCCAATCTGTTCGTACCCCAAAGTCCTTGAGTAATGGTGAAGGTAGTTGCCAAACACTCCGGGATGGAGTACGGCTTGTGGCGGCAGTGAATCCACGGGCTGAAGTGGAGTTTGTCGCCAGACAGATTCTTGCACTTGTACGAGACCAGGGGTTAAGGTTTAAAGATATTACTTTGGAAGTGAGAAACCTGGGAATGTACAAGGATCTTGTCAAGATGGTTTTTACAGATCACGGCATTCCTTTCTTCCTTGATGAGAAGCGTTCTTTATCTCATCATCCCCTTGCAGAGTTGATCAGGTCTGCCTTTGACATGGTGCTAACAGGTTTTGGTTTTGATCCGGTTTTTCGCTACCTTAAGACTGATCTGGTACCTGTGGAAAGGGAACTGGTTGATAAACTTGAGAATTACGTTCTTGCCAGCGGGATTCGCGGAAAAAGCTGGATTTCGCCGGAACCGTGGCAGCACAGCAGCAAGTTTCTTTCCGATAACAATGATGAAGCTATTTCGGACCAGGGTAATGAAAACGAAATAGACTCAACAAGAAAACAGGCAATGAAGGCGTTCGGGAAATTCCACTGGGAACTTATGTGCCAAAATAGTTCGTTTAGGCAGGGGCTTACAGCAAGGGGCATATCTATGGCTGTTTACAATTTGCTCTTGGAGCTTGACGTTCCAAGAACTCTGTCTCAATGGCAGAAGAATTGCGAAGATGAAGGAGATCTCATTAGCGCCCTGGAACATGCAGGGGTTTGGGATAAAGTAATTGAGATATTGGAACAGGCAGTTGAGATTCTGGGCCATCAGCCATGTGATGTAAAGACATATTCTTTGCTCATTAACGCAGGCCTGGAGGATATCAAGCTAGGTGCCATACCGCCTTCTTTGGATCAGGTCTTGGTGGGCACTTTGGACCGGACAAGACAACCTGAGTGTAAAGCCTCTTTCTTGTTGGGAGCCCTTGAAGGCCATTTCCCCAAGAAGCAAGGGGAAGAAGGGATCTTTACAGACAGAGACCGGGAAGCCCTTTTTCAGATGGGATTAAACCTTGAGCCTTCTTCAAGGGTAAAACAGTTTCATGAGCAATATCTGGTATACATTGCCCTTACACGGCCGCAAGAAAGGCTTTATGTGTCTTATCCACTGGGGGATCATGAAGGCAAGGCCCTTTTTCCGTCGCCGGTCATTGGATGGATAAAAAGCATTTTGCCTCACAAAAATGAAGTTTTGGTATCCATGGAACCTCCTGGCAAATATCCTGATGATCTGGATTATCTGGTGCCATCTACAGTATGGGGCCTTACAGCACGCCGGTTGTCTTTGGTAAGGCGTGGAATGCCCCCGGGAATCGTCTGGCAGGAAGCATACCGGTGGATGCTTGAGCCTTCCCGGTTAGCCAAGAGCCGAAAAATCCTCGGGTCTTTGGGGTTTAGCAACCGCCTCCCGGAATTGGGGCGGAATCTGTCTGAAAGGCTCTATGGCCGTCCTTTGGCTACCAGTGTTTCCAGGTTGGAAAGATTTCAGCAGTGTCCTTTTCAGCATTTTGCCAGGGACGGCCTTGGCCTTAGAGAACGTGAAGTCTTTAAGCTGGATCCGGCAAGGGCAGGCAGTTTTTTTCATGAAGCCATGAGGGAATTCGTATTTAGTATTGTTTCCCAGGGCAGGCCTGTTGATGCTTTGGAACCTGAAGACGTTGCAAATGTAATGGACAGAGTTGTTCAGGGCCTGGTCCCGCGAATCCAAAACGAGCTTTTTTCGAGTTCTTTTCGTTACAAACATGTTTCCCGGGCCCTTGGTTCTACACTCAAACGTTCTGCACAGTTGTTTTTAGAGCATATGAAAAGAGGGAAATTCAAGCCCCTGGCTGTTGAAGTACCCTTTGGTTTACCGGAAGGAGTGCCTCCTTTTTCCATAAGATTGTTTGAAGATGAGGAGGTTTTGATTAGAGGGCGTATTGACAGGATAGATGCTGCCCGGTTGGGAGAGGACATTCATGTAAGAATTATGGATTACAAGTCCGGTTCAAGTAACCTGGATCTTCTGGAAGTCTACTATGGCCTGTCTTTGCAGCTTCTTGTTTATCTTGCTGTGACCCTATCACAATGGGACAATATCATAGACAGCCCCCATTTCTTACCCGGTTTTGGCAAGGCACAGTCTTTTGATGAAAAACATGGGAAAAGCAGTCTTGATGAATTTCCCCGGACTGCCGGCAAGAAAAACGTAGTTCCTGCAGGAGCTGTTTATCTGGCCATTCAAGATCCCTTTGTCAGGGAAGACGGGCCCTTGGACAGGGATATTGCATGGAAGGAATTGAAGAAGAAACTTAGAATGGCAGGTACCCTTGTGGATAATATTGAGGTACTGAGGCTCATGGATGAGACCAGCTCAACGTATTCAGACATTTTACCGGTTCGTTTCACGAAAACCGGCGTGAGTTCTGGTTCTCAGGTTGTATCAGAAGATGATTTGAGAATGCTTTTACAATATGTTAAAGAGAAAATCAAGAATATATCTATTGAAATACTGTCGGGGCGTATGGATATTGCCCCTTACAGAAGAAATCAGATAAGAGCTTGTACCTACTGTCCATTCGGCCCTCTTTGTACTTTCGATGTCCTTGTGGACGGAAACGATTACAGGCTTCTTAAAAGCATACCTGAAAAAGCCATATGGGATGATATCAGGAAATATTGCAGAGGGGAGAATGAATAAGTGCCTTCAGGCGAAACCACCTGGACTCCGGAGCAAAAAGCGGCTATTGAATTTAAGGGGAGGAGCATGCTGGTTTCTGCAGCGGCAGGAGCCGGCAAAACTTCAGTCCTTGTAGAAAAGGTTATTGAGCAAGTGCTCTCAAAAGAAGAGCCTTGCGACATAGAGCGCCTCCTGGTAGTCACTTTTACCGAAAAGGCTGCTCTCGAAATGAAAGAAAGGATACGGTCTGCCCTGCAAAGGGCCAGGGATAAGAGTCCTGATGATGCCAGAATCTCAAGGCAGCTCTCCCTTTTGGAAAGGGCTCAGATTTCCACAATACATTCCTTTTGCCTTGCCATGGTCAGGCGGTATTTCTACCGGGTTGATCTTGATCCGGGTTTCAGGGTTTTGGATTCTAATGAAGCCGAGCTTCTCCGCTATGAGGCTCTCGATGAAGTTTTTGAATCTTGGTACCGGACAGACTCACAAGAACACCCGATTTTTTCAGGGCTTGTAGAACGGTATGGGGGCCGTGGGGTTGATGAAAGTCTCAAGGAGACAGTCTTGCGGTTGCACGATTTTTCCAGTACTCAGCCGTCGCCTGAGGAATGGTTTGAAAGCACCTTTGGATGGTACGAAGAAGTGGGGCAGTTGATGGCGAAATTAGAGCCGGATTACGAAGAAGGCACACTCTTCCGGATATCCGCCACCGGTTTGGACGAAATGGTATTGAGATTACCGTGGGCCAGAGTGCTTCTCGACACTCTTTGTTTGGATCTGGATGAAGCAATTGGGTATGCAGAAGAAGCCTGTGCAGTATGCCTTATGCCCTCAGGCCCAGAGAGCTACCTTCCTGTAATTGAAGAAGAACTGTTGTTTTTTAGGAGAGCAAAAGAGTTGGTGTATAAGGCTTGTCTTTTTGCAAAGAACCCTGAATTGATTCTCGAGGTTCAGGATTGTGCCGATAAACCAAAGGGTTTTGATGGTTTATCACAGATCAGGGCCATTAGTGAGTTCCAATTCCAAAGGCTTCCTTCAAGAAAGAAGAATCTGACGCTACCTGAACTTGCAGAAAGGGCCAGGGATTTTAGGAACAAGTCAAAGGCAGCGTTTCAGAGGATCGGCAAGAACACCCTTATGAGGCCATCGGACGAAACACTAAGAGAAATCAAAGATCTAACGCCATTTATGAAATGCCTCGGGGAAATTGTTCTGGATTTGGACGGAAAATACACGGAAAAGAAAAAAGACCGTGGAGGTGTGGATTTTTCTGACCTTGAAAAGTACTGCCTGAACATTCTCAGACAGGACGATTCCAGGTTGGCACAGGAGGTCAGGAGCGGCTATGATTATGTTTTTGTTGACGAATACCAGGATACAAACCCGGTTCAAGATAGGATATTGTCCCTTGTATCAACCCCTGACAACCTGTTCATGGTAGGGGACATAAAACAAAGCATCTACCGTTTCAGACTTGCTGAACCAAGGATCTTTCTTGAAAAGTACCTGAAATACGAGAACATTGAAGATAGCCAACCTGTTAGCCCGGATGTTCCCGGAGTCAAGGTTTGCCTGTCCAAGAACTTCAGGAGCAGAAAAGAAGTAGTTAATGCCGTGAACTATTTGTTTGAGCGTATTATGAAAGAAGATGTAGCTGAAATAGATTATACTGACGATCATATCCTGAATGCAGGAGCTTGTTACCCTGAAGGACCTAAAGATTCGTCGACAGCGAATCTTTGGTTGGTAGAGCGAAAGGGAGAACTAGGAGCCCAGGGGCCGGGGCAGAATTCAAGTACCGAACAGGCGGGGTTTTCCGAAAATGGCAGTCTTGCTGGCCCCGACGACTATTCTGACATTGAAGAATATGAGGCTTTGGAAAAGGAAGCACTGGTAGTGGCTTCAGAAATTCAGAAACTGGTGGACTCTGAAAAACCATTTAAGGTGTGGGATCCTAAAAAATCCCGATTTCGAAACTGCACCTACAAAGACATAGCGATACTCTTGCGGGCTACTAAAGACAGGGCTAACGTCCTCATTGACATATTTCAACGATGCGGGATTCCGGCATACTCAGAGTTGGGCACAGGGTATTTCAGGGCACGGGAGGTAGAGGTTGCCTTATCTATCCTATCAGTAATAGACAATCCAAGGCAGGATATTCCTCTGGCTGCCGTATTGCGCTCACCAATAGTAGGGCTCAGTCCCGGAGATCTTGCAATAATCAAAGCATTGATGCCCGGAAGGGAGTTTTATGAATCTTTAAAACATTTCGCATCCATGGCAGATGGCCAGATCCCCTTTGACGTGGATGAAGTGTTGGAACCTCAAGTGCATCATCAAGAGTGTTTGGATTTAAGTAATGCTGTATCTGAGTTTCTGGAAAGACTTGTACGCTGGCGCACTATGGCCAGAAGAATGCCCCTTGCTTATGTGCTGTGGGCCATACTGGGAGAGACAGGTTATTATGATTATGTAGGTGGGCTTCCGGGTGGTGCCCAACGCCAGGCCAACTTGAGGGCTCTGGTGAACCGGGCCATTGAGTTTGATGGTTTTGGACGTCACGGGCTCTTCCGGTTTCTCAGGTTTATAGAAAAGATCCAGGAATCAAAAGGTGATTTGGGTACTGCAAGGGCGTTGGGTGAACAAGAAGATGTGGTTCAAATTCTTTCTATCCACAAGTCAAAAGGCCTGGAGTTTCCTGTGGTTTTTGTTGTTGACCTCGGTAAACAGTTCAACATGGAAGACCTGAGAAGCGACATATTATTCCATAAGGATCTTGGAATAGGCTCCATGTTTTGCGATTTAACCACCAGGGTAAAGTACCCCTCTCTTGCCTACAAGGCTAATTGGGCTCAAATAAGAAAGGATAATCTTGCAGAGGAGATGCGGGTCTTGTATGTGGCCATGACCCGTGCCAGGGAAAAACTGTATTTGGTTGGTTCCGCCAGGGGCCTTTTGAATCAAATAGATAAATGGAAGAGGCCTAATTTGCACCATGCCCGTACATATTTGGACTGGATATGCCCGGCCATAATTCCGGAGTGCAGGCATGAACAGTGTGTAGAGGCGTCCGGCATCTGCTGCAATAACATGGAGCAAATGCACCGCGGGCCGGAAGCGTTTTCAAACCAAGTGCCAGGAGATTCTGAGGCCATGCCCTTTCAGGTCAAGATTTGGGGAGTGCCGGGAGCCTTTGCTATACCTGAACCTTTCTTGGATTCCCAGCCGGAAACGTCTGTTACATGGAATGAGGTGAAAAACCTCTTAGTTCCCGCCTCGCCGGAAGATCCTGTAGTATATTCTGAGGTTAAGGCACGGCTTGAATGGGATTACATTTACAGGCCCTTCAGCGTGACGCCGGCTAAGATGAGTGTTGGGGAACTCAAGACGAGGATGGACTTTGAAGATGAAGAATGGAAGTATTTGCCCGGCCCGGAAAAACGCCTTGCTTTTGCCGGCAGCAAGGCAGGTAGGGGAGTCGAAAGAGGCATTGCCGTTCACGCTCTTTTGGCAAAAATGGATTTAGCGAAAGGTGCTTCAGAGGGGGGAGTATTTCAGGAGATTGAAAGACTTTCCGCTGCCGGCTTTCTGGACAAGTCATACATTGGGGCCGAGGATATTTTGCGGATCTGTGAGTTTTTCAGAACCCCTACAGGGCAATTGCTTGTTTTTTCGCCTGAAAGAGTAAAGCGTGAAGTGCCCTTTACCATGGGGCTGGATGTCAGGCTTGATCACACTTCCGGGAACGAAATCACAGGGCCGGCTGAAGTCATCCTTGACTTAACCGATGACTTTAAGGTGAGCAAATGCAGTTCAGAATATGATAAAAAGCCGCTGGGCCAGGACCCTGGGAGAGCTGGCAACGAAGCCCGGAATGAGCGTTGTGGCATGAAAGACTCATTGCTGGTTCAGGGGGTAGTCGACGTTATCATACAAGGCGATGACGGGCTCACAATTCTGGACTACAAGACAGATTCTATAGGTGTTAAGGAGGTGCCTCAGGCAAAAGAGCGTTACATGCCTCAGGTGGCCCTGTATTCCTATGCTGCCGAAAAGATCACAGGGATCCCGATTAAGCGTTCTGCTATAGTCTTTCTTACTCTGGGAAAAGAAATTGAAATTGATTGGCGTGAGTATATGTCCCGGATAAGTGCAGGCAGGACCCAATTGTCAAAGGTGATGGGCAAACAGTTGCCGGTTTAGCAGCCCCTCGTCGGCTTTGTTGCATCCATTGGGTTCTTTCGGTGGAAACGTAAAAACAAAGGCCTGTAAGGCCTGAGAGGGTTGTTGTAGTTAAAATTGCAGATTAAGAGTACATTGAACAATCAATGCAGTAAGAAAAAACGCCAGGAGGTGGTTTTACATGCCTGCAAACCTGGGACCTGAATATATCGCTGCCGAGAAACGATACCGGCAGGCTATTACCTCCGAAGAGAAACTTTCAGCTCTTGAGGAAATGCTGTCAACTATCCCCAAGCACAAGGGAACCGAGAAAATGCAAGGGGATATCAAACGAAGAATATCCAGGTTGAAAGACGAACTTAGGTCGGGCAAGAAAGGCCCCAGGCGAAAAGAGTTTTTCAGGATAGATAAAGAAGGAGCGGGTCAAGTTATCCTTGTAGGGCCTCCTAACTCAGGTAAATCAACGATGCTCAAGAATATGTCCAAAGCTGACCCGGAAGTTGCTGAGTATCCGTTTACCACCCGGATGCCCTTGCCGGGAATGGCACGATGGGAAAATATCCAGACTCAACTCATAGATATGCCGCCCATTATGCCCGAGAATGCACAATCGTGGATGTGGGCTATGTTGCGAATGGCCGATGGCCTTCTCCTTGTTTTTGATATTGGAGATGATGATGTACTTGAACATGCTGAAAGCCTAATAGCCTTCATGGAAGAGAATAATGTTCGGATTAAAAATGACGGAGAAAGAGAGTTCACAGAAAAAAGAGCCATGTGCGCTGCCAACAAATTCGATTTACCAGGTGCTCAGTTACGACTTGAACTGCTACGTGAAGTAATTCCTGAGACTGTAGAGATTGTGCCCTGCTCAGCTTTGACCGGAGAGGGCCTACCTACACTGGCTTCCAGGTTGTTTTTCGGGCTTTTGGAAAAGATCCGCATTTACACACGGCCTCCCGGACAGAAGGTTGATTACAGCCAGCCTTTTGTTGTACTAAAGGGAACTACTGTAATTGAAGCGGCCGAGGAAGTCCACAAGGAGATTGCCGAGAATCTCAAATACGCCAGAGTCTGGGGTAAAGGTGTATTTGAAGGCCAGATGGTTCCAAGGGATCACGTGCTTCACGATGGTGATGAGATCGTGTTTTATACGTGAGGAGTATATCGCAAAATGAGATTGGAGGAGTTGAGGTGCTCACTGAAACAGAAAAGGAAAAACTTGACAAGTGCATCGGGAAAACCGTAAACGAGATTGAGACTCCTGCCCTGATAGTTGATCTTGATATTATGGAGCGAAACATGGACAAAATGATGAGGTTTTTGTCAAAGGGCACGGTGGGGATTAGGCCTCATGCCAAAACCCATAAGACTCCGCCAATCGCAAGGATGCAGGTTGAAAAGGGAGCCATTGGCATTACCTGTGCCACCATAGGCGAGGCTGAAGTGCTGGTAGACGGCGGAATAAAAGACGTATTGGTCACAAATCGCATAGTAGGAACCGGCAAAGTAAGGAGAGCCACATCTTTAGCGAAAAAGGCCACTTTAAGAGTTTCGGTGGATTCAATGGAAAATGTAAAGGAACTCGCCCTGGCTGCACAGGACCAAGGAGTCATAATCGGAATAGTAGTGGAAGTAGATATCGGCAACAAACGGTCCGGTGTCCGGACTGAAGATGAGGCAGTGGATATTGCCAGGTTTGCAGAATTATCTTCGAATCTGCGATACGACGGAATTATGGGATATGAAGGCCACTGTGTTTTCATAAATGATCTGGCTGAACGGGAAAAATGTGCCAGGTTGGCTTATGAGCGGCTTTTCTTCTATAAAGAAGCCCTTGCTTCCAAAGGCCTGCCTCCGTCTATAGTCACTGCAGGCGGAACAGGTGCCTACCTTTTTGCAGGAAGCACAGAGGGTATTACCGATATTCAGGCTGGCTCTTATGTTTTTATGGATACGAGGTATGCAGGGGTTGAAGGCATTGATTTTGAGCAGTCTCTCACCGTAATTTCAACCATAGTGAGCCATCCGGAAGAGGATTTATATATATGTGATGCAGGGCTAAAATCAATGTCAAAAGAGTTCGGGCTTGTCACTGCTCTTCCATCCTATGGCCTGGAAGTAATGAGCATGTCGGAAGAGTATGTAAGACTCGCGCCGAAAGAGGATTCCGAATTGTCTGCGCCTCATTATATGGTTGATCTGGACAGCAAATATGCTTCCGGTACCTGCCTGGGCATAGGCCGGAAAATCCACCTTGTTCCAAGCCACTGTTGTACAACGGTAAACCTTCATGATTTCGTGTATGGAATTCGCAAAGGTATAGTGAAGAGCATTTGGTGTGTGGCAGGACGGGGCAGATCTTCGTGAAGTCACTTGATTTTAATGACAGGCGGGGTTGTACCAGTCCATTTTCCGGCTGTTACCGCTTTGGGATTCGGCGCTTTATCCTTTGTTTAAAAGACAGTAAGATTTGCAGTATTGCGAATTTCGCGGAAAGGAAGTCTGGAATTGCCTGAGCATGATGTGGTTGAATGTACCAAGAGATTGAAGCCCTGGATTATCAGAACTCCTCTGGTTGAGTCCGAGGCCCTGAGCGATATTGCAGGAAGCAGGGTTTACTTGAAACTTGAAACGTTTCAGAAGACAGGAGCTTTCAAATTCCGGGGAGCGATCAACTATCTTCTCAGTCTTGATGCTGACAAACGGCAAAAAGGGGTGGTTACTGCGTCAAGTGGTAATCACGGGCTTGGGATGTCACTGGGTTCAAAACTCCTTGGATTGGAATGCAAAGTGGTAATGCCTACCAGTGCCCCTGTAGTGAAACAAGAGCGTGCCAGGGGCTATGGCGCAACAGTAGTGCTTAACGGCCATTCCTATGATGAAGCTGCCCTATATGCCAGGAATCTGGCCGAAAAAGAAGGATGTGTCTATGTTCCAAGCTTCAACCATCCTGCCATTATGGAAGGGCAAGGCACAATTCTTGCCGAGATTTCAGAAGACCTTCCAGACGTTGAATGCGTAATTGCCCCTATTGGAGGAGGCGGACTTCTGGCAGGCCTTCTTTTGGCAAGATCCGGCCTGGGTATACGCACAGAGATAATCGGGGTAGAACCTGAAGGTGCGGCTTCTATGAATGCTGCCATGAAGGCCGGAGAACTTGTTACTTTAGAGTCTCTTAATACTATAGCTGATGGAGTTGCAGTTAAGACTGCAGGTGATTTAACATTTGACATAATTCAAAGGGAAAAACCAGGCATTGTAGTAATAGATGATGATTCTATCAGGAAGGCTCAAAGAATCATGAAGATGGAGGCAAAGGTACTGTCTGAGCCCGCGGGGGCCGTATCTGTTGCAGGGATGCTCAAGTTAAGCCAGGTCCGCAAGTTTGGTAATGTGGTCTGTGTTGTTACAGGGGCAAATATGGATGAAGCGGGGTAGAGGGATTCATGTTTTCAGTGGCGAATTTTCTTACGAAAAGCTCAAAGCAGTAACCAAGTATCCATTTCGGGAATTCAAACCTGGGAGGGAGAATTGTGAAAGCGGTACTTAAGGGAGAACCGGCTGAGGGAGCAATGCTTGCAGAAGTGCCAGTCCCCAAACCCGGTCCGAAAGAAGTCCTTGTGAAAGTAAAAGCCACGTCAATATGTGGAACGGATCATCATATTTACATTTGGAATGAATGGGCCCAGAACCGTATTAAGCCTCCGCAGATAATGGGGCATGAACTGGCCGGAGAGGTTGTTGAAATCGGTTCGGGAGTCAAGAACGCCAAAGTGGGGGATTATGTATCATCTGAGACTCACGTTGTATGCGGGCACTGCATCCAGTGTATGTTAAACGAGAAACATGTTTGTCAAAACACTGAGATTCTCGGTGTAGACCGGGATGGATGTTTTGCTCAGTACGTTACTGTGCCAGAGGAGAACCTTTGGTTTAATGACCCCAGAATTTCACCGGCAGTTGCCTCAATACAGGAGCCTTTGGGCAACGCGATTAACACCGTCCTTTCAGGAGAGACCCGGGGCAAAAAAATGGCTGTGTTCGGGTGCGGCCCTATTGGGCTCATGGCAGCAGGCGTGGCAAAGGCGTGTGGTGCTTCGTGGGTTGCCGCTGTTGACATTAATGATTACAGGCTTGGTATTGCCGCAGAAATGAAAGCCGATACGGTAATAAACAGTAAAAGGCAGGACCCTGTAGACGTCATAATGGAATGCACTCATGGACTGGGAGTAGACGTTGTCCTTGAAATGTCCGGGGCACCGGTTGTTTTTAACCAGATTTTTAAGGTGGTACGGCCAGGTGGGCGGGTATCCATTCTGGGGTTACCGGCAAAACCTATACAGGTGGATTTTTCAAATGATATCGTAATGAGAGGAATAAGCATTCACGGCATAACCGGAAGAAGGCTTTGGGATGACTGGGTTATCGGAAGGGAACTCCTGGCCTCCGGCCTTTTGGATCTTGCTCCTGTAATAACCCATCACCTTGATCTTGCAGATTATGAAAAAGGTATGGATCTTATGACTTCAGGAGACTGCGGAAAGGTTATTCTTTATCCTGAGGGGGTTGAGTAATGTCTAAATTGGATTTTATTGCTAAGGAAATTAAGTCTTTGCGCGAGCAGGGCCTGTTTAATGTAATTAGGACAATTGAAGGCCCGCAAGGCGGCTGGTTTATAGTAGACGGTAAAAAGGTTTTGAACCTTTGTTCCAACAACTACCTGGGGTTTGCAGACCATCCAAAGCTGAAGGAGGCCGCCAAAAGCGCTATTGACAAGTATGGGGTTGGGCCCGGGGCAGTCAGGACTATTGCAGGGACCCAGTCTATCCACCTTGAATTGGAAAGAAGGCTGGCAGAGTTCAAACATGCTCCCGGCTGCATAGTCTTTCAGGCCGGCTTTACCGCCAATACCACTGTTATTCCTGCGATTACAGGGCAGGGTGATATTATTTTCTCAGACGAACTAAACCATGCCAGTATAATAGACGGTTGCAGGCTTTCAAGGGCACAAGTGGTAAGATATGCCCATAATGATACCCAGGATCTGAGAAAGAAGATTCTGGAGTATAAAGATTCCGCGCGCAGAATGCTGATTATAACTGATGGTGTCTTCAGTATGGACGGAGATATCGCTCCCCTTCCCGAAATTGTGGAAGTGGCAGATGAATTCGGAGCAATGGTTATGGTGGATGACGCCCATGGAGAGGGCGTTCTGGGCGACAGTGGACGGGGCATTGTTAACCACTTTAAACTCGAGGGTAAAGTTGAAATTGAAGTAGGTACCCTGTCGAAAGCCTTTGGTGTAATGGGCGGATTCATAACCGGGCCAGAGGCGCTCATTGATTACCTGAGGCAAAGGGGCCGCCCGTTTCTGTTCAGCACAGGCCTGACTCCTGCTGATACTGCTGCTGCAATTGCTGCAGTGGATGTACTTTTGGAAAGCGACGAGCTTGTAAAGAGACTGTGGGACAACGCATACTACTTCCAAAAGGGGCTAAATGCTGCAGGTTTTGATACAGGCCACAGCCAGACGCCGATTACTCCTGTAATGATTGGAGACGCCAAGCTTGCGTCTGATTTTTCCAAGAGGCTTTTTGAAAAGGATATTTTCGCTCAGTCTATAAGCTATCCTACAGTGGCAAGGGGCAAGGCAAGGATTCGCTGTATGCTATCGGCTGCCCATAAAAAAGAAGACCTTGATTTTGCTGTGGCCAGATTCACAGAAGTAGGAAGAGAGCTGGGTATTGTAAAATAGAACGAGATAAAGGGTTGTAACAATTAGAAAGAGAACAGCCGGTAGCGTTGATTTCGGCTGTTCTCTCTTTTTGTCTCAGAACTTGATTACTGAGACAGGTTTTCCCTGATCCACGAGTATATTGGAAAGGTCTTCAACCATCCTGCTCTTGAGCTGCAGCGTTTCAGGCAGGTCAGGACTCTGGTGCGCCGGGTTAACGGCGGTACCCATGAGGATCCTGATGTCGTCGGCTTCCAGTAAGGCAGAGCATAGCCTTGACGCTCCGTCGGGTTGGTACATGAGAGACACCTTTTTCCTGCCTTCTCTTAGATACTGTAAGGTTCTTTCGATGGTTAGAGTACCTTCAGTTACCAAATCTATGCCTTCAATATATCCTGTGGGAGGTACATTATTCTTCATAGAGCCCAGGTTTACCTTGAGCTCTCTACCAAGTTCCCTGGCCACCATTTGACTGGTTGAGCCACCTGCCACAGCAAGTTTACCATCTCTTTCAAGGAAGCAAGACAGCATCTTCCTGTCTTTGGTCTTGTCCTTTGGCAAGCCTATCATCAGCGTAAGATATCTGGGCTTCCGGGCCATAACAGTGGCTACGGACACATCATCACCGATTTCGCCTGCATAAAGTCTTTGGCAAACGTGGCAAAGATCGTCGCACATTTCCTGTGCATCCTGGAATGTAGCAATTACCCTGGAAACATAATTCTCAACCCGTTCGTGGCTCCAGCCAAGATTCCATATCCCGCCAATACCTGCGTGAATAACTCCATCTGAAACAAGGACTGCCCAGGTTTTTTCATCCATTTGGAAATGAGCTTCACTAATGGCCCTGCCTGAAATCATCCTGGTTTCCCGGGGAACATCAATGACAGTACGTTCTTTGCCTATGATGGCTCTGGGGTTGTCGTATTCTGCCAAATAAGCCCTGCCGTCTGAAAATACCTGCAATATGGTGAAAGTTGAATAGGCGATTTGCCTGACCTCACAAACCGGCAAAGTGTTTGCAAGAGTCTCAATAACTTCTCCCAGGTCACACCCGTACTTGAGCATGCCGACTGTCATTTTGGCTGTGAGGGAAGAAAGAATGTTGGCTTTCACCCCGCTTCCCAGCCCGTCAGCGAGAACCACAACAGTAGATGAGTTCGACTTTTCAATTTCCACTGTATCCCCTGGGAGTTCCTCACCTTTTTTCGGCAGAAGGGATTTTCCTACGTCAATCTTCAGGACCACCGTTTTCACCTCGTCCGGTTTCAGCCGCCTCGTTTTTCATTATTTTCACCAACTGGCTCAAAGACCCTTTTGTTTCTGCAGTTGTCTCTCCTAATAGCCCGGCTACTTTTTGGGCTACTTCCATTTGCTTTCTAATGACTTGTTCTACTCTTGCCAGGGTTTCGTTTCTAAGCTGAGATAGTTGCTCCCGGTCCCTTTTTTCCTGAGTTTTGTCGGTGAGTATGATCACCTTTGCCCTTTCAGTTGGTTCAGAGAAGATTGTTATATCAAACCATTTGCCTTCTACCTCAACGAGGCCTCTGTATACGTCCTGGTCGTCCTCTAATTGCCGCATGCGCGAGCAAACCTCTGCTGGCATTATCATATCAATAGGTTCTCCTAATAACTCGTGAAGAGGCTCCTTGATTAGGAGTTGGGCAAGCCTGTTAACGTCCAGTATTCTGCCTTCGGCGGATACAACGAAAATGGCACTTGGAATCGCTGATACGATCAAATTTGCCATGGATTCTGCTTTTTGTCTCATGTAAGGAATACACATAACGGGATCGGCCAATCCTTTGTAACATGCTATGGCCTTATCCCTGCAACTTTGATACCCACATGCTCCGCAATTCAGCTCATCGTCCGGGGAGTATTTTCCGGTCATAGCCAGGATGTTTTGTATCTCTGCTTCAGGCACTTCAATATCTTTTGGTTTTCTGTTTCTGTAATTCCTGTATAGTCTGCTTTCAGGCAGTTCATCCGGACTTGCTTCAGCGGTGGCCTCTTTGTGTTTTCTTTGATGTTCCCAATATTGTATTAGTTTTTGCCGCCTGCCGAAAACATTCATATTGTTGGCGGCTCCGGGCCCACCCAGGCAACCTCCGTTGCATGCCATTAAGTCAACCAGGTCAACTGCTGCTGTGCCTGTTGTTAGGTAGGTTATCATCTCTACACAGTTCTCGATGCCTGATGCCATTGCTGTTTTGGGTGAGACCACTTTGTCTTCTATGCCCGATGCTGTGAGAATACCGCCTTCGGTAGGAAACAACCTCCCCAGATCAGGATAGGGAGGATCAAAATTTGACACATCCAGGGAGTCTACATCTATGCATTTTTCTTCAATCCACGACCATAGTTCACGGAAGGTGAGGGCGAGGTCGAAAGACAGCGCGGCATCGGGCCTGGTGCATTCATCCTTCTTTGCCACACAGGGCCCTATGAAGACTACTTTGATGTCAGGGTCAATGGATTTCAGGTACCTTGCATGGGCAACTGCCGGCGAAACAAGAGGGGTCAAATAAGGAATAGCCTCAGGATAGTGTTTCTCAACAAGGTTGACCACTGCAGGGCAGGGACTCGTAATAAAAGGGCCTTTTCCCTGATAAAACAGCTTTCGTTGGGCTTTGGCTACAAGCTCAGCTCCATAGGCTGTCTCCGAGACTGTGCTAAAGCCGAGTTTTCTCAGTAAAGAAGGAAGTTTGAGAGGTTCTTCCAAAGGAATTAGTCCGGCGAAAGAAGGTGCAACAGTTGCTGCTACTTTGTGTCCTCGTGCCAACATCATTTCGATAGTTTTCACATCGGATCTGGGTTGTTTTGCATTTTGAGGACAGACGCTTATACACTTGCCATCAAGGATGCACCTGTCTTCAATGATCTTTACATGCATTTCACGGCTCTCAGTTTCTTGGACAACCTGAATGGCCTTCACAGGACATTCCCTCAGGCATTTATAGCAGTCTTTACATTTAGCCGGGGTCCGTTCGATAAAAGTCACTGCTTATCACCTTACATTCGGTAAAACGTGTTTTTCGAACAGTGAAGAGACATCCTGAGGGGTTACACAAGAAAAGTATTGGTCCTGGATTCTTACTGTAACTCCTGTTGCACACCGGCCCATGCAGAAACTCCCTTTAAGTATCACCCGGCCGGGACATTTCTCCTCAATGAGGCCCTGAAATGCCTTTACTACGTCTTCAGACCCACGAAGGAAACATGAACTTCCCACGCATACTTCAACTACTATCATGGTTACCCCTCCGGATTTTCAGCACCTTGTTTACAGTTCTCGACAAAGACACCACAGAATCTGGGTTTGGGTTTGGCTTCTGGCAGATAGTGATTGAACGTTTTCGTATGTCAGGTAGCATGCTTCATATTGTTCTATGTTGTAGCTGCGTCTATCTGTAGTAACGCCGGCTTTTCCGCAAATAACATAAAGGAAGTCATCCTGACAGCTATCGTAACCGGCGTAGATAATATCAGTTGCAAAAATTGATCCAGGTTGAAGTGTAATTAAGTAGACGTTCATTCTCTTATCTCTGGGACCCGGAAAAGCAAAGAGTTCAAGATCCACTCCTTCTTGACCGGTAAATACAATACGGCGGGCATCTTTCTTGACCAACATCCATTCTACAGGCAATCTGTCGTCAATGAGCGTAGACGGATCTTCATTTAAGGCTCTACCCAGGCTTTTCAAAGTGGAGAAAGAAGGGGAGACCTGGCCTCGTTCGATTTGAGATATGAGGCTGGGCGAGACCCCCACTTTTTGGGCTAGACCCCTCATACTCAAGCCCTGTGTTTGCCTTATTCTACGGACTCTGTCTCCAATAGACACAAACTAACCTCCTTCCATAATTGGAGATTTGGAAATTGCCGAACGCAAGAAAGTGAACGCTATCACTCACTTAACAGTGTACACTCAGCACGGTGGCTGTGCAACACATTCTGAATCGGAAATCTAAGTGGTCGAATCGAAAAGTGCGCCGCCCAGGTGTGTGGATACCATACGTTTCGTATCAGGCGGGTAGTCATCAAGGAGAAGATTTACTTTGATGTCCTGCCTTTCGTACAGAGATATGTCTATGGGCCTTGTTATTCCCGGGCCTCCTACAATTCGCGCGAACGGACGGAAATTGGATCGGGGGTCTTGCCGTGTGACTACAGCTATGTAGCCGCCCCAGAGTGATAGGATTGTCCCGGTAGGATACAGTGCCACTTTGGAGAATAGACTGTCTACCAGCACACCATCAAATAAAACGTCTCTTTTCTGGATCATGTGTGCGTATACTGCCTCAGGAAAGATTGCTTTTCTGTGGGGCCTGTCGGTTGTCATAGCATCATATACATCTGCTACAGCTGTAATTTTGGCCAAATCAGATATCTGGGAGGCCTTGAGTTTGTCAGGGTATCCGGACCCGTCCAGTCTTTCGTGGTGTTCCAGCGCGCTCCTGGATGCACAAGAACCTGCGTCAAAGCAATCTGACAGGAGCTCGTAGCCTTTTTGGGCGTGGGTTCTTATGAGACTGTATTCTTCATCAGTAAGGGCACCGGGCTTGTTCAATATACTTACCGGCATGAGGATTTTGCCTACATCGTGGAGAAGGGCACCGGTTCCAAGAACTCTCAGTTTAGCCAGGGGCCATCCCAGGGAGTCGGCTATAGAGATGCTTAGAATACATACGTTAATGCTATGTGTGTATGTGTTATGGTCGTAGGACCGGACAGAGTAAATTCCCATGCAGAGTCGTGAGTTTTCCCTTAGATCAAATATTATGGCATCTATTGCATGAGCTACTGCTTTCATATCAGGTGTTTGCCCTGCCAGGAGTTTGCAGACGGCTTGGTCCAGGGCTTTTTCGGCCTGGACCCGTGTCTCAAGGCTTATTGCATCATCAGGTTCAATATTTCCTGCCAGGGGGTCGTGTATTGCTACCCTGGTATAGCCACGGGATTTGAGGGTTCTTATCAATCTCTTGGTAAGGCGTGTCCCTGCTCCAAGCATAAGGCGCCCACCGTCTCCGTGTACTGGCAATGCAAGCTGCGAACCTTCCAACGTATCTTTTAGGTTTGCAACCCTCATTTTATGTACCCTCCTTGAGTGCGAAAGACTACCCATAACCAAGTATCGAATAATGTCTAAAATTAATGCAGAACAATAGGATTGGTGTCAGTTTAGGGCGCATATTGTCATTATAGGGGAAACCCGGGAACAGTTCCAGTGCCGGCTACAACCATTATATATGTTACGGGGTTACCCTCATGGGTAAGGGTGGGTGATGAAACGATAGGACCGTCCCCGTGTTTCACCGTGTTTCACAAGGCGGTCCTAAACTAAGCAATTGGACTGTTTCAGCCTACTACTTCGGCAAACTCTTTCCTGGCGGCTTCTAAAAGGCCACTCTGAGTGAAAACGTCTATGGCTGTCATGGCCAGTGCCTTGGCACCGTCAAGCAAAGCTTCATGGCCCATTTCAGATATGGTGGCTTCAGCAAATTCCTTTGAATGCCCTGTTGCTGTTCCAGGTTTGCAGATGGCAATGTATGGGTGGACGGAAGGTACTACCTGGCTTACATTACCCATATCTGTTGATCCGCCTCCGGCTTTAGGTTCAGGAGGTGATACTTTTCTGCCTAGGGCTTCGAGGTTTTTGGCAAAGACTTCGGCGAGAGTTTTGTTGGTAATCATGTTGGCGTAGGTTCTGGCGGTGTGCCTAAACTTGACTTTAGCTCCTGTTGCCAGTGCAGCACCCTCGGCGCAATTTCTAACCTTTTCCTCTATTTCTTTAAGGTAGTCCATGTCTTTGGCTCTTACGTACATGCGAATTTCTGCATAATCAGGAATTATGTTAGGAGCAACTCCTCCTTTTGTGATCACGCCGTGGATTCGCACGTCCTCTTTTACATGCTGCCTGAGGGCGTTCCAGTTGTTAAAGGTGAGAATGGCCGCATCCAGGGCATTTATTCCTTCATGGGGAGCGCCTGCTGCGTGGGCACTCTTGCCGTAGAAGGTGATCTCCATGGCAACTCTGGCGTTGGATGAGCTGATGACCACATCAGATTGAGACGGGTGAAACATCATGGCAACATCCACGTTCTCGAAAACCCCGCCTTCCACCAAGGCAACTTTTCCTCCTGCATTATCTACGGCTCCTTCTTCAGCAGGAGATCCAAGAACCACCAGATTACCCTGGATGTTATCCATTAGTGCTGCAAGGGCTGCTCCTGCTCCGGCAGCGGCAGTCCCAATGATATTGTGGCCGCACCCGTGGCCCAGTCCGGGAAGAGCGTCGTATTCAGCCAGTATGGCGACAGTGGGCCCTCCTGGCTTTCCCTTGCGTATGGCTCTGAAACTTGTTGGCATTTCGCATAGCCCGGTTTCAACGTCAAAACCATGTTCTTCGAGGAAATTCGTCAAGAGCTTTGAAGATTTCACTTCCTGGAGTCCGATTTCAGGTTCTCTATACATCTGGTCGCTAATGGAGCAAAGTCGATCCTTCAATGCATCAACAGTGCCAGCTACTTTGTTTTTCAAGGCGTCGTTTGCAGGCATATGCAGTCCCCCTTTTGATTAATCAAGATCAGCCTACCGGCTGAACAGCACAGCAGGACGTGAATAGATATTAAGAGAAATCCGTATTGACAGACTTCGCCATCCTTGTGATGTTTTCCTTTGCGTCTTAGATTTTCCGAACATACACGTAAGCAACATGGAGAGCCATGTCATTTTAAGAAAATCAAAAGAAGGGAAATCAATGTAACACATCGAATATATTATGCGTTCCGAATATATACACACATTTCCAAGGTTACAGGAGGTGTACTTGGTCCCAGTGTTCCATTATAAGTATCAGGAGGTGCATTAGCTTTGGTAGAGGGTAAGCAGACTACTTTTTTCATCTTCGTAGTGTTCCTGGCTATTGTTGTGTACCTTATGAAAAGGGCCCAGGAGGGAAAAGTACCTCACATCCGCAGAATTGCCGGCCTGGACGCTATTGAAGAAGCTGTAGGCAGGGCTACTGAACTTGGGCGCCCGGTATTTTATGTGCCTGGCAGAACCGAGATTAATACGGCAGGAGCAGCCCAGACCATAGCCGGACTTGAGATTCTGGGACAGGTGGCTAAGCTCACAGCCCGGTATGATACTGAGCTCAAGGTAGGCGTATGTGCGCCTAACGTTTATCCAATTGCCGATGCCGTGGTCAGGCAGTCCTATCTTGAAGAGGGCAAGCCGGAAGTTGTTAAGCCTGAGACGGTTCAGTTTTTGTCGCAACAGCAGTTTGCTTTTGCGGCAGGTTGCCTTTCGATTATGCACCAGGACAAGTCAGCCAGTGTCATCATGATAGGCGAGTTCCAGGCTGAGTCCATGATGCTGGCAGAAGCGGCCGCTCAGGTAGGAGCAGTAACAATTGCAGGTACCAGCAGGGCATTCCAGATCCCGTTCTTTGTTGCAGCCTGTGACTACACCCTTATTGGGGAAGAGATGTTCGCAGGAGGAGCCTATCTTACCAATGACCCGGGAAAAACAGCTAACCTTGCTGCTCAGGACTATGGCAAGATGTTTGCTTTTGCTTATATTTTGGTAGGTTCTTTGCTAGTCACCATGGGCAGCACACAATTGCTTGAGTTTCTCAAGAGGTAAGGAGGTGCAGATAATTGAGGAAAGAAGTACCGATTGCCATAGGTTTCGTTGTTGGTCTTATAGTTCTTCTCGAGTATTTCTTAAAGGGCCTGATGCCTGCCATAGTTCCTGCAGCTCAGACTGCACAGACCTGGGGTACAATTATCTCGGCTCTGGCTATGGCTCTTGCCGCAGCGAACCTGCTGATTGTACATGGCAGGCGTATTAGGCAAAAACAAGAGGACTGGTGGATGTCTATTATTGTGTATGCAGGCATGATATCTATGACTGTGGCAGGTATATCTTCGGCCATGGAAGACCTCTATACGTTTTTGTTCGACGGATTGTTTCAACCTCTGGGAACAGCAATGTTCTCTATGATGGTTTTCTTTATTGCATCAGCCGCGAGGCGTGCGTTTAGAGCAAGAAATATAGATGGAGCCCTTCTTTTGATTTCTGGCGTGATAGTTATGATTGGAAACGCTCCAATAGGGAATCTAATTTCTCCGTTTTTCGGCAAAGGAACAGAATGGCTGATGAAGATTCCCAACGTGGCAGGTAACAGAGCAATTATGATTGGAGCCGCCCTGGGAATGGTTGTCACTGGGTTCAGGGTAATGGTAGGCATAGACAGATCCTATTTCGGTGGCGAATAAGGGGGGAGACAGATGAGCATGCTTAAGAAGTTCACGGAAATGGATAACCGGATACTGTACCTTGTCCTATTAATAGTAGTTATAGGTCCTCTTCTTAAACCGTTAGGAATTCCTATTGAAGTTACAGGCCCGACTCAATCCTTTGCTGATGCTGTCGAAGCCCTAAACCCTGGAGATAGAATGCTGCTGGTATTCGACTACTCCGTGGGCGGCGGGCCTGACGTGGATCCGCAGGCCCAGGCTGTTCTTGCTCATGCCATGAGCAAAGACGTAAAAGTAGTCTGTGTGGCATTCATAGATACCGGGTTTCAGTATGCAACAAAGGCTGTAGATATGTGGGTANNAGCAAGGTAAAGTCTACGGCGATGACTTAATTAACCTTGGATTCGCCGCGGGCTCAGAGACTGCTATCTCAGCCTTTGCTCAGAATGTCAGAGAGGTATTTCCCACTGATGCGCAAGGGAAGAGCCTGGATTCTTATCCAATAATGGAAGGAATTAATACAGCGGCTGATTTTGCCCTTATAGCTGAATTCGCCACAGGTATTCCCGGACCGGCTGAATGGGTCCGGCAGGTACAAACCAGATATGATGTTCCTTTGGCATGCGGAGTGGTTGCGGTTATGGGGCCCCAGAACGAGGCCTACTTGCAGTCAGGGCAGCTTGTCGGCCTTCTTGGAGGCGGGCTGAAGTCAGCTGCCGAGTATGAGATTGCCATTGAGCAGCCTGGAGCTGCGACTGCAGCCATGGACGCTCAGTCTCTTGGGCACATGGCTATCGTAGTGTTTGTGATTCTTGGCAATATAGCGTATTTCGTGGAAGAATCGAAGAAAAAAGCCCGTGAAGGGATTTAGGGGGTGGCAATGTGGATACTGCAATAGTATGGGGCGGTGCTATATGTACCATTGCTGTGTATAGTTTCCTGTGGCGAGAAAACAAGCTCTTTAGGGCTTTTCAGAATCTTTATGTAGGACTGGCAGCAGGTTATGGACTGGTCATGTCATGGAGGATTGTGCAACGGCAGGTTATTACACCTCTCACCGCGGAAGGCGATTTCCTTGTGATTATTCCGACGGTCTTGGGCTTGCTGTTGTTTGCCAAACTATTTCCAGCAGCTCCATGGTTGTCAAGGTGGCCTATGGCATTCTTGATGGGTATTGGTTCAGCTCTATCAATAAAAGCCATAGAAAGCGACTTCGTAAGGCAGATTCAGGCCACCCTTGTTCCGTGGAATTCATTTAACAACCTGTTTATGGTGTTTGGCACTATCCTGGCCCTTTCATACTTCTTCTTCACCGTGAAGTCGGGGCCTGTGTTAAATACTACGTCGAAATTAGGCAGGTGGGTCCTCATGCTCACCTTTGGTGCTGCTTTTGGAAATGCCGTTCAGGGAAGACTAAGTCTTTTGATTTCCCGTATGCAATTTATGCTGGGAGAGTGGTTACACATTATCAGCACCTAGTTAGGCCGGTGAATTGACTGTAAGATGAGACAAGCCAGAGCCCTTGGGTTCTGGCTTGCCTTTTGAGTTCAGTGTGTCTTTACGAAGCTGTATTTTGCTGGAGTTCCGGGGTGCGGTTACTGTCTGGTATAGAACAGGCTCTTTTCAAGGTCTACTTCTTGCGCGGGAATTCCAAGTTCAGCGGCTTTTGCCAATCCCTTTTCCGTGGCCAGGAGCCAGCCGCCTTTGCCTACAACTACTCCGCCTATCATAATTACCTGTCCCATAGATACTCCAAGGTATGCTTTGCCCGACACAGGATCCAACACAGTTACGTCAGCGTCAAATCCTTCGCTTAGACTGCCTTTTGTGGTAAACCCAAACATTCTCGCAGGGTTCAATGTGAGCTTCTTGACCAGTTCCGGCCAGGTAAGGGCGCCCAGCTTAACAAGGGCGGTTCCTCGTTCCAGTTGAACATTTCTCGGAATGGCCCCGCCATCAGTGCTAACGGCATCAACTACGAATTCCCCGTCAGGCATTTTGGCAGTGGCAAGAATGTGCATAGATACTGTATCGTTGACAGGGAAACTCACCGAAGTTTTGGTTCCCGCTGCTTTCCAAATCTCATGGCCTTCTTTGCCTGTAACCAGCTCGATCCGGCCGCCTCTTTCTACCTGGATAAGTGCCCAGCCGGCAAGAATAGCTTCTCCCATGTCTTTCTCAGTTGGCTCAAAACCTCTCATTTTGAGACAGTTTCTTGTCACATGGCTCACGGGGACGCCGTTTCTGCATTCTGCGCCGGTTCCGTTAATTGTTCCCAGGTATGACTCTGAAACCAGGTGCCGTTTTTCCCTGAGAGCTTCTACAGCCGTCAATGCTTCCCTGGCGGGAGTCTTTATCAGGCCCCGGCAGTAGCTGTTGACATGAGCTATATGAAGCCGGTTTTCTCCTGCGAGGTCTATTGCTTCCAGAAGGCCGTCAAGATTGCTGCCTGTTTTGGTCGTTCCAACGTGGAAAGCCATATAACATCTTTCTACGTTGGCAACGTCAATTATCATGGCTGTAACTTCAGGGCTGGCCGGCCGATGCCCCCCGACCATTTTGAGGCCTATGGCTCCGTTGGTGAGGGCTGTTTCGATTGTGTCTTTGATCTCTTTCCTGGACGGGTTTGGGGTTTCGGTGTTTTCGCCCGGGATAACACTATGTAGTCCCGCCATATTCATTCCGCAACCATGTTTTTTGAGTCCTTCTACGCTTGATTCAATTGGGCCGCCGAAGTCTACTGCAGTGATTACACCTTTTTCAGCCATCATTGAGTAGCCTATCCAGCGGCTTTTGCCGGCAACGTGGACGTGTGTATCTATAACCCCGGGCATTACAATTCTACCCTCAACGTCGATCACCGAATCTGCCGATGTGGAAGGAAGATTGGGTTTAACAGCTACAATCTTTCTATCCTTTATGCCCACATCTGCTTTTTCATCGAGACCCGAGAGAGGATCGATAACATGCCCATTCTTGATCAGTAAATCAAATCTCATAGTTCTTACCTCCATCTTAGAGTCTTTGGGGCCGGTTTTGCTTTCTTAGTAAAGACTTGCCGGATGTTCTCAGAGACTTGCTAACTTACAGCCTTTTCATTCTTGTATGCTTCCATACCTCCTTCTTCCATTCTAAGGGTGTCCAGGTTCCTTACTACAAGAAGTCCCAGGGCTGTCAGAACTGCAAGTCCTATATATGTNNTTGTCCATTACCAGGCCTATAATGACAGTGCTGGTTGACGCCATTATAAACCTGAGCATATTAAAGACTCCTGTTACTGAACTTGCCATTTCCTGGGGAGACGACTTGATTACAGCGTTCAGTGAAGGAGCCCATATTAAGGCAGCGCCGGTGCCGTCAAGGAGCAACGACAAAGTTATCAAAGACTTGCTTGCTGAGGGCGTTAAAAAGGCAAAAAGTACAAGGGCCAGAGTGCGAATTATGAGGCCCAGGGTTACAGGCGTCTTTGAACCAAACCGGTCTTCCAGTAATCCGGTTATAGGTGAAACTACAAGACGCACTGCGGCTTGTGGAACAAGTACCAGGCCTATGGTTACGGCGTCAAAATCCTTGACTGCCGACAGGAAGATGGGCATCAAAAACTGCATTCCTTGAATGGCTACCAGGTGGATTCCCCCGCAATAGACTCCTGAAAGAAACACAGGATTCTTAAAAAGGCCCATATGAATTACAGGCTCCTGGCAATTGGTTTCGATTCTCTTAAAGACAGGCAAGCACGCTACGGATACGGTAAGCATAATTAGTACCGGGGCTGAATTCCAGCCCATTTCTGAGCCGTTTTGAAGGGCTACCACAAGGGTGATAATCATGACTGCAAGGGTAACAGTACCAGGGTAATCGAAATGAAAGGCTGATGGTGTTTGAGCATCGGATTTCATTAGAAGGAGAATTGCTGTAAACGAAAGGATGACAAAGGGAACGTTTGCGAAAAACACGTACTTCCAGCCTAGGTAATGGACTATAACTCCTCCTATGCTGGGGCCTGTAACAGATCCCATGGATACAGCCATTCCCCATATTCCCATAACTTTACCGCGATGCTCAGGAGGAAACAGATCTGTTGCAGATACAACCGCATTAGGGAAAACACCTGCCGCACCTATGGCCTGTATTATCCTGAAGATTACAAGAGAGGGAAAATTCCAGGATAGTCCGCCCAGCAAAGAGCCAAGCCCGAAGATTGTAAGTCCTGTTGTGAGACACCTGCGGCGTCCGTACTTATCGCCAATTTGCCCAAAAACCGGAAGGAGTATTGCGTAGACTATCTGGTAACTGTTGAACACCCAGGAAAGGTCAGAATAATTGAGTTGAAACTCAGCTTGCAGGTCAGGAGTGGCAACCCGTATCATGCTTGTGTTTAGTACTGTTACAAATGTTGATGTTAAAATGGCTGCGAAGGCTATGTACTTGGAAAACTTGGTCAACGGTTAGCGCTCCCCTGTTTTATTTACTATGTTCGTTTTGTCAGTGATTCTGTCTATTGCTTGGTCGCTACTCGGGGTATTCTCTGCTTGAGCCTGATCATCTGGGCCTGGCTCCTCATTGTTTGCACTATCCCTGTTGGGTCAGGCTATTTACATAAAGTCCCCCATATAATTGTCTATATCATGAATTGGTTCGTCAAGCTAAGAATTCGGCTTTAAAACAAATCTCTTGATTTCTGGTGCAGTGTGTGAGGTGTTCAACAAACGAAATAACAAGCTGTTTTATGTTGGCCACCCGATAACACCGAGCGGCCAACGAAATGAACTGGTTACTTCATCCCGATTGCTGCTTCGTATTTGTGTATTAATAAGGCAATAATGAAATGTATCAGCCGGGCCACTTATCAACGGGAAAGAGTTCCTCGTTGCTCTTTCTGTTTCTGAAAACCCCGTCTTTGCCGGGAAATCCCAGGGGCAAGAGGCACACAACACTCACCTGTTCCGGAATACCAAGGAGTTCCTTTACCTTATCTTCTGAGAATGCGCCGATCCAACAGGTACCCAGGCCGTGGGCATGGGCTGCAAGAGTCATATGATCCATGGCTATTGCCACATCTACGAATGAATACCGTCTTTCGGGATTAGTTGTGCATCCTACTATTACCACAGGGGCCTGCCCCACAAACCCTTGATTGTGGCAAATAGGTACCAGAGCTTGCCTGATGGATTCGTCCTTAACCACTATGAACTTATACTCCTGCCTGTTTGCAGCTGAAGGCGCTACCCTTGCAGCTTCAAGCACAGTCGCAAGAGATTCGTCAGGAATAGGGTCACTCTTGTAACCTCTGATTGAGCGTCTTGTACGAATGGCTTCCATTACTTCCAACGCAACCATCTCCTTGAAAAGTGTTTCGGGTATCAAATCATCTGCCGGCTTCAAGTTTCTACGGCGGATTGCATGAATCCTTCTTTTGATAGATTATGTCTCAACCCTGGAAAACCGGTGTAGACACTGATATAGTCAATCCAGACTTTTCAAGGAGGGCTGCTTCCGAACATGTTCAATCGCTAGTCGATTTCCAAATCCAAATTGACCCTACTTCACCTTCTGAAATTCCTTGTCCTGCTTGCTTTGTGGTGATAGATTTTTGCTGGAGGAATTGTATGATTGTCTTATAAGTGTATTAGCAATTCTGAGAACTCTGCCAACAGCCTGCAGGCTTTGGGCCAAAGCCTGATTGTGCCTATGAAAAAGCAGTAACTGTCAGATAGTATTACATAGTAAGTAATTTGGACTTGCGGGCAGGTAAGGAGATGATGGGTATGCCCCGGCATTCCGAAGGAGTAATGTCAGGAGAAAGATTGAAGGGATTCATTGAGACTTCCATATCTTCAATACGCGAAACTGTGGGCAGTTCGTCGGCCATAGTGGGTGTTTCCGGAGGAGTTGATTCTACTGTGGCAGCTGTCTTGGTGCACAAGGCTATAGGAGATAGGTTGAAGCCCGTAATGGTGGACCACGGCCTTATGCGCGAGGACGAAGTTGAGTTTGTGGTTTCGTCTTTTAAGAGTCTTGGGATAAAAGTAAAAGTTGTTGATGCAGCAGCTCGCTTTATATCGAAATTAGCCAGAGTCTGTGATCCTGAGGACAAGCGCAAGATTATCGGCGAGGAGTTTATCCGGGTTTTTGAAAAGGAAGCTGTGTACTATGAAGACGCGGGCTTCCTTGTTCAAGGCACTATTTTATCTGATGTTATTGAGTCTGGAACAGAAGGAAAAGACAAGAAGTTGGTAAAGAGCCATCACAATGTAGGCGGATTACCTGAGCAGATGAACTTAAGACTGCTTGAACCTATTAGAGATCTGTACAAAGACGAAGTATGGGCTGTGGGTGAGGAACTTGGTTTGCCGAAGGAACTGGTTTACAGGCACCCTTTTCCCGGGCCGGGGTTAGGTGTAAGGGTACTGGGTGAAGTCACCGAAGAAAAACTTCGGGTTGTTAGAAGAGCCCAGGCTGTTTTAGACAAAGAAATATCAAAGGCCGGACTGTATCACAAGCTGTGGCAGTGCTTTTGCGTTCTTCCCGATGTTAAGACTGTAGGAGTTAGAAGCGGAGAGCGCACTTACGGACACCTAATAGGCCTGAGAGCGGTCTTGTCCCAAGATGCCATGACCGCCACCTGGGCTCACATCTCTCATGAGGTTCTAAGCACAATAGCATCCAGGATTATAGAAGAAGTTCCTGAGGTAAACAGGGTGGTGTATGATATTACGTCAAAGCCTCCGGCGACTATTGAGTGGGAGTAGAGACAGCAGTCAGGAGCACCCCTGGGATTGCTGTTAGGATCTGACTGTGTCTGGAGGTTTTGCAGTATAGTACATATGCAACCACTGGAGTGATAGCAAAAATAGGGATACGTGTAGAAGGAAGGGGAGCAGTCTGCAATGATTCCCAGGTATACAAGGCCCAAGATGGGCGCCATTTGGAGTGAAGAAAACAAGTATCGCCGTTGGCTTGAAGTTGAAATTCTTGCACTTGAGGCCTGGGAGGCCCTGGAGAGAGTACCTCCCGGTACTGCAAGGGCTGTAAGAGATAAAGCAAGGGTTAATGTTAAAAGGATTTACGAAATAGAAGCGGAAGTCCGTCATGATGTTATTGCTTTTGTCAGCCAGGTAGCTGAGACTGTGGGTGATGAAGGTAGATTCATCCATTACGGCCTGACTTCCTATGATGTAGTTGATACCGCGCTTTCTTCATTAGTGAAGGACTCCATCAACATTATTTTAGAAGATATGGACAGCATGATCGATATTTTAGGTTCTGTGGCGCTAAGGTATAAGGACACTCCTGTAATAGGCCGTACCCATGGAGTTCACGCAGAACCTATGACTTTTGGCCTTGTTGTGGCCCTTTGGCGCGAGGAAATGAAAAGAAACCGCAGGCGGGTAGAATTTGCCCTAAATGACATCTCAGTGGGGAAATTATCAGGTGCTGTAGGAACCTACGCTCATGTTGACCCCTTTGTTGAAACCTATGTATGCGATAAACTCGGGTTAAAGCCTGCCCCTTTGTCTACCCAAATAGTCCAAAGAGACAGGCATGCCTATTGTTTGACCACTTTAGCTGTGGTTTCTGGCACATTGGAGAAGATGGCCACTGATTTGCGGGGTTACGCAAGAACAGAGATAAGAGAAGTAGAAGAACCTTTCAGGCCAGGACAAAAGGGTTCTTCTGCAATGCCTCATAAGAAAAACCCGGTAGGGTTTGAGCAAATTTGCGGTATGGCCAGGCTTATGAGAGGCTACGCGTCTGCGGCTCTTGAGAACACAAACCTCTGGGACCAAAGAGATATCTCAAATTCCTCTGTAGAACGTATTATTTTACCTGACTCAGTTATTCTTTTGGATTATGCTCTTAACCGGATGGCCCAAATGCTCAAAGGCCTTCGGGTGCATCCTGATAAGATGCTTTCGAATCTGAATCTCACAGGTGGGCTGGTCTTTTCTGAGGAAGTCTTGCTCAAACTAGTCTCCAAAGGGCTTTCCAGGGAAGAGGCTTATGCGAAAGTGCAAGGACTTGCCATGGCCTCATGGGAGGGGCCACCGTCTTTCAGGGAAAGAGTGGTGAAGGATCAGGAACTTGCCCAGATCTGCTCATCTCAGGAACTCGAATCATGTTTTGATTTGAGCAAAACACTTATGCATGTAGATGCTATTTTCAAGCGTCTTGGCCTGGTAAAAGGGGTTTAGCACAGCTGTATCCCTCGCCAATCCCGATCTTTTTGGAATGTAATGAGCCGTTTTCAAGCAGCAAAAGTGAGGTGGATTTGAATTCATGAAAAAGGACAATGTAAGTTCAGAACCGGCAAAAGACGGCACCTGGAGGGAAATGGGCCTAAAAGACCATGAGTACAGGCTGATTGTTGAGCGATTGGGCCGTGAACCAAACTACACGGAACTGGGAATGTTTGCAGTATTGTGGTCTGAACACTGTGGTTATAAGCACTCAAGGAATCTTCTTAAGACCTTGCCTGTAAGCGGCCGGCAGATCCTGGTAGGGCCGGGAGAAAATGCCGGTGTTGTGGACATAGGCCACGGCCTGGCTGCAGCGTTCAAAATAGAATCCCACAATCACCCCAGTGCTGTTGAACCCTATCATGGGGCAGCAACAGGGGCAGGTGGAATTGTGAGAGACATTCTGGCCATGGGTGCCCGCCCTGTGGCTTTGCTGGGTTCAATGAGATTTGGGCCGCTTACAGGAGAAAGGAACCAGTTTCTGTTTTCCGGAGTTGCCGCGGGAATGATAGATTACGCAAACTCACTGGGAGTCCCTACAGTAGGGGTAGACATATTCTTTGCAGAGCCTTACAGTCAGAATCCTTTATGCAATGTTATGTGCGTGGGGCTATTGAATCATTCGGACCTTCATAAAGGCCAGGCTGCAGGGGTAGGTAATATTGTGATGATTGTGGGCCACTCTACGGGCCGGGATGGGATTCACGGATGTACTTTTGCATCAGAGGAAATCGACGAGGGCACTGAGACAAAGCCGCCTACAGTTCAAGGTGACCCTTTCATGGAAAAGCGCCTGATAGAGGCGTGTTTAGAGATGATGGCCCAGGGTGCAGTCGTGGGAATTCAGGATATGGGAGCTGCGGGTATAACATCATCCAGTGCAGAGACTGCTGCCAGGGCCGGAACCGGCCTTTCTATAGAGGCGACCAGGGTTCCTGTAAGAGAAGAAGGCATGACTCCTTATGAAATCATGCTGTCAGAAAGCCAGGAACGGATGCTTTTGATTGTTGCTCCTGACAAGGTTGAGGCGGTGAAGAGTATAGGAACTAAGTGGGGGCTTAATGCTGCCGAAATTGGGGTTGTTACAGACTCGGGCAACCTTGAAGTTTTGGAAAATGGGATTAAAGTCGCTGAAGTGCCTGCAAAACTTCTTACAGAAGCCCCGGTGTATGATCCTGAATGGAAAGAGCCTTTCTACGTGAGTCAGAACCGGCGGTTTTCAGCCGGCTCAATTCCAGTTCCCGGAGTCCGGGAGTTCAATGGTATTTTACTGGAACTTCTGGCCGCACCTAATATTGCTTCTAAGGATATTGCATACAGCTATTCTGATAGCGCAAACGAGATCAATGGCCAAAATGGCCTCATTTCGGTAGATAGACACAGTGAACCAGGTGAGGCCGGGGCAGTCCTCAAAGTGAAGGGTACGGGCAAAGGCATTGTGCTTGCCGCAAATTGTAACGGCAGGATGGTCTACCTTAATCCCAGGGCAGGCACTCAATGGGCAGTGGCTGAAGCAGCCCGGAACATATCAATAATCGGAGCAGCCCCTATTGCGATAAGCAATTGCTTGAATTTTGGAAACCCTGAAAAACCTGAAGTCTTTTGGCAGCTTAAAGAGTCTGTCAAGGGCATGGGAGAAGCGTGCAGAGCACTGGATACACCTGTAACCGGAGGTAATGTGAGCCTTTATAACGAGACTCAAGGAGAGTCTGTTTACCCAACCCCGGTTATCGGAATGGTCGGGATTATCGGCGATACAGAAAAAATGATCACCCCGGGGTTCAAGGCTCCAGGGGAAAAGATTGCTATTCTCGGAAAGATAGACGGAGATGATAGATCCCTTAATGGCAGCGAGTATCTGGACAGGATTCACAAAGTTGTTGCCGGGGATATCAGATATCCGGATCTTGGGCTCGAAAAGGGTATTACCGGCGTCTTAACAGAAGGCGCCCAAAAAGGCCTTTTCAGCTCTGCTCAGAGTGTTTCGCAGGGAGGTTTAGGAGCTGCCCTGGCCAAGTGCTGTATTTGGGGCAAAGAGGGTGGGAAAGGAGCCCGGGTAACCCTTGGTTCACTGGCCGGGTCTTTGGAACCTTCACACAGGCCCGATGCAGTGCTTTTCGGGGAAAGCAATTCTGCAGTTATAGTGAGTTTTTCGGAAGGGGATGAGCCTGCAATAAGGGAACTTTGCCAGGCCAGAGGCGTCCCTTTTACTGTAGTAGGCGAGGTTACTTCTGACAATCTGGTGATTCAAAGGTGTGGTGCCTGTGACAGTGCAGAGATTATCCATGTAGACTGTAAAGGTATGGATAATGCATGGAGAAACGGAATTTTGCGTGAAATGGGAATGCAGAGATAAATAACAGACAGGCCAATGCAGGGCAGCCTGGTTTGATCCCTGTGACAGGATTCACAAAAGCTCGTATCATTTCCTGAGGCCGTAAATTTGTCGGTGCGGCAAAACTGAGGATCGTTACAAGGAGCGTGTGCTAATGCTTAGAGTATCCGGGATTTCCAAAACTTACGGTGGGCATGTAAAGGCTGTAGATAGCCTTGATCTTCATGTTCAGCCAGGCGAAATATTCGGTTTCCTGGGCCCGAATGGAGCAGGGAAAACAACCACGATAAAAATGGTAGTGGGAATACTTAAGCCAGATCAAGGGTCGATTGAAGTGGCCGGAATCAATGCTGCCCACAAACCCATAGAAGCGAAGAAGCGGATAGGCTACGTTCCAGACGAGGCTCAGCTGTGGGATAAACTTACAGGGGTAGAGTATTTGAATTTTGTGTGCGATGTATATGGTGTCCCAGGAGAGAAGAGAGAATCTCAAGCCATAAGGCTCCTTGAGACATTTGAGATGCTTCACGCAGTAACCGATCCTATTGGAAGCTATTCCAGAGGTATGCGGCAGAAAATTGCAGTCATAGGTTCACTTATGCACCATCCATCCCTTTGGATTTTGGATGAACCCATGGTTGGGCTCGATCCAAGGTCGTCGTTCTTGCTGAAAGAACTCATGCGTTCCCACGCAGACCAGGGAGGAGCCGTCTTTTTTTCCACCCATGTCCTGGAAGTGGCAGAAAGGCTTTGTGACAGAGTAGGTATTATCCACAAAGGCAAACTCATCGCAGTGAATACTGTAGAGGAAATGAAGAAACTCTTTGCACAAGAGGGCGATAGATCCCTGGAAGAGATATTTCTGGAGATTACCGGAGCCACTCTTCCCCAGGATCAACTAGCCTCTCTGGCAAAGTAAAAGGAGGGATACTCTGGTGAACAAGGGCATAACCGGTCTTAGGGCCAAAGGGCAGGGGAAGCCGTTTTCATCCCTTGTGCAGATGCAGTTTAAGGTCGAATACAGTTCCGCGGGATTGGCCGAGAAAATCGGGCTGGATAAGGATAAGAGCAAGTATACCTATGCCTATTTCGCCCTTTTGGCCCTGGCCTTTGTACCTTTCACTACAATGCTTTTCAAGTTCGCCAATGTAATGTCCCAGGCGTTTATCAGTGTGGGGCAACCGGGCTTGGCAGTAATTATGGCTGTCATGGCCGGCCAGGTATTCGTTGTCTTTATCGGGCTAAGCCACTTGATGTCCAGCCTTTACTACAGCCGCGACCTGGAACTGCTTCAGTCCCTCCCACTTACTCCTTGGCAGATAATGTCAGGCAAGATACTTGTGGTTTACGCGGGGCAGCTTCTGTTTGCCCTTGCTACAGCGGCTCCGTTTCTAATAACCATGGGCGTAAACTTGGGTACCTTTTCATACTGGCTGCCTGCTCTAATCGTGTTTTTGCTGATTCCTGCCATTCCTTTGTCAGTGGGAGTCTTGCTTCTCGTGCCTGTAATGAAAGTGACCGCCCGCTCACGTAAGCGGGATCTGTTCCGGGTATTGTTCGGCCTTGTATTTTTTGTGTTTGTAATGGTTTTCCAGTATCTTAATATGAACATGACCCGGTACGGGCCTGAAGCCTTGATGGCTAAGGTAATGGAGAAAAATGGGCTTGTATCCGCGGCGGCAGGCGTCTATCCGGTCCTGAAATGGGCTGCATGGGCGCTTACCGGCCAGGGCGCAGGCCAGAGGCTGCTTGGGTTATTCTTGTATGCAGGAGTATCTGTTGGGATTTTGAACCTGGTGATCTTTTTGAGTCAGCGCTGGTTTTTGGGAGGGATGGGTACTGGGGAAGTTTCAGTTAAGAAGGGCCGTGTTTCTGGCTTATCGAAAAAGCAAATGGTTTTTACAAAGCCAAAGAGTCCCCTGTCCTCAATAATGCTCAGAGATCACAGGATATTGGTGCGCACACCCAATTTTTTCTTAACCGTTTTGATGAATCTGCTGGTTTTACCTATTATTCTTCTGTTCGGTTACATTGGAGGCGGGCAGGAACTGGCACCACTTATTGAGATGGGATTAGGTGCCGGAGCCAGGGATGTTGTAACACTCATAATGGTAGGAATACACGGCATGTTTACCGGGCTCAACCAGGTTGCATCTACTGCTGTTTCCAGGGAGGGGCGGTTATTTTGGTTAAGCAAGGCCATCCCTGTTGCCCCCAGGATTCAAATGCGGGCTAAACTTGCATACAGCATGTTGTTCTCTCTTGCCCAATTGCTGATTCTCGGTATTGTAACCGTCATGTTCTTTGGGTTTGATCCTGGAAGGTTTCTGACTCTTGTAGTTCTGGGTATCCTGGTTTCTATTCCGGTAAGCACTATTTGCCTGCTCAACGACCTCTACAGGCCCAAACTGGCATGGACAGAGCCGCAACATGCCATGAAGGGCAACTTTCAAACACTGGTGTCCGGGCTGTTTTCCCTGCTTTATCTGGGCGTGATAGGAATCGTAGTAAGGGGCTTGAACCTTTTGGGTGTATCATATACGTGGCTTTACGCCGTAACCGGAATTCTGGTGATTGCTTCAACCTATCCCCTTGTTTACTGGCTGGATCAGGTTGCTGAAACCAGGTATGGGGAACTGTAGGGGGATTCCGGTTAGCAACAGGTTCTCAAAAAGGATTGCAGTAATCCATGAAAAAGGGTCATAGCAAATGGAGGAGAGAAATGTGAGGTTAAAGGGCGAACAAATTCTGGCCATGGCAAAAGATATAGAGCCGGAAATCATTAATTGGCGGAGAACTGTCCACCGGTATCCTGAGCTGGGAATGGAGACTCCCAGGACTTCAGAGTTCATAGAAGACACTCTAAAAAGTATGGGTATTGAGGTCAAGAAAGCAGCAGGGTATGGTGTTGTGGGGACACTCAGGGGTTCCGGTCACCGGACAATTGCTGTTAGGGCAGATATTGACGCTCTTCCTGTAACTGAAGAAACCGGTTTGCCGTATGCCTCAGAAGTACCCGGTAGAATGCATGCATGTGGCCACGATGCCCATGTGGCAATAGTACTGGGAACTGCCAAAATCCTTTTCCAATTGAAAGGCCACCTCAAAGGTAACGTTAAGTTCATATTCCAGCCTGGAGAAGAGGGCCCTGGGGGTGCTCAGCCTATGATAGATGACGGTGCCCTGGAAGACCCGGCGGTAGATGCTATAATAGGCGGCCACGTTGGCATGTTGTGGCCTGTTGAGTCAGGCCGGTTCGGGTTCAAAGCCGGCCCCATTATGGCTGCCACAGACTCTTTTACTATTACTATAAAGGGTAAAGGTGGACACGGGGCTACTCCAAACCAATGTATTGATCCTGTTGTCATTGCGGCCCAGGTTGTTCTGAGTATGCAGGCCATAGTATCCAGGGAAGTCAATCCCATATCACCTGCTGTGATAACTATTGGCAAGATTGAGGCCGGGACCCGGCACAACATAATTCCCCAGGATTGTACTATGCATGGAACTGTTAGGTACTTGGACAGAGCCTTTGAGAGATTTATCCCCAAACGTATAGAAGAAATGGTAACAGGAGTCTCCCGGGCCATGCGCGGTGATGCTGTACTTGAGTACCGGTATGGCTACAGGCCTTTGGTGAATGATCCTGAGATTACAAAGCTGGTGAAGAAAGCAGCGTCTTCTGTGGCGGGTTCGGAAAACGTAGTTGATGTGGCCGAACCTACAATGGGGGGAGAGGACATGTCTTATTACCTGGAAAAGGTTCCAGGCACCTTTATTGCCATTGGAACAGGCAATAAGGAGAAGGGCACAGCCTATCCCAACCATCATCCGAAATTCACCGTGGATGAGGATGTACTCCATGTTGCTTCAGGTGTTTTTGCCAGGGCATGCCTGGATTTTCTGGATGAAAAAGACTGAATGGAGTAGCGCAGAAGCTTAGATAAGCGCCGGAATGCCCGTACGGCATATGTGTGGCATGTTCCCCACAGTTTTGCCTGGGTTTGGCTTAAGACATTAACCACGGTGGCATGCCACACATACCGAACTTTCTTAAGATCCCTACACCTGCTAAAATTAAGGAATTGAGGACTGTTTCGCAGGTTTTCAGCCCTCATGCCTTAGATGATGAAACGTTAGGACCGTCCCCGTGTTTCACCGTGTTTCATAGATACCCTGAATATTTTCCGATGATCTCCATAAGGGCAACAAGTCCTTTGATGGCCAACCGCATTTTATCCTCGACAAGGTTTCCTTCTTCATCGCAAGTGCCTTGTCCGGGCGAGATGAATATGTTTGCGTCGTAGGATATTGTTGCAATTATGCCCATCTGACTGCATCCTGTTTGCAAGAGGTGTGAACCTGCATACATGTCTTCAATGGGGAAGATGGGGAAGCCCATACCGTTTTTCCATGTATCTTCATAGTTAATTTCTACTGTTGACGAGTTGTATGACTTGGTGATTCTGAGTCCTTGTTTGAGCCTGGGATTGGCCTTGTCGATTTCTGACTTTACAATTTCGTAGAGGTGATCCACTTGTTTTGTGTAAAGCTCCGGGTTATCTCTAAGGTCTTTAAGAACCACTGCCTGAGTGAGCAGGGCATCTTTACCTGGATCCAGCATTACATACGCTGCCTTACCATAGGAAGCAGTGGTGCCCCACCGGTCACCGTGCATTCCAAGGGCTCGCCTGATTGGCACCATAACATCTTCCCGCCCGATGATGAGCCCGGAAGTTGCCGAACCGGTTGCTTTGTCCATGCTGTAGATAACAACGTCGGCTCCTGTATGCCTGGGATCATGGCCTACAAAGGGAAGCCCCCATGCGTTATCTACTACGTAGGGAACATCAAATTCTCTGGCCAGTTCCCCAATGCCTTTTTGTAGAACTGCAGCGCCGTTTTCGTCTTTGATCGAGTACCCGTAACCTGGTGTATCATACCCTAACGATGAAAAACCGGAAAGGTAAGGGGCATGGGCCTCTGCAGTAGCCGCGATTACTTCGAGGGAAGCTTCTGGGTCTACCTCAGTAAGGAGAGGTACAGGGTGATACTTAATACCGTGGTTGGGATAACAGGCTCCTTCAAGAGGAACAATGACTACGTCAAGGTTGTCCAAACGTTTGCCTGAAAACCCTAGTTCCCCTGGGGTAGAACCACGGTCAGCCACGATTTCTTTGTACTTGGGGGGCACAGGCCGGCCATATCCTGCCTGGTGGTGCATGTGTTTTTCCCATGGCACTATGTAACGGGCCCGGTACTTGTCTCCACGGCCGGTAAGAGGGGGTGCGAACAGAGTATCAAAGGTCACCCAGAGCCCACCTTCACAGGTGTTCACAGGGCAAGCATCGTACTCATCACCGTAGACATCTTTTACGATCTCCCTTATTTCATCAACCAGTCTTACCAGAGGGATAACCTGTTTTTCTCCCTTTGTTATGGCCTCCAGGACATTCTTGCGCATGGGTGCCGGACAACCCGAAATCGCTCCTGTAAGCCCTATCTGGCCTTTAAGCTCGCCGATTCCCAGTTCTTCAGCTGCTTTTTTGGCTTCAGCATAGATGTTTTGAGTGTTTGCCTGGAGATGCTTATACATCTGGAACTTGTACTTGAAACTTGACATAAAGCCTTTTCCTCCTTTTGACCCACTATGGTCCTCCTGCACTTTACATAGCTTTGCTCTTTGATGTGAAAATCACACCGGTACCTACAGACAGCATTCTGTCTTCACCTGAGTCCGGCTCACCCTGAATCACGATGTTCATGTGATTCGGGAAATGTGCCATATCATAGCCTGCCAGGGTGCCCAGGAGGCTGTTTTCGGCCAGCACCCGGTCGCCGTAAAGCAGGACTCCTCCGTTGAGGAACTCTACAAAAGCAATGTAGGCTATTCTTTGCACTGTTTTTCCAGGAGCAGCTTTTTCATCAGTTACAATCAGCTCGTGGATTTCGCCTTGTTTTACAACTCTTGACGGTTGAGGAATAAGTTCAAGGTTGCGATTTTCCAGGCAACCCCGGAGTACGGCTACGATCCTGGCTGCAAGGGTATTTTTTTCTGCGTAGTAGTCTTTTGTGACGAGTTTCCGAGTATAGGGGTCTTTGTCTGTCATGCCTATCACTCCTCATCATAGATGAGCAGGTTAAGTATAGCATATGCCAGGGAAACGGACAACGAATTTTGCCCAGGGCCCTTACCCCAATCTCATTTGAGAGAAGAGTTGCCAGAGTCCGTTTTCTCTAAACCCTGTACCTGGATTTTCCGATACAGAATAAAAGAACTGCATTGTCATGCGCCATTACTGTACTGGCTGTTTGTGAAACCAGACACATCAGAACGGAGGAGAATCAAATGGAGCTGGGTCACGGCGACGATGCTTCTGGTTTGGTTTGGGTTGAAGACGGGGAAATCGAAGTCACAGACCCAGGCCCTGGTGGTAGGCCTGCTAGCATAAGGCCTGCAGCTGGTGTGGAAATCCTTGTTTCCGGGAGCAAAGTGACAGGTGAGACTGCAGTATTGCAGTCATCTGAGATTGTGGTAAAGCCCCGGGATGAGTCTCCCGTATCTTTTCATAAGATTCAGATAACCAAAGACCGGATGAAAGCCTATCTTCTACTGGACCTGCGTGATGGCATTTCATACAGGCTCAAAGACAGTAAGCCTTCACCTGCGCTTCAACTTGAGGTTGAAAGCAGGACAATTCCTGCAGAATTGGATTTGAGTCAGGTGATTGATTCTGTAAAAAGATCCGGTATCAAAGTTGGCCTGGATGTTGAAGCATGCCGTAGAGCGTGCGCTGAAAAATTGGTTGAGCCGGTTCTTATTGCAAAAGGCCGGCCAAGCGTAGAAGGAAAAGACGGGAAGATAGAGTTTCTAATTCCTCTCGAGAAAGTCATCGATCTTCCCCTTGACAAAATGCAAGTAGACTTTAGAGACTCGGTGAAAATTCCGGACGTCAAGGCAGGCCAGGCTGTAGCAGCCAAAACCCTTGCCGTTCCAGGGTTACCCGGACAGGACGTAACAGGAAAGGCAGTACAACCTGGCAAACCAAAAGACCCATTGTTTAAGGCAGGAAAAGGGGTTTTACTGAAACAAGAAGGAGACGTGCTTCTTGCTGTTGCAGCCATTTCAGGTTGCCCGAAATTCAATGATACCTCAGGGATAATTGAGGTAGACGAAATATTCTTCCATAGGGGAGATGTGGATCTTGCTTCGGGTAACATCAAGGCTTCGGGAAGTATAGAGATAAGCGGTAACGTGGCGGAAGGAACCAGGGTTGAATGTGAGGGAAGCCAGGAGATCAGCGGAACGGTAACAGGCGGAAATCTCAAAGCGTGGGGAAGTATCACAATCAGGGGAAATGTTTTCAAGTCTGAAGTATCTGCAGGGAAAGATTCTCAATGGATCTACAAGTGGAGCAATTTGCTCGGGGTTGTAGAGGACCGGCTCACAGGAATTTTCGAGGTTGAAGCTCAAAACAAGCGCTTGGTTGAAGAATTCATGCCGCCTTCTGAGGATGAGGTAGAAGGAATTGTGCCTAAACTTCACGATGCAGGAGTCTTATTTGAGAATTTTAGGCAATTGCTCTTGGCCCTCGGTATCTTCTATAGGGAGGATTTATCGTCACTGCCTGAGGAGATAACCAAGAGGATTCTTGGGACCCTGGATAAGATCGCCGAATCCAGAGGAAGTGTTTTTGAAAAAACCCGTGTTATTGAAGAAGATGTTGTGCAAATGAGAACATGGATCGATTACGAGCTATCAAAAGGCGAATCTGACGTAATTTTACCCTATGTTCAGAGTTCCGTAATCACAGCATCCCGGGACATTGTAATTACAGGGCAGGGGGCTTTATACTCTGATTTGTCTGCAGGCAGAGCAGTTAGAGTACTGGGGTCTCCCGGAATTGTTCGGGGAGGTGAAATTTCCGCTGTTGAGCTGATTCATGTCAATCATGCAGGAAGTCAGGGCTCAGCTGCCACTGTGATGCGGGTTTCGGAAAAAGGGAAGATTGTGGCAGGTAGAATATATCCTAACACCACCTTGATTCTGGGCCGGATAAAGGTCAGGACTGAAAATACCCTGGAGTCAGCCAAAGCCCATATGAAGAACGGGCGATTGGTCATACTTAGCAGCTCAGGTGCTATTGAAGTTGACAGCTAGGCTCGAAGGTGCTTCAAGGCGCTTTTGATTTTTCTTGCCAGAATTGATGCGACAAAAGCTTTAAGAATATCCCCGGGCAAAAAAGGAACGGTTCCAATTAGCATAGCATCGAAAAACGGCCTTCCTGTAGTTCTTGCAAGGTGAAAGACGCCAAGCACGTGGACTATCACAATGCCGCCAAGAATACTTGAAGCGAGATAAACAGGGAATAGGTGGTTTTTGCCACAGCCTTGTGAGTATTTGGTTTCCTTCAAAGACAGCATTCCCGTTACCCATGTTCCAGGTAAGAAACCAATGAGATATCCTCCTGATGGGCTCAAGAAGGCTCCCATACCAGATCTTCCTCCTGCGAAGACAGGAAGGCCCAGAAACCCGAGGGTAAGGTAGAAGAAGACGGCCCAGGTGCCCAGGGCTGGGCCGAGCAACAATCCTGCGAGCATGACGCCAAGGCTTTGCATGGTTACAGGGACCGGGCTTAATGGTAGCGGGATCACTACATAAGCGAGTATTGATATGATTCCGGCCATTACAGCGGCCTTACTGAGGGCTGAAAGTGCAAGGGTGCTTTTCCTGCGAACTCTTGGTTGTATACTGCTTTTGGCTTTTTTAAAATGCAACAGTGACTCCTTCTTTCGTCTGCAACTTAAATGAGTTAACCACATAGCAACCATAGGTTAACTCATTGCGTATGTCAATGCACCTTCACCCAGTTTTGACAGGGGCAGGGAAGGGAAATTGAGCCATAGCGAAGAATTCATGATGTCAGCCAGTAAGCCAAGAATATGGCGAAGTCAGGAGGCGTTCCGGTTTGAAAGTGTTCATCTCAGTAGATATGGAAGGCATTACAGGAGTAGTCAGTTGGAACCAGACTGAGTATGGCAAGGAAGACTATGAAAGATTCAGAAGGCTTATGACCAGAGAAGCTAATGCGGCAGCCCAGGGAGCTTTAGCTGCCGGAGCTGATGAAGTTTGGATTAATGATTCCCATGGTGGTATGAGGAATTTGATTATCGAGGATCTTGATCCCGGGGTGAAACTGATTACAGGTTCGTCCAAGCCCATGTCCATGATGGAGGGCATTGGCCGTGATTTCGATGCTGTCCTCTTTGTGGGGTACCACTCCCGGGCCTCTTCAACAGGGGTATTGAATCACACCTATACCGGCAGGGTGGCTCACTACTGGGTTAATGGGAAAGTCATGGGCGAAACCGGGATGAATGCTCTTATTGCAGGATACTACGGGGTGCCTGTGGTGTTTGTATCCGGCGATTCTCAAGTGACCGGAGAAGCCCGGGAACTCCTCGGCAAGGTAGAGACAGTAACTGTCAAAGAGCCAAGGAGCCAGTTCTCTGCAGTATGCCTTCATCCCAAAAAAGCTCAGGCTTTGATTAAAGAAACGGTCACCAGGGCTTTGAATAGTCTTTCAGAATACAAGCCTTTAGCCCCTGGTTCGCCCTGCACAATAAGGCTGCAGTTTCATACTTCCGGCCAGGCAGACGGGGCGTCAATTATGCCGGGAGTCCTTCGCATTGACCCTGTAACAGTTGAGTTTACAGGCAAAGATTACCTTGAGGCATATCGCGGTGCCAGAACAATGATGTCACTGGCTTGAGGATGGTACCAGGAATCCTGGCTCTCATCCGGCCTGCCGGCAAGGTGTATGGTTGCCGGCAGGTGCCTATCTTAATTTTGGCCTGAGTGAAACGTCACCTGCTGCAAAGGTTCGGGTAGTTCCATCACCGGTTAGCAGAATTATCCGTCCTTCTTTGTCCAAACCGTGCAGTTTTCCGTGTTGAGCTTGCCGGGGGCCAAAGGCGGCATTGTGAATCATTACGGGATTTCCCATATACGCGAGCATTTTTTCTATTTCCGGCAGGAAACTTTCAAGGCCTGATTCGAGAAACCGGCCATAGCAGGGTTCTAATGTGTTCAACAGTGTTGCGATGAGAAGATTTCTGTCTACGGGCCTCCCTATTTCTTCTGATATAGAAGTGGACCTTTCTCTTACAGTTTCAGGCATATGAGAAGTTTCCACATTGGCATTTATCCCGATGCCCACTATTACACTTGACACCCTATCGAGTTCAGCCCGCATTTCACACAAGATTCCTGCGATCTTGTGGTTGCTAACAAGGACGTCATTGGGCCATTTCACTAAAGCCTTCAATCCAAACTGAGACTGCACGGTTTTAGCAACAGTGTAGCCTACTACCAGAGATAACCCTGGAACCTTAACCGGCGGGATTTCCGGTTTCAATATCAGTGAGAGGAATATGCCCCCTTTTGGTGATTCCCACTGGCGGCCCAACCTGCCTTTTCCCATTGTCTGAATTTCGGATATGAACACTGTACCGTCCATGGCAGAATCAGCCAAAGACTTTGCGTCGTTGTTAGTTGAACCTGTCCTTGGAGTGTAGAAAATCCTGGATCCCATTCGAGAAGTCGTGAGAGCACAAGAGATCTCAGGAGGAATCAGGATATCGCATTCTTGAGCAATTTTGTAACCTTTTCTTCTCGCAGTCTGAATAGGGAAGCCTTCTTCAATCAGGGCTTGAATGTTTTTCCATACTGCAGGCCTGGATATATCCGCCCTGGAGCCCAGGGCTTCGCCGGAGAGGAATTCTCCTTTCGAGTTCAAAAGCATGTACAAGATTTCATGTTTTGCAGGCAGTTTTCCCGGAAATTCAATGTAAGCTGAAGGTTTGTCCTCAGACGCCACTGGTTTTACACCTTCTTGTTATTTGATAAGAGGGCCGCCACAGACGATTTCAAACCAGTATATCATGTCTGTGCCGAAGGCCTGCCTATTTCCAGGCACTCCTTTCCCATGGGCTACGCTGCCTGTGATCCGGGTAGCCATGTTCTGCCTAGGGTTGCTGTTGCCTTTTTCACGTTAAGTTTTATGGCAATGCGAGTTTGCCCATGACCACAGGCTTTTTCGCACCTGTAGCCGCCGGAACATTATTGGGAATGCAACCTATTAGATTATTTCCCAGAATTGCAAAGGCCAGGGCTTCTTTGGCCTTGTCGGGAATACCAAGATCCTTATGGGTTAGTATGCGGATATTCGGATTCACCTGAGACAGTTTTTTCTGTAAGCCCTGGGCAAAGTATGGATTCCAAGCGCCTCCTCCGCCAAGGATTACCTGGTCTATAGGGCCTTTTGGAAGCACCCAGGCCTTGTACGATGAGACTATGGTTTGCACTGTAAGTTCCGATATTGTAGCAACTATGTCTCGGAAATGGGAAAATGGATCCCATTGGTTTTGGTGCTCGGGAACATATTGCCCGTATTCTTCCAGGATCATCTTTGCATATTGGATTCCAAAAACCTCGCGTCCGGTAGACTTTGGCGGGGGTTTTGCGAAGTATTCGTTTGACATGAGGTGATTGAGGAACTCATGATTCACAGTCCCTGAAAGCCCTATCTTACCCCCGGTGTCCATTGTGGCTTTGCCCTGGGTCAAGATACCTACTACCGCGTCAATTACCATATTTCCCGGCCCTGTGTCGAATGCGATGACTTCGTTTGGTGTGCATCCAGGGGGTAAGTAGGTCAAATTGGCTATTCCCCCGATATTTTGAACTATCCTGCCAAGTGTTGGGCTCCTGAAGAGTAAGAAGTCTGCATAGGGAACAAGAGGAGCCCCCTGGCCACCCTGGGCCATATCTGCTGGGCGAAAATCTCCTACTGTGAGTATTCCGGTCAATTGTGCTATGACTGAAATATCCCCTACCTGCAGGGTAGCCGGTACAGGGAGTAGCTCATGATTTGTGTTGGGTAAGTGGATTAGGGTTTGGCCATGGGATGAGATGGCATCAATCTGAGAGGGGTGGTACCCGGCCTCTTCAATACATTTTAGGGCCGAATCGGCGAAACTCCGGGCAATCAAAAAGTTGAGTCTGGCAACTTCTTCAACGTTCAGGCTTCCTATCTTGTTTATGAGAAGGGTCCTTACCGCCGAAGGATAATCAATTGACGATAGGTGTTTTACGCAGATACCGGCTCCGGCCCCAAATCCTGTAATCTCACACAAACAAGCATCTACTCCGTCGGCAGAAGTTCCTGACATGAGTCCTACAATCAACCTGGAGTCTTTGGCGCGGGTTTTTGAAATTAAATCAAACACGTATGTTGCCTCCTAAACTTCCTGGGATCCCCGGGGACAACCTTCCGGCAATCCCAGGGCCAATGATGTGCACAAACTGAACACCTTACCTGGGTTCGGCCCCGGCAAGATTAAGAGGCCGGAGCGCCTTGCTTGACTATGCTAGTTTTCTATTGCTGAAGACACTGCATTTGCAAATCTTGCACGTAGCCTGATATGGGCGTTGCCTTCCCTTCCCGCGTGGACCCTGTTGGTTAGAAGCACTACGGCAAGATTTTCTTCGGGGTCACACCAAAGGCTTGTTCCTGTAAACCCGGTATGGCCAAAAGCGCTGTCTGACAGGAAATCTCCGCCTGAGGACAAGGCCCTGGATTTCAGCTGCCAGCCCAGACCTCTGCGTTCTTCCAGGTTTGCCTGCTCTTTAATAGCAGCTGCAACTGTTTTTCTTCCCAGGATTCGGGTAGAGCCCAGACAGCCCCGGTTCAGCCACATAAGGCCGTACGCCACAGTATCCAACATAGTACTAAACAGCCCGGCGTGGCCTGCTACTCCACCTAGGGCATAGGCGTTTTCATCGTGGACCCTTCCCCATACCACGTGCCCAAGGTCTTCCCGGAATTCAGTCGCAGCAATCCTGTATTTCAAGGATTCAGGCGGCAAGAAGCAAGTTGCAGTCATCCCCAGGGGTTTGAACACCTCTTGTTCTGAAAACTCTTTTATGCTCAACCCTGTTAACTGTCTGACTACCTCACCTAGCAGGATAAACCCGAGGTCGCTGTATTCAACATGCGTTCCTGGCCTTGAGTCTCTTTCTAACTTGAGGTTGTATATACAGTCAATAATCTCCTGGCCCTTAAGGCCGTCTTCCCAGAATTTGATATGTGCAGGCAGTCCTGAGGTATGGGTCATAAGGTGTCTTATGGTGATATCTTGTTTGCCGCCTGCTCCGAATTCAGGTAGAAACAGTGAAATAGGGTCATCCAGCCGGAGGGCTCCACGTTCACACAAAATCAGTATAGACGGAGTAGTTGCCATTACTTTTGTCAAAGAGGCCATATCGAAAATCGTATTGGGAGTCACCGGTATGCGCTGGGGACTCCGGGAAGCCCATCCCCAGGCTCTGGGGCCTATGACTATTCCGTTTCGAGCCACTGCGGCTACAGCGCCGGGTATAGGGCCTTGACCGTCGCCTACAGTATCTTGAACCACACTGAATGCGAGCTCAAGTCTTTTGTGATTGAACCCCGAGTTTTCAGAAGAGCCAAAACAAAGGCTGTCCTTTGCACTGATTGATACAGGCAATGGGCAGCCGGCTTCCTTATACGAATTTAACGTGTTTGNNAGCATCATCAGTCCCCAAACCGGATATGAGCATTATAAGGGCTACCGGGATATCCCAGTCTGACTCTTTCAAGGCTGTTTCTATTTGCTCGGGGCCCTTGCCTGTTGTTTCTTGAAGGATACGCCTTGCTCTTGAGGACAACTTTTGATTTCCGGGATAGGTTCCTGCCATCAAATTCGAATATGTTCTGCCCAGGGCTATCATAGAGGCAGTAGATATCATGTTAAGCACCATTTTTTGGGCGGTGCCGTTCTTAAGCCTGGTGGACCCTGCGATAATCTCAGGGCCTACATCGGGGGATATGACTACATTGGCGTATCTGCTTACAGGCCCTTGAGGGTCGCCGACAATGGCTATGGTTGAGAGGCCCGATGAAGAGGCGGCTTTCATAACCCCGGTGACAAAAGGGGTTTTACCGCTTGCAGAAATGCCGATTACCACATCGTTCTGTCCCGGGTCATGGGCCAAGAAAGCCTCCTTGCCATGCTCTTCTTTGTCTTCGGCTCCTTCCACTGCAGCAAATACCGCTTTTTTACCTCCGGAAATAATGGGTATGATCCTTTTCCTATCAAGGCCAAAGGTGGGCTCGAGCTCGGCTGAGTCCAGTACTCCCAGACGTCCGCTGGTTCCAGCTCCTGCGTAAAACAGGCGGCCCCCTTTGGAGAGGCTCTTTACGACCAGTTCTACGGCCTTTTCAATAACAGGGATTTCTCTGGTTATGGATGGAGCCACCTTGTGATCTTCCTGATTCATGACTTCCAGAATCTTAACTATAGGCCATGTATCTATGTCGGCAGTCAAAGGATTTGGTTTTTCTGTTTTTGGAAGAAAGACGTCTTTATGTTTCATAGTAATCCCTCAACCTTCTTTTGTTTTCTGAAGCTTAACTCTTGATCATCCCAATTCAATTTGAGAAGGGATCGTTATGTACTGGACGAATCACGGGCTTTCAATTCCCGGGCAAGAAAAGCTGCCCCCACTTTGGGAGGGTATAAAGGAAATCCGGTAGTAGCCACGGGAAGAATCTGCATTAAGCCCTTAACAAAAGCTTGCCTGAATTCAGTCTGAAGAAAACAGCCGCCTACTGTGGCCACAGGGACTTTTCCGGGAAAATCCAACCCCTGGTGCACTGCGTGGGCCATTTTCACCAGCTCTTTAGCTTCATCTTGAATGATTTTTCCGGCAACTATATCGCCTTTGATTGATTCTTCAAATACTATTATGGAAAGCTCTGCAATCTCAGGCCTGCTTAACCTGTGTACCGCAGGAAGAATGCCTTCCGGGGTACTGGTTTCAAAATAAGCCGTGAATCTTGAAGTCAAAGAAGACCCTGGGCCCCTGCCATCATAATCTTTTAAGGCGGAAGTCAATCCCTGTCTTGCGATACTGAATGCACTTCCTTCGTCCCCCAAAAGGGATCCCCAGCCTCCAGACCTCCTGTATTGTCCTTCTCTTAATCCAAGACAGTTGGAACCTGTCCCGGAAATCACTACTATACCGTCTTTGCCTGCAAGGGCTCCGTGAAGTGCGGCTTTTGAGTCTTCAACAAGGGAAAAAGGAATATTGCCCATTACCGGCTTGATCATAGATGCAGCCTTAGTTATGTCACCTTTGCGTCCTGCTCCGGCAAGGGCTATGCACGCGGCAGAAATGGTAATTTCCCGGTGCTTCTTTTTGCCTGAGGAAATCGCGGATCTCATTGCATCACTTACTGATTTTACAACCTGGTGCCCAGGTGTAAAGTAGATGTTACCAGGGCCTCCAAGGCCCACGGAAATGATATTGCCGTTTCCGTCAATGATGCATGCGTCGGTAGATGTACCACCTCCGTCGATTCCCAGGAAGAACTGCATATTAAGGCCCCTTCCATTTACGTATACAATAGAAAATTCCTGCGTTTTTCCAAGAATTCCTCGGTATCTTGATTCCAGAGATCTAACAAAGGCTCTGGTGAATTGTCTCTTTCAAGGGCTTTGGTTAACTGTGTGCCCCCGGTTAGCAGATCCAGGAAGTGTTTTCCGTTTGGTCCAGGGGGTATTACACGGAAATCATCAGGGTAAAGGTCCCTTATTGCAAAAAGCAATCTTACGCCAAGTTCAACGGGCCTTACTCTACGGGACTCAAAAATGTGTATTTGAATGCCCTGGCATATATCTCCGGTCCATTTGCCAAACGACGGCCGAAAATGTGCGGGCCTCATTTTCACCCCTGGGAATCCCATACCGTTAAGGGTTTCTGACAGTTTCACGCCGTTTATCCAGGGCGCGCCTGTGACCTGGAAAGGGGTGGAAGTACCTCTGCCTTCGGAAAGATTGGTTCCTTCAAAAAGGCATGTACCAGGGTACAAAATGGCCATTTCAAGGGTGGGAGCGCTAGGCGAGGTGGGTACCCATGGGAAAGAGGTTTCATCAAAATACATATCCCGGTACCAGCCTTCCATGGCAACAACCTCTGGTCTAGCTAACCCTTTTTCTGCGGCCATATACATGGCTATTTCTCCTGCAGTCATTCCGTGCCGGATGGTAACCGGCGCGTAGGATACAGGCGAAATCCATGAATGCCCCGGTAAGTTGCCTTCCAGGTTTATGCCGCCTATAGGGTTGGGCCTGTCAAGGACCAAAAACTCAATCCCATTTTCAGCAGCAGCCTCCATAGACAGTATCATTGTTGACATATACGTGTAATACCTGGCTCCAATATCTTGAATATCAAAGATTAGGGTGTCAACGTTTTTAAGCATTTCCCTTGTGGGTTTTTGAGTTGCCCCGTACAGACTGTAAATGGGAATTTTCGTCTCTGCAAGGGTGGATCCCTCAACGTACTGCCCGTCCGGATGATCGCCATAAATACCATGTTCAGGAGAAAACAGGGCTGCTAATTTGTAACCTGCTTTAATCATAAGGTCGAAGTTGGACTTCAGATCGTAGTTGATGCCGGTATGATTTGTGACAAGCCCGATTCTATTGTTCTTGAAAAGCCCCTTTTCCAAAAAGACTTCGAGTCCGGGGATAACTCGCACGCCACCATCTCCTTTGTTAAACATACAAAGACTGTCTTGATGATTCGCCTTAAGGGCCGGCTGATCCTCTTCTGGCTGCAAGAACAATCCAGAAAAAAGAACACCTGCCAGATCAGGCAGGTATCATACAGGGAAAGCCCGGGTGTTTCTATGCTGACCTGGTTCGAAACCTTTGTGTGATTGTTTTAGGCAAAGCACTTAGCAAAGGATAGGCAAGGGCACAATTAATTCCTGCATGCAGGATATTGAAGGGAATAATCACAGGCACAATCAACTTGGCAATGACGCTTACACTCAGGCCTGTATAGATGGGTGTTACAACCAAATTAGCAGGTATCATCAGGGCTATTCTTGTGACTATACCTGATAGGAGCGATAAATGGGTTTTACCGGAGCGTTTTTCCATGGTTCCGATTACTGCAGCCATTCCGCCTGATGCCACGAAGTGCATGAGCGCCCCCCAGGGGCCTCCTTCTCCTGTTAGGAGCAAAAAGAGCACTGAGTTTACCAGGGCAGAGAGCACTCCCGGAATTGGGCCGAATACAAGGGCCCCTATGATAATCGGCAAATCGCCCGGGGAATACAGGAGATAAGGCGCCGCAGGAAGTATGGGAAAATGCACATATAGTTCCAGTACAAGGGACATTGCGGCTAGAATTGCAGTGGACACGATTACAGTAGTCTTTCGGTTCATTGAAACTCCCCCTCGAATTGTTCTATGAGGGGGACCCTCGGGGGCATGTTGCTATTTCATTGATCTTCTCCCATCCGGACTTTACCGTCGGCCCCGGAATTTCACCGGGTCAGTCGCTATTTGTGCGAGTCGCGGGCTTTACCGCCGGTCAGGACTAACGGACTGAGCCGTTTCACCTTACCCCGAAGATCCTCTCTCGATTCTGTGGTTCTACCGGTATTCTAGCACCGGGACAAGGTTACGATCAACAAATAGAATGTTTTTGAAAGAGGCCCGGGCGATCTGCAGGCCGGAATTCTTCCTGCTATCCTTTGCTTTTTCAGGAAGCATCATTTAATAATACCGGCAAGCAAAGACTCATAATGGTCCCGCCTTTATCCCGCATCTTGACCCACAAATCTCCGCCGTGCATTCTGGCAAGATACCGGCTTACATATAGGCCAAGGCCTATGCCTCCTGTATATCCGTGAACGTTAGAGGCTCTGTAGAACTGATCAAAAATCCTGTCGATTTCACCCTGAGGTATTCCGATTCCTTCATCTTCTACAGTAACCACAGTACAGTTACCTGAAAGCGTGAAGTCGATCCAGATTCTTTTTCCTGGAGGCGTGTATTTTATGGCGTTATCTAAAATGTTTGTGAGAATCTGGCGTACTCGTACGGGATCAATCATTACAGGTATGCTGAGCCTATCATCGAAGAGGCAGATTATGTTGTGTTTAGAGCCAGCCAGGTAAGGCTCCAGGGTATCTTGTAAAAGAGTTCTGAAGTCAGTGGGAACAGCGTCAATGCGATTATCATTTCCAATCTGACGTATAGCCAGCAGATCCTCTATGAGAGTGGTGATCTGATTTACACACGTATCTGCCAAACGTATATACTTCATCAAGGATGCATCATCATTATTGATTGATGAGCCAATCAAATTGAGAAGCACTCTTATTGTCTGAACCGGATTTCTGAGTTCGTGACTCATAACCTGAAGGAATTCATTTTTTACAGACTCAAGTTTCCTCAGGTCCGTAAGATCATGGAAAACCATCAGAAACAGTCCCGGGATAACCGGATTGGACTTGGATTTTCTCAGGCTTACGAGAAACTCTACGTTCCCGCGAACACTCGATACAGCCTTCCAGTAATCTTCAACTAAGATATCGTTGTCCAGGGTTAGTATGGCTTCCGGTGGTAATTTTCCGGTAATTGAGCGGACTCTGAAACGCCTTGCAAAATCATCTATGTTGGGCCCCAGGTCTGCCAATGTAGTACATCCGAAAAACTCCAAACACATGTGGCTGGCGGTCAGTATGGTTCCTGAATCGTCTATTGCCAGCATGCTTTCGCTGAGACTGTCTAACAGGGATTGCCATACGGTGTTATGATACATGCCTGCTTTAACAAGTTCCCAGGCCGAATTACGCCTAATCAATGCAAACTGATGCACATGGGCTATTTCAATCAGATCCGCCAGATCCGAAGCCTCAAGGCCGGATAGCGGGTACGAGCACATGGCAATAAGTGGCACGTAAGCACCAATGCTGCAGAAACATTCCTCATACTCAATAACTGACTGAAGGTTTCTTGCCCAGGATAAGTTGCCTGTTAGCCGCAGTCCTTTATATCCGGCCCTAAGGGTAGCGGACATCTCCATCCTGCACCGCCCTAGAGTTGACGAGACTTCTATATTCTGGCCGGTAATGGAATACCATTCATGGTAATCCAGAATCTCTATCTGCTTTGTTTTAAGGAACCGGTTGAAATCAGGTGAATTTTCCACCAGGCGGGCAGCTGCATTGGCGTTAAAAGGTTCGGCGCAGATCCAAATACACCGCTCGTTGTTAAGAAGCCCGGCACGCAGGTAAGGTATCACTGCATCAAGCAGTTCTTGTTCATTCCGGTAAAAGTGGCATATATGTGTGCCCAAGGGCAGTTTCACCAGAGCCGCCAAACCTGTGTCTTTCGGAAGTTCCCTCATTAATGTCTTCCTTTCGGGAGTGCTTACCCATAGCCAGGGTTTACCGGGGCCTAATGTTTAACGTACTCCGCGGAGACTGCAATTTCCTGCTTGGTTCCACAAGAATGTTAAGATAAGCACTGTAAGCTGATTTCATGCATAATACGTTTGGCAGATCCCCCAATTCGCGCCAAACATGATCTGCCGATTTACTAAACCTATACACGTTAGCTGGAATATTGCCCTGGTCTTCGATATTATATATGCGTGCAGGGACAAAGAGACTACATCCAGGGAGTGGATTGGGCTTGACTACTGTGTTTTCCGGCTCTATGCAGTCTACGGGCTTAATTGCCGGCTCCGGGGCAGAGAAGGTATTGGTTACAGGGGGAGCAGGTTACATAGGGGCTCATACTGTAAAAACTCTATCTGAAGCAGGATATCAGGTGACTGTTTTTGATGATCTTTCAAGAGGCCATCCTGAGCACATACCCGGGATTCCGTTGATTATAGGGCTTTGCGAGGACGAAGGAGCCCTAAAAGACGTGTTTACTTCTCATGAGTACGATGCTGTCATTCATTTTGCCGGAGAAAGTCAATCAGGTGAGTCAGTTTCACATCCTGCCAAATACTTCAAGAGAAACGTTATAGGTGGTTTGAACCTTTTTTCAGTAATGGCAAAGCAAGGTGTAAAGAAGCTGGTTTTTTCTTCATCTGCTTCAGTCTACGGTGATCCTGTGGAAATCCCCATTTCCGAGGGAAGCCCCATTATGCCCAAGAGCCCTTACGGAGAGTGCAAAGCTTTTCTGGAAAGGGCACTTGCCTGGTATGATAAAGCTTACGGACTCAGGTCAGTATCTCTCAGGTATTTTAATGCTGCAGGAGCTGATCCAGGAGGTAGCGCAGGGGAAGAACATGATCCTGAAACCCACCTGATTCCCCTGGTTTTTGAAGCAATATGCACTGGAGAGCCGATTTGCATCTTCGGTGACGACTATCCTACACCAGACGGTACTGCTATCCGTGATTACGTGCATGTTACAGACCTTGCCAAAGCCCATGTCTTGGCCCTGGATGCCCTTGGGAAAAACGTTGAGACTTCGATTCTGAATTTGGGGTCTGGCAAAGGCTATTCGGTACTGGAGATTATCAAAGCAACAGAGAAAATAACCGGGAAAAGCGTGCCCTATGTTATCGGCCCCAGGCGGGAAGGCGATCCCGCGATTTTGATAGCCTCTTGGGAGAGGGCAAAACAACTCCTTGGGTGGACACCAAGGCTATCTTCCCTGGAAGATATTATCCGTACTGCCTGGGAGTGGTACCGGAAAAGCAGTCAATTGGTGAATTCCTGATCATTAAGTGCTTATTTGAAGGAGTTCTTCAGATAATGTAGAAGAATATGACTTGTAGGATAGATCAATATGGATCTGTCTTGCTTGTGTCAATTGAATATTGTGCGGATGAAAGCGGCGGGAGAGTCCTGTGAAGGAGCAGGCGCCGAAGGAGCAAGGACAAGATCTGAAACTCTCAGGCACAAATACCGTCGTTGGACGCATCTCTGGAGAGCCACCTGTGTTTTGTGGCACCAAAGGGGTAACTTGTCATGCTCTATAAACCGACGGGGAATCTCTCAGGTAAAGGGACAGGGAATTGTGCAGGTTTCCCGTCCCTTTTTGATTGTCCTTACTGCTTAATGGTGGTGAGAAAAAACGGGTTCTGGGGAAGGCTCTAGCTTACTGGGTTTTTGACTCAAAGGTTTGGTTAATCACAATAGGAGGTGACGGTAAAAGTGGCAGAGGAACTGAAAAGGACTCCTCTCTACGAGACTCATTTGAAGAACGGCGGGAGAATCGTAGATTTCGGCGGTTGGGCTCTGCCGGTCCAGTTTTCCGGAATAAAGGAAGAGCATAATGGCTGCCGGACTCATGCTGCTCTTTGGGATGTGTCTAACATGGGAGAGTTTATTATCGAAGGCAAGGAGGCTCTCGATCTCCTCCAGATGGTTCTGGTCAATGACATATCCAAGATCTATCCTGGGAAGGTCATTTACTCGCCCATGTGCTATCCCGGCGGTGGTGTAGTTGATGACCTTTTGGTACTGTGTATGGACAGTGATAAGTACTTGCTCATTGTCAACGGTGCCAATATAGAAAAAGATATTGAATGGATTCAACCCCTTGCCCGTTATTTTAACGGTACAACCTTCGAGGATATCTCTGATAGCATAGCTCAGCTGGCAATTCAGGGGCCTAACACCATGAAAATCCTGGCGAAAATGACCACATATCCTCTGGAACAGATTAAGTATTACCACGGCGTGGAGAATGTGGACATTGCAGGTATCAGCTGTCTGGTTACCAGGACTGGGTATACCGGGGAAGACGGTTTTGAGCTATACTGCAAGGCCGAGGAAGGGCCTGCCCTTTACGATGCAATTGTGGAACACGGCAAAGAAAACGGATTGGTTCTGGCAGGCCTTGGTTGTAGAGATACACTGAGGTTTGAGGCATCAATGTCCCTGTATGGCCACGAGCTTGATGAAAACCATACGCCCCTTGAGGCGGGACTGGGCAAATTTGTTGCGTTTGACAAAGGCACTCATTTTGTTGGAGCCAAAGCCCTTATGGAAGAACGGGAAAAAGGCCTGAGGGTGAAACTCATAGGTTTAGAGATGGTGGAAAGAGGTGTCCCCCGGAACGGATACAAAGTATTCGACGAAGCCGGAGACAAGGAGATCGGGTACATTACCACAGGGACCTTTGTGCCGTATCTCAGCAAATACCTTGCAATGGCGTATGTTCCGGTGGAGTACAGCCGCAGAGGCACAAACCTCAAGGTAGAGATAAGGGGCAAAAAAGTCCTTGCCCAGGTAGTAAGAATGCCATTTTATCGCAGGGAGGCTAAGAAAAAATGAGTTATCCAGAGAATCTTAAGTACACAAAGGATCACGAGTGGGTTCGTGTAGAGGAAGGCAAGGCGTATGTAGGTATTACATTTCACGCCCAGGACCAGTTAGGAGACGTAGTGTTTTTGGAACTGCCTGAGGTTGGCACTGAAATCGGAGCAGGCGAAATGTTTGCAACTGTAGAGTCGGTTAAGGCTGTATCAGACGTTTATGCACCTGTATCAGGCACTATTGTTGAAGTTAACGATAGCCTCAATGATTCACCGGAGCTTGTCAACAGCGATCCTTATAACGAAGGCTGGATGTGTGTGATCGAACTGTCCGACCCGGCAGAACTCGATAAACTAATGAATAGCAGCGCCTACCAAAAACTGGTGGAAGAGGGCGGAGAGTAATGAATTTCTTACCCAATACTGACAAAGACAGGGAGGAAATGCTGAAGACTATCGGAGTGGAATCCATAGACGATCTATTCAGCGACATTCCTCCTCACTTGAAGTTTAAGGGTGATTTGGATATACCCCCTGCTTTGAGTGAATATGATCTGGCAAAGCACATGGCAGGCATTGCCGGCAAGAATGCAGCAAAGGATTTTGTGAACTTTATAGGTGCCGGTTCCTATGATCACTACATTCCTTCTGTAGTCAGGCACGTTTTGAGCCGGTCTGAATTCTACACCGCTTATACTCCTTATCAGGCAGAAATCAGCCAGGCTGTGCTCCAGTCAATATACCAGTACCAGACCATGATTTGCGAACTTACCGGCATGGATGCGGCCAATGCTTCGATGTATGATGGGGCTTCTGCCGCAGCAGAGTCTGTGACCATAGCCTCCGGGCTTACAAGGCGCAAGAAGGCTCTTGTGTCTAAGGCTGTCCATCCTGAAACTAGGACGGTTATTAAGACCTACGCGGCAGCCCACGACATTGTTATCGAAGAAATCGACTATAAAGACGGACTTACCGATCCAAGGTCTCTTTCTGAGAAACTGGGTAAGGATGTAGCGTGTGTACTCATTCAGCAGCCTAACTTCTTCGGCAACCTTGAGCCTGTTGATAACATTTCTTCCAAGGCTAAAGAAGTGGGAGCAACCTTCATAGTCTCGGTGAATCCTATGTCCCTTGGAATTCTGAGGCCACCGGCTGAGTACGGAGCCGACATGGTAGTGGGAGAGGGCCAGGTTTTCGGGAACCCAATGGCTTTTGGAGGCCCATACCTGGGTGTAATGGCAGTGAATAACAAATACCTCCGCCGTATGCCCGGCCGCCTGGTAGGAATGACCACTGATGAAAAGGGCAGGAGGGGTTTTGTTCTTACCCTTCAGACCAGGGAGCAGCACATCAGAAGGGAAAGGGCAACATCGAATATTTGCTCTAACCAGGCCTTGAATGCACTTGCTGCCACTGTATACCTTACCTGGCTGGGGAAAGAAGGTATTCAGGAACTTTGTGAGCAGTGTGTGCAAAAAGCCGCATACCTTGCTGAAAGGATTTCCAGCATAAAGGGATTCAGCATTGCATGGAAGGCACCGTTCTTTAATGAGTTTGCAGTTAAGTGCCCTGTAGATGCAGATAAGGTGGTTAAGGCCCTGGAAGAGAAGAAGATTCTTGCCGGGTATCCTCTGGGATGCGCTTATCCTGAACTGAAAGATCACCTGCTTATTGCGGTTACCGAAAAACGAACCAGGCAAGAGATGGATGATCTTCTGGCTGGATTGGAGGGATTGGCATGAGGAGTCCCGAACCTTTGATTTTCGAGATTTCAAAACCAGGAAGAAAGGCATACTCTCTTCCTGCTCTCGACGTACCCAAGAAAAGCATTAAGGACCTTTTGCCGGCCGGTGAAATCAGGAAGGAACCTGCCGGGCTGCCCGAGGTTTCTGAAATTGATTTGGTTAGGCACTATACGAAGCTATCCCAGCTCAACCATGGAGTTGATATTGGGTTTTATCCCCTGGGTTCATGTACTATGAAATATAACCCCAAGATTAACGAAGAAGCTGCCAACCTTCCGGGATTTACCAATATTCACCCTTATGTTCCGGAGGAACTTGCACAAGGGTCTTTGCAGCTTATGTACGAGCTTCAGAATTACCTGGCAGAGATTGCCGGAATGGACCACGTATCACTTCAGCCTGCTGCAGGAGCACATGGAGAGCTTACAGGAATACTGATTATCCGTGCTTACCATAGATCAAGAAATGATCTTAAGAGGACCAAGATTCTTATTCCTGACGCTGCCCACGGCACAAACCCTGCATCGGCAGCCCTTGGCGGATTTACTGTAGTAGAGGTACCGTCAGATGAGCGCGGCGGTGTTGACATAGATGCCCTTGAGAAGGCTATGGATGAGACTGTAGCCGGCCTTATGCTGACCAACCCGAATACCCTGGGGCTTTTCGATGAACAAATCGAGAAGATAGAAAAGATCGTCCACGAAAAAGGTGGGCTGCTTTACTATGACGGCGCCAATGCCAATGCTATTTTGGGGATTTGCAGGCCGGGCGACATGGGGTTTGACGTGCTCCACTTTAACTTGCATAAGACTTTTGCCACTCCCCACGGAGGCGGAGGCCCGGGTTCAGGCCCTGTTGCAGTAAAGGAGTTCCTGAAACCGTTCCTCCCTGTGCCTAATGTGGTATTTGACGGCGAAAAGTACAGCCTTGACTACGACAGGCCCCAATCTATCGGACAGATGAAGTCATTTTACGGGAACTTCCTGGTTGTGGTAAAGGCCTATGCGTATATTCGGTCCATTGGGCCTGACGGGCTCCGGCAAGCATCGGAAAATGCAGTGCTAAATGCCAACTATATTTTGCGGCGGATTCTTGAGTATTACGATCTGCCATATGATCGTCACTATAAGCATGAGTTTGTAGTGAGCCCCGGCAGAATCAAGAAAGCTACAGGAGTACACACTCTGGATATCTCCAAGCGGTTGCTGGATTATGGCGTCCATCCGCCTACTAACTACTTCCCGATGATAGTCGATGAGGCCATAATGGTTGAGCCTACAGAGACTGAATCAAAAGAGACTCTTGACTACTTCGCTGATGCTTTGATTGCAATAGCAAAAGAAGCTTACGAAAATCCGGAGAGTGTTAAGAGTTCACCTCATACTACGGTAGTAGGCAGGCTTGATGAGGCCAGTGCAGCCAGGAATCCGAATATCAAGTGGCAAAGGCCGGACTGATTTGCTGCAGCTTTTCAAGAGCTGATTTTTGGCCAGTTTCTTGACAGCAAGAAGGAGGAGGCTTCGGCCTCCTCCTCATGGTGAAACCGAGAGGAGATTAGGAATTACAGTTGACTTTAAGGCCCGGTATTTTGGAGGAGATTTCATTCAATGAATTGCAGAGTCTTTCCTGGCAGGCAAGGCAATCTTCAAGGCCTCAGGTTTTTGAGGTTGTTCATCCAGCCGGAACCGTACCGGTAAGCGTGACCGGTACGTCTTGTTCACTTCAGTGCTCCCATTGTGGGGGCAGGTATCTTGAACACATGGAGACGATTGCCACTCTTGATTCTGTTTTAGCCAGAAGAAACGTTACCGGTATTTTGCTCAGCGGAGGATGCAATTCAGAAGGACAGGTACCATTGTTGTCTAAAATTGATTGTATACGGCGCAAGATTTCAGAAAGTGGCCAAGAGGTCAAAATTAATGCTCACCCTGGCGTAGTAGACAAGGAAGAAGCGCTGGCTATTGCCGGCTTTGCTTCTGTAATATCTTTTGATTTTGTCCTGGATGATGCCACCATACAAGAAGCTTTCGGCGGGCACAGGACCGCTCTGGATTACGTGAACGCATTCAGAAACCTCCGCAAGGGCAAGGCCAAAGTAGTACCTCATGTTCTAGTGGGCCTTTACAAGGGCCAGGTAAGAGGAGAATATGAGGCCATAGAGTTTCTGGCCCGGGAAGGTATTGAAGAACTTATATTTATCGTGTTTATTCCCACACCAAGGACCCGGTGGGAAGATGTACCTCCTCCTCAGGTAAATGAAGTATTGCGGCTTGTTGCATGGACCAGATTGCGAAATCCAGGTTTGAAGATTACCCTGGGCTGTATGAGGCCTAAGGGCCGCTACAGAGAGGCACTTGACCCAGCATGTGTAATGGCCGGGGTAGACGGGATTGTGTTGCCCCATCCTCTGGCTGTCCGGGAAGCCCAAAGCAGAGGCCTTAGAATTATCAGGAAAGAAGAGTGTTGCGCCTTTGACTGATAGCATAGGAGTATCATCCGGTACACTGACCATTTTGGGGCTCACCAATGCCCGTAGTCTAGAAAAACCTACCACTGCTCACTTCATGTTAGGTGAGGATTGTATTCATTCGTGCAAGTTCTGTTCTCAGGCAAAGTGCAGTACGTCCTTGCCAAACCATCTGTCGAGAGTGACATGGCCCAAAAGGGATTGGACTGATATAGCTGCACCCTTAAGTACGGCGATAACAGCTGGGACTGTCAAGAGAGCCTGCCTCCAGGTGGTAGAATCACCTGGAGCAGTAAGACTATCGGTTCAACTGTTAGGCAGGATCCGGGCCATCCAAAAGACGTTTCCTATTAGTGTTTGTGCAGCTCCAACCTCTGTTTCAAGAGTTGAACTGTTTATGGAGGCAGGGGCTTCCCGGGTGGGGCTCCCGGTAGATGCAGCTTCCCGGCGAATTTTTGGCACAATCAAGGGACGCAGATTTGACCGGTCATGGGAAGTTCTTAGAAAGGCATCCCAGAAATGGCCTGGACGGATTTCTACCCATCTGATTGCGGGACTGGGTGAAACAGAAGAGGAGATTGTAAGAAGCATCTCCATGGCCACGGAATTGGGGATAACAGTTGCGCTATTTGCATTTACCCCTGTCAAAGGGACACAAATGGAAAAGGAGCAGCCTCCTTCACTGGCATCCTACAGGAGGATTCAACTGGCCGCGTTTTTTCTAAGCAGAGGGGGCAATATTGATAAGGTGCGTTTTGAGGGCGGTAGGATAGCCCACATTCACATTTCCAATCCCGAAATCCTCGATGAGATTAAGAAGGGAGTTCCGTTTCAGACATCAGGATGTTCTTACTGCAACAGGCCTTATTACAACGAAAGGCCAGGGCGGATTCATATGAATTACCCAAGGGCGCTTTCGGAAAAAGAGGCTTTAAGATGCCTTTTGGATTCAAAACTAGATCATGCCAGAGTTCTCAAGGAATATGAGAGCTAGGGGGGAGACAGGTGAAAGTCAGACTTTTATCTCACGGGCCCATGAAAGGCCGGTATAACATGTCAGTTGATGAAGCAATACAAAACGCGTGCAGAAGAGGAGAAGTTGGCCCTACATTGCGTTTTTACCAGTGGGAGCCGGCTTGCCTGTCTTTGGGCCATTTTCAGGATGTTACAAGAGAAGTCAATTTTCAAAACCTTAAGGATCTGGGGATCGATCTTGTCAGGCGATCTACCGGGGGCAAGGCCGTACTTCATGATGATGAGCTGACATATAGCATTGTCATTCCTGAAAGAGATCTTCCAGGCACGATTCTCGAAACCTATCAGGAACTGTCAAAGGCTCTGCTGGATGGATTAAGGGCCCTGGGCATTCCTGCTGAAATGGCTGCTTTGGAGCACGGTGTTACAGCAAGGGATCCCAGATTCCGGCAAGCTGCATGTTTTTCAGCTCCATCCTGGTATGAGATAGTTGCCTATGAGAAGAAGATCACTGGTTCAGCTCAGGTTCGCAGAGGTGGTATCATCCTTCAGCACGGCTCTATTCCGTTCGAAATTGATTTTCATAAACTGGTCAAATGCCTGAAAACCAGTTCAGAAGAACACGCCAGGCGGGCAGAAGCTATGCTGTCCAGAAAATCCGCGGGCCTGTCCCAGGTGTGGGGTTCAGAGGTAAGCCGGCAGGAGCTTGAGAGCGCATTGATTCTTGCATTTGAGTCTGTTTTCAATTGGGATTTGGACAAGGGTGTCTTGAGTCCTGGCGAAATCAGAGAAGCTCTTGAATTGTCTCAAAATAAGTATGGTGCCCGTTCGTGGACCATGGAGCGAGGAAAGCCGTCAGGGGATTTGTATTAGTGACAACAGGTTCTGTTTAAGGGAGGGATTGCCCGGTGTATGATGTTGTGGTAATAGGCGGTGGCCCGGGTGGTTATGTAGCGGCTATTAAAGGAGCCCAGCTGGGAGGAAAAATCGCCCTTGTTGAGGGCACTAAAATGGGTGGGACGTGTCTGAACGTAGGGTGTATTCCAACCAAAGCGTTGGTACATTCTGCATCCACTTACCTCAGGGTAAAAGACTCAAGCCGTTTTGGTATTGAGGCCAAAGAAGTAAGATTGAATATGAAATCGGTAATGAACCATAAGAAGGCTACTGTTGAGCAACTGGTATCCGGAGTGGAGAGGCTGGTAAAAGGCAATGGAGTCCAAGTCTTTAACGGTTGGGCCCAGGTGCCTTCACCCGGCAAAGTTGAAGTCACCTTTGAAGACCGCTCAAAAGAGGTGCTTTCCACAAAGAATGTTGTGATTGCAACAGGTTCTTCTTCTTTTAATTTGCCTTTCATGAAAGGCAAAACCATATCTTCAGATGAAATATTGGACTTGACCTGCGTTCCCGAAAGATTGGCTATAATTGGTGGCGGAGTAATTGGTATTGAATTTGCTTGTGTTTTTTCTGCCTTCGGATCAAAAGTTACTATAATCGAGCTTTTGCCGACTATACTGCCTAACATGGATCGAGAGATATCTCAGAGGCTATCCTTAATTCTAAGAAAGAGAGGAATTACCGTAAGCACCGGGACTTCGGTGACCCAGATCAGGGAAGAGGGCAGTGACAAGGTTATTGTTGCCAGGGTCAAAGACGGATCTGCAAAAGAGTTCAGGGCCGATTTGGTACTGTCAGCAGTGGGCAGGGTTCCCAATTTCGGTGGTATTGATCTAGATGGCCTGGGTGTAGCTTACGATCGAAAGGGTATCAAAGTAGACGGGCATATGGCCACTAATGTACCCGGTATCTGGGCCATAGGTGACGTTTGTGGCCGGACTTTGCTCGCCCATGGGGCTTCAGCCGAAGGTATCGTAGTTATGGAGAACATTTTTGCTGAGCCCACACTAATGGATTATACTGTAGTTCCAGGGTGCGTTTTTTCGATCCCCGAATGCTCCGGAGTAGGGCTTAAGGAAAAAGAGGCTCAAGAAAAGGGATTTCAAGTCAAAACGTCAAAGTTTCCGTTCAGTGCCAACGGCAAAGCTCTTTCCATGGGAGAAACTGACGGGTTGGTTAAAGTGGTTGCAGAGGCAACAAGTGGCAAGGTGCTCGGTATGCATGTACTTGGGGCTCATGCCGACGACCTTATACATGAAGGTGCTATTGCCATCAGATTGGGCCTTACGGCCAAGGAAGTTGCAGACACAATCCATGCTCATCCCACGCTTTCCGAGGCAGTAATGGAGGCATTTCATGGAATTGCCGGCCGTCCGATTCATCTCCTGGCCAGGCAGTCACGATAGTCTGAGTTCAATCGGCCTTAGTCAAATTCAGAATTGAAAGGTGGAAGAATCGGTGAAACAGCAACTGAGAAGTCTTGCAGACGCTGATCGGGAAATTAATGAGGTTCTGGACAGGGAAGAAGAACGCCAAATGGGCGTAATCGAACTCATAGCTTCGGAGAACCTTGTGTCCAGGGCAGTTTTGGAAGCAGCAGGCTCTGTCCTGACCAACAAGTATGCTGAGGGCTACCCCGGCAGAAGGTATTACGGTGGTTGCGAAGTTGTGGACATTGCCGAGAATCTTGCCCGTGATCGGGCTAAGAAAATTTTTGGGGCAGATCATGCAAATGTTCAACCCCATTCAGGGGCCCAGGCTAATACTGCAGTATACTTTGCTGCCATTAAGCCGGGAGATACTGTTGTCGGTATGAACCTGGCCCACGGAGGCCACCTTACCCACGGAAGCCCTGTCAACATTTCAGGACAGTATTACAATTTTGTGCCGTACGGTGTCGATCCGGAGACTGAAACCATTGATTATGGCCAGGTCAGGGCTGTTGTCCGGGAACACAAGCCCAAGCTCATAGTTGCCGGGGCAAGTGCTTATCCCCGGATCATAGACTTTGAGGCTTTCAGATCCATTGCCGACGAGGTAGGAGCACTGCTAATGGTTGACATGGCCCACATTGCAGGGCTGGTTGCAGCCGGTTTGCATCCTTCACCTGTTCCCTATGCCCAATTCGTTACCACGACCACTCACAAGACCCTCAGAGGGCCCAGAGGTGGCATGATATTGTGTACTAAGGAATGGGCCGGGGCCATAGACAAGGCCATCTTCCCTGGTATTCAGGGCGGGCCACTTATGCACATAATTGCTGCTAAAGCAGTTGCGTTTAAGGAAGCCCTTGAACCCTCGTTCAATGAATATCAGTCTCAGGTGGTAAAAAATGCTAAAGTATTGGCTGAAGAACTTGTGGGAAGAGGTTTCAGGCTCGTCTCAGGAGGGACCGATAACCACTTAATGCTGGTAGATCTTACTCCGAAAGGGGTAACAGGCAAACAGGCAGAAGAAGTTTTGGACAAGGTAGGAATCACTGTCAACAAGAACTCTATTCCTTTCGACAAAAGAAGACCCACAATCACCAGCGGAATAAGGATAGGTACTCCGGCTATTACATCCAGGGGCATGAAAGAAGAAGAGATGAAAATAGTTGCCGCACTGATAGACAGGACCTTGTCACAAATAGATGATGAAGAGGCTCTGGGGAAAATCTCAGAAGAAGTAAGAGAGCTTACAGGAAGGTTTCCGTTTTACAGCGTCTGACAATACCGATTTCCGGTTAGAGCAGACCATATAAGGATAACTTGCTGGGGCGCAAGATCTGGAAAGACAGTACCAGAATCTTGCGCCCTATGATAGAATTGGCACTGAATTTAGGAACCCGGAGGTGAGTTTTCACAATGTCAAATACCTGTCTTGAAAATCTCAGAAAAAAGATCCATGGGGCCTCTCTGGATGCCTTGCTGATTTCAAAGCCTGAAAACTGGCGCTTTATCTCGGGGTTTACGGGTGATGCAGGGGTTTTACTTATTACTGCCCGGGAGAGTTTCATATTTACAGATTCACGTTATACTGAGCAGGCCCAAAAGGAAGCACCGGGGTTTACGGTAATTAAGACCGTCCTGGAACAAGATGTTGTACAAGAAATGGTTCAGCGCCTTGGTTTAAAACGGATTGCTTTTGAAAAGGATTATGTTACATATGCAAATTGGCAGCGTCTTGTGGAGAGACTCGGTGACCGGGAACTCACAGGGGTTTCCGGCTGGGTAGAAGAACTTAGGGCGATAAAGACTCCCAGGGAAGTTGAGTACATAACAAAGGCCCAGGAAATTACAGACACAGCCTTTAATCTCCTTATTCCTTCTGTAAAGGCAGGGGTGAAAGAAATAGAGCTGGCCCTGGAACTTGAGTTTGCGATGCGAAAGATGGGATCAGACGGTGTAAGTTTTCCCCTAATTGTAGTTTCCGGGCCCAGGTCTTCTCTTCCCCATGGTGTTCCCTCTGAGAGGGAACTGGAGCCTGGAGATTTTGTTACCTTCGATTTTGGAGCACGCTATGAGGGGTATTGTTCGGACATGACCAGAACCCTGGTTGTCGGGCCCTTGGATAATAAACACCGGGATGTTTATGGGACTGTGCTCGAGGCACAGCTGGCAGCATTAGATGTTATAAGGCCGGGTATTGCTGCGAAAGAGGTGGATCTTGCCGGAAGAAGGGTAATTGAAAAAGCAGGGTATGGAGAATATTTTGGACATGGGATTGGACATGGAGTAGGATTGAATGTGCATGAAAGGCCGTCTGTCGGTAAAGCTTCAGAGGCGATTTTGGAGCCTGGAATGGTAATTACAGTGGAACCTGGAATCTATATTCCGGGGTTCGGCGGAGTTAGAATAGAGGACTTGGTATTGGTTACAGAAGACGGAAAACGCAACTTGACTGCCGGCAAGAAGGAACTCACAGTGGTCTGAAGGGATATTTTGAATTCTAAGTCAGTTTGTTTAGAAGCGGGGTAAGGTACAGTGATATCAACCAATGACTTCCGTACAGGGGTTACCGTAGAGCTTGATGGGCAGCCATGGGTTGTTGTAGATTTTCAGCATGTTAAGCCCGGGAAAGGATCTGCATTTGTCAGGGCCAAAATCAAGAATGTGATAACAGGAGCTGTCCTGGAACGAACTTTTAACGCAGGGGAAAAATTACCCAGGGCCCATATAGAAAGGCGCGAGGTCCAGTATCTTTATAGTGTAGATGAAGACTTTACCTTTATGGATGTTACAACCTATGAGCAAACTACAGTGTCTAAAGACACCATAGGGGATGGAGTACTTTACCTGAAGGAGAACATGAATGTCTACATTATGGCCTTTGAAGGTCGGATCATTGGCGTTGAAATTCCGAACTTTGTGGAACTGAAAGTTGTTGAGACAGATCCTGGCTTTCGGGGAGACACTGCGACAGGCGGAACAAAACCGGCCAAGCTGGAAACAGGCGCAGTGGTTAGAGTACCGCTTTTTGTAAACATAGGTGATGTTTTGAAAGTAGATACCAGAACCGGGGAATATATAGAGAGGGTTTAGAGCCAATCTATAGGGTTAAAGGAGGAAGTGAATTTGTCTGACCTTAAGGAAAGGGTTTCGTATCTTCAGGGATTGGTAGACGGACTGGACATAACTGATGCAACGAAGGAAGGAAAAGCTATTACGGTTATAGCCGGCATCTTGAAAGAAATGGCCGAAGCTATAACTGACATTGCTTTGACTCAGGAAGACATTCAAGATTACATAGATTGTATAGACGACGATCTTGCCGATCTTGAAGACGAAGTATACAGCGAGGATTTTGTATCTATAGATTGCCCTAATTGTGGCGAGGCAATTGAAGTTGACGCGTCCATTTTGGACGAGTCTGATGTAGGTATCATATGTCCTGAGTGTGGTGAAGAATTTACCCCGGACGAGGTCAGCTGGGATCTTTGTCATTGTGATTTTCAGGACGATTATGATTACGACGACGATGATGATGATGGTTTTGAAGATGATGATGAGGAGTAAGCAATAGGTACTACAGCTGTGACAGGTAACACACTGTAGGCGGTAATTTGTCAGTTGGGCCAATAGTGAGAAGGCAACCCCCTTAAGTTGGAGGTTGCCTTTTTTTCGGGCTTTGCCTTCTTTTAGTCATATAAGCTCGTCCATGGCAATATGTTATGACAACGAGGAGGTAACGAAGCCCAATGAAAGAAGCAGTGGCAGATATTATAAAACAAGACATAATCCCGCTTTATTCAAGCCGGGTACAAACCGCCCTTTTAGCCTGGTTCTCCCGGTACCCACACAAAACACAGGATATTCACGAAATACGATTAAGGAATGGTTCCCCTTTGTGCATCGCATTTGCCGGTTGTGATGTACTCATGATTGATTTGCAGGTGACGTCTGACGACATAGCCAAAACCCTGGCCCTGATTACAGATTGCTCGTACTACGCATTGGAAGACGAATTCAAGGGAGGATATATTACACTTCCCGGCGGGCACCGGGTGGGCCTAACAGGACAGGTAATTTCCTATGGAAACGGGCTGTACAGGCTTGGTTCAGTATCAGGCTTTTGCTTCAGAATTGCAAGACAAGTCAAGGGAGTCGCAAAAAGAGTCATACCACAACTGGCTTCTTCTCGGGACACAGGCATTGAGTCTACTTTAATTATTTCTCCTCCTGGTTGCGGCAAGACCACCTTTCTGAGGGACATGTGCAGAATAATCGGTAATGGGATAGATTATTCCGGCTTGCCACCGTTGCAGGTTGGGATAGTCGATGAACGTTCGGAGATTGCCGCGTGCTACGGCGGTGTCCCCCAGCTTGATGTGGGCCCCAGGGCAGACGTGCTTGATAGGTGCCCAAAAGCCAAAGGAATCAACATGCTGCTTCGCTCCATGAATCCTGATGTGATTGTGACCGACGAACTAGGTGGTGAAGAAGACGCCATGGCAGTGGCGACGGCTTTGTCCGGAGGGGTAAGCGTTATCGCCAGCTGTCACGGTAAAGATCTTGATGATGTAAGGAGCAAACCCTACTCTTCATGGTTGATTTCCCGGGGATACTTCACTAAAGTCTTGGTTCTCTCCAGGCGTAACGGGCCTGGTACAGTTGAATATGTGGGAGACATAAGGTGAAATGACTCATGCATCTTTTCTGATAAAGGCCGTGGGCTCTGCTCTCACAATAGCTGCCGGTACATTGAGCGGATGGGCATTGGCCCGAAAACTGGAAAAGGAACTGGATGAACTACGGAGATTTGAATTGGCCCTTCTGAATCTGTCTACTGAGGTATCTTATCTACTCTCATCTTTGCCCAAAGCTCTATCAAACGCCGGCAAGAGAGCAGGAGGAGACACAGGTCATCTGTTCTCGCTCATTGGCAGCCTCTCAGGAATGGAACAACGAAGGACGGTCGAAGAGGCTTTCTATCTTGCCCTGGAAATGTCGGGCGATATGGCCCTTCCCGATTGTGAGTTGAGGATACTGGAGGCTCTTGTAAAGAACCTGGGGATATGGGGGCATAATGAGCAAATCAGTTTCATAAATGTTGCCCTGACAGAGTTAAGAAATGAGCGAGGGTTTATGCATGGAGAGCACAGGAAAAAGGCCCGGATGTACCGCTCTTTAGGAATACTCACAGGCCTGGGAGTTGCTATCGTCCTTTTGTGAGAGGTGTAAGCAGTGCTCAATACTGAGTTGATTTTCAAGATTGCCGGTTTGGCCATTATTGTTTCGGTGCTCCATGCAGTAGTTAAACAGGCAGGCAAAGAAGAATATGCATGGCTTATTACCTTAACCGGCGTAATTATTGTATTGTCTATGGTCATGGGGCTTGTAGCCGATTTTTTTCAAGCGGTTAAATCCACTTTCCAACTTCCATGAGGTGTATGTGATTGGAAATAATTCAGGTAGTCATCTTCGGAATAACCACCAGCATTATTCTGCTGGTTCTCAGGAAGGAACGTCCCGAGCTGGCAATGGTATTTTCGCTGGTTGCAGGGCTTTGTATTCTTTTGGCGGTCCTGCCTGCCCTGTCATCGGTCATTTCGTCTTTTTCCGCCATAGCCTCAGAATCGGGACTGGGGCCTTTGTATTTTGGGATTATCCTCAAGGTGCTCTCCATTGCATACATTGCGGATCTAGGCGCTTCAATTTGCAGAGATGCCGGTGAAAACATGGTGGCTTCCAGGGTAGAGATTGCAGGCAAAGTGTTAATTCTGTTGAGCTCTATTCCGGTGATTCAAGGAGTTGTAGATCTTATCAGATCTCTTTTGAATTGAGTTGCAGACAAAAATTGGGGTGCAGGGAAAATGGCGTGTTCAAGAGTCTTCAAAAAATGCCTGGGCTTGGTTTTCATACCAATTGCCATGGCCGTCTTATCCTTTAGCGTTTGCCGGGCGGAATCCAATGAGTCTTTATGGGAAAAGTCTTTGGATAACCTTGATGATTCGGGGATGGGCCGGCCAATGGATGAAATATTCGATGACATTTTTCAGGCCCGGGGCCCTGGTTACAAAGAAATAGTAAAAGATATTCTCTCAGGAAAAGGCATAGGCTTTGGACAGTTCTTAAAACGCCTGGCCGGGGTATCCCTGGGCGAATTTCCTCATTATGCAAAGATATTGGGACAGATAGTCTTGATTGGGGTTGCCATTGCGTCTTTGAGCATTCTTGGCGAGACCCTATCTGCTGATGGCTCGAGCAGAATTGCCATAACTTCGGCTCATATGGTCTTAGTGTTGCTTTCTGTACTCTCATTTAGGGATGTCCTGGCAGTGGCGACTGAAGCAGTCCAAAGCCTGCGTACTGCTTTCTTCGCATTCATACCTGCGCTTATCGGCCTGGTTCTTGCTTCGGGAGCGCCTGTAACATCAGGAGTTCTTCATCCTGCGGTATTCGGAATGGGCAGTCTTGTGAGCATCATAATTTTGGATGTGGCTTTTCCACTTGTATTTACCTCAATTGCCATAGATATGGCAGGAAACTTTGGGGGAGGCGAAAGAGTTTCAGGAGTCTCTGATATGCTCAGGCAAATTGCCTCTATCGGAATCGGCTTTTCCATGGCGTCTTTTGTAGGGGTTGTTGCCGGTGAAAGAGCTGCAGCCGGAGTTGCAGATGGCATTGCTTTGCGTACCGCCAAATACATGAGTTCGACTTTCATACCTGTTGCAGGGAAAATGGTAGGGGATACCATGGATATGTTTTTTCACTCGATTCTTGCCCTCAGATCCGCAGTTGGAATTGCAGGGATTTTGGCCATCATAGGGGTGGTGTTTTCTCCTCTTGTGAAAGTTATTGCGTGCCTTGCTGCCTGGCGGGTTGCCCTGGCCGTTCTCGGGCCGACCTGTGGGATCCAGGTCCGGCGCTCTCTTCAAGCCATGGTTAGTGGAGTTGCTTTTCTGGCTGTTACTTTGTTTGCCACCTCATTTGTTTTTGTCATTTGCCTGTCCCTTGTAGCACAGGCGGTGAGAAGTTACTGACAAAGGGGGATATTTGTGGAGTTTCTCAAAGAATGGGCAAGAGGAGTATACTTGCTGGCCGTATTGTCCTCTGCAGCCATATTGATGATACCCAAGAGCATGCAAAAGCAGTCAAAATTTGTGATCGAACTGCTCATGTTGCTTTGCATAATGGCACCGGTTGCTGGGTTCATACGTAAGCCAATAGATGCACCTTCAGCCACCTGGAATTACCGGGAGCAGGATTACCGCGATATTTCCCTCAAGGCCTTTTATGCCGGAGAAGTCAGCCGGCGGGTTAAGGACACGGCAATTAGCGTGGGACTACCGGTTGAGAGTGTGCTGGTGGAGGTATCGGGATTTGCGCCCGGGTTTACCTGTTCCGGTATTAACATATACCTGTCTTCTCCGGTGGAAGAGGGGAAGACTGATAGTTTTGCAAGGTTCCTTGCTTCTTATCTTGCTATTGACCAGAGTCGCATCTGGTTTGAGCAATCTCAAAGTGGGAGGTGACATGGTCATTGACTCGTGGTAAAGAAGGAAAATCCTTGGTGATGGTTTCAAAACTGCCATTTTTGAAACCCGAGTATTTGAAACTGGCCTTGGTCGGAGTCCTGGGAATTATTTTGATTGTAGCAGGTAGTTTAATGTCAAAACCAGGCAAAGAAACTGCTTCCGGCGATATGATTCTGTCGGAGTTAAGACAATACCAGGATACCCTGGCCAGGGAGATAGAGAAAACAGTCTCGGCAATACAAGGGGCAGGAAAGGTATTGGTATCTGTAACTTTGGAAACAGGACCTGAGACTGTCTACGTAAGGAACATAAGCATTTCGAAAAACGCACAATCTGAAACCACTCCGCAGGGACAAGAAAGACAGACCATCACAGAGTCTGAGACTGCTCAGGCAGTAACGGGCCGGGGGACAAGTACAGGTGATTTTCTTGTTCCTGAGATGATAATTGCCCCAAAAGTCTCAGGGTGCCTGGTCATATCTGAAGGTGCCTCAGTTCCGAAAGTTAAAGCCAGCATTTACAGAGCAGTCCAGGTCCTGTTAGACATTCCAATCTACAGGATAGAGGTCTTGCCAATGCAGGGAGGGAAATAGTGTGAAGCCCAGTTTTATCATTAACAGGTTCGAAAAGAGCAAGGATATCACCAAGAAGGCTAAGAAGCAAATTTGGCAGGTATTCACATTTCTCATGATTGTGGCAAGCCTTTTGTATTATATTTGCACTCGCACATTGGACATGGTGGAATTCAGGGGAAATTTGGTTCCTGCCGGAAACGTCATGGAAACGGCAGGCGACGGAGATGATTTTTTTGCAGAGTTCAGGTTGTCCCGGGAGAAAATTCAAAAGGAGCAAATGGATCTTGTTAAGAAGGTAATGGATGATAAGAATGCTTCGGCTAAGGTTCGTGACGAGGCTCATTTGCAGTATCTGGAGATCGTAGATGCTATGGGAAAAGAACTCAAAATTGAAGGGGTTTTGAAAGCCAAAGGCTGGGACACCCTGGTGTTTTTGTCGGGAGATTTGTGTACTGTGGTGGTAAAGGCATCTGAGTTGGATGAAAAAGATGTGGCTCAGATAGGTGATGCAGTAAAGAAAATAGGGAGAATAAATGTGCAGAACATAACGATCATTCCGGCTCCGGACTGATGGGGATTGCAGGTTGCCTGGAATACTCTGTATAATGATCTTCGGAAAGGCATAAAAGGGAGGCACGCCATGGTGCCGGACAATATCAGAATTTCACAGAATCAAAGTAATCAGGAGTCAAAAATCCGTATTTCAGATGAAGTAGTGGCGGCTATTGCCAGTGTTGCTGCGTCTCAGGTACAGGGTGTGGCTGCTATGTCAGGAAATTTGGTAGGTGATATTGGTAACGTAATCTTGGGGAAAAAGGGTGGAGGGCGTGGGGTCAGGGTCTCATCAGGAGAAAAAGAGGTAACCCTGGATTTATACCTTAACGTCAAGTATGGTGCCAGGATTCCGGAGGTTGCGTATAAGGTTCAGGAGAATGTAAAAAAGTCGGTAGAAGGTATGACTGATCTTAAAGTATCACAGGTAAACATTCATATCCAGGGAATCTCCCACGATATCGTTAAGCCTGATGCTGACGTATAGGGGAAAGAGGTGGTTTCGTGCAATTAGTTGACAGAGTGGTCCTGACTATATACGCAGTTTCCCTCTCTGTAATTTCGTTGTTATGTCTTTTGGTAAGTTGTGGGTGGAGAGAACCACTGGAAGCTTTTGGAAGGGCTCTTGCCATTTCGACTGGGAGGACTGTTACCGGAGTTATTTCAGGTTTCTTGTTCCTGATCGGCTTGCGGTTTGTTTACATAGGCATACAGAAAGCACCGGTTCATGCTTTGGTACATAACACAGACATGGGCCAGGTACGCATTTCACTTGTTGCAGTGAAAAATTTGGTTACCCGTGTGGCTTCCAGAATTCCCGGGGTAAGAAGTGTAAAGGCAGGTGTGACCTCCGGAGAAGAAGGCCTTTGTGTGGCACTGGAACTCAAAGTTGCAGTAGATGCTAATCTCCCTGAACTGGCAGATAAACTTCAAAAGGCCGTGTCTTCTTACGTTCGTGATGTTGTTGGGGTCAATGTAGAGTCTGTATCAGTGTCTGTGGCTGATATTGCGTTAGAAGGCAGGCGCTAGGAGGTGGACCCGGCATTGGAGAAAGGGCATCTGGATAGGGTTCTTAACTGGGTAAAAGAAAACCCTGGCCGGGCACTGGGGACTGTTATTGGTTTTTCTATTGGATTATCCCTAATTTTCCTGGGGTTTTGGAAGACCCTGGTGATAGGATTGGCTACCTGGATGGGATATTCTATAGGTAGGTGGACCGATGATGAAGGAAAGGGGCTGAGGGAGTTCCTGGAAGAAAGAATGCCAGGAAGACCGTACTTCCATTGAGAACAAAGAGGATGACCAGACGGGATTCGAGAATACTGGCGCTGTGTGCGCTTTTTTGTTGGCATGTGGGGAAAATGGATCCTGACGAGAGTTTCGATCTTTTGGCATCTGAGGCCAGGCAAGAGTTCATGGCAGATTCGGGGAATATTGAATACGCCCGGGAATTGGTGGGAACTACAGTCTCCAGGGTTCAAGAGATCGATGCTGCCATTGATCAGGTTTCGCAAGGGTGGCCTGTGTCCAGGATGCCAAGGGTAGACCTTTTGATTATCAGACTTGCTTACGCCGAAGGTTTGATTGTAAAAGGTGCCCCCATGGAAGTTGTGCTGGATGAAGCCATAGAATTATCCAAGGAATATAGTTCCCATGCCTCTCCGAAATTTGTAAACGGAGTCCTTATGGGACTTTTCCGCAAAATGGGCTGGTCAGGAGATAGTGCAAAACGGTACAATATATAAGTGTGGGTCATTAACTGATCATAGATTGTATTATGTAGGTTTGGGAGGATAGGTGAATGAACGAAATATTAAAGAAGCAAGTATTGACTCCAGTGACTAAAAAAATCGTGGTCAATGCTCCCTACATTGCCCGGAAAGCCCAGCCGGGCCAGTTTGTCATACTGCGAATCAGGGAAGAAGGAGAGAGGGTTCCTCTTACAATCGCAGATTACGATCGCGAGGCCGGGACCATAACCCTTGTGTACCAGGAAGTAGGGTTTTCCACCAGAGAACTCGGAAAATTGGAAGTCAATGATGCCATTATGGATTTGGCAGGCCCTCTTGGGTTGCCTGCTGAACTTCCTGAATCCGGGTGCGTAGTTGCAGTGGGAGGAGGAGTAGGTGTAGCTCCATTGCTCCCCAAGTGCAAGGAACTTCACGAACGCGGTGTAAAACTCATCAGCATAGTCGGTGCCCGTTCTTCAGACCTGATCATTCTCGAAGATGAGATGAAAGAGTGTTCAGATGAACTTCATATTTGTACTGATGACGGAAGCCGGGGCTTTAAGGGGTTTGTTTCGGACAAGCTCAGGCAGCTTATTGATAACGGCTTGAAAATGGATGAAGTGGTTGCCATCGGGCCAATGCCCATGATGAAAGCTACCTGCAAAGTGACTAAAGAATATGGTATCAAAACATGGGTATCTATGAATCCCATTATGGTTGATGGCACGGGCATGTGTGGTGCATGTAGAGTCACTGTTGGCGGGGAAACCAAGTTTGCCTGCGTAGATGGGCCTATGTTTGACGGCCATTTGGTAGATTGGGATGAAGCCTGGAGGCGTGCAAATACCTACAGGCCCCAAGAGAAAATTGCAAATGAACATTGCCGCTGTGGAGGTGGGAAGTAATGGCTGCCAAAGACAGAACACAGATGCCGGTTCAGGACCCGAAGGTAAGAGCGTCAAATTTCAATCAAGTTGCTCTGGGTTATACTGAAGAAATGGCTCTAAACGAAGCATCAAGATGTCTTAATTGCAAAAAACCCTTCTGTATGGAAGGTTGTCCTGTCTCAGTCAATATTCCCGGATTCATCAAACTGGTAAAAGAGCAGAAATATCAAGAAGCCATTAATGTGGTAAAGTCAACCAACAACCTGCCTGCAGTGTGCGGAAGGGTATGCCCTCAGGAAAGCCAGTGCGAATCCAAATGTATTCTTGGCAGAAGGGGCCAGCCTGTGGCAATCGGAAGATTGGAGAGGTTCGTGGCTGATTGGGAGATTGAGCATGGGACTCCTGAAATTACCAAGAACGCCCCAAATGGGAAAAAAGTAGCTGTAGTGGGTGCAGGCCCTTCGGGACTTACATGCGCAGGGGATCTTGCGAAACTGGGTTACGAAGTCACAATTTTTGAGTCATTGCACGAGCCGGGCGGAGTACTAATATACGGAATTCCAGAATTCCGGCTTCCTAAATCTGTAGTAAGGAAAGAAGTTGACTATGTAAAAAGTCTTGGGGTTAATATTGAGACCAGCTTTATAGTCGGACGAACCCTAACAATAGATGATATTCTCCATGAAGGTTTCGACGCTGTATTCGTAGGAAGCGGTGCGGGCTTGCCCATGTTTATGCACATTCCAGGGGAAAACCTCAACGGCGTGTATTCAGCTAATGAGTATCTTACCCGCATAAACCTGATGAAAGCCTATTTGTTCCCGGATTATGATACGCCCATTGTATCCGGAAAGAAAGTGGCAGTAGTAGGAGCCGGAAACGTGGCCATGGACTCAGTACGTTCTGCCTTGAGGCTGGGGGCTGACAAAGCCATGATTGTCTACAGGAGAGGCAGAGAGGAAATGCCTGCCCGTGCCGAAGAGATTCACCACGCAGAAGAAGAAGGCGTTGAGCTCAACTTGCTCACTAACCCTGTCCGGATCCTCGGCGACGAAAAGGGCTGGGTTAAGGGCATGGAATGCATCAAGATGCAGCTTGGTGAACCCGATAAGTCAGGCAGAAGACGGCCTGTACCAATCCCCGGTTCCGAATTTGTGCTGGATGTTGATACGGTGATTATGGCCCTTGGCACATCACCTAACCCTATACTTCCCTCGACTACTGAAGGTCTCAACGCCCATTCCTGGGGAGGCCTCGTAGCTGACGAAAACACAGGCAGAACCACCAAGCCCAGAGTGTGGGCCGGCGGCGATGCAGTGACCGGTTCGGCTACGGTGATCTTGGCCATGGGTGCAGGAAAGGCTGCGGCAAAAGACATCCATGAATACCTTGACAGTGGGAGCACCGAGTGGTAAAAGGCTGACTAACAGAAACAGGTACTGATTACAAATCAGACTGGATTCGAGTGAGGTGGCTCGTTGGGTGGATCTTAGAAACGTTATTTCGGTAAGCCGGCTAAATGCCTATATACGCAAGCTGTTCTGGCAGGATGAGTACTTGCGTCAGGTATTTGTTCAGGGAGAAATAGCCAATCTGAGAGATTACCGGGGCCACCTCTATTTTAGCCTCAAAGACGAAAAATCGAGTATCAGAGCTGTCATGTGGCAAAGCGATAGAAAACGCCTTTCGGTTGTCCCGGAAGAAGGTATGCAGGTCATTGTGGCAGGGGGCGTATCAGTTTTTGAGCGTGATGGCGTTTACCAGATTTACGTTTCATATATGGAGCCTTCAGGCTTTGGCGCTCTTTATGCGGCTCTTGAAAAGCTCAAGGAAAAACTGGAAAAGGAAGGTTTGTTTGCTCAGGAGCGGAAAAGGCCTCTTCCGGTTTTTCCGAGAAAAATCGGTTTAGTAACATCAATACGAGGTGCAGCAATCAAGGATATTGTCTCTGTAGGTAGAAGGCGGTATCAGGGTGTTTGGTTTGTAGTAGCCGACTCCAAAGTGCAAGGCGAAGGTGCAGGTTCGGACATTGCAGCTGGAATAAGGGCATTGAACCAAATACCTGATATAGACGTGATAATTGTTAGCCGGGGTGGAGGTTCCCAGGAGGATTTGTTCGTATTTAACGATGAGACTGTAGCACGGGCCATTTTTTCGTCAAGAGCACCTGTGGTATCAGCAATCGGTCACGAAAGGGATGTCACAGTAGCAGATCTGGTAGCAGATGTACGGGCAGCCACCCCTTCAGCAGCGGCAGAACTGGTGGTTCCAAATGCCAATGAGTTGAAGGCTGCCGTAAGCAATCTTACCCAAAGGGCTTATATCAGCATGTCCCTTGCAATAGAGAGCAAACGCAAGATGCTTTCAGGCCTCGGTACGCGGCCTTGTCTTGAAAGGCCGGACTGGTTTCTGGTTACAGTCAGGGAAACTCTTTTCCGACTCAAAGAAGATCTTGAGCAGGCCATGGCGTTGAATATTGACAAACAGAGGCAAAAACTTGATTCGATTATTGCAAAACTTGATGCCCTGAGCCCGCTTAAGATTCTTTCCAGGGGTTACAGCGTAACCCGGACTATTCCCGGGCTTAAAATTGTAAAGGATTATCGTGATGTGACACCTGGAAGCAGAGTTCTTGTCAACTTGCATGAAGGTTCCCTTGTTTGTTCTATTGAAAAGGCAGATTCCGGTGAGGAGGTATTAGAGGGAAAATGAGTGCACAGCCGGAAAAGGATCTGGCAGGAGCCAGGCTGGAAGATACAGAGCCCGGGGAAAGCCCGGATTTTGCAAGCAAACTTAACAGGCTCGAAGAGATAGTCAAGCACCTTGAAGGCGGAGAACTGTCCCTTGAGGAGTCTTTGTTAAAATTTGAAGAGGGAATTAAACTGGCAAGAGAGCTGGAAAACGTTCTTGCCAGGGCCGACAGCAGAGTTCAAGAGATTCTGAAACCCCGTGAGGAAACGGAGAATTAACATGCAAGTTTCAGATGTTAGCCGGTACCTTGAGGCAAAGCGCAAAGACATTGACAATGCCGTTGCAGAAATAATAGAAGGTTATCAGTGGAACCTACCGGTTCTTAAAGAAGCTGTCTCGTACTCACTCTTTGGAGGCAAGAGGCTCAGAAGTATCATCTTGTTATCGGTTTACAGTGGCCTTGGGGGTTTTGAGCCAGATGCTATGAGATTTGCAGCGGCAATTGAGATGATCCAAGCCTATTCTCTGGTACACGATGATCTTCCCTGTATGGATAATGACAATTACCGCAGGGGCAAAATCACTTGCCATAAGAAATTCGGTGAGGCTATTGCCCTTTTGTGTGGAGATGCACTGTTGACAATGGCTTTTGAAACTATGTTGTCCAGTCAGGCCATAAGAGCCGAACTGGCTANNCAGGTCTTGGACCTCCTTTTGGAGGGTAAGACAGGGGAGCCGTGTAAAGTATCCAGAATGTATGAGATGAAGACAGGTGCATTATTTGAAGTCTCAGCGAAAGCAGGAGCCGTATTGGCAGATTCCCCCTGCCAGTTGGCAGATGCTGCCGCCCGGTGGGGAAGGTTTTTTGGTTATGCATACCAGATAATTGACGACTTGGAGGACGCAGGCCAGGGCGGAACAGAGGAAGCAAAGGATACCTTGGTCAAAGAACTATCTCAGGAATGTGCTTGTGATGAAGCAAGA
>MTKW01004186.1_pt1 | contig 87827 bp, 79 predicted proteins | sample 1042761 | NCBI WGS metagenome assembly MTKW01 (sample SAMN06205366, study PRJNA360243) | anaerobic digester metagenome | biome: Wastewater treatment plant; feature: Anaerobic digester sludge; material: sludge; isolation source: anaerobic digester fed with sludge from wastewater treatment plant ... | reverse complement strand
AGGAGTATGCAACGGGACATCCAGAGATTCCTTGGTTTAAAATGAGAGGGTTAAGAAATCGCATAGTCCATGACTATGAAGGTGTAAATCTAAACCTAATATGGGAAATCATTGATATAGACATAAAGGTATTGAGAGGACAGTTATTGAAACTAATTGACTAGCTTCTTCTCATAATTGAAGTGATCTATAGCTGCATGTTGAATTGGAAATTATAAGGGGGGATAGGCTGTCTATGGAAGGCAAATCAGACGCCGCAGGAGAGATTTGCTAGCCATAAAAAGCCAGAACCTGGTAAGCCCAGTAAGGAAAAGGGGCTCCGTGCCATTGACAAAATGCCAAAGCCCACGTAAAATGTGATTGTCACGCGCGCCTGTAGCTCAGGGGATAGAGCATCTGACTTCTAATCAGAGGGCCGTAGGTTCGATTCCTACCAGGCGCGCCACCTTTTTAAGCAGGTAGGGCCGGGTTTGCCGGCCCTAATTGTTGTCAACGTCTATTCTCTCTTGTTCCTGCCTGTCTGGGACATATGGGTATAGGGCAGCACAAGCGTCGCATAAGTAATGTGGATTTATCCGGCGAAAAGTGGCGATAAATGCTTGCACAACATCAGGGTCAAATTGCGTGCCCGCTCCTTGTTCCAACTCCTGTAAAGCTTCGTCAATTTCCATGGCGGGCTTATATGGACGTTCTGATGTCATTGCATCAAAGCTATCCGAGACGCACAGAATCCTTGACCCAAGAGGAATGCTGTTTCCCACAAGGCCAAGAGGGTATCCGTGACCGTCCACGCGTTCATGGTGATGGAGGACAATGTTGGCTACGTTTTCCAAGCCGGTCACGTCCATGATAATATCATAGCTTATGAGGGGATGTCTCTGAATTTCCCTCATCTCATCGAGAGTGAGTTTTCCTTGTTTATCCAGGTGCGTTTTGGCGATACCAACTTTCCCAATATCGTGAACTTTGCCTGCAAATCTTAGGATTTCTTGGGACTGGGGGTCAAGGCCCATCTCAGCAGCAATACTCTTAGCATACCTCGCCACTCTCTTTGAATGGCCTACTGTAAACGGGTAGCGCATGTCCAATAACGCAGCGACTGCCAGTAGAAAACCAGGCTGACCACGTGTATCCTCTGTCTTACTGGACAGTAATTCCGCGATAAGGTAGTTTAGCATTTCATGTTCCTCCGTGGTGTATGCAATAGGTCTGAACACTCATTACGAATGATACGTCTTATGAAATTCACTGTTTGGAGGATGAAGTTTTCCTGCAAATTACGATAGTTTCGATGCAGGGCAGAATGACAAAGAAAGGCATAGGAATACAATGGCTGCACAAATGGAACCATGTTAAACAGAGTATAGCCGTAGGCTTCTTGATGAACCGGCATGTCATTAGCAAGCGTATGTATATACACTCTGACCGGCCTTTCTATGCTTTCGCATTGTAACGAAATCCCATGATGACACCCTATCATGGACTCTCGCGTCCGCAATCCTACAGCCCTTCATAAATCCAGCAGCCCTTCATAGATCCCGTGACTACGCCATCTATCGTAGATTAAACCTTAAACCTACCATTCGACATGGTTAGACACATTCCTGCCACATAAGCCATAAAACGACGCAATATAAGGCTATTACTTCCAAATGCATCGGGCTTGACAAGCCCTGGAAATATATTGTATGTTTAAAATAATAGGACTCTTATCAAGAGCGGCGGAGGGACCGGCCCGATGAAGCCCGGCAACCTGTTTTGATTCCCGAGGATGCGTCCTGACGAGTCTGAGCAAGGTGCCAAATCCTGCAGCGGGGATTGCTGAAGCCCCGGCTGAGAGATGAGAGGGGGATGATACAAATTGATTTATGCCCTCTCCATCTATGTGGAGGGGGTATGTTTTTGGTTGTCACAGTCTGGCATGTGTTTGATAGAGCGTTCGGGTGTGAGGTAAGTCCGGATAAATGGACGGAGGTGTGAGTGAGATGCCTTTTACGAGCATCAAAACACAGTTTGTCAAGGACAGAATTCTTGAGACATCATGGAAGGACCGAGATTACATCTATTGCCTGATACGCCTGGAGCGGTATATAGCAAGAGGTGGAGCGAAAAGTCTCGCTGAAGGCATGGCTCTATGGAATTACACGGACAAGTGTCCGCTTGAGTATGACTGCATCAAAAAGGAAATGAGAGACGGGCTTTATGCGTCACCTGAAGAATTCCGGGAGCTTGTGGCCGGACGGAAACGTGAAAAGGCAGCAGAGGCGAGAAGGGAAGAACAACGGAGAANNGAACACAACCGAAATGAGATTCGGCCAACGTCCGAGCCGGTTGCAGCAGTATCCGCCTAAAGCTTAATCCAAGATGAATTAGATCCGGCCAAGACTGAGCCTACAGGTGTACCGCACCGAAATACTGAGAAAGGTGGCGTTACCGAAAGCTATATTGAATAGACGGGAATATATCTGCGCACATCGCGAAATATAGACGATTTTCAGAATTGTCAACTCCTAGTTCTATAACTATAATTGTAATCAGTAATAACAACTACTAGTAAGTAATAATTACTATCAACTGATAGCTTTTAAAATGACTATGATGGAGACAGAGAGTTTTTGATATGACTAAAAAGCCGGACTCAAAGCAAAAGAAGGAAAGTGAAGAAGGGCATATGTCGCGGACTGTTATTTCTAATATGCTTCGCGATGCCGGAATCAGGCCGACACCACAGAGGGTTGCAATATACGAGATGTTAAGAGGTACGACTTCGCATCCTAAGGCTGAGACGATTCACGAAGCTGTAAAGTGCGACTTTCCCAGTCTAAGCCTTAATACTGTATACGATACACTGCAAACATTCGACGAAGCAGGACTCATCAGGAAACTTGCTATGAAGGAAAACATTTCAAGATATGATGGGAACCCTGCTCCTCATAGGCATTTCGTGTGCGCAAGGTGCGGGCGCGTGCAGGACCTAAGGCCGTCTGTTGACGCAGAGTTGGAACGAATCAATCTCATGCTCAAGGATAAAATCGACGGGCGTATTATCGACTGCGATTGCCGGTTCTATGGATACTGCGCTGAATGCATAAACAAGGCAGTATGGCCCAACAGTTGAAGATAGTAGAACCCCGTACTGTTCGGGCTATTCGAATAATACACACAACAGGAGGCGATTAGCATGGAAGAGACTACATATCGTATACCGTTAATAGGCGAACAAGCCCCGTCTTTCAAAGCCAAGACTACAATGGGCGCGATCAGTTTCCCGGATGACTACAAAGGTAAATGGGTGATTCTGTTTAGCCATCCTGCAGATTTCACACCTGTCTGCACAACTGAATTCATTACGTTTGCGTCAATGCAGGAAGAATTTCGTAAGCGCAATTGTGAGCTTATCGGTCTGTCAATAGACGGCTTATTCAGCCACATAGCGTGGCTCAGGACAATCAAAGAGAAGATTGTATATAAGGATATGAAGGGTGTCGAAGTCAAATTCCCGGTAATTGAAGATATCAAGATGGATGTAGCCAAGAAATTCGGAATGCTGCAGCCTGCAGCCAGTGATACTCAAGCAGTAAGAGCTGTGTTCATTATTGACCCTGAATCGAAGATTCGCGCAATTCTTTACTACCCTATGTCAAACGGAAGAGAAGTAAATGAGATCATGAGGCTCTTGATAGCTCTTCAGACGTCCACTGAACACGGAGTCGCTACGCCTGCGAATTGGCAACCGGGTGATGACGTTATCATCCCGCCGCCAGGTTCATGCGGGCTTGCACAAGAACGTGTTGAAAAGGCAGGCGAAGACTACTACTGTCTCGATTGGTTCTTGTGCTTTAAGAAACTGGCAGAAGAAACTTCTCCCAGCAGTTAGATTACTGGGGAATATTCCGTGACCGGACAGGAGGTATGCATGATGACGAAAAGGCTGGAGATCTACAAATGTGAGATCTGCGGGAACATTGTCGAGGTGATCCATGAGGGCGTAGGTAAACTGGTATGTTGCGGGAAACCCATGGTGCTCAAGACAGAAAATACCCAGGACGCTTCCAGGGAGAAGCACGTTCCTGTGGTTGAACGTACGGCCCGTGGCGTGAAGGTTGCAGTAGGAAGCACCCCTCACCCGATGGAAGAGGATCACTTCATTGAATGGATACAGGTAATCGCTGACGGGAAGGCTTATCGGGAATTCCTGGAGCCAGGCGATCTCCCTGAGGCAGTATTCAGCATTGAAACAGAAGATATCACCGCAAGAGGATACTGCGACAAACACGGACTGTGGAAAACCACCTGAGTAGATCACCATGAGTGATCCCCATTTCCAGCAAGTGTACGTACCGTGCGGGGCCACCCAAGACCTCGGAAAACCAGCGAAACCCAGTAAACTCATACCTGGATCGCCTGGAACCGGTTATAGGCAGCGCTGACCTTTCGGAATAAGCAGTCCGAGGGTCGGCGCTGCCTTCGCCTACTTATCACACCATAGCTTTCCTGCTTTGGCAAAGTTGTCAGTCTTCATCTCCCTCACGATGATGCTGACTGCTGTCTCCGGACAATTCAGGGATTCAACGACTGCTTTGGTAACCTTCTCGACGAGAACACGTTTCTCTCCCAGTGTTCTGCCTTCGATGAGCTCAATCTGGACAATTGGCATCCTTGGCAACCTCCTTTTACGAGTCAGATGAAAGCCCTTGCAGATATCAGTCCGGACGCGTGTTCCCGGTGAGTCGCATTGGGCGTACCGTAGTATTCTCCGCGGTGATACCAAGTCCTCTCAAAACTGAAATAATGTGAATTGCGCATTAAACCTCTCACAGATATTTGCTTCAATTGGCATTATGCCAGTCACAGGGTATAATATGGATAGACTGAAATTTGGAGGGAATTTAATGAGAAAGAAGTCAGTCTTTGGAGTGGTTTTGATATGTATGTTCACTTTCATCGGTTCGCTTCAAGCACCGACTTTTGGGATTGCTGAGGCCTTGACGCCTGGAACGACAACACCTGAGACGAAAACAAGTCCCGGAGTATCTGTAGACGTTTCAATTACGGTTCCCGCGCCTAAGTTGAGTTTTGAGGAGACACTGCTTGTAGGCGCAGTGGCGTCCTTCTTCGGCATGGATGTCCAGGTTGTGGCTAACCTCTACCTACCTCCGTCTTCTCCCACTGTTACAGTGGAGGCTACGACTCCCCGGACTACAGTCAGTGAACCCAAGGTACTTCTTTCCGCGGTTTACATGTCGCAGTACTACGAGGAAGATCCGGTGACTGTCATAGACATGAGGAATAAGGGGCAGGACTGGGATGAGATAGCCGAACAGAAGGCCAAGGGCAAGAAGGTCAAGTCCAAGAAGAAAGGTTCCGGTTTTGAAAACGACAGTTTCATAGCATTTGTCACATCGTATTATGATGTCCCCCCTGCTCAGGTTCAGAAATGGCTGTCTGTGGGGATGAGCGAGACTGAGATCCTATTTGCACTCAACCTTGCTTCCAGGGCAAACGCGAACGTCAATGCCATAATCAACGAGTGGAGAAAAGGGGAGAGCTGGGAGGCAATCGGCGCCAAGTACAAGATCCCCATGGATGACCTGGCAAAGCCGGTAGCTCCCAGGAAGAGGTTTGACTATGTTCTTCCGTAGGATGGACTGACGCCGGGGCTTGCCTGTGAACGCAATAGAGAAAGGAAGTAAGACTTCAGCATGAATCCGCATCGTTATGATCCGCGTCGTTACCGGGAAGCGTTGGAGTTTGCTTTGCGTGCCCATGAAGGTCAGTTCAGAAAGGGATCGGATATCCCGTACATTACCCATCCGGTTGGTGTTTCCGCTATCCTGGCACAGTACGGATATGAAGAGAACCTTGTGATCGCAGGGTTGCTTCATGATGTGCTTGAGGATACGGTTGTTACTGCGACTGAGTTGGAGAAGGGATTTGGAGAGGATGTAGCCTCGGTTGTCCGCGGAGTTGCAGAAGAGAAAACGGATGCCCGAGGTTTGCCCCGCCCGTGGGAGATAAGAAAAGAGGAAGCTGTCTGGCATGCGGGTTTGGCGGAGGAGCAGGTGGTAGCGCTTAAGGCTGCGGACGCCTTACATAACGTATGTTGTCTTGTTCGCGATATTAGGATGAGCGGGAATGGTATTTGGGCGCGGTTCAAAAGAGGAAAGGAACAGCAGCTTGATTATTACCGGCGTCTCTCAAGTGTTATCCGTGAGCGGCTGAAAGGCAACGCCCTGGCGCTTGAACTGTGTGCAGCAGTGGATGTTCTGGAGAGACTGGCCTTGGAAAGCAGGGATTAGATAACACTTGGGATCCTGTCTTCTCGCGTGCATAAACAGCCATCAAGTGAACCACACTTGAACTGGAGGTGGTTCAAGTGGGTTTTCAACTTACCCAAAAGGAGCAACTACTACTGAAGGACCAGTTAAGCCATGAGAAAGTCTGTATCGAGAAGTACGCCAACTATGCCGAGCAAGCTCAGGATCCTCAATTGAAGCAGTTGTTCACCCAATACGGCTCCCACGAGCAACAGCATTACAATACCATTGACCAACTGCTACAAGGGCAGCAGGTGAACGTCCAAGGAGGGCAAGGCCAACAGGCAGGCCAAGGGGCGAGTCGCAAGNNGTAAACCCGAATATTCGTCAAGCGCTGCAGCATATTCAGAAGGAGGAGCAGCAACACGGCGAGGGAATCTTCAATTATATGCACCGGCATGGGATGTATGATCCGCAGTAGCAATCGGATAAGTGCTCAGTATCGGACATGACGTCGCAGGTTTCAGGGGCGCCAGGGGTAGAAACCCTTCCCAGCCTTCAGCAGTACAAAGCGGATTATGCAGGCAGCAGAGGCGCCCCTGTCCGCTTTGAGGCACTGGATTAGGAAATGGCTATCACATAACCATCTGGCATAATAAGGAAGGGGCATGGTGTCGAAACACTGCTGTAGCAGCACACGATTGTGTGAAAATTGACAACATATTACTTCTCTGATAGACTATAAGCAAGATCATCCGGTTCTGTACTGCTCGTCTGGAGCCTGCGACGACTGGTAAGTCGACTTCTCCGGAGTGTCTTTTCTGCCAACACATTGCAGCGCCGGCTCAAGTCTTTGACAGGATCCACAAGCAGATCCAGGCTGCCGGCGGTTCAATGCCTTATTCCGCAAGGTTTTTGACTTCTGGCCGATGAGGCCATCGAGACACGACAATTGCTCACCCGGTATTTCCTTGGGGAAAAGAGAACTACAGAGCCTGTCCTGGGCGCCTTTTTGTTGGCCAAATGCCACAGGTGGATGAGACAGGAGGTTCTGTTTATGAGTCACGATGTCGATTATCAAACTGCAGATGTGCTCTTTGATCGTTATGGAGACAATCCCATTATTACGCCGGCTAAGTGGCCGTACTTAGTCAATGCCACTTTCAACCCGGCCGCTGTGGAACATAACGATGAGACACTTCTCCTTGTCAGGGTTGAAGACATGCGAGGGTTTTCTCATCTGACTATCGCCCGAAGCAAGGACGGCAGGAGCGATTGGGTAATTGATGAAAAGCCCTTCTTGCAGCCGGATCCGGACATAAAGGAAGAACAATGGGGGATAGAAGATCCTCGAATTGTCTGGATGGAAGACAGGGAGGAGTACGCCATAACATACGTGTCTTTCTCCGCAGGGGGACCTACGGTGTCTCTTGCCACCACGAAAGACTTTCAGTCTGTTGAGAGAAAGGGTACGCTTCTGCCTCCTGAGGACAAGGATGCTTCGCTTTTCCCCCGCATGATTGGTGATCGCTATGTGCTGATTCACCGGCCTGTTATCCGGGGTGAGGCCCATATCTGGATGTCATTTTCACCTGACTTGAAATACTGGGGTGATCATAGGGTACTACTTCCTGTAAGGCCCGGTTGGTGGGATTGCTCCAGGGTCGGTCTGGGACCGCCTCCCATCGAAACAAACGACGGATGGCTTGTGCTTTATCACGGTGTGAGGGAAACAGCGTCAGGAAGCCTTTACAGGGTAGGGTTAGCCCTATTGGATCTCAATGAGCCATGGAAGGTTATCCGCCGCAGCAGTCACTGGGTTTTCGGGCCCCGCAGGTCTTATGAGAGGATAGGAGACGTCCCGGGAGTGACTTTCCCTACGGGGGCTGTTGCCAACAGGCGAACTAGGGAACTGAGGATGTACTACGGGGCAGCGGATTCCACGGTCTGCCTTGCAACCGGCAATTTAGACGCGATGCTTGAGTACTTGGGGATAGAGTAGTCTGATAATGGCGAGAAGCAGTCAATAGTAGCTACAAGCCCTCGCTGACTGCTATCGTGATGTAAGGCAGTTGATTCCATTGAAGCAGTTTGATTACGGCCGGCCTTACAACTCAAACCGTAGCCCTGTCATGGGCTTGCGGGGTGCGGTGGCAACGAGCCATCCCCTGGCTGTCCAGGGAGGGATGCGTATGCTCCTTGAGGGGGGAAACGCGGTAGATGCGGCTATTGCCGCAGCGGCTGCACTCACTGTTGTTGAGCCTACCTCGAATGGGCTCGGCGGTGATGCTTTCGCGCTGGTGTGGGATGGGTCGAAGCTGCATGGACTCAACGCTTCAGGCCGTGCTCCGATGGGCTTGGATGTCCAGGAACCTGCCTTGCGAGGGCTGGATCGCATCCCTGCTGCCGGTTGGCTTCCTGTGACTGTGCCAGGAGTGGTTTCAGGATGGGCAGAGCTCGCTATGAGGTTCGGATCCATGCCCTTGTTGAAGCTTCTTACTCCTGCCATTGAATATGCTGAGACAGGACACCCGGTACCGCCAGTTATTGCCGGATACTGGAAGGCTGCTGAGAAGCGCTTTGGAGAATTCGAAGAGTTTCGCCGTGCGTTTCTTCCCCGGGGCAGGGCGCCTCTTCCAGGTGAAGTATTTCGATTGCCGGAGCAGGGAGAGACGCTCAGGCTTATCGGTGAATCAAATGGAGAGGCTTTCTATAGAGGAGAATTGGCGGGGAAAATCGCACATCACTCTAAAACCACCGGAGGGTATATCACATATAATGATCTCTCTCAACATCGAGCTGAGTGGGTGGAGCCTATCTCATTGAACTACCGTGGATTTGATGTATGGGAGATTCCCCCCAACGGCCAGGGCATTGTTGCCCTCATTGCTCTTGGCATACTTGAGGGCTTTGACGTAGCTTCGCTGGGACATGCATCCGGAGATGAGCTACACTTGGTGATTGAAAGCCTCAAGTTGGCATTTTCAGATGCCCATGCTTTCGTGGCTGATCCTTTGGTAGCTGATGTGCCTACAGAGGCGTTGCTTAACAAGGACTACCTGGCTATCCGTCGCAGGCTCATCAGTCGTGAGAAAGCCATGGACCGGCCTGAACCGGGGGATCCGGAGAGTGTGGCAGTTGCAAGACGTCTGACAGCCACTGAAGGTCTCCTGGGGCGCGCAGGACGTAAACGTCATCAGACTTGCGGTGAGCCGTCGGACAGCGACACAGTGTATCTTTGTGCCGCGGACGCCGGAGGTATGATGGTGTCCTTTATCCAGTCGAATTATATGGGCTTCGGCTCAGGGATAGTGATCCCGGGGACAGGGATTGCCATGCAGAACCGGGGTTGCGGCTTCTCTCTCAAACCTGAACATCCCAATTGTCTGGCGCCGGGTAAGAGGCCTTATCATACGATCATCCCCGGGTTCATCACCAAGGAAAACACCCCCCTTGCAGCCTTTGGCGTCATGGGAGGGGATATGCAGCCCCAAGGCCACGTGCAGGTGATCCTCGGCCTTATTGATCACGCACTGAATCCGCAGTCTGCCATTGACGCTCCTCGGGTACGGGTCCTTCGGGGACGTAGGGCTGCAGCCGAGTCTTCTCTGGATTCTGACGCGCTCCGTGACTTGTCCCGCCTGGGTCATGAGATAGAAGTGGTGGATGAACCTGCCGGATTCGGAGGAGGCCAGATGATTTGGCGTGACTCTGAAACAGGGGTATTTATCTCCGGCTCTGAACCGCGTAAGGACGGAATAGCTGCAGCTTGGTGATGCTTGCAGGCTTTACTCGCAGAGAGTGATAATACCTACTGCAATAATGACTATTCCGGCGATAATCTCGCTGTTCCGCTCAAACCAGGCGAATCTCGCTGTTTCAAGGCCGCGCAGCGAAAGCCAGATAATCCCCACCATTGCCAATAAAGTTGCAAGCACCCAGGTTCCGATTGCTGCCAGTGATGAAAAGACCCCTCGTGTGCTCGCAGCAAGGAAAATCGGAATGGCTTCTGCGCAAGGCCGGGCGCCGAGAATGATCCCGAGTCCATATGTGGAGCCTATGGTCATATGGGAATGACGGTGTCCGTGGTGGTCTTCTTCCGTGCGATCATGGTGATGCCTGCGGTGCCTTGACCAACCCTTGAAGAGGTAATAAACGCCAAGTCCGATAACGATGAAACCGATGAACCGTTCCAGTCCCGTGCTTACTCTTGCAGCTACTGCGCTGCCTGCCACGGTGAAGAGCAACCCCACGATTACAGTGGAGACTAAATGCGCCATAGCTCCTGCAGCGGTCATAGCCACTGCCTGCTTTGTGGACATACCCCTTGCTTTTGCGGACAAGACGTATGGCAGCCAGTGATCCGGCAAGAGAGCATGGGCAAGAGCAGCAACTGCAGCAGTGCCAAGAAGCGCATACATACCTGACATTAATATCTACCTTCTCTCACAAGTGACATTGCGGCATGGAGCAGCATGTTGCCGCCGCAGCGGCCAATGTCCTGTTTCCAGAGTAGCACTCGAGACGTTAAATCTCAAATCCTTTCCATAAGCCTCTCAATCGATTTGCCCTCTGTGAGCGTTCATCTCATAGCTATGCCTAGGATAGCCTGTTTTAGTCAGTGTTATGAGGCTGCATCGCGAAAGCCGTGGAAGTCATTATTATAGGTCCCGGGCATGAACGCCGTTTCAAGCACAAATTCAGGGCGCCATAGAGCGTAACATGGGGTGAACCGGCGTGACAGCGTGAATACCGCAAGGGAGCAATTGGGAAAGGCCGTTGGATATTCGAAAATGATGTCATCATATTATGATGAGTCACATGATTCTGATAAGGGATCAATTACCACAGCATACCATCTTCGGACCGGCTCACTGGGTGGGCCACTCGACCACGCGGAAGCACTCAGATCCCCTTGACTGGCTCACTGGGTGGGCCATCCGATTGCCGAAAGACCTCGGATCCCCTTGGATGGCTCACTGGAGGAGCCAGTCCGCGATCGGCTGGCGATCGAATCCGACGAAATGGCCCATGGCCCTCCAGGAAAGCCATGTTCGACTACGATACCCTGTAAGGGGGCCCTATACGCTCTTTCATAGGTGGACAAGACTCCCATCGAGTTTGGCAGCCACAATTAGGGTTCCGGTTCGCAAAAGGACGATTGGGGAGGAAGTCCTGGGTTATTAAGCTTGACGTGTGATTACACAAGACCTATGATAGTTATGAGCATACGACTGAAACATAGAAGATAGCCATTAGTCAGGGCGGTAGTCAGCGATGGCTGGAATGGAAGTGGGTAGGCCGATACCGGGAACCGAGACGGATTCGAAGGCAGCATAGTATAATGAAGACAATGAAGTCCATGGAGACGAGACGGGTAGATACCCGACTTGAGTAGATAATAGGAAAGTGGAAACGACGTAAACGGGAACGGAGGCGAGAGGCTTGGCAAGGCCCCCAAAGTGCAGACGAGTAGGGTTTTTACCAGATGTGACTGTGTTCAAACCCGCAGGAGCGCCCCTTCGTGAACTGGAAGAAGAGGTGCTGACTGTAGAAGAGCTTGAAGCGATTCGCCTAAAGGATCTTGAGGGCTTGCAACAGGAGGAATGCGCGGAAATAATGCAGATCTCTCGTCCCACCTTTCAGAGGGATCTGGTTTCTGCCAGGGAGAAGATTGCCAGGGCTCTTGTGGAAGGCCGGGCTCTTCGTATAGAAGGCGGAAACTATAGAGTGGCAATGCGAAAGTTCAAGTGCAGGGCGTGTGAACATGACTTTGAGGTACCGTTTGGAACCGGTGGGTGCGGCATCGAGATGACATGTCCTCAATGTGGCGATGGAAACGTGCAGCGGACAGATAATAAGGGACACGGGTTCGGCAATATGCCGAGGGGCCGCCGCGGCAGAGGCTGGAACCGGGAGTAGCCGGGCTTGTTATCTTAAGAATAGCAATGAATGTGTAGGATAGACGCTTAGTCGATAGTTAGGCGTCTATTTTGTGTTTGGTTATTGACATATGCTCATAACAATGGTTATACTATGTGTGAGCATATGCTCATTATTCGCTAAATGCTTCATTGAGAAATGAAAGTATTGACGGTTTTGTTGGAAGGCGTGAGTTCTTACTTACTGTGAATCTTCTGGCCTTACGAAATAAGCTCTTCCAATTATGCAGAGATTTGGTTGAGAAGGAGGTGTAAGATATGCCACGAGGAGACAGAACAGGACCTGCCGGTTTTGGCCCTATGACAGGACGAGCTGCAGGATATTGCACCGGATTCCCGGTTCCCGGCCATATGAACCCTCAACTCGGATTCCGAGGAGCAGGATTCGGAAGAGGAAGAGGCTGGGGTAGAGGCTGGATGCGGTTTCACTCCCCTGGATGGGCAGTGCCCCCGTACTACACGAGAGCCGGTTATCCCTATCCGGCCTTTCAGGGAGTCCCGCCGTACGGTGCCCAGTATACGGCGTACGATCCTGAATATACAGCCAAAGCCTCTACTGAACAAGAAGTCGCATTCCTGAAGGAAGAAGCGGCCTTGCTCAAGGACGAGCTTGAGGCTATCCAGGGGCGTTTAGAAGAATTGGGTAGGCAAGAAACAGGCGACGTAGGCAAGGATAACCAGGATAAGTGATTCTTACATGAGATGCGTTCCGAAGCATCGAAAAGGGGGCGAGGTGTTTGCCTTCGTCCCCTGAATACCTGAGGACTGTTAAGAATGGGTAAGGCGGGAGGCGACTTCTCTGTGGAGCAAGGAACGAAGGACATTAGTGAACAGGAAGAGACTCCAGGCTGCAGGCTGAAACAGACGATTGAGACTCTTCCGGAAAGCGATTTCAACAGCATAAACCAGGTAATAGCTGTTATGAGCGGTAAAGGAGGTGTAGGGAAATCCTCAGTCGCTGCTCTTATAGCGGTGAAATTGGCGAGAAACGGTTATAGAGTGGGCTTGCTTGACGCTGACATTACGGGACCCAGTATACCGAAAATGTTCGGCATTAAATCTTCTGCCGAAGCTATGGAATTCGGAATTCTTCCGGTAAAGAGTGATTTAGGTATTGAAGTCATGTCTCTCAATTTACTCCTTAAGAATGAGGATGACCCGGTGATTTGGCGAGGCCCTCTAATCGCAGGCGCGGTAAAGCAATTCTGGACAGATGTGATTTGGGGGAAGCTTGATTGTCTCATTGTTGATTTGCCTCCGGGAACAGGCGATGTTCCTATTACTGTCATGCAGTCCCTACCTCTGGACGGGGTAGTAATTGTTTCATCTCCTCAAGACGTTGCCGCAATGATTGTTAAAAAGGCTATGAGAATGGCTTCAATGATGAATACTGAAATCTTGGGGCTTGTTGAGAATATGAGCTATGCAGTATGTCCGAAATGCGGTGAGATTCTTTATCTATTCGGGCCTAGTAGAGGGGAGGAACTCGCGAAATCATCAGGGGTGCCTTATTTGGGCGCATTACCTCTTGATCCCGAGTTGGCCAGATTATGCGACCTGGGTCAAGTGGAGGAATATGACAGCGAAACAATGCGCTCCGGCATAGAATGGACTGAAATAGTGAAGAAGGAGGCTCTAAAATGAAGATAGCAGTAACTGCTCAGGATAAGGACTTGGATGCGGAGTTTGATTCTCGGTTTGGAAGGTGCAAGTATTTCGTTATTGTTGATCTGGATACAGACGAACATAGAATTGAGCAAAATGAAGCTATGACCGCGCTGGGAGGCGCAGGCGTCAAGAGCGCTCAATTCCTTGCCGGCTGTGGAGTCAGCGCGGTGATAACAGGCCATATCGGCCCAAACGCGTCTCGAGCTTTACAGGCAGCGGGGATTAGAGTATTCATTATGGAGTCCGGCACAGTACGCGATGCCATTAAGGCCTCTAAAGAAGGAAAATTGACTGAAGTTTCCGGGGCTACAACAGACTCGCATACCGGGCTTAAGATGTCCTGAGTAGATCACCATAAGTGATCGCCGGTTCTGGAAAGTGTGCGTACCGTGCGGGTTGCCGGTGCTGCACTAAGGGGACGGCGTCCCAAGCGGGTTGCCTAGACAAAGGAATCACCGGCTTCAGAAAATGTACGTACCGTGCGGGGCCACCCAAGACCTCGGAAAACAAGCGAAAACCAATGAACTCATACTTAGAGCCATTGGTGGGCCTACAAGCAGAAGAAGCCGACCCGGGAGAGCCGGCTCCGTCGATCCATAGAACCTGTATGACCCTTAGCGACGACTGCATGAAGAACCGGCTTCGCTAGATCTGTCTGATGAGTTAGGATCGCTCAACGTATGACTGATGAGGATTTCGCAAATCCCAAGAATAGGGATGCTAATTGCTAAGCTACTGAAAACTAACAAGGCAAGATAAGACCGTGAAGGAGGCGCCTCTAGATGAAGATTGCCATAGCCACAGAAGGATCTGCGGTAGCACCGCATTTTGGGAGATGTCCTGAATACACCATATACAATGTGAAGGACGGTTCGGTCTCAGATAAGACCGTAATTCCTAATCCCGGACATGAGCCGGGCTTTCTGCCTGAATACTTGTCAGAACTAGGTGTTTCCTGCATTATCGCGGGGGGAATGGGCATGAGAGCTCAGAATCTCTTTGCAGCGAAGAATATTCAGACTGTCGTTGGAGTGACCGGGCTTGTTGACGATGTGGCCAAGTCATTTGCCGCAGGCGCACTAAAAGGTGGGGAAAGCCTTTGTGAACATGGGGAAAGCGAGCGCCGGATGAACCACAATTGCGGGCACCATGGAGACCTCGGCGATGGTCATGAATGCGAGAAGAAGTAAAGTTCGGTTGGGAGACCCTGTAAGTTCACTTTAGGAATTCTCGCGATTAGAGAGGGAATTACACGGAAGGCGTGGGCCTATCCAGGTAGCAGACAGCCGAGTAAGCGAATAACCGGAGATTAAACAGTCACAAGTGGGGATGTCGCATGATCATATCAATAGCCAGCGGAAAGGGTGGAACAGGTAAGACTACCGTCGCAGTGAATTTGGCTCTAACCCTTGCGGAAACGGAATCTGTCTGTTTCATGGATTGTGATGTGGAAGAGCCTAACGCCCATTTGTTTCTTAAGCCGGTGCTTGAAGGTTCTGCTAAAGTCACTGTGCCTGTGCCTATTGTAGATGAGGAGCAGTGCAATGGATGTGGGCTGTGCGGAGAAATCTGCGCCTTCAACGCGATTCTGCCTTTGGTAAATCACGTGTTAACCTTCCCTGAGCTGTGTCATGGATGCGGTGGGTGCGCACTATTTTGCCCGACAGGCGCTGTTCGAGAAGAACCATTGGAAATCGGTGTGGTTGAGTGGGGTCATGCGGGCCCAATATCTCACATACACGGGAGGTTGAAGATTGGGAGTCCCCTTGCCCCGCCAATTGTTAAGGCGGTGAAAGATCGCAAGCGGAATATGCCTGGGGGTACTGTTTTTATCATTGATGCCCCGCCGGGGACTTCGTGTCCGGTTGTGGCTTCAGTGACCGGCAGCGATTTGTGCTTACTTGTCACAGAACCTACCCCGTTTGGCCTCCATGATCTTACACTTGCAGTCGACATGGTGAGAGAGCTACAAGTCCCGTTTGGCGTGGTGATTAACAGAGCTGGTTTAGGTAATGGAGGATTGGTTGATTACTGCAAGGCGGAAAACATACCTATACTTGCTGAGATCCCGTTTGATCGAAAATACGCTAAGTGTTACGCGAAAGGCGGACGTCTTATAGACGAGTTTCCAGAGATAAAGAAGGTATTCCAGGCTCTATGGCATGCAGTTTGTGTTACCGCAGATTGGGTTTGAGCTTGGAATAGGAACAGCATCTGAAGGGACGAAATCGCTGTGAAGGAATTACTGGTTATCAGCGGCAAGGGGGGCACCGGGAAGACTACTGTAGTCGGGGCTTTTGCCGTTCTGGCAAAGGATACGCCCCTGACTGAAAACACAGTGTTGGTAGATTGCGACGTAGATGCGGCTGATCTTCACCTTATATTGAATCCTGGTATAAGAGAGAAGAAAGAGTTTTTTGGTCTCAAAAAGGCTACCCTTGATCCTGCGAAATGCAATAATTGCGGAGCATGTGTCGATGTATGCCGCTTTGGCGCTATTGCTTCTCATGACGGGATTGTCAAGATAGAGCCTATCTCATGCGAAGGTTGCGGAGTGTGTTATCGTGTGTGCCCTAACCAAGCCATAAGAATGGAAGATGTCATTGCCGGCCATTGGTTTGCCTCTGACACTCCCTATGGACCTATGGTTCATGCCAGGCTTGGTATAGCTGAAGAGAACTCCGGCAAGCTGGTGATGGAGGTTAGGCGAGAGGCTCGCAGTATTGCTGAAACCCGTGGATCGCACCTCATCATATGTGACGGGCCTCCGGGTATAGGCTGTCCTGTAATATCGTCAATGTCCGGCGTGGATCTGGCCCTAATCGTGACAGAACCTACAGTTGCAGGTATCCATGACATGGAGAGACTGCATTCCCTTGCTGATGGTTTTAACGTGGAAGTAGTCGTATGTATTAATAAGTATGATCTGGATCACGAAACCTCAGCTCAAATCGAAGAATACTGCCTAAAACATGACATAAATGTAGTAGGGAAAATCCCGTTTGATGAGGAGGTGGTTAAGGCTCTCGTTAAAGGTGAACCACTTGTCTCGCCCGGTGTCATGGGTGGGGAGTCAGAAAGCCTTGCAGCCAAAGCCGTTGAGCAACTGTGGGCGGAAGTCCTGGAACGCCTTTCTTGACAGGATTGCGTAGGCTAACATGAACATGGCCGAAAATAGCACATCGAAGAAGGATTTAAAGATAGTCAAAAGCTTGTGGCAGATGGTAACAGTCTGCAAGCTCTGCAAGCCTAGGCAGCTAAATGAAGCTAAGGAGACACCCCGATGGGGAAACCCAGGCATACTAAGTAGGCTGAATCTACGGGCAATTGAGGGGCTGATCTTGTCAGAGGTCGGCCTACTTTATCAACCAGACGGGCTAATAACAAACGCTACAGGCCTCGCAATTGAGAGCTGTAGCGTTTGGGTTGAGAGCGTCACCGGCTGTTGGAATCTGAGACGATCTCCAGCGTATCCCTGGCAATAACCAATTCCTCGTTAGTAGGGATCACCAGGACCTTAACCTTGGAGCCTTCCCCGGTGATATCCGCCTCTTTGCCTTTGGACTTGTTTTTCTCCGTGTCAATAGCTACCCCCAGGAAGCCAAGGCCTTCACATACGCGTTGCCTTAGGAACGGGGAGTTCTCCCCTATGCCCGCTGTAAACACAATGGCGTCAACTCCGTCCAAAGCGACAGCGTAGGCGCCAATGTACTTCCGAATCCGGTATTCATATATGTCAAAGGCGACTTTCGCGCGTTCATTGCCGCTTTTCACTCCGGCTTCAATTTCTCTCATGTCTCCGCTAATGCCGGAGACTCCCAGCAGCCCGCTATGCTTGTTCAAGAGAGAGTCCATTTCGCCTACAGTGAGGTTCTCATGCTTCATTACGTAGAAGACGACTGCAGGATCAATATCGCCGGACCTTGTGCCCATCATCAGCCCTTCAAGAGGTGTAAGGCCCATGCTGGTATCCATGCATTTCCCGTCTTTTACTGCAGCTATGCTTGCTCCGTTACCCAGGTGGCAACTGATAATCTTCAGGCCTTCAGAAGGTCTCTTGAGTATTTCAGCAGCTTTACGCGAAATATATCTGTGGGATGTGCCGTGAAAACCGTACCGTCTTACCTTGTGGCGCTCATACAGAACGTAAGGAAGCGGATAGAGGAAAGCATGTCTTGGCATGGTCTGGTGAAACGCGGTGTCAAACACTGCCACCTGCGGCACACCGGGTATGTTGGATTCAGCAGCCAGAATTCCCATGAGGTTCGCAGGATTATGGAGCGGGCCCAAGGGAATGCAGTCGCGTATTGCTTGCTTCACTTCGCCGTTGATAAGGACTGATTCGGTAAAAGTAGGGCCGCCATGGAGAACGCGATGGCCGACAGCACTAATGTCAGAAATATCCTTGATAACCCCATGTTCCGGGTGGACCAGCATCTCCAGGACTTGGCCTACAGCGGTGGTGTGATCCAAGATGCTGGATGTCCGCTTCACGCTGGTTCGTCCGGCCGGTGTGTGAGTTAGGATAGCGTCATCAGACCCGATGCGTTCAACCAGCCCTTTTGCCATGACTGATTCGTCTTCCATATTGAACAACTGGTACTTGACAGATGAACTTCCGCAGTTGAGCACAAATACTTTCATCCTCTTGCCCCCTGATAAACAAGGTTTTCCTCTGTCTCGACGAGGTTTCCTTCTTCGTCATACTTGAAAAATCCCTGGCCGGTTTTGACGCCTAAATGGCCTGCGCGAACCAGCTTCCGAAGTAGCGGACACGGCCGGAAGGAGAAATCGCCCAGGTCTCTGAACAACCCTTCCATTGAGGTCAGGACTGTATCAAGACCCATCCGGTCTGCCATCTCCAGCGGGCCCCTGGGAAGGCCGAAGCCGAGCCTTATCGCCGTGTCAATGTCAGATGCGGACGCCACTCCCTCCATTAACGAGTTCATGGCCTGGTTTAGGAGGGGAGTAATTAACCGAGTCGTAACAAATCCCGGCGAATCATTGACTTCCACCCCGATCTTGTCCAGGCTTTTCACAAACCTTTTGACTGCTTCAACAGTCTGTTCCGATGATTTCAGGCCTCGGACAATCTCCACCACTTCTACGCGTACCACAGGGCTTAAGAAATGTAGGCCAATGACTTTTTCGGGGCGCTGGGTTGCTGCCGCAAGTTCAGTAATGCTAAGAGTTGATGTGTTGGATGCGAGAATTGCCAGGGGATGGCACACCTTATCAAGATTAGACAAGACCCTTTTCTTGACGTTGGCATCTTCCTGGACTGCCTCAATGATTAAGTCACAAGTTGCCGCGTCCTCCGGCTTTGATGTAAAATGGATTCGACTTAGTGTGATTCTCTTTTCAGCTTCAGTGATTCCCCATTTTTCCAGACGCTTATTCAGGCTGAGTTCTACCCGGCATTTAGCGTCCTCCACGAGTTCATCGGTGCGGTCCACGAGGAAAACTTGAAAGCCTTTTTCGCCGATGCTTTCTGCAATGCTACATCCCATAGTACCTGCGCCGACAATAGCAACTTTTCGGATTCTCACCTCAAGACCTCCCTAGGTTTTAGTAAGAGGATGCTAGATTTACATTCTAGACAAGGACCTAATACCCTTCTACATTCTAGCTTTGAGTTGAACCCAGATCAACCCAGTCAGTGCATAATCAGTATAGAATTGGCATTCGATGTTTTCAGGGCCTGGCAGAGTCCGGCGGCGAGCATAGAAGGACAGGAGGGATACTACGTAGAATTTTCCTCTTGGCCCAATTATGGGCGGGGCTTGTTGGGGGTGACAAGCATTTTGACGCTGACAATAATAAGACGGACTTAACAGACAGAAGAGGGGGACAATTCATGTTAGCAAAGACTACGTTGGGGAATACAGGCATTAACGTGACTAAGCTTGGATTCGGCACTCTTGTGATGGGACCCTTGCAAGCCGATCTGCCTCCGGAAGAAGGCGCAAAAGTAATCAGAAAGGCCCTTGAAAAGGGGATTTCTTTCCTTGACACAGCTCACGTTTACGGTACTTATGAGCACATCCGAAAAGCGAAAGAGGGCTGGAAACAACAACTCGTCATTGCCACAAAGACGCCCGCTCCTGATTATGAGAAGGCTGAACGGCACATAAACCACGCTCTTGAAGCGCTTGACGTAGAAAGCCTTGATATTGTGCTTATGCATGCTGCCCGGGCAGGGGAAGACGTTTTTCAAGAAAGAGCAGGGGCTTATCGGTGTTTGCGCGATTATAAGCAGAAAGGGCTGATCAAAGCCATTGGCGTATCCACCCATAATGTGGGCACTGTAAGAGTTGCCGGATCCCGCGACGATGTGGACGTCATTCACCCGCTCATAAACGTGATCGGCACAGGGATTCTCGGAGGAAACGTACAGGATATGGCTTCTGCGATTAAAGCGGCTTCTCGCAACGGAAAAGGTATTTACGCCATGAAAGCGCTGGCAGGTGGCAGTCTCCTGGAGAGAATGGACGAGGCATTCAAGTTCGTTATGGGCTTGCCCGGGGTTGACGCAGTAGTGGTAGGCATGGTATCCGAGGCAGAAGTGGACATGAATTGCAGGATATTCCGAGGCGAAGCCATTCATGATAAAGACCGGGAAGCCACATTCAGAAAAAAGCGCCTAAAAATCGTGGAGGTTTATTGCAAGGGCTGCGGCCGGTGTGTGAACGCCTGTCCTAATGGAGCATTGTCAATGGTTGAGGGTAAGTCTTCCGTTGATGAAAGCAAGTGTCTGCTTTGCGGTTATTGCACGCCTGCGTGTCCTGAATTCGCAATTCGGGTCATATGATCCGTTCCGGATGTGCCTCTCCCGAGGAATTAAACTGGATTTTGGAGAGTCTATATACTTGAGGGAAAAGTTGCACATCAGGGCCGGGATTAAGTAGAATATGTTGCATACTCAGACTAGATGAAGAAGGCATTTCAGATGGAATCACAGATGGGAGACGGCATATCACAGGAACACGCTAAGTACTATTACATGGATGTTGAAGATGCTGCCAAAGCGCTTAAGGCAGATCTGGTTAAAGGCTTGGATTCAAACGATGCAAGAGAACGCCTTGAGCTTTTCGGCCCGAACGAACTGAGAGAACAGGCGGGTCCCGGTATTTTCCGGATGTTCCTCAGACAATTCATGGAACCGCTGGTCCTCGTGCTTATCGTAGCAGCCATAGTATCTTCTGTCCTGGGCGAGATTGCAGAAGGCGCAGTAATTATGGCAATAGTCTTGCTCAATGCAATTCTAGGGGTGACTCAGGAAAGCAAAGCCGAGAAGGCCTTGCTTGCGCTCAGAGAACTGGCTGCCCCGCACGCCAGAGTCAGACGAAGCGGCAACACATTGATAATCCCCGCAAGTGAGCTTGTGCCCGGTGATTTGGTCCTCATTGAAGAAGGAGACCACATTCCCGCAGATATTCGCATTGTGAGCTCTGTTGCGTTAAAGTCCGACGAGTCCGCTCTCACCGGAGAATCAGTGCCTGTAGAAAAACAGGCATCTGCCATTTCCCGGCCTTCTGAAGGCGATATTGCCCTGGGGGACAGGACCAACATTCTTCATATGGCAACTGTATGTGTTCACGGGAGAGGCAAAGGAATCGCGTTTGCCACCGGAATGAACACAGAGGTAGGACACATAGCAGGTTTAATCGGGGCTTTGCCGGACAAGCGCACGCCGCTTCAAGAACGCCTTGAGGGTTTGGGCAAATGGCTTGGCGGTGCAGCCTTGGGACTATGCGGCATCATGTTCGTCACCGGCCTTTCCCGTGGAATTAACACCTTTGAGATGTTCTTGACATCAGTGAGCCTTGCAGTTGCCGCGATTCCTGAGGGGCTGCCTGCAATTGTCACCGTGGTTTTGGCTATCGGAGTTCAGAGAATGGCGAGGCATAAAGCAATAATCAGGAGGCTTCCCGCAGTTGAGACACTGGGCAGCGCTACTGCGATCTGCTCGGACAAGACAGGTACCCTCACCCAAAACGAAATGACTGTGGTCAAGGCTTACGTAAACGGACGCATGCTCGAAGTCTCAGGTAACGGCTATTCGCCTGAGGGAGAGTTCTCACCGGATGAAGAATCAAATCCCGGATCCGGCGACACGGCTGTTGATGTGTCTGATCCTCACTTGGGCATGCTGGTCAAAATTGCCGCGCTGTGCAACAACTCGGAGCTCCGAAGGAATTCCGAGACAGGGGAATGGTTTATCGTCGGGGATCCCACAGAAGGCGCGCTTGTCGTGGCTGCCCGTAAAGCAGGCTTCACTGAGGAGGATGAGGTTGATGCGCCGCGTATCGGGGAGATCCCGTTTGACTCTGTACGGAAGAGAATGACTACAATCCATCAGTTTTCCGACGGCAAGGTTATGGCGCTTGTGAAAGGCGCGCCTGATTCTGTCCTCGGCAGATGCGAATTCGTGTTACAGGACGGAGCTGCGCGTCATCTGGATGAGGCAGAGAAAGATCGGATCATGCAGGTTAATGCGGGTATGGCTTCCAAAGCCCTCCGGGTGCTGGCGTGCGCCTACAGAATCCTGGGCTCAATGCCGAGAGAACCCGGAGCCGGTGAAGTCGAAGAAGGCCTTGTTTTCGTAGGCCTGATGGGCATGATGGATCCGCCAAGGCCTGAGGCTGCCGAAGCTATTATTACTTGTCGGGGAGCGGGTATTACTCCGATCATGATCACAGGAGATCATGAAGACACTGCTCTGGCTATATCGAGGGCTATCAACTTGAGTGCGCATGAGGAGTCCGAAAGTGGATCGAGTCCGGTTCTGACCGGCAAAGAGCTGGAGAGAATGTCTTCTGAAGAGCTGAAGGAAGCAGTTAATCGGGTGGCAGTCTATGCTCGCGTGTCTCCCGAGCACAAGGTGCGTATTGTGGATGCGCTTCAGATCCAGGGGCATGTAGTGGCTATGACAGGAGACGGAGTAAACGATGCCCCTGCGCTGAAGAGGGCGGACATCGGTTGTGCCATGGGGATAACCGGGACGGACGTCGCTAAAGGCGCATCTGATATGGTGCTTGCAGATGACAATTTCGCCACTATTGTTGAGGCGGTCAAACAAGGAAGGACGATTTTCGACAACATCAGAAAGGCTATTGCTTACCTGCTATCCTGCAATATAGGGGAGATTATCGCAGTATTCATGGGGATTGCAGTAATAGGCGCGAGAATACTCACCCCTATACAGATACTTTGGGTTAACCTGGTTACAGATAGCTTGCCCGCTCTTGCTCTCGGAGTGGAACCTCCGGAGCCTGGAACGATGGAACGGCCTCCTCGAGGCAGGCATGAGTCTGTGTTCAGTTCAGGCGGAGCAATACGTGTAGGGACTTACGGGGTTTTCATAGCGGCTACTACTCTTCTTGCTTTCCGGTTAGGAACAAGAACACAACCGGTGATACGACTAGAGAGAGACACACTTCTTGCAGCCAGGACCATGGCTTTTGCTACAATGTCACTGAGTCAGCTTTTCCATGGGTTTAATCTGCGGTCAACGACAAGATCTCTGTTCCGGGTGGGCTTCACAACCAACCGGTACATGGTGTTAGCGTGGACTGTGTCAGCTTCCTTGCAACTCATGGTTCTTGTCATACCCGGGCTTCGTTTCATCTTTGAAGCGGTGCCTCTGACTCTTAGTGAGTGGGGTTATGTGGGTCTGTTGTCAGTGTCTCCCGTCATCTTTGGTGAAATCCTCAAGATATTAAGCAGGTAATATCGCAGCCGCTCAGCGCGGCAAGTAAAAATACTTGCATTTAGCGTTGTGTCCGAGTAGAATGTATTCAGCCACACTTGTTCAGTTTTGGATTGTACACTCTGGGCTGGCCGCGGGCTATAGGCACATACATGGAAGAGACGAGTGCCGTGGGTGCGACAGGTTTCTGAGCAAGCAGGCAATTACCACCAAAGTGAGGAGATCATCTTACATGGAGTTCAAAGACAAGGTTCTGACGTGTCGCGACTGCGGTGCAGAGTTTGTGTTTACAGCAGGTGAGCAAGAGTTTTACGCTGAGAAAGGGTTCCAGCATGAGCCTGTTCGCTGTAGGGACTGCCGTATGGCCCGGAAACGTCAGCGCAACGATGGCCCGAGAGAGATGTATTCAGTGATCTGTTCAGCTTGCGGAAGGGAAGCAGAAGTTCCTTTCAAGCCTCGCGAAGACAGGCCTGTATACTGCCGGGAGTGTTTTGAAGCCCAGAAATCATCCTGGGGCGCGTAAGTAGGGGAAGTTTCAACTAACTTGGTCATGCGATAGGCAGCGTCAGGCGCGGCATTTCCGGACGCTAACATCAGCGCGGCATATAGCCGCGCTCTTCTTTTTGATTTTTTCTTCATTCGAGCAAGAGGACTTCCTAACCAAAATACCATTTGATATAGGAGAAGCTAATAATGATGAGCAGAGCACTTTTTCGGAGCGGAAATGGGAACTATAGAGATAGCTTTCTCGTCAAAGTATAATAGAGGGACAACAATCGGGGGTGAAGGGTTGCGCACATCACTGAGGGGAGGCGGTATGCGCCGACTATCAGGCGCCCTCCTGCTAGGTATTGTTCTATCGGTCATGTTCGTCCCGTCTCCAGGCCTTGCAAGTTCAAGATACACAACACCGGCGAATCCTATGGAGGTCATCAAGTTCTACTCTTACGACAGAAATCAACCTCTCGACGCTAAACTTGTCCTCCGGGCCGAAAATGAATGGTATCGCAGATACGAGCTGACATACAAGAGTGAAGGCGATACTGTATATGCTGCATATTTCGAGCCGAGAAGGCCGGGGAAGGCACCTGCTGCCATCGGAATCCATGGTATGTTCTCAGAGGATGAGGATCAATTCTGGCATGTGGCTGACTTTGCTGCGAAACGTGGATTCGCCGTCCTAATGCCAAGCCTGCCGTTTCACCACAGGCGTTCCAAGGGTATTCAGGTAATTTCAGGGCAGAAGTTCGTGGTGGCGCCTCCTGTGGCAGTGAGGGATAATTTCCGACGTGCGGTTATCGACATGCGCCGAGGGGTGGACTGGTTGATGTCCAGGGATAATGTGGACTCGGAACGAATCTATATCACCGGCGCAAGTCTGGGCGGCATGGTTTCCATGTTGACGTATAAGGCAGACCCGAGGCTCAAAGGCGGAGTGTTCCTGGTTGCAGGGGCAGGTTTTCGGGAGATACTTGTCAACAGCGAGAATCCTGTTGTGCGCAATTTCAGGCTGCTTTCAAAGATTGGGCTTACCGATATTATTGAAGCAGCAGATACTCTGATGCTGGTTGATCCTGCTGCTTTACCTGATATCTGGCCGAGGCCTGTCCTAATGTTAAACGGCACTTTGGACGTGATATTTCCCATAAGTGAAACACTTCGAGCTGCATCGAGTTTTGACGATGTGGATGTGGTTTGGGCGAAGAGTTCTCATTTCTATCCTGTTTCAGGCGGCCAGTACCTCATTGCGGATTTTGTGTCTCGGCTATCAGGTATGCCACTTGAGTTAAGGCTCTCTCAGGGGGCCACCGTAAGAGAGACTGTGCTTCCGCCTGTGCCGGGGGACTCCAGGTTATGGATTAGCTTGTCTTCCTCAAACGGAGCACATCAAATCCGCGGAGCACATACGAATGGGTTTTTTGGGATTCACCTTGTAAACCGGTTGACTCCCACGCTCATAGTTCCGGATGAGATTTGGGAAATGCACAGGCAGGAGTTGGAGAGTGTTCCTGCCTCAATTTTCGTGGTCAATTCCATAGCTTCAGGAGACCTTGCCTTTGCCCTGTCATATATACGCCTCCTAGAGCGCAGTCATGGCGGGGCGTACGTCCTCCTGGCGCCGGATTGGAAGGGCTCTCAGGTTACAGCGCATAGCGATGGAGGGAAGGTCCCTGCATATGTCACATGGCTGAGTCCTTTGGATATGGAAATTGCGTGGTCCGTAAGCATACAGATGGACGAATCGGGCCTTAGAAATGCAGACGTCCTGTCAGGCCTCGGTTTAAAGCGTGAAAAGGTAGATGATGTCACAGGGTACCTTCGTGGCAGGATTAAGGTGTCTGATATCCCGCCTATACCGTCGCTGATTTATGACACGGCTACTGACATAAGGTGGGCAGAACCTCCTATGTGAGATGCAGGATTTCGTTTTGTCGCAGGGAAATATCATAGTGAGAAGCCTAACCCCGATTTTCCCGAAAGGAGCTGGTAAGAATGGAAGTCACCATGAAATCCAAGAACATTGAACTGTCAAAGGCTATCAGAGAATATGCTGAAAAGAAGGTGCTCAAGCTCCAGAGGTTTTTTGAAGGGGATTCAGTCAATGCTCAGGTAGTTGTCAGCACTGAGAAAGGGCTTCAGATTGCTGAGGTCACGATTCAGGTAAATGGCCTTCTCTTGCGGGGTGAGGAGAAGACCGGGGACATGTATGCGTCAATTGACGGGGCAGTGGATAAGATTGAGCGGCAGATTCGCAAGTACAAGACGAAGATCAATCGCAGACTGCGTCAAACAGGCGCAAGCATTGTGGAAGCAGAGTTTTCTCCCGGTATTGGCGAAATAGAGGAGCGCCATGAAGAAGCGAGGATTGTCAAAACGAAACGCTTTGCCATGAAGCCTATGTCGACACAGGAGGCGGTAATGCAGATGGAACTGCTTGGACATGACTTCTTTGTCTTTTCAAACAGTGACACTGACGAGGTCAATGTGGTCTACCGCCGCAGGGACGGAAACTATGGCTTGATAGAGCCTGAGTTCTAAGACTGGAATAGAGAACGGAAGTGAGGCTTGGCCGAGTTCGAAGAAAGGGTTGCCTGTGACAGGCAACCCTTTGAGACATAGGGGGGAACTTACATGAATAAGGTGTCCTTGGTCATCTTTGAAGGTGGAAAACCCGGAAGCGATGTAGAAGAATTGGTTGCTGCCGTGAGGAAAGCGGTGGTTCTGGATAACCTGGAGAAGTTCTCGAAGGTGCCGGAACTCGACAGAATATTTCTCTATACCACTTATGAAGACTTGGCCATGGCTGCAGCTAAGTACGGGGCTGAAACCCATCTTACACGTGCCTGGGACAAGTTTCATTTCGGGGAGGCGCTGGCAAGGGTTATCAAGGCCCGATCCCTGAAGGCTGTCATATATATGGGAGGGGCTTCCGGTTCCCTCATGGCGCAGTCGGAGATTAGCGCACTTGCAAAAACCCTTGCCGTATCTTCCGAAGCCATGCTTGCCAACAACATTTTCTCCAGTGACATTGTAGGCTTTACTCCTGCATCACGGCTGCTGGAAGTAACTGAGTTGCCGACATCAGACAATGCCCTTGCTATGGCCCTGTCTTTTCTTCATCACAGGAAGCTGCCTGAGACGATAGGTTCCCTCTTTGATGTGGATACGCCTGCAGATGTTACAGTCCTCGGATTCCACCCGGCAACCGGTCCAAACGTTAGGGCTGTCCTTGGAAAACTGCACCTTGAGCCTGCGAATTCGAGCCTCCGGAAGGCCAGAGAGACAATGGGCATTCCCCTTTCAGAGATCTGCGTTATCGGGAGAGTGAGCCCCGGCGCTGTGCTATATGTTAATGAAAGGCTCCAATGCAGGATGAGGGTTTTTTCTGAAGAACGTGGCATGAAGGCATTGGGGCGGGAGGATCATCACCAAGTCATCTCCCTATTGGGTTATCTTGCGCAAGAGGTAGGGTTCGAAGGTTTAGTCAGCGCACTGGAAAAGGTGGCTGACGCTGTATTGATAGACACAAGAGTCCTGTTCCGCCATCTTGGCCTGGAGCTACCTGCAAAAGACAGGTTCAACTCAGATCTTTTACGTCCGGATGCAATAGATGATCCGGTTGCCCGCAGGATCACAACCTGTTTCCTATCATCGGAGATCCCAATCGTTCCAGGCGGCCACTCGCTGGTATCGGGTGGCTTAAGGGTTCTTGCGGATTCACTCCCCAGTCCGCCCATGGGCTGTAGTTGCTGCCGAAAATCGTAAATGGTATAATTGACTCGCATTTTGCAGGCTTCGGATGCTTTTGTGCCTGCAAACTTTGCTAAAGAAGAGGGGATATGTCAGTGCTTGGGTTCCTGAAAAGGGCTTTCGACACAAACGAAAAAGAAGTGAGAAGGCTAAGGGGGATAGCGGAACAAGTATCCGCTCTGGAGCCTGAAGTCAGAGGACTTTCCAACCGTGAGCTCACAGCCAAAACCTCTGAGTTCAGGCGAAGGCTGGATAACGGTGAATCACTGGATGATCTCCTTCCTGAGGCGTTCGCCGTAGTTCGGGAAGCCGCAGTCAGGGTGCTTGGACAGCGCCACTTTGATGAGCAGATCATGGGCGGAGGAGTCCTCCATGAAGGGCGAATCGCGGAAATGAGGACAGGGGAAGGCAAGACGCTGGCTGCTACTTTGCCTGCGTACCTTAACGCCCTGACCGGGAAAGGTGTGCATATTGTTACTGTCAACGATTACCTGGCCAGGCGTGATGCAGAGTGGATGGGTACGATTTACAAGTTCCTTGGACTCAAGGTCGGTGTGATAATCCACGGGCTTGATTACGCCCAGCGAAGGGCGGCTTACTCGGCAGACATTACCTATGGAACCAACAACGAGTTCGGTTTTGACTATCTCCGTGATAACATGGTCACCTCCAAGGACGAAATGGTCCAGCGAGAGCTGAATTACGCTATTGTCGATGAGGTGGACAGCATCCTGATAGATGAAGCCAGAACCCCTCTGATCATTTCCGGACAAGCAGAGGAGTCTACTGACCTCTACCGGCAATTTGCCAGGCTTGTCCCCAGGCTTAAGCGGGACGAGGATTATACAGTTGATGAGAAGGCAAACGCTGTAGCACTTACTGACGAAGGCGTGGGGAAGTCTGAACGCATGTTGGGGCTGGATAACCTTTCAGATGAGTCCAACATAGAGGTAATGCACCACTTGAACCAGGCGCTTCGGGCTCACGCGCTGATGCGTCGCGACAGGGACTACATTGTCAAAGACGGCCAGGCAATCATAGTGGATGAGTTTACAGGAAGGCTCATGTTCGGGAGGCGGTACAGCAACGGACTTCACCAGGCTATCGAGGCAAAGGAAGGAATCAAGGTAGAGCGGGAAAGCTTGACCCTGGCCACGATTACTTTTCAGAACTATTTCCGCATGTACCACAAACTGGCGGGCATGACTGGTACAGCGGCTACGGAAGAAGAGGAGTTCCAGAAGATATACGGGCTTGATGTTGTGGTTCTCCCTACGCATCTTCCTATGATCCGTACTGACTACCCGGATGTCATCTTCAAAACTGAAAAAGCCAAGTTTGCTGCGATTGTCAATGAGATCGAGGAAATAAACAAATACGGCCAACCTGTGCTTGTGGGGACCATATCCATAGAGAAATCAGAGCGTTTAAGTGAGATGCTGAAACAGAAAGGCATCAGGCATCAAGTCCTCAATGCGAAGCACCACGAACGTGAAGCCGAGATAGTTGCACAGGCGGGCAGGTTGGGCGCAGTGACCATTGCCACGAATATGGCAGGCAGGGGCACAGATATCGTGTTAGGAGGTAACCCTGAGTATGTTGCCAAGCAGAAACTACGCGCTAACGGGTATTCAGGCGAGGTAGTAGCTGAAGCTGCGGAGCATTTCCCCACAGAGGATCAGGAGGTGCTTAAAGCCAGGGAGGAGTATCAGGAGCTTCTGGAGGAAGCGAAGGCTGAGTGCTCAGGGGAACATGAGAAAGTCGTGGAGCTCGGCGGACTCTTCATCATCGGGACTGAGCGCCATGAAAGCCGCAGGATTGACAATCAGCTCAGAGGGCGTTCGGGAAGGCAAGGAGACCCCGGGGCATCCAGGTTCTATGTTTCACTGGAAGACGATCTCATGAGGCTCTTCGGCGGGGAGTTCATAACCGGAATAATGGACCGTCTCGGATGGGAAGAGGATATGCCCATAGAGCATCCGCGAATAGCCCGGTCCATTGAGACTGCGCAGAAGAGGGTTGAAGGGCATAACTTCGATATCAGGAAACAGGTCCTCGAATATGATGACGTTATGAACAAGCAGCGTGAGGTCATCTATGGCGACAGGCGGAAAGTGGTTCAAGGGGAAAGCTTAAGAGAGAGGATCCTGGAAATGATGTCTGAGGTCGCAAGAGAGATCTTGGATGTCTATACTAATGAGCAGATATTCCAGGAAGAATGGGATCTTCGTGCCCTTTCCGACAGGCTGAACCAGACGTTTGTGTTCCGGCCTCATGTCACGCCTGCTGATCTCGAGGGAAAAGGCGGCTCGGAAATTGACGACTTCTTAACCGACCTTATTGTCAAGTCCTACGAAGCCCGCGAGGAAGCGGTAGGACAAGAGCAAATGAGAGTCCTTGAGAAGCTCGTGTTGTTACGGATCATCGATTCCAAGTGGATCGATCATCTCCAAGCCATGGATAACCTCAGGGAAGGGATTGGCCTCAGGGCATACGGGCAGAAGGATCCTCTCCTTGAGTATCAGCTTGAGAGCTGGCAGATGTTTGAAGACCTGAAAGCCAATATCCGCGATGATGTTGTCTCATGGATGTCAAGAGTAGCCGTAAAAGATGAACGACGGACGAAGCATGAGGCGCAACCAAAGGCTAAGCGGTTTACAGTCACGGCAACTTCAGGCAGTGGCGAATACGTTCATCCAAAACCGGATAAACGGCAAGCGAAAAAGGTCGGGAGAAACGATCCCTGCCCCTGCGGTAGCGGAAGGAAATATAAGAAATGCTGTGGAAAGGGAGTGTAACTAACGTGCTCAGTGAGATTAGGCCGGTCTTGGCGGAGCTCAAGGGCAGAGTGGAGAAGATGAGGGGTTATCTTTGAGATTGATGCGAAGTCAGAGCAACTCAAAGGCCTTGAAGAGATAATGGCAGATCCCGGATTCTGGGACGAGCCGGAAGACGCAAAGAAGATACTGCAGCGAGTAAGCAGACTTAAGGAAGGCGTTGAATCGTGGAAAGATACAATGGCCCAAGCCGAGGATCTTTGGACGCTTCTGACGCTGGGAATAGAAGAGGGGGACAATTCAGTCGAAGGCGAGATTGAAGAAGGCGTCAAGTCTTTAGAAAGAGTTGTCTCACAGCTTGAAGTGGCTCACCTGCTAAGCGGTGAGTACGACGAATCTGATGCCATACTGTCGATACACCCCGGGGCAGGGGGGACGGAGTCCCAGGATTGGGCGGAGATGCTTCTTCGCATGTACCTGAAATGGGCTGAAAAGAGCGGGTACACTACTGAGATTACAGATTGCCTCCCCGGAGATGAAGCCGGAATCAAAAGCGTTACAGTCCTGGTTAGCGGGAGATGCGCCTTTGGGTACCTGAAGGCTGAAAAAGGGGTGCATCGACTCGTCAGAATTTCCCCTTTTGATGCAAATGCCAGACGGCATACTTCATTTGCGTCTGTTGACGTAATCCCTGAGATTCCTGAGGATGTGGAGATTGAAATAGATCCTGAGGACTTGAAGGTGGATACGTACAAATCAGGCGGAGCAGGCGGGCAACATGTGAACAAGACGGAGTCAGCCGTGAGGATAACTCATATCCCTACCGGGATAATCGTGCAGTGCCAAAATGAGCGATCTCAATATCAGAATAGGATCACTGCAATGAGGATCCTAAAGGCCAGACTGTTCGAACGCCTTGAGGCTGAGAAGGAGAAGAGACTCGGTGAGCTTCAAGGGGAGCAAAGGGAGATTGCCTGGGGGAGTCAGATAAGATCATATGTGTTCCAGCCTTACACTATGGTGAAAGACCATCGGACCGGAGTTGAGACAGGGAATGTCCAGGCAGTCATGGACGGTGAGATTGACGAGTTTATCGAGGCTTATCTTAGGGTCAAGGCGAAGATGACCGAATCGTGAAAGGAGTCCTAGGATGTCCGGGCTGACAAACCTGAGAACAGAGAGCCTTCCGCCAATCATAATCGCTTTGATTATCGGCTTAGGTGCAGTACTAGTTTTGGAATTGGCAATTCCGCACGTAATCGCGTCCAGACTGGAGAATGCAATACGGTCAAGCGTGGACAGTGTTGATTGCGTCAGAGTTCAATTGAGATCATTTCCTGCAATTAACCTGATTTCCTACGGCAAGGTCAAGTCTGTAAGCATGAATTGCAGAGGCCTTCTCATAGAGGGGCTGAGGATTGAATCTCTCATGGTTGATGCAAGTGACATTCTCATCGATATGCAGGCGCTCAGAGACGAAAGCCGTTTTTCTTTATCCCATGTCGGACAAGGCCGTGCCGAGTTAGTGATTAGCCAGGATGATCTCAATAGGTATGTCAACGTGCTCAAGGGTGTGCCGAAATCTGTGCTTGTTGAGTTGAGCCCGGGCCGGGTTTCGATCAAAGGTGATGTGAGTGTTGCCGGTATCGATATCCCTGTGAGTCTTGACGGAGAATTCGTTGCGGATCAAAACGGCACTCGCCTCAGTTATGAAATCAAAAATATACATCTGGGCGGTGCCAGACTCCCTTCCATTATCAGGGACGGGTTGATGAGAGGTCTTGATTTTTCGCTGGACATGTCCAGCCTTCCGATTCCAGTGATTATCAGTGAGATAAATATGGAAGATGGAATTGTGCGTATTGTTGGGAGGACGCCGGATGACACCGGCGAGAGCACATAGGAAAAGCGCGCTCGTACGATAGGCGCTGCATGAGATGGGGTGGAGCTCTGTGGCCGGACCCAGACGAGTCAAAAACCTTTGGGTGTGGATGTTAGTTGCAGCGGTGGTATCTGCCATTGTCATACTGTGGGGAAGAGGGCAGGTTGAGAAGTCCAATAATACCGTAGAGTTGGTTATGGATTATCGAGCGGCTGAGCTACTGTGCCGGAACGCAGATTATCCGCTGGATACCTTTTTGCGGCAGGCGCGAGACAGAGGACTCACGTCTGTCGCTGTAGGTGAGAATACTATTAAGGACATTGCAGCCTTAGGACAGGTGTATGCGTTCAGCGGCAGACAGATCCTTGATTACGACAGACTGTCCCCTTTAAGTGATCCCGTGCTCAGGCAGATGATAGATGAGTTGCGCCTGTATGCCGGTAACTCGTATCTGTTTCCCGGAGACCACGAGATTTTTCAGGACCTGGTTGAAATCCTACCTGTCAGGCTTGAAGGGGAGCGCATTTCCACTTTCTCATCTAAGCGCCTGGGGTCATTCCTTGAGACTGCCAGAGGCGTTCAGGACTTGGAGAAGGTCAATATCGGGCTGGATACAGGCACTGCCCGTCAGGTCAATGAAGCAGGACTTCGCATTGTGGCAAGGCTTCGAAACTATCCTGGTGTAACTCCGCACAAGATCGGATTCTTCTTCAACCGAATTCCCCATAGGGAGAACATCAGTCTTGTAATATTCGAGGGCATGGAGGTCCTTGGGTACCCTGACTACCTGAGCGATGTCAGAGACCTGATGCTGCTGAATTCCATGAATTTCGGACAGGTGGAATTCGCGTCTCAGGTCGGAGACAGTCGATTTGCCCGTCTAATGGGCGCGGGAGTGATAAGGGTTCACAGTATTACGGAACGGGAAATGGAGAAGATTCCTTTTGATAAGGCTGTGGAGAGGTTCGCGCGCGCAGCGCGTGAGCGCAACATGAGGGTCATGTATATCCGGCCTTTCCCTGCGGAAATAGGAGACGCCGGGGCTATTGACAAGAATCTTGGCTACGTTCAGGCAATTCGTGACGAGCTTGAGAAATCAGGGTTTTCCGTAGGACAAGCCAGGCCGTCTCAGGACTACACTCCCGGTAGATTCTTCATTGCCATAGTTGGCATCGGTATTTTGGCTGCTGCGTTTATGCTTCTTGACACCTTGTTCTCAGTCCCGCCTGTTGTCGAGTTAGGCTTGTTCGGGCTGGGGATCATTTTCTACTCGGCTTTACTGTCAACCGGGTATGCAACCTTGATGAGGCAGCTTGTAGCCTTGGGTGGGGCGATAGTGTTTCCGATTCTCGCAGTGAGCGCATTGTACTCTAAATCACTGTGGAAAGGACATACCGGAGAAGGTGCGCACTTGAAGGATGCCGTCTTGTTGTGGCTGGAAGCCTCAGCCATATCTATTGTAGGAGGGCTCCTTGTTGCAGGCACCCTTTCCAGCGGGACGTTCATGTTGTCTCTTGACAAGTTCATCGGGGTAAAGGCTGCCCATGCCGTACCGATTGTCCTGGGAGTTGTTATATGTTGGAGGTATCTGGCAGGATGGGAGCAATTCCATGATGACTCAGGCCATGGCTTTACTGCCTCAATAAGGGATTTGCTCATGGAGCCCCTGCGTATATGGCATGTGCTCGCCCTTGCCGTGGTGGCATTGGGCGGCCTCGTATATATTCTGCGAACAGGCAACTTCTATCTCGGTCTGCCAATTCCCCAATTTGATGAGGGAATGAGGCGGTTTCTCGAGGGTTTGCTGGTGTTCCGTCCGAGGACAAAGGAGTTTCTCATAGGGCACCCTGCATTATTGCTTGCTGCTACATTAGCGCTTTCAGGTTATTTTAGGCTCAGTCTGCCGCTTGTGCTCATCGGGTGCATAGGGCAAATATCCATGGTAAATACGTTTTCGCACATACACACCCCGATTATGGCAACTCTTCAGAGGACGTTCTACGGGCTGGTTCTCGGCGGGATAATTGCGATTGTCATCAGCGGGGTATTCATCTACTTTTCCAAAAAGGCGGGATCTCGTCGACAAGTCCCGGGGGAGGAACGCTTCGGAGAATGAAGTTTGTCGTTTCAGGTTACTTCGGATTCCGGAACATAGGTGATGAGGCCATTCTGGCGGCTATGATTCAGCACCTGACAGAGGAGGCTCATGGCTCGGAGATAGTGGTCTTGTCAAAGGATCCTATTCTTACAAAGAAGCTTCACAATGTCTCCGCAGTCAACAGGAATGACATCTTGGGGATATCCAGGGAACTTCGCGACGCTGACCTATTCATCAGCGGTGGCGGAGGACTCCTCCAGGATGTGACGAGTTTCCGATCAGTTCCATATTACTTGGGCCTGGTAACCTTGGCGAAAGCCATGAAGAAGCCTGTGTTTTTCTATGCTCAGGGGATTGGGCCTTTGAACCTGAACTTCAGCAAGTTCCTGGTGAAGACTGTAGGAAACCTTGTGGACACCATCACTGTCAGGGATATGCCGTCACTTGCACTTCTTCAATCGATAGGTGTCACCAAGCCAGAGATGCATGTGGCAGCAGACCCGGCCTTCGGGCTTAAGCCCTGCTACAGGCGGGGGAAGGGTCGTGACTTCCTGAAGGCTTGTGAAATTCCTACCGAAGGGCGCACGTTGGTGATAGTGTCTGTGCGTCCTTGGCTTGCTGTTCCCCGGTATATTCAAGCCGTGGCTTCAGCCTGCGATGACTTGGTGAAGACACATGGCGCAACCATCGTGTATGTTCCGTTCCATAAGGCACAGGATGCTCCTATATGCCAGGCGTGCATCGAAGTGATGCAGGAGAGGGCATACATGTGGGATTGTCCTGCTTCACCCGGGGAAATCATGTCTCTTATAGAAGATGCAGATTTCGTCATCGGTATGAGATATCACGCGCTTGTATTTGCCGTGGCTACGGCTACTCCCTTTGTCGCCCTGTCATACGACCCGAAAGTCGACGGCTTGCTTTCAATCGCAGGCGAGAAACCGGGACTCTCCAGAAGACAACGTGACATAGACTCATTCTCCGGACATGTGAAGGATGCTTGGAACAGGCGGGAAGAGATGAAAGCAAATCTCTCGGCCCTTGCCCCAAAGCTGGGCGAATCTGCAAAACACGTGGCTCACCTGGCGGTTAATACCGCAAAGAAGCAATCAAGGCCATGACAGGAGGGGCTGTTGTGGAGCGAATCAATATTCTCGGCCTTCCGGTGGACCGGGTGGATATGGCAGGGGCTGTGGCGCGTGTCAGGGAGTTTGTGTCAGCGAATAGGACATGCCAGATAGTGACCCTAAACTCAGAGATTGCCATGACAGCCCAGGAGAATTCAGAGCTTGCAGAGGTTATTTGCCAGGCTGACCTGGTGGTCCCTGACGGCGCCGGCATTGTCTGGGCTTCCCGGGTTCTTGGGTGTTCGCTGCCTGAAAGGGTGGCCGGATTCGATTTGATGCAGGAATTGCTTGTATGTGCGGCAGGCCACCATTGGCCTGTGTTTTTCTTGGGAGCTGAACCCGGCGTAGCAGAGGAGGCAGCTAAGTGTGCAAAAAGAGGATTGCCAGGCTTGATTGTGGTCGGAACTCATCACGGGTTCTTTGACGAGGAAGAAGAAGCCTCGGTCATAGAGGAGATTAATTCCCGAAAGGCTCGTCTCGTTTTTGTCGGAATGGGCGCGCCGAGGCAGGATTTTTGGATTGCAAGGAATAAGAGAAACATATCGGCGGCTACATGCATAGGCGTTGGGGGCAGTTTCAATGTCCTGGCAGGCAAGGTGAAGCGGGCGCCCGACTGGATGGGGCGGTGCGGCCTTGAGTGGCTGTTTCGTCTTGCGTGTCAGCCTACGAGGTTTGTGCGTATGCTGGCTTTGCCTCGGTTTGTTGTAAGAGTGATTCGGGAAAGGCTGCCCTAAGTAGATCGCCATGAGACCGTTGTTCTCTCCCATATTATGTTAACACAGCCCGCCCGAATCGCAAAAACCGGCCGACGTCTTCGGCGAAACCAGCGGTTACTGGACAAGTCCAACGGTTTCCGCCATAAGTAATCGCCCGCTCTGGAAAGCGTACGTACCGTGCGGGGCCACCCAAGACAATCGGAAAACGAGCGAAAACTAATGAGCTCATACATAGTGCCTGCATGGGTTATCCAGGTATACTTAGCATCAGGGAGTGAGGTAATTGACGAAAGAGGAAACGAGGGAATTGGAACGTATAGCCCAACGTATCAGATTAGGCATTGTGAAATCCATAGCAGCGGCAGGATCCGGCCATCCCGGTGGATCCCTCTCAGTCGCTGACATTACGGCGACTCTTTACTTCAAGGAAATGAGAATCGACTCCAAGAATCCAACATGGCCTGAGAGGGACAGGTTTGTCATGTCAAAAGGCCATGCAGCTCCTGCCCTATACGCGACTCTGGCTGAGGCAGGCTTCATAGACAAAGAAGAACTGGCAACTCTCAGGAAATTCGGAAGCCGGTTGCAGGGCCATCCCAGTATGAGACACGTTCCCGGAGTGGAAATGTCCACAGGATCTCTGGGCCAGGGATTGTCCGCAGCAAACGGTATGGCGATTGCTGCGAGACTTGACAAGCGTCCAACGAGAGTGTACGTGATCATTGGGGACGGAGAGTCACAGGAAGGGCAGATATGGGAGGCATCAATGACTTCCGTCCACCATAAGCTTGACAATCTTATGGTGTTTCTTGACTATAACGGCTTGCAGATTGACGGCAGGGTGACAGATGTGAAATCATTTACGGAACCGGCTGCGAGGTGGCGGGCATTCGGTTGGCATGTGCTCGAGATAGACGGCCATGATATCCAGGCGATTCATGCGGCTTGTGAGGAAGCGAGGGCAACTAAGGGAAAGCCCACGATGGCAGTGGCTCACACAATCAAAGGGAAAGGCGTTCCGTTCATGGAGAATATCGCGGATTGGCATGGCAAGGCTCCGTCGAGAGAGCAGGCGGAAGAAGCGATAAGTTATTTGGAGGCTTCCTTCCAAGACAGTCGGAAAACGAGCGAAACCTAATGAACGAGACCGTTGAACTTCTCCAGTAGCTGCCAGTTTCGCCGAAGGCGGCGACCGGTTTTTGCGATTCAAGCGAGCTGCGTTAACATAATGTGGGAGAAATCAACGGTCTCATGAACTCATACTTAGGTTGCATGGCAGTTTTCTTTTATGATGGATCTGAACTAAAGAATAGACAGGGGGATAAGACAGCATGACAGATGCGCCACAGAAGATAGCGACTCGAGCCGCATACGGGAAAGCCTTGGTAAAACTGGGGGAGCTCAATCCTGATGTGGTAGTCCTTGATGCAGATCTTTCCAAATCCACCAAAACGGACGGGTTTGCCAAGAGGTTCCCTGAGAGGTTCATGCAGATGGGGATAGCCGAGGCTGACATGATGGGGACTGCTGCAGGCCTCGCAGCCTCAGGGAAGATTCCGTTCGCAAGCTCGTTTGCGATATTTGCATCGGGCCGAGCCTTTGACCAGGTGAGGCAGACCGCAGGATATGGCAGGTTGAACGTGAAGATAGGGGCAAGTCACGGAGGTATCACTGTAGGTGAGGACGGAGCATCCCATCAATCCATTGAGGATATTGCTCTTATGAGGGTGATCCCGGGAATGACAGTGATTGTCCCTGCTGACGCCGAGGAAACGGAACAAGCGGTCTTCGCAGCAGCCCGTCACGAAGGGCCTGTATACATTCGTACAGGCAGAAGCCCTGTGCCTGTGCTGTTCGATGAAGGCTACAAGTTTCAGATAGGAAAAGCCTCGACTCTTCGTGAAGGCAAAGACGTGACGATAATCGCCTGCGGCGTAATGGTATCCGTAAGCCTGGAAGCAGCGGAGATCTTGGCGAAAAGAGGGATCTTGGCCAGAGTGCTCAACATGGCTACGATTAAGCCTGTCCATGTCGATGCAGTGGTTGCGGCTGCTAAAGAAACCGGTGCCATAGTGACTGCTGAGGAACACAGTATTATCGGAGGATTAGGGAGCGCGGTTTGCGAGGTTGCAGGCGAGATGTGCCCCGTTCCTATAGAGAGGGTTGGAATACGCGACGTTTTCGGGCAGTCAGGTACGCCAGATGAGCTAATGCAGGCTTATTGCTTGACAAGAGACGACATCGCCCACGCTGCCGTCAGGGCAATAGACCGAATTGGAACATAGTTCTTGCCGTTCGTAGGAGGGATTTGCTCTTAAATCATCGAATTACTAAAGATAGAGTCGACATCCAATAATCTCAGGAAGTGATTGCGTTGATTCGCTTCTATGACGTGACTAAGGTATATCCCAGCGGCGCCACGGGCCTTCTCTCCGTTAACACAAACATTAGAAAGGGAGAGTTTCTATTCCTGGTAGGTTCCAGCGGCGCCGGAAAGACTACGTTTTTGAAGCTTCTGACAAGGGAGATTATGCCTACACGTGGCCAGGTTTTACTCAACGGAAGGAATATCACTAGATTAAGGCCCAGGGAAGTGCCTTATTTGCGACGGACGGTCAGAATGATATTCCAGGACTATAAGCTCCTTCCCAACAAGACTGTGTATGAAAACGTGGCTTTTGCGTTGATGGTGATTGAAAAACCCAAGAAACAGATTGACCCTTTTGTAACTGAGGCTTTGAAGCTGGTGGGCCTGGAGAGTAAGGCTTCAGTATATCCGGATCAACTTTCCGGCGGTGAGCAGCAAAGAGTCTCAATTGCCAGGGCAATCGTGGGGAATCCCACTATCCTATTGGCGGACGAGCCAACCGGAAATCTTGACATGGAGACATCATGGGATATTATGGAGGTGCTTTTGCGGGTTAACAGGAGAGGCACTACAGTCATTATGTCTACACATAATGCTGCGATAGTGGACGGGTTGAAACAACGTGTGATCGAGTTGAACAATGGCAGGATCGTCCGAGATGATCTGAAGGGAGTCTATGAGAGTGAGGCTGACTACAATGCAGTACTTCCTGGCTGAGGGATGGAAATCAGCCAGGCGCAATGTGAGCCTTATCTCCCTAGGCACAATGGCCGTGTCCATTTTCGTTTTGGGCGTATTCGGGCTCATTTTGATGAACTTGAGTAATGTCAACAGTTGCCTCAGATCCAGCATTGAGATAAGGGTTTACGTAGAAGATAACCTTACCGGTCAAGGCCTGGGTGCTCTGAAACGGCAGATCGAGAGTATAGACGGTGTTGACCGGGTGACATATGTCAGCAAAGATGAAGGCCTCAACCGTCTTACAAGACAGCTTGGAGAGAAAGCAGGGCTTGTGGATATCTTAGGAGAAAACCCGCTTCCCGATGCATATGACGTGCGTGTGTTCAATGCAGATGATACTCCGGATATCGCTTCAAGAATTTCGGATATGCCTCATGTGATCGGGGTCAATTATGGACAAGGGTTTACTGAGAAATTACTGGCGACCACCCGTGTCATTGCGATAACCGCTCTTGTCTTGGCAATTGTCCTCTTGGGCGCGGTCATGTTTATCGTAGGGAATACTGTTCGATTGTCCCTGGTCGCCCGCGCTCAAGAGATCGAGGTAATGAAACTCGTAGGTGCAACCGACTGGTTCATTATGTGGCCGTTCTTGATAGAGGGAATGATTGTCGGTTTCATGGGGTCTTCTGTCTCAGGAATATGCCTTTACGCCGGCTATCAGGCATGCATAGGCAGACTCGGGCTGCTGGCGCCCTTCATCCCTGTCGTCGCTGAAGGTGCGCCTGTTGCGAGGTTTTGCATAGGCCTTGTTGTACTTGGGGTAATAATGGGGGTTCTTGCAGGTGGAGTCTTTATCAGGAAACACCTGGAGATTTAGGCTGCTTGCCTTGGTTCTTGTGGGCATCTTCGTATGCGGCGCCATGTCTCAGCCTGTCCGCGGAGAACAGTCACCAGGACTTACAGTGAAACGCGACCAATTACAGGAGGTCTCCGGGCAGGTTGATCAGACCAGACAACAGCTTCTGACAATCAAGAAGAAGGAGAAAGGCGTCTTAGGCGAGCTGGAGAACACTGAAATGAAATTGGAGAAGACCAAATCTCGTCTTGTTTCCCTGGACAAGCAGGTTAAGGATATCGGGAAGCGTATTGACGAGGCGGAGCGGGACTTGGCGGTCTCCGAGAAGGAGCTCGTTCTCGCAAAGGGTCGTCTCGAAAAGAGGCTCTCAGTGCTGAAGAATAGACTGAGAGCAATGTACATGTGGGGTCCGGGGGATTACCTCGAGGCTCTTTTCACAGCTTCCAGCTTCTCAGATTTTCTCGGGAGATACGATTATCTGAGCATGATTGTGAAAAACGACGCTGATTGCCTCAATGAAATTGAACTTGAGATCCAAGGCCTTTCCCATCAAATGGAAGAGGTGGAAAAGAAGAAGGCCTCCCTTGAAAACCAGCGCGCAAAGCTTGCCTCTGCGAAGGTGGAGTTTAGGGAACAGGAAGCGCAGTTGGGGCTTGAGGCAAAAGAGAGAGAGACACAACTTGCTAAACTCCAGAAGGAAAGGGAGAGGTACGAGAAGGCTTTAGACGAGCTGGAAGAGATCAGCAGGGCCCTGGAGAGGGCTATACGCGAGCAACAGGCCAGGGATATCCGAGAGGGGAGGGGTATCCCCAGATGGACCGGGAAGTTCATCATGCCTGTCCAGGGGCGGATATCTTCGGATTTTGGAATGAGGTATCATCCTATTCTTAAGCAGAATAGGCTCCATGCAGGTATCGATATAGGGGTTCCTACCGGGACTTCGGTTCGCGCAGCCGCTGATGGCGTCGTTATCCACAGTGGATGGATAACCGGATATGGTTATACTGTTATCATCGACCATGGAGGCGGACTCTCTACCCTTTACGGTCACAATTCTTCTCTTGTTGTGAAAGCGGGAAAGGCCGTAATTCAAGGTGACGTCATATCGAAGGCAGGAAGCACAGGGGTCTCCACAGGCCCTCACGTTCACTTTGAGGTGCGAGACCAGGGCGCACCGGTGAATCCATGGCAATGGCTGAAGTAGAGGCACTTTCGTGGAATTTTAAAACAGAAACTGGTGAAGAAGTATGAAAAAGCATCTTCGTCTTATTTGCCTGATCGTGGCACTTGCGGCAATTGCCGGGGTGCTATTTTTAGGTTGTCACCTTCCGATCAAGGCTGCCGACGGCACGTCCGGCGTGTCTGAAGTCTCACAGAAGAGGCGTGCTCAAGCCGCCCTGGAGGCTCTCTACATATTGAAAAACTATTACCTGTATCCTGCTGATGAGGATGTGTTGCTTGACGCGTATAAGCGGGAGCAGAGCATACAGGACATGATCAAGGCCTTGGATGACCCGCTTGCAAGGTTCATGAACGCATCTGAGTTTCGGACTTTTATGGACGACATGAAAGGCTCCTTTGACGGTATAGGCATAATCGTGGGGATCCTTGAAGGAGAACTGACTATTGTATCCCCGATTAGGGAGACTCCTGGGGAACGTGCAGGTTTGCTGTCTATGGACAAGATCAGGTACATTGACGGCAGAACTACGGAAGACATGGCTTTGGAGTACGCTGTCTCGTTGATGAAAGGGCCGAAGGGCACCACGGTTGTCCTGGGGATAGAACGTGCGGAGAACGAAACGGTTCGTTCTTTCGACGTAAGTATTGTCAGGGATACAATACTAATTCCGCGCACTGCTTCCAGAATGCTGGAGAACGATATCGGATATGTCCATTTGGCCTCGTTTTTCGGGGAGAATACCGCCGAAGAGATGATGGAGGATATCCGAAGCCTCCTTGAAAAGAACATGAAAGGCTTCATTCTCGATCTTCGGCTAAACACAGGAGGCTCCGTGGATCTGGCGGTGCAAGTGTCAAGTAAGTTTTTGCCTGCGGGAACCCCTGTTGTTCATATGGTGGACAAAAGCGGGCATCGGGTTACATATCATGCAGGCCCCGGAGAAAAATTGAGCATTCCCATGGTCGTGTTGGTTAACGAGATAAGCGCAAGCGCGTCTGAAATCGTGGCAGGAGCGCTAAAAGATATGGGACGCGCCACGATAGTGGGGGTAAAAACCTTCGGCAAAGGGTCAGTTCAGACCATCTATCCTTTGTCTGACGGTTCTGCGATTTCCATAACGACCCACAAGTATCTTACAGCCGGTGAGCATTCAATTGACAAGAAAGGGATAGAACCTGATGTGGAAATGAGGCTTCCTGAAGCGCCCGAAGGCTCTGACGAAAGTGTTGACGACACGCAGCTCGAGGCCGCTGTCAAGGTCTTAACGGAGCAGCTCGAAAAGCAGGAGTCAAACAAGGTTGCAGGATAACGTATAATGAATAGTAGTGTGCCGGCGAATTGGGAGTGGCCTTGATGTTTCCATTCGGGAAGATAATCATCACTATCCTTATGTTGATCCCACAGGCAGCACTTCATCCGGTTTTTTGGGTGGTAATAGCCCTCATTGCCGCCCAATACTCCCGTGCTGCCCGGTTGGAGACTAACGTATATGGCCAGGCTGTTGAGTCGCCCTTTTCGAGGCTTCTCACTTCTATCCTGCTGGGCGTAATTGCGGGGTTTGCCGCCAGTCTCATACTCATCCTTGTAGGCGTTACCATAACCAGGGCAGGGGTTTCGTTTATCCTTCCGCTCGCAGTCTTCCTTATGCTCATTGACCAGAGGTTCTTGTGTTTCTCATACGCCGGGGGACTGGTGGCCCTGTCCAACTTGATATTTGGCTGGCCTGAAGTGGGAGTCACAGATATTATGATTCTCGTGGCAGTGCTCCACTTGATTGAAGGGCTGTTGATACGCATTACAGGCAGTCACGGGGCACTTCCTCTCTACATGCGGACGCAGGAAGGCCGGGTAGTGGGCGGCTTTGTTTTGCAGAAGTTCTGGCCCATACCTATCATCAGCATGATGTTATTGACTCCTCAGGCAAGCGAACTTGAGAGTCTGGCAGGAGGCTTAATATCCATGCCTGATTGGTGGCCTCTGATAAAACCGGGGATATTGCCGCCTGAAGGCCATGAGCTTCTATTTGCCATGTTCTTGCTCCCTGCAGCTCTCGGCTATGGGGATTTCGCTCTTGCCAGAAGCCCGGAAGAGAGGGCCAGGCGTACTGCCCGGGACCTCCTGGTCTTCAGTGTGGCACTCCTGGGCTTGGCTTTGCTTTCCATACCGTTTCCATGGGTTCAGTGGATAGCTGCTGTGTTCGCTCCCGTCGGGCACGAACTGGTGATTGCATCAGGAAGACGCGGGGAGACTATGGAGCCTGCGCTTTTCTCAGAGAATCCCAGGGGGTTGGTATTGCTTGATGTTGTGCCTAATTCGCCGGCTGCTGATGCGGGCTTCAGAAGCAGGGATATTATTATCTCCATAAACGGCCAACTGATAAGGAGCCCTCAAGACCTCAGGAAGGCCTTTGGCGCGTATGCTCCATGGTATTACATTGAGGCTGAACGTCTGGGAAGTGACGGTGTCAGAGAACGTTTCTCACGATCTTTGTCCGGCGCAGTGGAGAGTGCAGGACTTATCCCATCCCCTGCGCCCGGCGATGATGCCCACGCAAAGGCACCCGGAGGCTCTCTTGAGGGTCCGTTAGCCAGATGGATTAAGGGAATCCGTTCACCTCGGTTCAGGTGAGGATGGCTGTCACAGCATGTTCAACTCCGGCCCTGGATGCCAAGTCAAGCCGCGCCACAGAACGAGACCCGTTGAGAGCCACGGTAGCATTGCCTAACGCAGCGCATTTCTCCATTAAGTACCCTCGGAGTCATTCGCCAGATGAAACCCGCGTCTAAATAGCTACCTGCTCCTGCTGTGTCCTCAACATCCACATCCATGGTCCGATATTTTTCTGCGACAGGGAGGAGATACTTTATAGGTGCCGAATGTATGTTCGTAGCCCGGGCGTGCTTTCGGACTACAGGTCTACACAGGCTCAGCCAGTACAGTTTGTGGGTTTGCGGGTTTGTGGGTTGCCGGGGACGGGTTATCGGGATACATTGCACTATTAAGAAGGGTATTTTAGAATTATCATAGGGTTAGCCGGCGAGACTTCAAGAGCCGTCTCAAGCGACCAAAGTCAAGCAGCGAAAAGTCTTATGCAGTGTTCAGTGGGAGGCTTACAGGTTGAGTGGATTTAAGTTAACAACAGATTTGACGCCTAAAGGCGACCAAGCTGAAGCTGCCCGTAAGTTGCAGGAAGGCATCATGGCGGGACATAGGTTTCAGACTTTGCTTGGGGCTACAGGAACAGGCAAAACCTTTACTGATGCCTTGGTAGTCCAGGAAGTGCAAAAACCTACTCTCGTCATTGCCCACAACAAGACATTGGCAGCTCAACTGTGCAGTGAATTTCGCGCGTTGTTTCCGGATAACGCTGTGGAGTATTTTGTCAGCTACTACGATTACTACCAGCCTGAAGCTTATGTCCCGCAATCTGACACTTACATTGAGAAGGACGCGTCCATAAACGATGAAATTGACAGGTTGCGCCATAGAGCTACAAGTGCTCTCTTAGAACGAAGTGATGTCTTGATTGTGGCAAGTGTATCATGTATCTACGGCCTTGGTTCTCCTGAAGACTACAAGGAAATGACAGTCTTTCTGAAGCTCGGGGAAGAGGCTGACAGGGATAGGATTCTAAGGGATCTTGTGAGGATTCAGTATGTACGTAATGACATTGGATTTACCAGAGGGACGTTTCGAGTCCGCGGAGATGCGGTTGAGATAATTCCTGCATATGAGGAAAACGTAATTCGGATCGAGTTTTTCGGTGATGAAGTCGACCGCATCCAGGAAGTAGACGCAGTCACCGGAGAAATACTGGAGGAACGAAAGTCCATAACAATCTTCCCTGCGACCCATTTTATCACAAATGAGGAGAGGTTAAAGCGCGCCATTGTAAGTATCGAGGAAGAGCTCGAGGAGAGGCTCGCCTACTTGCGGACAAGGGAAAAACTACTGGAAGCTCAACGGCTTGAGCAAAGGACCAGGTACGATTTGGAAATGCTTCGTGAAGTCGGATATTGTCAGGGGATTGAAAACTACTCCCGCCACTTGACAGGGAGGCAACCCGGTGAGCCGCCGGCGACGCTGTTGGATTACTTCCCCCCTGATTTCTTGATAATCATTGACGAATCTCATGTGACACTTCCTCAGTTACATGCTATGCACGCAGGGGATAGATCGCGCAAGCAAAACCTCGTTGAATACGGGTTCAGATTGCCGTCAGCCTATGATAACCGCCCCCTCACATTCAATGAATTTGAGGCGCGTGTAAACCAACTGATCTTTGCTTCAGCCACCCCGGGGCGATATGAGTTCGATGTGAGTAAGCAGGTGGTGGAGCAAATAATTAGGCCTACGGGGCTTGTTGATCCCGAAATAACGGTTCGTCCTACGCGGAATCAAATCGATGACCTTTTGGCTGAGATTCAGAACCGAGTCAAGGCGAATGAAAGAGTCCTGGTGACTACCCTCACTAAGAAAATGGCGGAAGATCTCACCGACTACCTGGTGGAAGTCGGAGTCAAAGCCAGGTATCTGCATTCGGAAGTGCAGACTCTTGAGAGGGTGGAGATTCTAAGGGACTTGAGGCTCGGGGAATTTGATGTTTTGGTGGGAATCAACCTTCTCAGGGAAGGCCTGGACCTTCCTGAGGTCTCACTTGTAGCTATATTGGATGCGGACAAAGAAGGTTTTTTGCGCTCAGAAACATCGCTTATACAGACTATTGGCCGTGCTGCCCGTAATATCAACGGTAAGGTCATAATGTACGCTGACAGCGTTACCCAATCTATGGAAAAGGCTATTGACGAAACTTACAGGCGTCGCAGCATTCAGATGGAGTATAATAGACGACACGGCATTACTCCTGAATCCGTGAAGAAGGAAATCCGTGATATAACTGAGATGTTGAAGGCAGCCGAAGATAAGCCGGTTTACGGGTTGGAGGAGACTGCCATGTCCCTCAAGGAGGCTGCGAAACTCATAGGGGCCTTAGAAGAGGAGATGTACAAGGCAGCCCGGGCTTTGGAGTTTGAGCGTGCTGCAGAACTTCGCGACAAGATACGAGACCTCCGCAAGCGGTTTGTCCAATAAAGAGGTCTTCGGAGGAGATATTGTGAGTAAGGGCTTCATAGTAGTCAGGGGTGCCAGACAGCACAACCTGAAAAACATAGATGTCAAAATACCCAGAGACAAGCTTGTTGTTATCACCGGGATCAGCGGTTCGGGAAAATCGTCTTTGGCATTCGATACGATCTATGCTGAAGGCCAAAGGCGTTATGTGGAATCCCTTTCATCTTACGCCCGACAGTTCCTAGGACAAATGGACAAGCCTGACGTAGACTACATCGAAGGCCTTTCGCCTGCCATAGCCATTGATCAGAAGAGCGGGAGCAGAAACCCAAGATCCACGGTGGGCACGGTAACCGAGATATACGACTACTTAAGGCTTCTATATGCAAGAATAGGCAAACCCCATTGCCCAAAATGCGGGTTGCCCATTACCCAGCAGACTGTACAGCAGATTGTGGATCAGGTAATGGCGCTTGGCGAAGGCACCAAGGTACAGGTGCTGGCGCCTGTGATTCGAGGCAAGAAAGGTGAACACAGGAAGGCACTTGAGGATATCAGAAAAGACGGATTCGTAAGGGTCAGAGTTAATGGCGAGGCTTTTCGGGTTGATGAAGATATCGCGCTGGATCGATACAAAATCCATACCATCGAAATCGTCGTTGACCGCTTAGTAATTCGTGAAGGAATAGAGCAACGCCTGGCTGACTCAATAGAATTGGCTATGAGGCAGAGTAACGGAATCACCGTAATCAACGTCCTTGACAAGGAAGACCTGATCTTCAGCGAGAAATTCGCTTGCGTTGAATGCGGGATCAGCTTTGAAGAACTCACACCGAGGATGTTTTCCTTCAACAGCCCGTATGGCGCATGTCCTGAATGTGCCGGACTGGGAACCAAAGAGGAAATTGGTCCGGAACTTGTTGTGAATTCTGAGTTGAGTGTAATGGAAGGCGCGTTGGTGCCCTGGCGGAGATCCTTTGAAGGAACGCGCAGTGATTTCTTTGCGAATAGAGTCATGAAGGTGTGCGAGCGCTTTGGAATCGATACGAATGTGCCCGTGAGCCGCTTGTCTCCGGAACACAGGAGTATCCTGCTGTATGGCGCGGGAAGGGAGAAGTTCAGGTTCCGGTACCATGACTTCTCCGGCAATTATGTATCGCGCGAAACGGGCTATGAAGGATTAGTACCCTATCTTGAGCGTAGGTATAGGGAGGTTCGCTCGCAGGGGGTACGGGAAGAAATTGAGGACTTCATAACAACAAGGACTTGTCCTGCATGCGGCGGAGCAAGGCTTAGGCCTGAAAGCCTCGGCGTAACGGTGGGAGGCAAGTCAATAATGCAGGTTACCTCCTTGTCATGCCAGGATGCCTGCGATTTCTTCGAAAGGTTGGAATTGACTGATCGAGAGCTCCTCATTGCAAGACAGGTTTTGAAAGAAATTCGCGAGCGTCTGGGATTCCTGGTGAACGTCGGCCTGGATTATCTTACCCTCGATAGATCTGCAGGCACTCTGGCAGGGGGCGAAGCACAACGAATAAGGCTTGCTACACAGATTGGATCCAGTCTTGTCGGGGTCCTTTATATACTTGATGAACCCAGCATAGGACTCCACCAACGAGATAACAAACGCCTGATAAGCACATTGAAGAACCTTCGCGACTTAGGCAACACAGTCATTGTCGTTGAGCATGACGAAGAGACGATTAGGTCCGCTGATCATATAGTAGACGTAGGTCCGGGTGCAGGCGCTGAAGGCGGGCATGTAGTGGCTGCCGGAACGCTTGATGACATAATCTCCTGTAAAGACTCGCTGACCGGGGTTTACCTCTCGGGAAAAGAGAAGATCCCTGTCCCGGCCAATCGTCGCAGCCCTAATGGGAAGTCGCTTTTGATACAAGGGGCAAGAGAACATAATTTGAAAGGAATCGATGTGGAGATTCCCCTTGGCGTGTTCATCTGCGTGACCGGTGTTTCAGGTTCAGGGAAAAGCACACTGATAAATGAGGTCCTGTACAAGAGGCTCTCACATGACTTGAACAGGGCACAAGCCAAACCCGGGGCTCACGACGGGCTCTTGGGGCTTGAGCATCTCGACCGTGTCATCAATGTGGACCAGTCACCAATCGGCAGGACTCCCAGATCGAACCCTGCCACATACACAGGCACATTTGACATTATCAGGCAAACCTTCGCCTTGACCCAGGAAGCCAGGGCCCGCGGGTACCGCCCGGGGAGGTTCAGTTTCAATGTAAAGGGTGGTAGATGTGAAGCTTGCCGTGGTGACGGGATCATAAAGATTGAGATGCACTTCCTTCCTGATGTTTATGTCCCGTGTGAGGTGTGCAGGGGGAAACGGTATAACAGGGAAACATTGGAGGTCAAGTATAAGGGAAAGACTATAGCGGACGTATTGGACATGAGGGTAGACGAAGCCCTTGAGTTCTTCCGGAACATTCCTCGTATCAAGCGTAAGCTGGAAACCCTGTATGATGTGGGACTCGGATATATAAAGCTGGGACAGCCCGCCACAACTCTGTCCGGCGGGGAAGCGCAGAGGGTCAAACTGGCTACAGAGTTGAGCAGGCGCAGCAATGGGAGAACCCTCTATATTCTGGATGAGCCCACGACCGGACTTCACTTCGCCGATATTCACAGGCTGCTGGAAGTCTTGGGGCGCCTTGTCGATGCAGGTGATACTGTCCTGGTCATTGAGCACAACCTCGACGTGATAAAGACCGCTGATTACATTATTGACCTGGGCCCTGAAGGAGGAGATAGGGGCGGAAGGGTTGTGGCATGCGGGACCCCTGAAGGAGTGGCGGAAGTGGAAGCCTCTTATACAGGCCATTTTCTCAGGAAGGTGCTTCATTGATGATCTCTGATCTGAAAGCTAATCTCGCGGAGAGAGCCAAAGACCTCCCTGATAGGCCCGGGGTCTACGTAATGAAAGACTCTTCCGGCCAAGTGATATATGTAGGGAAAGCTTCATCCCTCCGAAACAGGGTTCGTTCGTACTTTCAATCGCCTGCCGGACTGGCGAGGCGGATTCAACTTCTTGTGGAGCGCATCGCGGATTTTGAGTATATTGTCACAGATTCAGAGGTTGAGGCGCTAATCCTTGAGAATAACCTGATAAAGAAACACCGTCCTCGGTTCAATGTCCGGTTGAGAGATGACAAGACTTATCCTTTTATCAAGATTACGCTGGAAGACGAGTTTCCCCGGGTTACCGTGACCAGGAGGGTGGAACAGGATGGCAGCCGTTACTTTGGGCCGTATGCGGACGTAAGCGCAATGCGTGAAACCCTCCGCTTCCTGCGGCGTCTTTTCCCCATTCGGAGTTGTTCGAAAGAAATATCAGAAGAGGGAGTGCAACAGGCGCGTCCATGTCTCAACTATCACATTGAGAAATGTCTTTCTCCTTGTTCAGGGAGGATATCTAAGGAAGCATATATGGGGCTCATAAACCAGATCATTCTCTTTCTGGAAGGCCGGCAGGATCAGGTAGTGTTGTCCATGAAGAAACAGATGCAAGCAGCGTCAGATGCACTTGATTTTGAGAGGGCGGCATCTATTCGGGATGCTGTCAGGGCAATGGAACGCGCGACTGAACGACAGAGAATAGTCCTTGCGACCGGTAGCGACATTGATGTCGTGGGATACTTTCGGGAAGAAGCAGACGCGTGTGTTCTGATATTCTTTGTCCGTTCCGGGAAACTCATGGGGCGCGAACGTTTCTTCATTACTGATATCTCTGACGTGCCTGACTTTGAAACGCTTACTGCTTTCATTAAACAGTACTACGATGAGGCTACTTTCATCCCTGACGAGATATTGCTTCCCATGAAACCTGATGACGAAGAAGCCATCAGTATGTGGCTGAGAGAGAAGAAAGGGAAGAGAGTCAGTATTCATGTTCCGCAGAGAGGAGACAAGAAGAAGCTCCAAAGCATGGCGGCTGACAACGCCAAACTCAGTTTGGAGGAAGCAAAACTGAAAGCCATGCAAGACGCAGTTCTGAAAGACGCTGCATTACTCGAGCTTATGGAAGCGTTGTGTCTTCCTCGGCTTCCAAAGAGAATTGAGGCATTTGACATATCAACCATCCAGGGCACTGACGCTGTCGGCGGGATGGTTGTATTCGAACGGGGGCGGCCGGCGAAGTCTTCCTATCGGCGTTTCAGGATCAGAACAGTGGAAGGCCAAGATGATTGCGCAATGATGCATGAGATAATCTCCAGGCGCTACCGGAGGATTCTGAAGAAGGATCAAGACGGGAAGGAGCTGCCTGACCTTATCATTATTGACGGGGGTAAGGGCCAGCTTAATGCCGGACTTCGAGCCCTCCGTGAAGTGGGCGTCCAAGATGTGCCCGCTATCAGTCTTGCAGAATCTCACGAGCTGATTTTTCTTGAAGGCCGGGAGCAACCTATTGCTTTGCCCGAGGATTCAAAAGCCCTCCTCATTCTCAGGCGCATCCGCGATGAAGCACATAGATTTGCTGTGTCATACCACAGGCAGTTGAGAACGAAAAGGTCTACATTGTCAGCCCTTGAGGAAATCCCGGGTATCGGCAAAAAGCGCCTTCAAGCTCTTCTTACGGCTTTCGGGTCCTTGAAAGGCATACGCGCTGCGGGTGTCGAGGACATTGCAAATGTCCCGGGAATGAACCGCAAACTGGCGGAACGGCTCAAGGAAGCCCTGACGCGCGATGCCGGCGGCATGTCTTCTACATAAGAAATCCCTGGAACACGACACTGATGTCTTGTTGTCTTTTCCTTGCGCGCTTTACAACCACATTTTGCCAAGCCACCTCTTGAGTGGCAGAGGTTCAACTACAAATTCCTCGATGTCTGATTCGCATGCCAAAAGCCTGCCCGGGAAGTGTGTACTAATTTCTATCACCTTCTGAGGTTTCTCTGATAATTATGGTGTCCGTGTTCGATTCTCGAACACGTGCGGCGATGCAGGTGTCGGGTTTTCGAACACACTTTGAGGTTTTTGAGACTTTTTGAGCGTGGCGACGGTCTTTTAACGCCTGAATGTTCGATTTTCGAACACGCCTTTGGAAGCGGTGTCCGGTTTTCGAACACCAGTTTGAAATGAGTGTGCGATTTCCTATCAGCCGCCGCCTTGTAGGACGCGTTTATGCGATACGGTGTTCGATATTCGACCACCTCAAGACGAGATCGTGTTCGAAATTAGAGCACAGATAAGATTTTTACCGGATCATTTCGGTCTTCGGGTGATTGCTTTGCAGGAGGTGTTCGAATATCGAACACTCAAAGTCGGGGTGAAATACCGGTAAAATGTTGGTGAAGACTATTGACATCCCTTTGCAGAATGCTTTATAATCTTAATAGAGTCATTAAGAAGATTAATATACACATCAATAAAGTAAAGGGGGCGGCAATGTGAAACGCAGGGCTCTTGGAAAATGTCCTGTCTGTGGCGAACCGCTGGAAGTCACCAAGCTTTCTTGCTCAAGGTGCGACACTTCTATCAGCGGGCACTTTGAAACATGCAAGTTTTGTCAGATGTCTGATGAGCAAAGGGATTTTGTGGCGACATTCATCAGGTGTCGCGGGAATATAAAAGAAGTTGAGAGGGAGCTTGGTATCTCTTATCCGACAGTCCGAGGGCGTCTCGATACGGTAATCCAGGCGCTTGGTTTTCCCGTAGAGCGTGACAAGGAAGATGAAGCCGAAGTTGCAGGTAGGCGCAAAGAAATCCTGGATTCCCTTTCCAAGGGAGAACTCAGCGCTGATGAGGCGGTAAAGCTCTTGAAACAGAAGTGAGCTTGACAGGAAAGCAAGTCAGAGATGGATTGCAAGGAGAGATGCATCATGTGCGAAGAGGTTGTGATCTTCTGTTTTCCGGTGGAATGTAAGAATGAGGAAAGTAAGACTGAAGTCTCAGGCAAGCGCAAGGCAATTCTGGAATCCCTTGCTAACGGCGAAATCAGCGTTGACAAAGCAGTGGCGCTTCTGAGGCAGGCCTGAGTCAGATACAGATTGAGGGGAGGGGCATATTATGCGAGAAGAAATCGTGATGATCCTGAAAATGCTTGAGGAAGGCAAGATTACGTCGGAGCAGGCTGTATTATTGATTGAAGCTGTTGATGAAGCCGTGGGACTCCATACCCCGCAAGAGTCCCCGTTGATTCCCGAGCGTGACGAAGAAAAGCCTGAGCAATCTGAGCCACCCGTCTCGTTAAAGAAACCCGACATGACAGAAGTGAGAGACCTGGCGGATAAGCTTTCAGGCCTTGCTGATGTCGTGGATCGAGCTGCGCTCGAGAATTTGGCTGAGAGGATTCGAGAAACGGTAGAAAGTGCGGTGAAAAGCACAGACCGCACTATTGGCCGCATGCAGCGAGAAATGAGAGACAGGCGGCGGAGCACTGAGTCAGCGGGGGATATCCCGGCTGCATCGTGGCATAAAGCCATCATCGAGCCTTTCCAACGCATGTTCTCTCCGGGTCTCACCGTGGAGAAGGTTGTAGAAGGGAGCTTTTCGGGGGAGTCAGGCAAGAAGATTGACGTGGAGCTTTCTACTTGGAACGGGCGTATTATAGTTGAACCGTGGGATGAACCGGGCTTCCGCGTCGATGTGACAGCCAATGTCATGCCCGGTGCAGAGAGTCAAACCCCTGGTGACGCAGGCGAAGCATTGCTGAAGGAGCTTTTGAAGTGTGATGTAGCTGATGATTCCCTTAAGATCAAGCTCAGTCATGGTAGGGGTGTGTCCGGCGCGTCTTTTAATGTGAAGTTGCCCAGGAAGTTTCTGTATGACATGAATCTTGAGACACAAAACGGGCGTGTGAGTCTCGGAGAATTTGAGTACAGGATGATTACAGTGAAGACCTCAAACGGCAGAATCGATTTGGACAATACTCGCGGAGCCATTACAGAGTTGGAAACCTCAAACGGCAGGATCAATGTCAGTGGCGTCACTCAGAGGCTCAGTGCACGGACTTCAAACGGAGGGATAACCATTGAGGCCCGAGGAATAATGGGCGAATCCCAATACGAGCTGACAACGTCCAATGGAGCGATAGAAGTACAGGTTGCAGATGCTGATAAGGTAGGCTATCATATAGACGCCAAAACAAGCCTGGGGCGCATTGCCCTTGACCTCCCGAATTTGGCCTATCAGGTGAGGGACGAAGGGACTGTACGAAGAGAGGTAATTACTGAGACATCAGGGTTTTCCAAGAACGCTGACAGGTTGACAATCAAAGCGAGGACATCCAACGGCCAGGTGCGCATTGTGCGCAGTCAATAGTGTGCAGTTAAGGAGTCTCTACGTCTCAAACACACTGAATGGGAGGGAATCCAAATGTTTGAAGAAAAGAAGCGAATCCTCGATCTTGTTCGGGATGAGAAAGTTTCAGTGGATGAAGGCCTAAGGCTTTTGGAGGCTTTGGATAGTTCTACGCGGGAAAGCTTGTCAGCGCCCGGGCGTCCCGGCGGCAGCTATGGGAGAATGCTTCGGATACGGGTACTAGATACCGCTGACAACACACGAGTCAATGTCAACATACCTCTTGCCCTTGCCAAAGTGGCAATGAAGTTTATCCCGAAGGACGTATCCAAACAGCTTGAAGACGAGGACATTGACCTTGATCAACTCATTGCTGCAATTACCGAGTCAACTTCAGGGAAAATCGTTGACGTGGACAGTGAAGACGCAAAAGTAGAAATCTATGTCGAGTAGGGACGTGGTGCCAATGCCGACAGGGCTCTCTTCGAAGGGTTGTTTGAAGATTCCTTCGTTCTTCTTTGTGTTGACCCTGAAATTGCCTGGCGTCCGAATTCCTATTCCCGTTGTGATCCCGCTGTTCGTGTTGGAGGATCTCGTAGAATCAGCAGCTATTGCTTCTTATACTCTCGGTTTCTTGCATCCTTCGTTAAGACGAAAAATGCAGTGCAGTACCATTCGATACAAGGGCTTTTCCGGTTGGAATGGGGAGCTGGATATCAAAGCGGTGTTGGACGCAACGTCTGAGTTAATAAGACAACTACGATCCTGCGGAAGATTTACGCTGTTGGAAGTATCAGCCGGATCCGAAGGTGTCGGCGTTACCGTGCGCCTTGTATAAGTCGGCTAAGTAGTGAGGTTTAGTGAGGCGCCCCTCAAAAGGGCGTCCTCGTTATGCGTGTCGTGACAGGCATATTTGTGAATTAAGAGACATTCCGTTGGAAGGAGGTGCCATTTTTGAGAAAGCGCTCATTTATCATCAGATGGTTGGCAAATGCTATCGTCCTCTTCATGATTCCGTACCTTATGGCGCCGGCAGTCAGAATAACCGGATTCATCCCTGCGCTTCTGGCAGCTTTCATATTGGGGGTTGTGAATGCGCTTATACGGCCTGTCTTGTTTATCTTGTCTCTTCCTATACAACTGGTCACGCTGGGCCTGTTTACGTTTATAATAAACGGCTTCATGTTGTGGATAGTATCCAGAGTCGTACAGGGTTTTTACATATCCGGGTTCTGGGCGGCCGTAGGTGCGTCAATACTCCTCTCAATAGGAAGCAGTATCATAAGCTGGGTGGTGCAAGACCTGTGACAATTTGGGGACAGGGAAGAATCAGACTTGTTGCTATCGACATAGACTACACCTTGATCGGAAGTGATCTTAAGATAAGCGACGCGACGAAGCGGGCTATAGGTGCTGCCATAGACGCCGGGAGTATTATCACATTGGCCACAGGACGAATGTACCGGGCAGCAGTGCCTTTTGCGGAGGAGTTGGGCATTGACGCCCCGCTCATAACCTATGACGGCGCCTTAGTGAAAACCGCCAGGACTCAGGAGGTATATTGGCACAAGCCGATACCCCTTGAAGACGCCGGAGTGATCTTGGCGCATCTTGAGAGCCTCGGGTTTCACATTAATGTTTATGTTGACGATGAGCTTTACGTGGCAAGCCTGAATGAACAAGCCCGTCATTACATGGCCCATGTGAATGTGGTGGCCAACCCTGTAGGGAACCTTTTGGAGTTCTTGAATAGGCCTCCCACAAAACTACTGATGATGGCAGAACCGGAAACCGTCGATAAGCTTTTGCCTGAGTTGGAACGAAAATTCGGAGACAGATCGCATGTAGCGCGGTCTTTGCCGTCATACATCGAGTTTACGGGCAAAGGAGTAACGAAGGGTTCAGCTCTTGCCGGCTTGTCTGAACACTTAGGCATTCCGAAAGACGGGGTCATGGCTATCGGAGACAGTGAGAATGACATAAGCATGCTGTCTTATGCCGGAATCGGTGTAGCCGTTAATAACGCCCGTGACAGCGTAAAAGAAGCGGCGGATTATGTTGCGGACGGAATAAGCGGTGACGGCGTGGCGGAAGCAATATATCGATTTGTTCTGGGCAGTTAATAACCGGACTGTGGAATTCGGGGGACTGCATGATACAGGTGATCCTGACATTTTTCGCAAGTTTGGGGGTTGGACGACTTATGTCAAACAGAGATGCAGAATGCATCAGGCAGCGGGTGGCCGATCTCGAAGTGGGACAGGCGGCGAGGAGTATCTTCATGGCCAAATCCAAACAGCTATTGGATTTTTCGTCGAAGCCCGGCCGTTACTTGACACTTACGCTTTTCGACCGGACAGGGGAGATAAAGGCAATCGTGTGGGACGGCGGTGAGGGGGTGTACAATTCATTTGAAGACGGAGATGTGGTGCGCATTGAGGGCCATGTCTCAGAATACAAGGGCACACCTCAAATCACAATTGAAACCATACATAAATGCAGCCGCGGCGACTTTGAACTGTCCCTGTTCCTTCCCCGCACTAAGAAAGATGTGGATGAGCTACTCCACCGGCTGAAAAGCAAGTCCAAGGCCTTTACCAATACCTATCTTGAACGCCTGGTTCTCGGCTTCCTTGAAGATCCGGAGTTTGCGGCTGCATATGTCCAAGCCCCGGCTGCAAAATCCATTCACCATGCTGTCATCGGAGGATTAATAGAGCACAGTTCAAATGTGGTATCTCTATGTGAGGCCGTACCCATGCTTTACCCCATAATTGATACTGAACTTCTGGTCGCGGGGGCAATACTCCACGACATCGGAAAAGTCGTAGAGTATACATATAACGGCCCTTTCGACTTGAGTGATGAAGGAAAACTCATCGGCCACGTTGTCATAGGCGAACGCATGGTTGCCCAGGCTATAGAAGGGATCGCCGATTTTCCGCAAAGCCTTGCTCTAAAGCTACGTCACATGATTTTGAGCCACCACGGAAAACTGGAATGGGGTTCTCCGAAACGCCCCAAGACTCTTGAGGCAATTGCTCTCCATTTGGCGGACTATTTTGATGCGTGTGTTGCCCAATTTACTGAAGTCGTGGAAGAAAGCAGCAATCTTGAAGGTAAATGGAGTCCTTACAACAGACGCTTAGAACGTCAACTCTACCTGGAATAGGAATGGGAAGCGACTTGGAACGGAGCTAAGACACGACTCGGATTAGGATCGGGAAGCGATTCAGATCCGGACCGAGATGCGACGCGGTGCGAATCAGTCGCGCGCATGAACAGGAAAAGCGCCGTGCCAGGGGCATTCATAAACCGGTTGAGTGCCGCTCTTAAACAGTTCCCATCGGGTGCCGGGGCAAGCAGGTGAAGCCAGATATCCTGTCTCGTGGCAAATTTCCGCCCTGACTAGTCCACGGGGTGTCTGAAACGACAGCGCCGGCCTGTCCTGAAGCGCGTTTTCAATGAAATCTGCGAATATGGGCCCTGCAGCCGCGCCTCCTGATTTCCCTAATGGAACACCGGGGTCGTCGTTGCCGATGTAGATTGAACACACCAGGTCCGGAGTGTATCCTACGAACCATGCATCAGTGTAGTGCTGCGTGGATCCTGTTTTCGCGGCTACAGGCCGTGTAAGGCTGGATGATATTGCTCCTGCAGTTCCCCATTGGCTGACGACTTGCCTCAGTATGTCAGTTATAATAAATGCGGTTCGCGGGTCAAGGACTTGCCTGGCCACTACCCGAGCTTGATATAGTTTCCGTCCCCTGCTGTCTTCAATGGATGTTATGAATATAGGTTGGACCCGCTTTCCTCCGTTTGCGAAAGGCGCAAATGCCAACGCCATCTCAAACGGGGTGACCTCTGAAGTTCCGAGGACAAGAGACAAGTTAGGACTCAGAGGGCTTGTTATTCCAAGCTGTTTTGCGCGGTCCATTCCTTTTTCCGGGCCGATGATATTTGCAAGGTATACAGATATTACATTGCACGAAGTCACCAAGGCTTCTCTTAAGGTCAGCCACTTGAAATGATATTGGAATTCACCGTAATCCGTAGGGGTGTAAGGCTGTCTTTGTGCGTAGAATGTTATAGGTTCGCAAGGTAGCACGGATGCGGCAGTAAAACCATTTTCAAGGGCTGCTGCATAGAAGAACGGCTTAAACGAGGACCCCGGTTGCCTGAAGGCTTGCATTGCACGGTTAAACTGCGTTTCAGAGTAGCTCCTTCCGCCTATTAGGGCCTTGACGTGTCCTGAACTCGGATCAATGGCCACCAGGGCGCCTTGAGGCTGAATCGGACGTTTCAGAACAGCATAGGAGGTTTCTGGTTCGGCAGGAGGCGTGAGAGCGTCAAGCCCCTTTGAGAACGCCTTCTCCGCAGCGTTCTGAAAGTCCATGTCCAGGGACGTATGGATCTTCAGATTTCCTGTGTAGAGCAATGAGCCTTCGTCTCCCAGAAGCTTTAAAGCTTCGTCAGTGACGTAATCCATGAAATACGGAGCAGCCCTGGTTTCCCGTCTCCCAATTCCTACGATGCTGACTGCTTCATTTGCTGCCGCATCTGCCTCTTCTTGCGAGATGTAGTTCATTGCCACCATCCTGTCAAGTACAGTCTGCCTCCGCCTGACAGCAGCATCCATATCTCTGTACGGTGAGTAGTAGAACGGCGCTCTTGTTATGCCTGCCAGCATAGAGGCTTCTGCAAGGGAGAGATCCGATGCTTGCTTTCCGAAGTAGAGCCTTGCGCCTGCTTCAACACCGTAGGCTCCGTGTCCCAAATATACCAGATTCAAGTAGCGTTCCAGGATTTCGTCCTTTGAGAACCTGACCTCCAGGTAGAGGGCGAGGATTGCTTCAGCCAGCTTCCGCCCGACAGTTCGTTTTGAAGACAGGTACAGGTTTTTTGCTAATTGCTGAGTGATCGTGCTTCCTCCTTCAACGATACGCCCTGCACGGATGTTATGTATGAACGCTCTTCCTATGCCAACAGGGTCAAGCCCGGGATGCTTATAGAAACGGGAGTCCTCTACAGCGACGAATGCATGGCGAAGATCAGAGGCCATGCCGGCAAGGGATACTTCAATTCTGCCCGGGGCTGCAGTTGATGCTATGATATTGCCGTCTGCATCGTAGAAAGTACTTTCTCCTCTTATGGCAGGGATGGGGCGGATTGAGGCAATTACGGCGATTGCCGGGATTGAGAAGGCAACAATCACTATCCACCAACGCCATGACATAAAACCTTTGTTCAGCGTGTATACCGCCTTTCGCCATTTGTCCGGTTGTAGTATGTCCTTATGATGACTCAGGAAAGGATAACATGAAGCCATAACGAAGTATAATTAGGTTATGAGTTTGCAGTAGTCGGAGGAGGCATCAGCAACGTGGTCAACATTGAACTCGTAAGAAATCTCAGTCAAAAGACAGAAACAAAAATTATCATGGCAGTGGTGGATGGAATAGGAGGATTGCCCTATCCCGGTATTGGCCGCACAGCCCTAGAGGAGGCAAATACGCCAAATCTTGATAACCTGGCGGCTGTGTCCAGTTGTGGTTTAGTTGAACCTGTAGCTCTCGGCATTACACCGGGAAGCGGGCCTTCACATCTGGCTCTGTTTGGATATGATCCTCTTGAGCACGAGATCGGAAGAGGGGTCCTGGAGGCGCTGGGGGTAGGGCTTGAGCTGGGGCCTTCAGATGTTGCAGCCAGGGGGAATTTCTGTACGGTGGATGACTCGGGCGTCATTACCGACAGGCGGGCAGGGAGGATTCCCACTGAAGAGAACGAGCGGCTTATTGAGTCGCTCCGTTCAGTTGGTGTTGAAGGGGTTGAAGTCATTCTTGAACCCGGGAAGTCCCATCGTTTCGTTGCAGTATTCCGTGGCAACGGCTTATCCGGTGAACTGGAGGATACAGATCCTCAGCATGCCGGTGAGAGGCCGAAGGATGTAGTTGCCAGGACGCCTGAAGCATCGTACACTGCAGGACTTGTGAACCAATGGATTGCAAAAGTGAAAGAAGCGCTAAGCAGTGAGCATCCTGCGAATATGGTTCTCCTCCGTGGTTTTGCGGGCCTTCCAAAAATAACCGGTATGACCCAAGCATTCAAATTAACTCCTGCTGCCATAGCAGGCTACCCGATGTACCGTGGCCTGGCCAGGCTGGTCGGAATGGAAATTTTGGAAACCGGGCCGGACATCAAAGACGAAATCGAGACACTCAAAGAGCATTTCGATGACTACGATTTCTTCTACGTTCACGTGAAAGACACCGACAGTTCGGGTGAAGATGGTGATTTTCTACGCAAAGTCCGAGTTATCGAGGAGTTTGACAGCCATATTCCGTCAATCCTTGACCTTGAGCCTAACGTCCTCATCGTAACCGGGGACCATTCCACTCCTGCCAAAATGAAAGGCCATAGCTGGCACCCGGTACCATTTCTTATTTATTCTCAGTGGGTGAGGCCTCAGGGAGTTCGGGGATTCGGCGAGTCTATGTGCGCAAAGGGGAATCTCGGGGTTTTCCCTTCACTGGGCGCTTTGCCCCTGGCACTTGCGCATGGGCTGAAGCTGGGTAAATTTGGAGCCTGAGATTATGCCCTGAAGATGGCGTTTGTCTCGATAATAATGGTCTATCAGCCTTGCATCGGATTCCATTAATGTATAGTATATATTTGTGATAGAGGCTGCGTCCGGATGGATCCAAGGGGGAGGCACATGCCGCTCAATTTTACCATAGCGAGGCTTTGGGAAAGCCTGGCAAAAGTTAATACGGCGAATGCGATTCGCTCCATAGTTGATATTCTCATTGTTGCCTATGTTATTTACAAGCTCCTGGTCATTATTAGGGGAACAAAAGCCGTATCTCTCCTCAAGGGTATCGCTGTCATCTTCATCGCCACTATGCTCAGTGATTTGCTTGAGCTACGCACAGTAAATTGGCTCCTGCAAAAAACCATTACCATACTTTTCGTCGCTTTGCCTATAGTCTTCTTGCCTGAACTCAGAAGGGCTCTTGAGCAAATCGGCCGCGGTGGGATATTTACAGGCCCCTTAGGACTGCTGGAGAAGGAGGACACAATAGTCCTGGTTTCTGATATCGCGAAAGCGGCGACAGTGATGGCCAGAGATAAAATTGGGGCTCTTATTGTTATTGAGCGCGACACAGGTATTGCTGAGTTAATGGAGACAGGCATACGAATCGATGCTGTGGTTTCGGCCGAGCTTCTGATAAACATATTCATGCCGAATTCACCGTTGCATGATGGTGCGGTAATAATTCGCGCAGGCAGAATAATGGCTGCAGGCTGTTACCTTCCTCTGTCTGAGAATCCAAATATCAGCAAGAGGCTGGGAACCAGGCACCGTGCAGCGCTGGGTTTGTCAGAGCAGTCTGATGCTGTGTCTGTAGTGGTGTCGGAAGAGACGGGAGTTGTCTCCCTGGCATCCAATGGAAAACTAATCCGTTATCTTGATGAAAGCGCCCTCCAGGAGAGGCTCGTAGAACTGCTGCGTGGGAGTAAGCTGCGTCAGGGGATTCCTGCGTGGTTAAGGGGGCATGTAATGTGAGACTGCATGTCCCTCGGGAGATTTACCTTAAAGTGGCAGCCGTCCTGCTGGCGGTCGTCGTATGGTTTGTGGCAGGTGCAGAGATAAGCAAGACCCAGGTGGATACTGTAGAGCGGTTTGTTACAACAGGTGTAGAGGTAGACGGCGCGCCGACTGAGTTTACCGTTGAGACCAGACCGAGAGACGTGGAGGTCCGGGTGCGCGGCGCGAAGTATTTGGTGGAGCCGTTGGATGGCTCGAAGGTAAGAGCATACGTCTCAGTAGCCGGGCGCGGTGAAGGGGAGTATGCGGCAAGGGTCCAGGTATCAGCGCCTGAAGGCATCCAAGTAGTTGAGATTATTCCGGCGTCAATAGGGGTAAAGATGGACGCTATTGTCAGTGAAGACTTCCCGGTGCGGCCTGGGATAATAGGATACCCCGGGGAGTCCTGCGTTCCGCTTGAGCCGGAGCTGTGGCCTAGATTCGTTACGGTTATCGGGCCCAGGAGCCAAGTGGAATCGATAGAGGAAGTTGTGGCTCATGTTGACGTGTCAGGTATCACGTCCGCTATTTCCAAGAGTGTAAAGGTGAATCCGCTGGACGCGGTAGGCAATCTTGTAGCGGATTTGAGTATTCAGCCGCAAACCATTCGTATGTTTGTGCCTATTCGGAAGATACCGGCCATTCCGTTGAGTGAGGAAGGGTCAGACGAGGGCCAAGCGCCTATCGCTCCAGGTGAAGAATTGGGGCCGCTGCCTGACTAAGCCCATGATTTCCTAAGACTGTCATATTTATCAGGAGGAACCGGATATGGCGAGATTGTTTGGGACTGACGGGGTTCGAGAGATTGCCAATGCGTTTCTCTCCCCTGAGTTAGCCTTTGCTTTGGGCAGGGTTGGAGCCGGAATCATCGCAAGGAGACTCGGGAAGGCACCCACGGTTGTGGTGGGACGGGATACGCGACTCTCCGGGGATATGTTGGAAGCTGCGGTGACCGCCGGGATCGCGTCAGTCGGAGGACATGCGGTGAATATAGGTGTAATCCCCACTCCGGGAGTGGCATTTCTTGTGAGGGATCTTCCGGCTGATGCAGGTATCATAATTTCAGCCTCCCATAATCCCATGGAGTATAACGGAATAAAGTTTATCTCAGGTGACGGGTTTAAGCTTTCAGATGAAGAGGAACTGGAAATAGAAAAGCACATCGCGCCTCGTGAGGGGGGGATGCTTTCGTTTGATGCTTATGATGACCTTCCGAGGCCGGTAGGGAATAGCGTCGGAAGGGTGTCAAGGCTCCCGGATGCCGGAGAGAGATATCTTATGCACGCCAAGAGTACAGTTGATGTTGGGTTGGAAGGATTGAAAGTAGTCGTGGATTGCGCAAATGGTGCTGCGTCATTGTATACTCCACGGCTACTTAGAGATCTCGGGGTTTATGTGACAGCGATAAACGACATGCCGGACGGAACTAATATTAATGCAAGGTGTGGCTCGACTCATCCTCAGGCTCTGTCTGAAATCGTAATTGAAACCGGTGCTGACTTAGGACTCGCGCACGATGGAGATGCTGACAGGTTGATTGCAGTTGATGAGAAAGGCAATCTGGTTGACGGCGATCATATTATGGCTATTTGTGGCCTAGACCTTCTGCGACGGGGAATGCTTCCGCGAAATACCATAGTCGCTACGGTATACAGTAACTTGGGGCTGTCAAAAACCTTCGCGCGTGAAGGCGGTAATGTTGTCATCACCCAAAACGGTGACAGGTATGTCCTGGAAGAAATGAGGAGACTGGATGTCGTTCTCGGTGGTGAACAGTCAGGGCACATCATATTCCTGGACCGGAATACAACAGGGGATGGGATCATCACTGCCCTTGCCCTCATGTCAGTCCTTCGTAGGACAGGAGGGAAGCTGTCAGAGCTTGCTTCATGGATGGACGTCTACCCGCAAGTCCTTGTGAATGTCAATGTCACCGACAAGCAAGGCTTGTTTTCCAACTCCGCAATCAACCGGGTGATTGAACGGGCTCAGGCATTGATGAGCAAAGACGGACGGATTTTCGTGCGTCCTTCAGGGACGGAGTCGCTGGTTCGAATCCTGGGTGAAGGCCCGGATGAATCCTTGGTAAGAGCCGTCGTGTCTGATATAGCAAGAGTAATACAGGAAGAGTTGGGATAGGTGTTGTGATTTGATCGACTGTAATTTGCAGGTAATCGGTATCGGAGTGGATATCATCGAAGTGAGTAGAATTCGCGACTTGATGGAGCGCAAAGGCGATAGGCTCCACGGACGTGTGTTTACCGATATTGAGATGGATGCTGCACAGGGAGGACACTACGAGAGATTGGCAGGCAGATTTGCTGCCAAGGAGGCAGTATCTAAAGCGCTGGGTCAGGGGATATCCGGAATCGGGTGGAATGAAATCGAGATCGCAAACGAACCTTCCGGAAAACCCTATGTACACTTGCTCGGCAGGGCAAAAGAACTTGCCAGGGAACGGGGCGCGAAAGCTATCTTTGTAAGCATGTCCCATACTGATACTCTTGCCATAGCTTTTGCAGTCGCTGTCGGAGGTGGAAACCTTGAAAATCGTAACTGCTGAAGAGATGCGCAGAATAGATGGAACCGCTATTGACGCAGTCGGTATTCCCGGTGTTGTGCTCATGGAGAATGCAGGGCGGGCTGTGGCTGATACCGTAAAGAAGCTCTTGGAGCATGTGGCAAGCCCACGTGTATGCATATTTGCCGGTAAGGGCAACAACGGAGGCGATGGGTTCGTTGTTGCCAGGCATCTGGCAAACTCACAGTTTAGAGTAAAAACCTTTCTTCTGGGCGAGATCGGCCAAGTTCAAGGTGATGCCAAGACAAATATGGATATCCTTACAGGTATGGCAATGGAGGTGGAAGAGCTTAGTCAAGACGGGCTTCCCACTGCAAGAGTTGCAATGTCCATGTCGGATCTGGTAATTGATGCCGTATTTGGGACCGGATTCAAGGGAGAGGTCGAAGGGTATGTAAGCCATGTACTTGATACCATTAATGAGTCAGGGCGGCCTGTTGTTGCAATTGATGTTCCTTCCGGATTAGATTCCACAACCGGCAGGGTAAGCTCAAGCTGTGTCAAAGCGTCTTATACAGTGACTTTCGGCCTTCCTAAGGTAGGACTCCTCCTCTATCCGGGTGCAGCTTACGCCGGTGAATTAGCTGTCGCTGACATCGGCCTTCCCAGATCTCTTCTGGTAGATGATGGCCTTAAGTTGAATCTTTCCACTGCTGATAATGTCAGCAACTGGATTCCCGTGCGGGATCGGGACTCTCATAAAGGCACGTTCGGGAAGTCTCTAGTGATCGCCGGGTCATCTAACATGGCAGGCGCAGCCGCCCTTACCGGCACTGCAGCGCTAAAAGCAGGTGCAGGCATCGTGACGCTCGGCGTGCCCATTAGCCTACATAGTGTCATGAATTCAAAGCTCACTGAAGTCATGACCCGGGGCCTCCCGGAGACTGAATCAGGCAGCATAAGCCTGCAAGCCCAGCCCCTTCTTGACGGGGTTAGCCGCGGTGCGGATGCATTGGCTATCGGGCCCGGATTATCCACTCACAGCGAGACTGCACAATTGGTAAGGAACATGGTAATGACAGCCTCTGTTCCGACAGTGGTGGATGCTGACGGGATTAATGCCATTGCTCAGGATCCGGGCACTCTGAAAGCTGCAAAGGCGCCGGTTGTTCTTACTCCTCATCCCGGCGAGATGGCGAGGTTGACAGGCCTCTCTATACAAGATGTTAAGCGGGACAGGCTGGGCGTGGCCCTTCGGGCAGCGTCTCAGTGGGGTAAGATTGTGGTTTTGAAAGGGGCTCGGACAATAATCGCGGACCCGTCAGGAATCGCTTATATTAACCCGACAGGAAATCCCGGAATGGCGACGGCGGGCAGCGGAGATGTGCTTACCGGAATTATCGTGGGGCTCCTTGCCCAGGGGATAAGGCCTTTTGAAGCGGCTGTGTTGGGTGTTTATGTGCACGGATTGGCCGGTGATCTTGCGTCTTCAAGATACGGTGAGATGGGCGTTACAGCCATGGACATCCTGGGAAGCGTCCCGGACGCTTTTTGCAGATTGGCGGGGGAAAGAGGCGAGAAGCGTGTGGGATGTCCGTCGAGACAGGCCAACCGTAGCGGAAGTTAATCTTGCTTGTATAGCCCGGAACATGCAGGCCATCCGTAGGGTGGTAGGGCCTGATTGTGAAATCCTCGGGGTTGTAAAAGCTGACGCGTATGGGCACGGAGCGATACCTGTAGCCCGCATAGCGCTGAATAATGGGGCGACCTGGCTGGGAGTAGCTTTAGTTGAGGAAGGCATAGCTCTCAGGAGATCCGGTATCATTGTCCCGATTTTGGTTCTTGCCCAGTTATTTCCTGCTCAAGCACAAGCAGCCTTGCGTTACAACTTGTCATGTGCAACCGCTACATACGAGTTTGCTGAAGCTTTGTCCAATGCTGCAGTAAAAGAAGGGAAAAAAGCCAAGTGCCATGTAAAGGTTGATACCGGGATGGGGCGCATAGGCGTGTACCCGACTCAGGCAGTGAGCTTTGTAAAGCGCATTGCCATGCTTCCCAACATTGAGATTGAAGGCATCTTTACACATCTGGCAACTGCTGAGGATGAGGACAGGACTTTTCTTTACCGCCAGCTTTCCCTGTTTGATGACACTATTTCCGCGCTTAGGCATAACGGGATTCAGGTGCAATACTGCCATGCGGCTAACAGTGTGGCTGCGGTGACTGTCCCTGAAGCCAGGTTTGATATTGTGAGGCCCGGGATTTTCTTGTATGGGCTGACTCCGCTTCACGGGGAAAGAGCCCGGAGGCTCAGGACGGAACTGGATATTTTGCCTGCGCTGTCCCTTAAGACAAGAGTGGGTTTTGTGAAGAGGCTCCCTCGTGGCGCTTCCATAGGTTACGGCGCTACTTACACTCTGGACAAGGATTCCACTATAGCAACATTGCCAATTGGATACGCTGACGGATTTCCCAGAGCCCTTTCCAACTGCGGAGAGGTGCTTGTCAGAGGGAACAGGTTCCCTGTAGTCGGGAGAGTATGTATGGATGAATGCATGGTATCCGCAGATGACTTTGAAGTTGATGTGGAAGATGAGGTTGTTCTCATCGGCAGGCAAGGGAAGGAAGAGATTGCTGCAGAGGATGTTGCAGAGAAAGCGGACACAGTGGCCCACGAAATCCTTTGCGGGATAAGCAGGCGGGTTCCGCGGGTTTACCTGTCCAAAATGTAGAGGGCTCTTAGCTCAGAGTGCCCGGAGAAAAATGCGAAGAACAGCGAGAAGGAGCGAGGCTTTGTGTTTGAATGTGACGTTGCAGTGCTTGGAGGAGGCCCGGGAGGATACGTTGCAGCTATTAGAGCCGCTCAGCTAGGGCAGAGTGTGTGCCTTGTTGAGAAGGACGAGCTTGGTGGGACGTGCCTAAACAGAGGATGCATCCCCACAAAAGCCCTTGTTGCAAGTATGGAGGCCTATGCCCTGGCCCGGAGGCTGAAGGAGTTCGGAGTAGAAGCCAAGGATATATCTGTAGATTTTCGCAAGATGATTACCAGGAAGAACAAAATAGTCTCCCGTCTCAGAGCAGGTGTGAGCTTTCTGCTCAAGAGGGGTAAAGTCAATGTCGTAAAAGGGACAGGCCGGCTTGTGGCCCCGGGAAGAATTGCAGTGGATTCCGAGGGTGCATCTTCGGAGATAAGAGCCACGAACGTGATAATCGCCACCGGCTCCAGGCCGCTGGTATTCCCGTCATTCGGGTACAACGGAAACACCGTCATCACCAGCGATGAAGCCTTGGACTTCTCGGAAGTTCCCGAAAGCCTTCTTGTTGTCGGAGGCGGTGTCATCGGATGTGAGCTTGCTTTCATATTTGCCGGCCTCGGTAGCAAGGTTACTGTTGTCGACATTATGCCGACTGTCCTTCCTATGGAAGATCCGGATGTTTCCGATGCGATCCAAGCCTCCCTTAAGAAGCACGGGGTCGACGTCAAGTGCGGCGTAAGAATTGAAAAGATCATGGAAGTCGATGGTGAAGTTGCAGCCTTTCTCGACTCAGGCGAACAGCTTATCGCCAAGAAAGCATTGTTGTCTGTGGGGCGGAAAGCCAACTCTGAAGGAGTGGGCTTGGAGGAGTTAGGAGTTGAAGTCAACAGGCGCGGGGAAATCATGGTCAACGACAAAATGGAGACAAACATTCCGAATCTTTACGCTATCGGTGATGTTGTCGGTACTATCATGCTGGCGCATGTAGCGTCTTATGAAGGGATAACCGCTGCCCACAACATCGCAGGCGAAGAGCGCCATATGAGCTACGATGCTATCCCGGGTGCAATATTCACCAGGCCCGAAGTGGCAGTTGTGGGAGTGAATGAAACCCAGGCAAAAGAACGTGGCATTAATGTGCGTACAGGCAAGTTTCCCTTCAGGGCAAGCGGTAAGGCTTTGGCCATGGATCAGACTGATGGATTTGTCAAGGTTATCGCTGATGCGGACACCGATGTAATTATCGGTGTGCATATTGTGGGGCCGAGTGCAACAGATCTTGTTCCCGAACCTACACTGGCAGTCAGAACTCATATGACAATAGAGGAGTTCGCCAACACGGTACACGCTCATCCTACGCTTGCTGAGTCGCTGGTTGAGGCGGCTGAGGCTGTACACGGCAGGTCAATACACATGTAAGAGTCAGATTGTGACACATGCAAGCCTTGGAAACGGCGGGGGATTTTCTCCCGCCGTTTCTCATTTTTAGGAGCTTCTCTTCAATACCACAAGAGTCAAAAACTACAGAAAACTGCCTCCTGCCTGAAAAGACCTATATATTGTGATGATTGCCTACTTCGCAATGGAAGATTTTGTGTAATATTACGAAGGTTATCTTTAGTAGGTTAAAGAAATTCGAAGTGTAAACCAGGCTCATTGTAACTGTTGCTTTGCTGTGGGTAGGAATGGGAAAGAAGTAGAGACACGTAGAAGGGAGGGCGACCGGTGCTGTTACCTTTTGATTATGTACGTGCACGAACCAAGGAGGACGCGGTAAGCCTTGCTATCAAGGCAGGCCCCACCGGCAGTTTTCTTGCAGGCGGGACTGATTTGCTTGTACGTATGTATGACAGACAACATAGACCCAAGACATTAATAGACGTGAAGGAAATAGAAGGAATCGGGGGAATAGAGTATCAGAACGGAGAAGGCCTTTCCATAGGAGCAGCAACACCTTTAAACACGATTGTCAGAAACAAGTTCATTCGCCAAGAATACGGGTTGTTAGCGCAGGCAGCCCATTCCGTCGGATCTCTTCAAGTCAGAAACCGGGCATCAATCGGCGGAAACATATGTAACGCTTCTCCGGCGGCTGATACCGCCCCTGCGTTATTGGTGTATGGAGCTGAGATCGAGACATGGGGGCCGAAGAACTCCCGACTGATTCCTATTGGCGAGTTCTTTACCGGGCCGGGCAAGACCGTTCTGGAGCGGGGGGAGTTCGTCTACAAGATCAGGCTTCCCAGGGAGGATGCCGAATCGTACGGGGTATATCTAAAACTGGGCCGGACCAACTCCGTGGATCTGTCTATCGTCAGTGTAGCTTGCCTGACTTTCGCAAGCGGAGAGGTTCGGATTGCCCTGGGAGCGGTAGCGCCTACCCCGATAAGATTAAGAAAGGCCGAGTCTGTCCTTTTGAACAGTAAGGACGAAAAGGCAATAGACAAGGCTGCATCTCTTGCACGAGAGACTGCTGTTCCTATCAGTGACGTAAGAGCAAGCGAAGAGTATCGCCTTGAAATGACAGAGATTTTGACTGCTAACGCTATTCGGCAAGCTCTTTCAGGCCTTGCAGCAATCGGGGAGGTGAAGTGAGCTGTGACACACAAAATAGAAATGACAGTTAACGGCGAGCCGGTCAAGGCGGAAGTATCCTCCCAGATGAGGCTCTTGGACTTTCTCCGTGAGGAGTTGGACTTAACAGGCGCCAAAGAAGGGTGTGGCAAAGGGGAATGCGGAGCATGCACGGTCTTGGTAGATGGTGAGCCGGTGAACTCCTGCCTCATGCTGGCTGTGGAAGCCGACGGTAAAGAAGTGCTCACTGTAGAAGGCCTCGGCGACGCGGATCTCCTTGACCCGATACAGCAGAGTATAATCGATAACAGCGCGCTTCAATGTGGGTATTGTACACCGGGGGTAGTCATGTCAGCAAAGGGCCTGCTTTTGAGAAATCCGAACCCTACTCGGGATGAAGTTGTTGAAGCCATAAGCGGAAATCTCTGCAGGTGTACGGGATATGCCCGTATAATAGATGCGATAATGCAGGTCCGAGCAAGCTCTGATTCCCAAGAAGAGGGGAGTGAGAGATAGTGGCACGCGAAGACTACTTGGGTGTTGGCGTCATGCGGAATGACGCGGTGGAAAAGGTTACCGGTGCAGCACGCTATGCAGGCGATCTGAAGTTCGCAGGGATGCTGTACGCTAAACTCCTGAGAAGCAACCATGCGCATGCCCGCATCGTGCGGATTGACACAACCAAGGCGCAGAATCTACCCGGTGTAAAGGCTGTTGTCACAGGCAAGGATTTTCCAAACAGGATGGGGCTTTACCTAAAAGATCGTACTCCCTATGCCGTGGATAAGGTGCGCTATTACGGAGAACCTGTGGCAGGCGTCGCTGCTGAGTCTCTGGAGATTGCTGAAGAAGCTTTGAGATTGATAGAGGTGGAATACGAAGAACTCCCTCCGGTGCTCGATCTTCGGGAAGCGATAAAGCCCGGCGCTTGCCTGGTACATCCTGATCTCCATACATATGACATTGGAGCCGCTTTCTTCCCTATACCTCATACTAATATCAGCAACCACTTCAGAATACGCAAAGGCGATATTGAAAAGGGCTTTGCTGAGGCTGACTTCATATTTGAACGTGAGTATTACGTCCCTCATATTCAGCATTCGCCTATTGAGCCCCATGCTGCGATAGCTCTCTACGACCGTAATGACAAGCTGACTATATGGGCAAGTTCACAATCACCCTTTGCAATGCGCAGCATCCTAAGCCACAGTCTGGGCTTCCCCATGAACAAGGTGAGAGTCATAGGACCGTATGTGGGCGGAGGCTTTGGCGGCAAAGCCGGGCTTAATGTTGAGGCGACTTTGGTACCCCTTGCGATGAAATGCAGGAATGTTGCGATTAAGCTGGTCTGTACGAGGGAAGAAGAGTTCAGAGACACTTTCGTCAGACAGGGGATGTTATGCCGTCTCAAGACCGGAGTCAGGAACGACGGCAGGTTCACTGCCCAGGAGTTTGAAATGTACTGGGACGCCGGCGCGTATACGGAATATGGGGTGAATGTGACAAGAGCAGCAGGATATAGCTCGTCCGGGGTGTATGACATACCTAACATGAAAACCGATTCATATTGCGTATATACTAACAAGCCTGTCGGAGGGCCGCTGCGTGGCTTCGGCCATAGTGAGAATCACTGGGCGATGGAGCAACATATAGACCAGATTGCCCATGAACTGGGGATGGATCCGCTAGAGCTCCGCAGGATCAACCTGCAAAGAGACGGCTCGACAAACGCAACAGGACAGGTGCTTTGTAACCCGGGCATAGAACAGTGTCTTGAAAGGGCTGCAGAACTCATCGGTTGGGAAAAGGTGAGCGGGCCCGGGGTCATTGAGCCCGGCGTGAAGAAAGTCAGGGCAAAAGGCATCGCTTGCATGACTAAGGCGCCCGCCATGCCCAATGATGCTGCGTCCTCAGCTATTGTTAAGCTTAATGATGATGGGACGGTTTATTTGAGCATCGGCGCCCAAGAGCTGGGACAAGGCTCATTCACTGTTCTGGCTCAGATACTTGCCAATGAGCTCGGAGTCAGGTACGAAGATGTCAGAGTACAGCCTATAGACACTGACTATAGCGCGTACGAGTGGCAGACTGTAGCCAGCAGAATTACCTACTCATGTGGCAGGGCGGTTATTGCTGCCGCAAAAGACGCCAGGCGCCAAGTTCTGAATCATGCAGCCAGGTATTTCGAGGTTCCCGTTGAAGATATGGATGTTGCACAAAGTAAGGTCTTTGTGAAGAGCGATCCCAAGAGGTCTGTTCATATAGGTACCCTTGCACTGGGTGTCACTCTTCCGGACTTCAGCGGGTACGGAGGGCCTGTAGTAGGAAGAGGAACGTTTATCCCGGAAGGGATCACCGCTATGAACCCTGAGACCGGGCAGAGCGAGAAACCGGTCGCCAACTGGACCTACGGAGCTCAAGCTGTAGAGATTGAGCTTGATGTCGAGACAGGGAAAATAGATGTTCTCAAAGTCGCTGCAGTGTATGACGCCGGACGAGTCATCAATCCGGTTACTGCCGCGACCCAAGTGGAAGGAGGTGTAGTACAGGGCATAAGTATAGGCTTACTTGAAGAATTGAAATTCAGTGAACAGGGAAAACTCTTGAATCCGTCATACGTTGATTATAAGATATCAACTGCAGCAGACATACCTGATGAGTTGATTGTTGATTTCGTAGAGGTTCCTCAGGAAGACGGACCGTACGGAGCGAGAGGAATAGGAGAACATGTCATGGTGCCAACACCGCCCGCTATTGCCAATGCGCTGTATCATGCAGCAGGCATAAGGGTGAGGACACTACCCATGACATCAGAGAAGGTGTATTGGGCGCTTAAAGAGAGAGCAAGTGCATCCCTTCGCTGACTGTTCGTGAAGTGACAGGCGAAGGAGCATGAAGGGAGGAGAAGAGTAATGGCTAGTACTAAGCCGGCGGTTGAGACCAAAATCATGGGGCCGATCAAACCCGGAGACTATCTGCCCACACCTCAATTGCTCGTGCTCGGTCTTCAACATGCGTTTACCATGTTTGGTGCTACAGTTCTTGTTCCGCTCCTAACTGGTTTTGATGTCAGCGTAGCTTTGTTCACAGCAGGAATCGGAACCCTATGGTTTCATTTCGTCACCAGAGGAAGGGTGCCGGTATTTCTAGGGTCATCATTTGCATTCATTGCACCGGTTGCGTTGGTCGTGGCAGAGAAGGGAATTCCTGCAGCTCAGGGAGGAATTATTGTAGCCGGTCTTCTTTACGTCGCTTTCGGAATTCTCATTCATTTTCTCGGCCCTGAGTTCATGGAGCGGATACTTCCGCCTGTTATCACAGGACCTATCATCATGGTAATAGGGTTGAATCTGGCGCCTGTTGCCATTGGAAGCGCAAGCCAGAACTGGCCGATTGCGCTGATTGTACTTGCTACGGTTGCTATTGTGAACCTGTATGTAAAGGGTTTCCTGAGACTATTGCCTGTTATTTCAGGGATTGTTGTGGGGTATGTTGTCTGTCTCATAACAGGCAACGTAGATCCGACCCCGGTGGTACAAGCAGCGTGGATAGGAATGCCCAAATTCACGCTCCCTGTCTTTGATGCTGCCGCTATCGGAATCATAGCCCCTGCAGCTTTTGCCAGTATGGTGGAACACGTTGGAGATATTCTGGCTGTAGGCGCTACGGTTGAGGACGACTTCATAGGAGACCCGGGCCTCACGAGGACGCTCTTCGGAGACGGTATTGCCACATCACTCGCAGGTTTGTTTGGCGGGCCTGCCAACACCACATACTCTGAGAATACAGGTGTCTTGGCCTTGACGAAGGTATGGAAGCCTGAAGTGATGAGGATAGCGGCAGTGTTCGCTATCCTACTGGCGTTCATAGGGAAGCTCGGCGCGGCTATCAGAACAATTCCCGATCCTGTTATCGGAGGAATCTCCATTGTGCTCTTTGGCATGATAGCAGCTATCGGCGTCAGGACCATGGTAGAAAACAAGGTTGATCTGAAGGATTCAAGGAACTTGTTCATTGCCAGCGTAATCCTGGTTGTAGGAATCGGCGGCGCAATGATTACCATATGGGGTAATATGCAATTGGGAGGCATGGGCCTTGCAGCCATACTTGGCATAATCCTCAACCAGGTTCTTCCGAGATCCCAACCATAGACTTAACCCCGCGAGTAGTTCGGGTTTGCGGTTACTGTCTCATAAGGTAATGGCAAAGGGGGCCGAGACGGAGGCCCCTTTTGTTATCCATGTCAAAGGAGTCGGCGTTCATACGTCGAACCTAGAAAATGAGCGTTTTGTTGCTGACTACCGGTAATTCATGGAGGGTCGCGAATGATGTTTCATGAAGTCGGAATCACTGTCAGGGAAGTCCTCGAGTTGCCTGAGTTTTCCGGGGTCACTGTCGCCGGAGGCAATGCCGGCATGGAACGGGTTGTCACTAACATAAACGTTATGGAAGTCCCTGATATCCTCGATTGGGTGCGAGAGGGGGACATGCTCTTAACCACAGGCTATGCAATAAAGGACAACGTAGACGCTCAAAGGGATTTACTGCCGACTCTGGCGAGAAAAGGATTGGCAGTTTTGGGCATGAAACCGAAACGGTACATAGACGCGATTCCGCCTCACATGATAGATGCCGCAAATGAACTTGGAGTGCCTCTTCTGGAGCTTCCCCGTGAAACCAATTTTTCCGACTTGATATCAGCCGTCTTAGCAGAACTTGTCAATCGCCAGAGCAGGTTTGTTCAGGCCAGCCTGGTAGCGCACAGAAGGTTCATAAACCTTCTTCTGCAAGGAGGAGGCCTTCAGGAAATATCAGGAGCCGCAGCAGACCTTCTCCAGGCAGTGGTGTCTATCGAGGACTCTTTGAATTTGAGAAGATCAGTCTCGGGTATGTGTTGGGGGCCGTCTGATGAAGCCCTCATAGGCGAGTTGCTTGACCGGCCTACCGAGCATCTTGAGCCCGAGACATTCACTGACCGCGTGGAAGGCACTGTGCTTTGGTTCAAGCGCAATCAGGTGGAGACAAACGGCTATAAGGCCGAAATCATTCGCGCTCCGGTGACTGCCGCAAATGAGCAATTGGGGTCTCTTACAGCAGTGAAGTTTTTCGGGGAATTTAGCGTAACAGACTTGTACAGCCTTGAGAGGTTATGCCCTCTTATTGCTCTTGACGTAATACGTTGCCATGATGTTACGCAGGTAGAGCAGAAATACCGCACAGAATTCCTGGATCAGCTTTTTTCTTCTGATAATCCGGCTGAAGAGGGATTCTTGGAACGAGCCAAGACATTCGGATGGAATTTGGGCCTGGACTACGTGACGATCCTTTTTGATGTCCTGCCTTCAAAAGAAATCAATGATATTGCCGAGTATGAAAAAGCATGCCAGATGGCAAAGACACAGGCTACGACTATTATTGCCGATTTTTGCCGGAGATGTCGCCTAAGGTACATTCTGACACGGCATGCAAGTGGAATTCTCTTGTTTGTGCATCCGGAGGAAGCCAAGGGAGACGATGTTGCGTTTTGGGTCGACCGCTTGCTTAAGAAGGCCCGTAGCAATCTTGGGAGATGGACGGTGAGTTCAGGCATCAGCCGCCCGGTCAGTGGGGTGACAGGTATAAAAAGAGGGTTCAGAGAGGCTAAAGTAGCCCTGGACCTTGGTAAGGTCATTTTCGGGAAGGGTCAGAACATCCACTATGAAATGCTGGGTATTTATGGGCTTCTGCTTGGCCAGGCTGACCTGGATGAGCAGAAGCGATTTGCTGATGAGATCATCTGCAGGCTTCGAGATTACGATGCGGCAAAAGGAGGCGAGCTCTTAAAGACCCTTGAGGCTTACTTCAGGACTAATGGTAATGCCAGGAAAACCGCGAAATTGATGTATGCTCATTACAACACAATCCTTTACCGGTTAAGAAAAATAAAGGAGCTCACCGGGCTCGACCCTAATCATGCTGATCAACGTTTGTCACTACAGACGGCTCTTCGCCTGTCCAGAATTTTTGACATGGGACACCATCTTGACGGAGTCCTGTGAAACGACGATCAGAAAACCCTCTTGCCCAATGGTTATTTCCAACAAAATGATACTTTATAACATAATAGGAGTGCAAACTTTATAGCTATTTCATAAAGGTTTATCAGTGTGCAGTTTGGAATTATGACACTGACATGAACATGTATGAACAGCCATTTTACCTTGCCGCTGTAAGTCACGGCCCAGGATTTGAACCTGTGTTGAAATGCCAAGCAACATTTAGAGTGCACAGTGTATTCGCACATGCCATCAACCTTGTAGCCGGATTAGACTTTCTCACTATCCTGCCGCTGGGACGCGGATGTGGAAAGGACTGTGCAACAGTGGCTGTATCAGGAGATTTCTCCTTCTTTTCCCTGGACATATCCCCGGGAGATGAAGTCAGCATGTCTGCCTTTTCCAGGTTACGGCTTGGCAAAAAGACGGTCATGGATTTTAGTGGCAGTAGGGGCTGGCGAAGTCCCTTGTCGGCTGCTAATTGCCTGTGTTCAATAAGAGACGAGAACATGGCGACTTTGAAATCAGCTCTCGCCGAGAAATGCAACGGAGAATCAGTTGCGTTCGGCGGGGTCCTTGAGGATATAAGAAAAACCCTGCTTGAAAACGACAGGGAAGGGCTGGACGAGGCTTTGGCCGGAATTATCGGGTTCGGGCCGGGCCTTACTCCCAGCGGCGATGATTTGGTCCTTGGAATCAGTCTGGTCAGGAGTGTTTTTGGAAGGTCCCGGAGGGCAGGGCGAAATATATGGGAAGAAAGCGTCAGAAGGAACCTGCACAAGACGTCTGATCTCAGCGCGTTTTTCATTAGGCGGGCGTTGGCTGGATTTGCTCATGAGACTATAGAGAGAGCTTTGGTTTACGTGCTTATGGGAGAACCCGGTGAAACAAAGGACGCAGTAGACAGGTTGCTATCAGTGGGCGCTACGTCCGGCTCTGACATAGGGCTGGGCATGTACCTTGCCCTGAACTGGCAAAGGAGGTATGCTTGGTGTTCAAAAGGTTGATGATAAAGCCCAATAATTACTATGACTCTATTGTGCTTATGCGCCTGGCTCGGACAGTCCGGAACATAGATAAGGTCGTCGAGGCCCAGGTGGGAATGGCGACTGAGCTTAATAAGGATGCGGTAAGGGAAATGGGTTTTTCCTCCCAAGAACTGGAGGCGGCTACCGCCAATGACCTTGTCGTCGCGCTCGTGGCAGAAACTGAGGATGCCATAGACAATGCAGAGGAGGTCATTACAGAAAGCCTGCAACGGAAGGTCCGGCAAGAGCCCGGGGTAAAGGGCGCCAAGGCCTATGCGACTCTGTCGGAAGCAGCCGCCACGGGAGGCGCAGAAATCGCATCAATATCGGTTCCGGGCGAGTATGCCGCAAGGGAAGCCAGAGAAGCGCTTGCCAATGGCTTACATGTTTTCTTGTTCAGTGATAACGTCTCAGTTGCGGATGAAGCCGCCCTAAAGGAGTTGGGCAAAGAAAAAGGCCTGTTTGTCATGGGTCCTGATTGCGGCACTGCTGTCATCGGAGGCGTGGGTTTAGGGTTCGCGAACAAAGTCAGATCCGGAAAGATTGGTATTGTGGCTGCGGCAGGCACAGGCTTGCAACAAGTAATGGCTGTTATCGACAAGCTTGGGGAAGGAGTCTCTGAAGCTATCGGAACAGGCGGGCGCGATCTGAGTAAGGAGGTAGGCGGGATTACCACTTTCATGGGATTGGCTTTTCTCGAATCAGATCCTAACACTCGCGTCAAAGTCTTAATATCAAAGCCACCTCATCCCGGTGTTCGTGACAGATTGATAAAGATGTTGCGTGAGGGGGCAAAACCTGCGGTTGTATGCTTCATGGGTGAGGAGATTGAGGAAGCCCGAAGGGAATGCTCAGGTAAGGTCCTGTTTGCCCGGGATTTGGAGGAGGCTGCGGTTTTAGCCTACCGGTTGGCAACCGGGAAGTCCAAAGGGAGCCTGTACTCTGACGGCGAACTTGACAAAATGGCATGTAAAGCAGCGAAAACGGCAAATGCAGGAGGATACTTCAGAGGGTTGTACTCAGGTGGGACCCTGTGCCATGAAACCCTGACCATACTCCGAAGGATGGGTGTAGATGTATATTCCAACATTGCACAGGACAGGCGGCTGTTGATTGACAACCCCGAGGAGAGTTGCGCCAACACCTGTATTGATATGGGAGAGGACTACTTCACCCGAGGGAAGCCTCACCCGATGCTGGATCCCGGAATGAGAGTCTCCAGGTACATTGCTGAGGCAAGCCGCAAGGATGTGGGGATCCTGCTATTCGATGTAGTGTTGGGTTACGGGTGTCACGAAGATCCTGCAGGGGTAATGGCTGAGGCCGTGAGGGAAGCCGGGCGGATTCGAAAGGATATGGGGCAAGGATTAGTGCAGATTGCTGTCATCGTGGGCACCGCAGGAGATCCCCAGGGCTTAGAGAAACAGGAGGCAGCCTTGCAGGAGGCAGGAGCCCAAGTTCTTTCCTCGAACCGGGCAGCGGCAGACTTGGTAGCTCGAATTATCAAGGCGCAGGGAGGAGCGAGACCGTGCTTACGATAAGGAATTGGCCCCCCAAAGGGGGAGTGGTTAATGTGGGAAGCGGTGTATTTGCCGAGTCTATGCAGGAGCAGGGTGCCATCGTATATCAGGTGAAATGGCAGCCTCCCGCCCATGGTAAGGCAGAACTCATCAATATCCTTGATAAGCTGGAAGGCAGAAGTGATATTGATGAAGCCAACCAAACGGCAGTTGAGAGATTCAGTTCAGCGCAACCTGTCCTCACCGGTATTGGTGTAGCTCGCGAGACGATTCCCGGATTCGGCGACCGAATGTTGCTCCATGCCGGGCCTCCCATTACCTGGGAAAACATGTCGGGGCCTCTGCGAGGCGCTGTGATAGGTGCAATCTTGTATGAAGGTTGGGCGGATTCACCGGAAAAAGCTGAAGAGCTGGCCTCAAAAGGCGATATCGGGTATTCCCCGTGTCATGAGCACTCTGCCGTGGGGCCTATGGCAGGCGTAGTATCACCTAGGATGCCTGTGTTCATCCTAGAGAACAGGACCCATGGGAATCGATCCTACTCTACACTCAATGAAGGCCTGGGGAAAGTGCTCCGGTACGGAGCCTACGGCGAGGAAGTACTGGATAGGCTGAGATGGATGGAGAAAGTCCTCGCTCCCATCTTGAAGGAGGCGGTTGAGCTTTCCGGCGGCATAGATCTCAAGTCCATGATAGCCCAAGCGCTGCACATGGGGGATGAAGTGCATAATCGGAACAGGGCAGGGACGTCCCTTCTCATAAGAGCCTTGGTTCCTTACCTCATTGAGGTGGACCGTCCGCAAGCTGATATCAGAAAATGTCTGGAATTCATCAACTCCAACGACCATTTCTTTCTCAACCTTTCTATGCCGGCAGTCAAGGCAATGCTTGAGGCTGCGCACGGCGTTCCCAAGAGTTCTCTCGTGACGATAATGGCAAGAAACGGCACAGAGTTCGGAATCAAAGTCAGCGGGCTGGGCAATCAGTGGTTCACCGGTCCTGCGCAGATGGTTAAAGGCCTCTATTTCCCCGGGTATTCTGAAGAGGATGCAAACCCTGATATCGGTGATTCGGCGATAACGGAGACTGCAGGTGTAGGCGGGTTTGCCATGGCGGCTGCCATCCCCATTGTTCAGTTTGTGGGGGGCGCGCCTGAAGATGCTATCGGGTTCTCTCAGAAGATGTATAGCATAACAATCACCGAGAATAGGCACTTTACCATACCTATCTTGAACTTCAGAGGCACACCGACAGGCATAGATATCAGAAAAGTAGTGGAAACAGGTGTATTGCCCCAGATAAATACCGGAATCGCCCACAAGGCGCCTGGCGTGGGGCAGGTAGGAGCCGGATTGGTGAATCCACCTTGGGAGTGTTTCGAGAAGGCGATTATTGCCTTTGGGAAACAGTATTGCGAGATGTCTTGAGATTCTCATACAGTTCTTTTAAGGAGGATGAGATAAAAATGACTAAGTTCTGGGATAAAGTGAAGATGTATGACCTTACACAACCGCTAAGCCATCTTACGCCGCCGTGGCCGACGTATGAGCCGCTTCAGATCAAGTTCTTCAAGAGACTCAGCCCCAACGGCGCCAACGGTCAGCTTATTACCACGTCCAACCACGTAGGGACCCATCTTGACGGGCCATTGCACTTTTGCACTCACGGCAGGGATATTGCCAGTCTGTCCTTGGATTACCTTGTGGGGCCGGGGGTAGCGGTGGACCTTAGCGACATTGCCGAAGACTACGGGATCTACACATCCAAAGACATCACAGACAGGGTCGAAGTCAAGGAAGGCGACATTGTTGTTATTAACACAGGTTATCACCGGTATGCATGGGATCAACCCGAGGCTGACGAAGTCAGGTACATGATAAAGCATCCGGGGCCTGCCAGGGAATTCGCGGAATGGTGCAAGGACATGAAACTGAAGTGGCTTGCCGTTGACTGCGGATCCGCTGATCATCCAATGAACACCAAGATACGCGAATGGATGCCTGTACAAGCAAAAGAGGCGGACCTCCATCTCCGAGACAAATACGGCAAAGGCCTTGATGACTTTTTCCCGCCACAGGATTATCAGATAATGCACACGCTCCTCTTCCCTCGTGACATTATCCACGCTGAGAATGTGGGAGGGGACATAGAAAAGATCCTTAATAGAAGAATGATTATCGGTTGCTTCCCATGGCGGTTTGTGGGTGGGGAGTCTTCCATATGCCGAATTGTGGCATTTGACAGTGAGTAGGTGGGAGCAAATGGGTATCAAGGATCTCCGTCGTGATTTTCTCGAACTTGTGAGAATTCCAGGCCCCTCCGGTTTTGAACAACCGGTGGCAGACGTGATCCGTGAGAAGGTCCGATCACATGTATCCACGGTGCAAATGGACGGGATGGGGAACCTGCTGGCTACTAAGGAAGGCCCGAAAGGGGCCCCGGTTTTGGCGCTGATGGCCCATATGGATGAGATAAGCATGGTTACGACTGACGTAAGAGACGGATTTGTGTGGTTTGATTTTGTGGTGGACATAAACCCAGCCGTGACCGCAGGCCAGCCTGTAGTGATTCTCACGGAGAAAGGGCCTGTTCCAGGCGTAGTTCGCTCACCCAGCACTCACTTGGGCCAGACCCTAAACCGCCTCTGGATTGATGCGGGGCCACGTTGTTCTCAGGTGGAACCGGGGGATCCGATAGTATTCGACACAACTCCCAGGTGGTTGAATGACGAGGAAACGTTACTTGCATCGAGAGCTGTTGATAATCGGCAAGGATGCGCAATTCTACTTGAGACCGCACGACGCCTGGCCGGAGTTGAGCTTGACGTTAGCGTGATTTTTGCATTTACGGTTCAGGAAGAAGTCGGGTGCAGGGGAGCACGACACCTGGCAAAGACCGTCTATCCGAAGTGGGCCATTTCCATTGACACAGGATATGGCGGGGATCCCGAAGCAGGGCCGGGCGTAGGAGTCCCACTGGGTACAGGGCCTGTCATAAGGCGATTTGAGTCAGTGAAACCCGCAAGGGGTATGTTGATGTTCTTCGCTGACAGAGAACTTGTCAGAGGTCTCAAAAAGTCAGCCGATGAGGCAGGTGTTCCTTACAGCCTGGATGTGCGCTTTGGCCTGTTTACGGACGCTGCGGGCGTATACGATGAGTGGTCTGACATAAAGTGTGTTTCCGTAACAGTGCCCAGGCGAAATTCCCATTCTCCGTACGAGGTTATTGACCTTAACACAATGGACCAGGTGTCTACACTTCTTGCGGTTTTCTTAAGAAGCCTTGGAACAACTGTTCATAGGCAGACGCAGCGGGGGTGATGTGTGTGGAACCCGGAGTCAGTACGCTTACGGTATGTCTAGTATCAATTACCACTGTTTTCCTTGTAACGGGTTTTCTTTGCCTGGTGATTATGGCGCTTGGCGCGATTATGCCTGACTGAGATTGGGTGCAAGTGGGGGGATATCCTTGTTTCTCAAAACCTTGGTATCGGTGTTAGCGTCCGGTGGGCTGCTGAACTTAACCGTAGGGAACCTCATAATGATCGGAGTGGCTATTGTCCTCCTTTACCTGGCCATTAGCAAGGGCTTTGAGCCTCTGTTGCTTCTTCCGATAGCCTTCGGGTGCCTATTGGCCAATATCCCGGGAGCGGGCATTTCAGATGAAGGAGGACTTCTCTACTACTTCTACACATACGGACTTGAAACAGAAATATTGCCATGCCTGATTTTCATGGGAATAGGTGCGTTGACTGACTTCGGCCCGCTGCTTGCCCGGCCCGTGACATTCTTGTTGGGGGCTGCAGCGCAGTTTGGGGTGTTTTTTGCCATGTTCCTGGCAGACGCGTTGGGCTTTGGCATCAGAGAGGCTGCCTCCATTGCCATAATCGGAGGAGCGGACGGCCCTACCGCGATTTACCTTACTGTGAAACTCGCTCCTCATCTGCTAGGGGCTGTGGCGGTTGCGGCTTACTCGTATATGTCCCTTGTGCCATTGATCCAGCCGCCGGTTATTCGCCTTCTTACTACACAAAAAGAACGCGAGACTGTAATGGAGGATCCTAAACCTGTTTCACAGGCTACGAAGATCCTTTTCCCCATCGTAACAACGATTGTCGGTTGTCTGTTATTGCCGGATACTACACCGCTTATAGGCTGCTTAATGCTGGGAAACCTCTTTAGGGAATCCGGCGTGACGGATCGTCTTTTCAATACCGCGCAGGGTGAGATGGTCAATATAGTGACCATACTCCTGACTATCGCTGTAGGCGGAACAATGGGCGCTGATACCTTCTTGACTGTGGCAACCCTTAAGATCCTCGCGCTTGGCGCTGTTGCGTTCGCAGTCAGTACAGCAGGTGGAGTCCTACTGGGAAAACTATTCTACGTATTGAGCGGAGGAAAGATAAACCCAATTATCGGTGCAGCCGGAGTGTCGGCAGTTCCTATGGCTGCCCGCGTATGTCAGGTGGAAGGGCAAAAGGCAAATCCTGAAAACTTCCTGCTTATGCATGCAATGGGCCCGAATGTGGCAGGCGTGATCGGGACAGCGGTTGCAGCCGGATGTTTTCTGACTCTACTGGGTTAGGCAGAGGTCGAATAAGGGCGCCTGATATCCTTGTCACCGTCAAGAATCTTCAGGAGGTGTAATTCCAGATGAAAAACGGAAACTCGTTTGAAATCAGAGCGAAGCTTCCGGGACAGCTTACCATAAACCCCGGCAAGCATCCTATGAAAAAGACTGACTTACCCGGAGTAGGGGATGTTGTTGACGTAAGACAGGAAGTAGCGTTCATCGAGGCCATGAAGATGCAGAACCAAATACTTTCGCCCAAGAAGGCGAAGGTTGTGGAGATCCATGCAAGTACAGGGCAAATGGTAAAAGCCGGGGACCTCCTTATGACCCTGGAAGAAGTATAAAGGGGCTTGAGAATATGGAAAGCATGGCTGCGAGAAGAACTGAATGGACGCTGAGGAAGAATGAGTTTCGGAAGCGGCTATGTGCGGCAAAACAGTTTGCATCTGAGCCAGGCAGCAAGATAGTGGATCCTGCTGATTGCGTATCCTTGTTAGAGGCGGTAATTCAGTCAGGTGACAGGGTGGCGCTTGAAGGAAACAACCAAAAACAAGCTGATTTCCTGGCAGACTGTTTGTGCAATGTAGACGCCAAGCGAGTGAATAATCTTCACATGGTGCAGTCAGTTATTGCTCTTCCATCCCACTGTGAGGTGTTTGAGCGAGGAATTGCCCGGCTCGCTGATTTTTCATACTCATCTCCTCAGAGCGCCAGAGTAGCCCAGATGGTCAGCGAAGGCAAGATGAAGATAGGGGAGATCCACACCTATCTGGAGCTGTTCGGCCGTTACTTCGTTGATCTCACCCCGGACGCAGCGTTGGTTACTGCTATTTCAGCGGACCGAGCCGGTAACCTATATACCGGGCCGAATACAGAGGATACCCCCACGATAGTCGAAGCTACCAAATTCAGACAGGGGATTGTCGTGGCACAGGTTGAGAAGATCGTGGATAAGCTGCCACGAGTCGACATACCCGGAGAGTGGGTGGATTTCCTTGTCCCGGTGGGCAGGCCATGCTATACTGAGCCCCTCTTTACAAGGGATCCTGCGCTTATCACAGATGTGCATGTCCTCATGGCCATGATGGTGATCAAAGGTATCTATGGGGAATACGGAGTGAGGTCGCTGAATCACGGAATCGGCTTCGGGACCTGTGCAATCGAATTGCTCCTTCCCACGTTTGCAGAAGGCCTTGGTCTTAAGGGCAAGATCTGCTCTCATTGGACGGTAAATCCGCATCCCAGTCTTATTCCGGCTATTGAATGCGGGTTCGTTGAGTCAGTTCACTCCTTCGGCTCTGAGGTGGGTATGGAAGATTATATGGCCGGTCGTCCCGATGTGTTCTTCATCGGACCTGACGGAAATATGAGGTCAAATAGGGCCATGTGCCAGGTTGCCGGCCATTATGCTGTCGATGCATTTGTAGGCTCGACTCTGCAGGTTGATCGGTACGGCAATAGCTCTGCTGCAGTTGCAGGCAGGATTGCAGGGTTCGGCGGTGCACCGAACATGGGGTGTGATCCGCCCGGGAGGCGGCATTCTACTCCGAGTTGGCTTAGGGCAGGAAGGGAAAGCGCTATGACAAGTGGCCTCATCGGGCCGGTGGAGCGTGGCAGAAAGCTGGTTATTCAAATGGTGGAAACCTTTGGGGCAGGACGTGTTCAAAGCTTCGTCCATCGTCTGGATGCATGGACACTGATGGAGGAAGCAGGCTTTGCAATTCCGCCTATCATGATGTACGGTGACGCCATTACTCACCTGGTCACTGAGGAAGGAATAGCGCACCTTCTCAGATGTGATTCGCTGAAGCAGCGAGAAGCCGCCATCAAGGCTGTGGCAGGCTACACTGACTTGGGCAGGGAAGCCGACCCTAAGGAGACTCTGGCGCTCAGACGTCAAGGAATAGTTCAAACTCCTGACGATTTGGGTATCGATATTGGAGATGCAAACACCTCGCATCTTGCAGCTCGTTCCATAAGGGAATTGGTGGAGTGGTCAGGTGGGCTTTATCGTCCCCCGGACCGGTTCAGGGAATGGTAGTGGACTGCGAGGTCCACGCATACGGGGGAGGGGGATTGTTGTGGCTCTGGAGCGATTGGAATTCGAGTATACCGGAGCACCGGAGGAAAAAGAAGACGGTTGGGAGTATCTCCATGTCGGGCATGTAATGTCAGGGGATCTGGAGATTCTGGCAGAGCGCTTACCGGCTCAGGCTAATGCAACTAAAATTCACGTAACTACCAGCGCTATAGGATTTGGGAGCGTCTGGCAGATGGTTATCGATGAGTTTATGGCTACCCACAAAGTGCGCGGATGCGAAATCTGGATAAACGATGATGGAGCCACCCCGGCAGTAGTTAAGCTCAGACTCTCGCAACTCGTAAGAGAAATGTCCGCAAAATAGGATAAGACACGGAGGTGGCTATTGGTTATGGACGATAGATGGAATCTAATGCAGGATCAGCCTTTCTCGCGACTCAATGCCAGAGAAAGGGCGTTTGCCATCTGTAATCCCGAAAGCTTCATCGAGCTCTTATGTCCCAGGCGCAAATTGACCAGCCCTCATCTACCTCCAATGGGCCAGACGCCTCAGTTTGACGACGGGATAGTCGTGGGTTTGGGAAAGGCAGGTAAGGCTCCTGTTGTCGTCGTGTCTCAGGAGTGCAGGTTCGTAGGAGGGGGTGTCGGTGAAGTCCATGGCACGAAAATGGTTATGGCCATCCGCCTTGCTTTACGCGGACAGGAGATTCTGAAATCACGATGCAAATCTTCTGAGGACTCGGGCCAGGTTGCGCTGGTGATTTCCTTTGACACCGGCGGGGTAAGGCTTCAGGAAGCCAACGCAGGCCTGCTTGCTCATTCTGAAGTGATGGATGCATTCCAAGCAGCAAGGGGCAAGGTGCCGATTATCGGCGTCATAGGGGGCACAGTAGGTTGCTTCGGAGGAATGGGTTTTGTGGCATCGTCCGTAGACGTCCTGATCATGAGTGATGTGGGAAGGCTGGGCTTGACAGGGCCGGGGGTTATCGAAGAAGTCGTGGGGACTGAAGAATTCGATGCTGCCAACAGGGCTTTGGTGTGGCGGACGACAGGAGGTAGGCACAGGTTCATCACACGTGATGCAGACTTTATTGTGGAAGACACAATGAAGACATTCAGAGAGAAAGTTTCTGAAGTCGCAAGTTGGCCGCTTGAGGAGATAAGCTCCAAGAGGATCATAGGCACAGGAGACATGGTGCTGGAGCAAATGCGCCTTGTGGAGCCGGCTGCAAACGACAAAATCCAAGACTCTTGGGATCTATGGAGGCAGTTCGGCAACGAAGACATTGGACATCTTTGGGACTCTGACGTTTCAGAATTTGCGGCACATGCCCAGCGCTGGCCTCGGGGGAGGATTGGAGACTGTGATTAACTTTTACGGCAGGGGTCGTGATGCGATAGATCTCATAGTTGACGAAGGGTCTTTCCAGGAGAATCTCTGTGGAGGAGAAAGACTTGATCCTGAGTGGGCGGAGTCAGCGTTAGTGGGAACTGCCAGGATATCAGGGGAGATCTCAACTGTCATTGCAAATGACGCAGGGTTCGCAAACCCTCGTTTCAGAATGGTTTACGCCGGCCTCATGGGACTGGAAGAAGGCCTTAAGATGGCGCATGCTGTCTACTTGACCATTAAGGCAGACAAAGACAAGCCCTTGGCAGAGAAAAGGCCGATTATCTTGGTAGTTGACACTCCCGGGATGAGTCCTGGCAAGGTCGAAGAGATCATAGGCATCTATAAGTCAACAGGTGCATACCAGTTGGCGTCAGCGGAAGCCAGGAGATCCGGGCATCCCATTGTCGCAATGGTTATAGGCAGAGCGATAAGCGGAGGGTTCCTCTGTCATGGCCTCCAGGCAGACAGGATCCTCGCGCTTTCTGATACGTTTGGGACTATGATCCACGTGATGCCACTAATAGGCATTGCCAGGGTAACGAAGATCAATATTATGCTTCTGGAGGAGCTTGCAGAGAGCAATCCGGTATTTGCGGCAGGAGTCTCGCACTTCTACAACCTCGGTGGGGTTGACGGGATTGTAGAGGCAGTTGAAGACATGCGGCCATGCGTAGAGGCGCAGATAGCGGAGATTCGAAGGCTCAAGGCAGGCGGTGAACATGACAAAGTAGGCCCTTGGTCCAGGCTCATGTCGGGTATCTGGCGTGGTGGCAGGAAGACCTCGGAGAAGGTTATCGAGCTCATGGAAAACGAGTTCGATTTGGCACTTCCGTGCTGGCTTGGAGGGGAGGATGATGGGCCTACACCCTGAGTTTGAGCGAGAGCAGATCCTGGAGATATTGAGAGCCGGTGTAGCCACGCCGGGCCAGGCTCCTACCGTTGAAGAAATGCCCAGGAGAACCCTGGCTGATAAAGGGGCGAACGGGCCAACCGCTGCCCACGTTATCGAAGAAGTCCATACGCCATTGAATTATGCTTACATATCATTTACCACAGGTTCGACTGCCTTTCAGAATGTAGTCGGGGTCACGTTCAGCGAGATTCCGGATAGAATCAGCGCATCCTTGCTCGCATTTGAGCTGGCCGGGATTTCGTCAGGCGCTAAGGGGTTGTTTACGTATCCCCCTTTGGTCTTGGTGTTTCCGTGGGCTGCCCTTCGGGAACTGGAGATTGGCGTGGGCTATCTTCGCCGTTCAACGAGGGATGCCTTTCTTCTGGCAATTATTGAAGAGAAGCCTGATTTCATTATCGGAGAATCGGCTTTCATCAATTATGCTTTGCAGGACGCGAGAAAGTTGGGTATTGCGGACTGCCTACCTCCTGTGAACTCCATATTTGTTGCAGGGACTCCCATGGATCTGGACCTCATACCGATTGCAGACGAACTCCTCGGTGCAAAAGTCCATGACCTCTATGGGTGTCAGGAGTTCGGGTGGCTGACTATGGACGGTGTTCCTTTGAGGGACGACATCTCACTTGTGAAATCCCCGGCCGGCACAGAGTATTACGAGCTTGTCGTAGGGGGGCTGCCCATGTCAGACAGCTTCCCTGTAAGCTCGAAAGGCCATATCCTAAACAGTGAAGGCAAGATCATCACTTACAGACGCATGCGGACATATCCTGACTTTGAAGTAAGTGTCCTCGAATCCCCTCTCCCCAATGCCGAAGTTGTCCAAAGAGTTGCCAGGACCATTTTGAGGACAAAGGCGAGAATTGTGAAGTGTTCCCCGAACATGAAGGTCAAGGCCGGCAGAACATTGCTGAAGTTGTCGTTGTCTGTATCCGACAGCAGTTCCCGCAAGGATGAATCCAATACTGTAGCTCTCATCGAGGGCCCGGAGAAGACAAGGCTTTTTGATGTCCTTGGCGAAGCCCAGGT